>Ga0126314_10000134_pt1 | contig 39317 bp, 40 predicted proteins | sample Plot105B_FD_92535 | JGI IMG/M metagenome (GOLD analysis project Ga0126314, IMG submission 92535) | Serpentine soil microbial communities from UC McLaughlin Reserve, CA, USA - Plot105B | ecosystem: Environmental > Terrestrial > Soil > Grasslands | place: USA: UC McLaughlin Reserve, Lake County... | reverse complement strand
GCTTCCGGAAAACGAGCTTCGCGGAGCGCCTTCAGTCCTGCTCTTCTCAGACCTTGCACCAACAGACATCCGGGCAAGACCGGAGCGCTCCGCACCACCTCCCCAACCTTCATGGCTCTTCAGTGTGAGGGGGCGAAGCCGTGCGTGGTTCGAGCCCCGGATCAAGTCCGGGGTCGCTTGAGGCTCGCTCCTCACCATGACGGCTTCTGAGCGAGTCATCCTGAGGAGCGGCGAAGCCGCACCTCGAAGGACGCAAGGCGCGCCCGCTACTCCTTCACATGCGTATGCGGGCGATCCTCGCCGTCGGAGAGTTCCTCGTGCCACTTGCCGTCGGCGGTTTCGTAGACGATGCCGGTGTCGTCGCCGGGGCGTTCCTGTTCCGCGGCGACGCGTTTGGCGGCGGTCAGGGCCTGATCGTGGGTCTTGAAGGTCTCCGAGAAGACGCCCTGCGCCTTGTAGGCCCAGCCGCCGTCGTGTTCGACGATCTCGTAGGTGATGTCCGTCATCTCGCGCTCTCCAGCTGTCTGAGTGGGCAAACGCCTGCCAACGGCGCCCGTTGCGGCAAACCCTAGGCCTTCGCCGTGACGGGCGCTTGCACGAAAGCGCGACTACTCGGTGTCGAAGGCCTGGGCGGCCGGTTCGAAGCCGGCGGCCTCGGACAGCAGGTGGAAGCGGCGGACGTAGTGTTCCTGCGCCTCGCTGGCCGGCTGCGGCGTCAGCTTCAGGTCCAGCCCCTCGGGCAGGGTCCCGAAGAACACCAGAGACTCCTCGTGGCCGAAGCCGGCCAGCTGGGTCGCCTCGAAATAGGCGCAGGCGCGGTCGGCCTGCTTGATCAGCTTCTTGATCGCCACCGGAACCTTGGCCGGCAGGCCGAAGCGGGCGTGGATGGCGTGCTCGAGCCGCTCCTCGAAGTCCTTGTAGCTGACGCCCAGCGCCGCCTTGAACGGGCTGATCATGTCGCCGATCACGTACTCGGAGGCGTCGTGCAGAAGAGCCGCCAGTCGCCACTTCGGGTCGATGCCGGGCTGGATATGGGCGACGATGTCCTCGACCACGATCGAATGCTGGGCCACCGAGAAGCCGTGTTCGCCGATGGTCTGACCGTTCCAGCGCGCCACCCGGGCGAGGCCGTGGGCGATGTCCTCGATCTCGATGTCCATCGGCGAGGGATCAAGCAGGTCAAGACGCCGGCCCGACAGCATTCGCTGCCAGGCTCTCGGGGTATTCTTCGGCGAACGCGCGCCGCGCAGCCCTTTCGCCAACTGAACGTTCCTTTGATTGGAGAGGGCGCTTCAACTGGCGCATCGTTTGAGAAAGATCAATGACCGGGCGTTCCCGTTCTGGTGATTGAGAGGTCTAGGAGGAGATCTGGATGAGCTGGGCGAGGATCATGGCGCCGCTTGCGGGCGGCGCGCACGACATCGACATCCTCAAATACGCGGGCGCGATCGCCGCCCCGTTCGGCGCTGAGGTAGCGGCGGTCCACGCCCCGGCCGACATCGCCGACCTCATGCCCTGGATGGGCGAAGGCTTCATGGGCGGGGTCCAGATCACCGCCATGGACAGCCTCAAGGAAGCCGCCGCCGAGGGCGAGCGCGCCGCCCGCGCCGCCGTGGACGGCTGCGGCTACGGCAACACCAAATTCGTGTCGCTGGAGACCCCGGTCTGGGCCGGCCTTTCGATGGAAGGCCGCTTGTCCGACGTGGTCCTGTTCGGCACCGAGGCGGCGCGTGGACGTGGTCCGCTGGCCGAAGCCTTCCAGCAGGTCGTCGCCGACGAACAGCGCCCGACCATCGTCGCCCGCCCGGGCCTGAAGGCCGACGGCACGGTGCTGGTCGCCTGGGATGGCGGCAAGGAAGCCTCGCGCGCCGCCCGCACGGCCCTGCCGCTGCTGGAGAAGGCGGGGAGGGTGGTGATCGTTTCCGCGCCCGCTGCGTCGTCGCGCAGCTTCGACGCCGGCCGGTTGCAGGCCTTCTTCGCGGCCCGCGGCGTCACCGCCGAGGTCGAGCTGCTGCCCGAGAGCGGCGACGCGGCCCAGCTGCTGCTCGGCGCCTGCGAGCGACTGTCCGCCAACCTGCTGGTGGCCGGCGCCTTCGGGCATCCGCGCCTGCAGGAGTACATCTTCGGCGGCACCACGAGGACGTTACTGAACAACGACGGCCCGTCGCTGTTCCTCTCCCACTAAAGCCAACAAGAAAGAGGGAAATCATGACGCTTTCGCGTATCGTCATGCGCCTTGCGCGCAATCCGGGAACCGAATTCGCCGACGGCGACGACCACCGTGGCTACACCCTGGTCGCGCCGCTGCTGGACGACGGAAAGCTGGACGTGGACGCCTTCCAGAAGGCCAAGGCCGACTGCAGCGTGCGCCGGTTCGCGCCTGACGAGGACGCCGTCACCGGCCGCCTGGCGCGCAAGGGCCAGACCTGGTTCTTCGACTACGACGATGCCGACGACGCCGACAACGAGCCGGTGCATCGGCTCGGCGAGCACAGCTTCTCGGTCGGGGAGTATGTGTCCGTGGCCGACGAGGACGGCCGCCTGCTGGCCTACAAGGTGACCGAGGTGGTTCCGGCCGACTAGGCCCCCTCGCCAACCAGGGGAATTGCTGTAGCATTCGCGCCCTCAGGTTGTGACGGAGGGTGGGATGGCTCAAGCGTTGCGCGACGACTATGTGGCGGAGCAGTTCACCGGCAAGCTGGCCGCGGACAATCCGCCCGAGTGCGACCTGGTGATGAAGGGCGGGATCACGTCCGGCATCGTCTATCCCTTCGCGATCCTTGAGCTGGCGGGGAAGTACCGCTTCCGCTGCATCGGCGGCACCTCTGCCGGGGCCATCGCCGCCGCCTTCGCCGCGGCGGCTGAGTACGCCCGCCAGACCGGCGACCCCGGCGGTTTCCTGCGGCTGAAGCAGAAATGCGAGAGCCTGCCCGGACTGATGTTGGGCCTGTTCCAGCCGACCAAACATGTCGCGCCGCTGATGCAATTCCTGCTCAAGGCGCAGGCGGGCGGCATCGTCTCGGCGCTGCTGGTGTTCTGGCTGACGTTGCTGGTCGGCGCGGTCGTCGGCGGAGGCGGCATGTGGCTGCTCGGCGGCGGCTGGGCGGGCGCGATCCTGGGCGTCATCGTCGGCTTCGTGCTGGCCCTGGCCTGGCGGCTGCTGTCGCTGCTGTCGGCGGTGCCGAAGAACGACTTCGGTCTCTGCACCGGCCTGACCCAGCCCGGCTACGACCATCCGGCCCTGACCGACTGGATCTACCAGGCCCTGCAGGAGATCGCGTTCGGCGTGGGCGGCCGCGCCGAACCTCTGACCTTCGGCGACCTCGCCAATATCAACCGCGCCAAGCCGACCGATGAGGCGACCATCACGCTTCGGGCCGTGACCACCGACCTTTCCATGGGCCGGCCGCGCAGCCTGCCCGACCCCGGCGACGGTTTCCGCTTCGAGGAGGAGGCCTGGGCCCGGCTGTTCCCCAAACCGGTCATGGACCATTTGATGGGGCTCGCCAGCATCAAGCCGGAGGCCGACGCCGAGCCCTGGGACCAACTGCCCCGGTTCCCGGCCCCGGACGACCTGCCGGTGATCGTCGCCGTGCGGATGAGCCTGAGCTTCCCGGTGCTGTTCACGGCTGTGCCGCTGCGCTTCCTCGATATCAGCCTGGTGATGCTGGCCGAGGACCAGAAGGGCAAGATCGATCCGATCGACATCCCCGACCCGAAGTCGACCGTGCGGCCGATCTGGTTCACCGACGGCGGCGTCACCAGCAACTTCCCGATCCAGTTCTTCGACGCCATGCTGCCGGGGCGACCGACCTTCGCCCTCAGCCTGGACAAGCTGGCGCCGGGCATGGAGCCGGGCGGCGGCCGGGTCTACCTGCCGCATCAGGCCTGGGGCGGGTCGTTTACGTCGATCAACGGCTTCAAGTCGCTGCTCGACTTCGGAAACAGCGTCTTCGGCGCCGCCCAGAACTGGCAGGACACGATGATGAGCGTCATGGGCGCCCAGCGCGAGCGGGTCGCCCGGGTCTATCTGGCCCCGGACGAAGGCGGCATGAACCTGTCGATGCCGCCGGAGCGGTCACGCAAGCTGATGGGCTTCGGCCAGGTGGCGGGCGAGAAGCTGGTGCAGGAGTTCGACTTCGACGAACACCGCTGGCGCCGGGCTCTGGTGGCTTACGAAAAGCTGCAGGAGGAACTGGGCCGGACCGGGCGGACCTGGGACCGTGGCTATGGCGCCTGGCTCGAGAGCTATCTGCCGGACGTTCAGAGCTACAAGGCGCTGACGCCGGCCAACCGCAAGAAGATCCATGCCCGGCTCGGCGATCTGGCGGTGGCCGCGAGGGCCTTCGATCCGCCGATCGTCGCCAGGAAGGGGCAGTTCCCCAGGCCGCCGGGCAGCCTGAAGATCACGCCGAAGATTTGAGGAGTTAGTCGGCCCTGATGACGAAGCCCTTGTTGCGCTCGCCGCCGACGTTGTGGCGGATCAGGTCGCTGACGTCCTCGAACAGATCGTGGTTCTCGCCATCCTGGCCGTCCTTGGCCTTCAGGGTGCCGACCACAAGCGGGCCGCCCTTGGGGCCGCGGGCCTCGTAGCCGACAACGCTCCAGGCGCTCTTGCTGGTGTCGCTGGCCAGGATGAAACGCGCCATGACTTCATCCTTGCCGCGGCGGTGGCGACGCGAGGAGGTCTCGACCGGCTTGCCGTCGATGCGGACGTTGCGCTCGATGCGGACCTCGGCCCCCTGGTCGTTGGCGTTGATCTGGGCCCCGGCGACATCGACCTTGGCGGTGCCGTCGCCCTTGGCCTCGATGTTGATGCCCGGCAGACGGATGCTGACATCCTCGCTGCCGGCGGAGATGGCGGCCGGTTCGGCCTTCGTGTCGGGCGCGGGCATCAGCGCCTTCAGCTCGGCCTCGATGGGGTCGAGCGCCGCGGCCGGTTCGCCGCCGTCCAGCTTGACCAGCTTCAGGACCACCTCGGCGCCGGCGGCGCTGTAGGTGCAACTGTCGGCCGTGGCGCTGACGCGCTTGAGCTGGCCCTGGCTCTCGGGGCAGTCGAGCTTTGACACCACCTTGAGCGCGCGGGCGGCGTCCTGACGCTTGGCGTCGGGGTGATCACAGGCGGCGAGGGCGAGCGCGGCGCAGCCGGCGGCCAGCAGGGCGATACGGTTCATGGGGTGTCCTCTCCAGCTCTCTTGTATTGCAAGGGTGCTGCCGGAGAACCGTCTTGGTCCAGTGAAATCGCGGTAACGCTAGCCGCCGACGGGCAGGGGGCGCAGCAAGGTGTGCAGCAGCGGATCGCCGGTCTCGCGCTTGGCGCGGCGATAGGCGGCGGCGCTGACCCCGGTCAGGTCGGCGAAGTCGTGGGCGAGATGCGCCTCATCGGTGAACTCGAGATGGACGTCGCCTGGATCGGCGCCGCCCCAGGCTCCGGGATGGATGGCGCGCAGCACCCGTTGCAGCCGGGCGAGGCGAAGCCAGGTCTTTGGCGGCCAGCCGACCTGATCGACGAAGCGCTGATGCAGCGCGCGCGGTCCAACACCCGCTCGCCGCGCCAGAGCTCCGACGGAGCCGCGCAGGCGGTGGTCGGCGATGTCGTCGACCAGACCGCACGCCGAAGCGGGGGAGGGCTCCGCGCTGATCGCTTCCTCGAGCCATCGCAGGGCCAGGGCCGATCGCGTTTCGAAGTCCGCCGCCGCCGCGATCCGTCCAGCCCAGTGTCGGCCGGAGACGGGCAGGACCTCGTCCAGCGCCAGCCGGCGGTCGACCAGCTCGGCCAGGCAGGCGCGAGATACGGCCCTGGCCCCACGGGCGGTCAGGATGACGACGAACACATGCAGCCGGCCGTCGGCGCGGCCGATCCGGGTCCGGCCCGCCGGGCCCCAGAGCCCTGCGCGAGGCGCGGTCTCCGGGGCCGCAGCGGTCGTCGGGTCGGCGACGCGGTAATCAGCGCCGAGCATGAACTGCAGCAGGGTGTGGTGGACGGGCAGCTCCAGCGCCGCCTCGCCCTGAGCCTCGTCCCGCCGTTCGATGACGCCCAGAGCGAAGGGGCGCAGGTGCGGCGGGGCGGGGCGGTAGCTCAGGTCGAGCGTCATGGTCGCCGATCCTTCCGCCGGACGCCGATTTTTACAAGTGCGGACACGCGCCGCGCCGTAAGCCAGTCTCAAGACTGGAGACCTCGATGAAACGCATCGCCGCCGGCCTGTTGTTGCCCCTCTACGTCCTGGCGTCGCCGGCCGGAGCGCGCGCCGACGACGTGCTGTCCGTCTATCGGAAAGGCGCGCAGCCGGGCTGCGCCGTCGGCCGGTTCTCCGCGGTCTCGCCACCGGTGTTCGAGGTCGCCGGCTATGCCGACATCGAGGGCAGGCGGCTGATCACGCCCGACACCCCGTTCCTGATCGCCTCGGCCTCGAAGCAGTTCACGGCCCTGGCCGTGATGCTGCTGGTCGACGACGGCAAGATCGATCTCGACACGCCGGCTCGCAAATGGCTGCCGGAGATGTCCGGAGCGGTCGGGGAAGCGACGATCCGACAGCTGCTGCATCACACCGCCGGGGTCCGCGATCACACCACCCTGATGACCCTCGTCGGCATCGAGCAGCTCGGCTCCATCGACCGTACCCGCACCCTGGCCCTGATGGCGCGCCAGAGCGGCACGAACTTCGCGCCGGGGACGAAGATCCAGTACTCAAACGGCAACTACCTGCTGCTGTCCGAGATCGTGGCGCGCGCCTCCGGGCTGCCGTTCGAGCGCTATCTGGAAAAGGCGGTGTTCGCGCCCCTCGCCATGAAGAACAGCCGGGCCCTGCCGGCTACGTCACGCGCTCTGGCCCACGGCTACCGGCCGACCAGGACGGGCTACGCTGTCGCCGACGACGTTCCGGCGACCAGCGGCTCGGGCGGGGTGATCACCACCGTCGCCGACCTGGCCCGGTTCGACCGCGCCTTCCACCTGGAGCGCAAGGTCTGGCGGCCGACGATCAAGGCGATGATGCTGGAACCTGCGAGGCTGGCGGACGGCTCCGTCGCCATCCTGCCGGAGTTCGGGACGCCGTACGGCGCGGGTCTGGGCCTCGATCGCCGCGACGGTGAGCTGTGGGTCTCGCACGACGGCGGGGCCGAGGGCTTCGCGGCGGAGTACATGCGGCTGGCCGGCGCCCGGCGGAGCGTGGCGGTGCTGTGCAATCGCGGCGACGCCCGGCCGTCGAGGATGGCGGAACAGCTTCTGAAAGCGCCCGCGGACGCCCCACCCCCTACGCCGGCGCCCGTGGCGGGGGCACAAGCGTCTCCAGCGGCGGAAGCCTTCACCGAACTTGCCGTGATCACCGGCCGCTATCGCTCGGAGGACCTGGACGCCATCTATGACTTCAGGCCGGCGGGAAATGGGTTCGAGGTGCTGATCACCTCGCCCTGGACGCCCGCGCCGGTCAGCGACAGCTGGGGCGGGCTCAAGCGCTACGGCGCCGACGAATTCGGAACCGGGCCGATACGGGTCGTGATCGAACGCCGCGACGGCCGCGCCGAAAGGCTCACCCTCCGGTTCGGCCGTCGCGTCGAAGGGCTGGTGCTGGTCCGGATGCCGGACTGACCCGGGGCGTTACTGCCCCGGGCGCGCGCCGCCCGTGCCTTCGCGGCGGGCCAGGAAGGCCAGGCGCTCGAACAGGTGGACGTCCTGCTCGTTCTTGAGCAGGGCGCCGTGCAGCGGCGGGATCAGCTTGGTCGGATCCTTCTCGCGCAGGGTCGCCTCGTCGATATCCTCGACCATCAGCAGCTTCAGCCAGTCGAGCAGCTCGCTGGTCGAGGGCTTCTTCTTCAGGCCAGGAACCTTGCGCATGTCGTAGAAGATGCGCAGCGCCTCGGCGACGAGCTTCTCCTTGATCCCCGGATAGTGGACGTCGACGACCTTCTGCATGGTCTCTTCGTCGGGGAAACGGATGTAGTGGAAGAAGCAGCGGCGCAGGAAGGCGTCCGGCAGTTCCTTTTCGTTGTTCGAGGTGATGATGATCACCGGCCGGATCTCGGCCTTGATGGTCTCGCCGGTCTCGTAGACGAAGAACTCCATGCGATCGAGCTCCTGCAGGAGGTCGTTCGGGAACTCGATGTCGGCCTTGTCGATCTCGTCGATCAGCAGCACCGGGCGCACGTCGCTGGTGAACGCCTCCCAGAGCTTGCCCTTCTTGATGTAGTTCTTGACGTCCTTGACCCGTTCTTCGCCGAGCTGGCTGTCCCGCAGGCGGGTGACGGCGTCGTATTCATAGAGGCCCTGGCTGGCCTTGGTGGTCGACTTGATGTGCCAGGTGATCAGCGGCGCGCCCAGGGCGGCGGCGACCTGTTCGGCCAGCACGGTCTTGCCGGTGCCGGGCTCGCCCTTGATCAGCAGCGGCCGCTTCAGGGCGATGGCGGCGTTGACCGCCACCTTGAGATCCTCGGTCGCGACGTAACTGTCGGTGCCTTCGAAGCGCTGCTGGCTCATGTCATTCCCTGGGTCGTCCGGCTGGAACCGGTTTCGAACAAACGTTCAATTCGAGGGCAGACTAGAGCGCGGCGCAGGACATTCAAGCCGGTTTCGGTGGTTCGTGCGGTTCACGCAGCAGGGCGGAGGGTGGGTCGCTGGCGGGGAAGCTGTCGTCCAGCTCCTCGTCGAGCAGGGCGTCCAGCGCCTCTCGCTCCAGGTCGTCGTGGGTCTTGGGTTCAGCCATGAGCGCCTCCTGACAGGAAGGTAGGCGCTCATGGCCGGGTCCTCAATCAGCCTCTCGTATAGGTGAGGCCGCGGTATCTAGTCGGCGCCGGGGTTGATCGACACCGGGTCACTGGCCGGGAAGGTTTCCTTCAGGCCCTTGTCGAGCTGGCGGTCGACGTGGGGATCGGACTCGTCCTCGACGTCTTCGTCGGGCTCGTCATCGCCTTCCAGCGCTTCGGGCGTATCGTCGTTGGCGATGCCGCCGTCCTCTTCGTCCTCGGTGGCGAGGCTCAGGCCTTCGCGCTCGATGTCGCCGCCTTCGTCGTCGCGGGCCGCGCGAAGCTCGTCGTCGACGGCCTCGGGATCGGCGTCGGGATCGAAGTCTTCGTCGTCTTCCTCATCATCGAGGTCGTCGTCGTCCTCGGCGCTGGTGGCGTCGAAGACGTCCTCGATCTCGTCGAAGTTGGCGAGCGCCTCGCCGTCCTCGGTGAGGTTGGTCTCGTCGAGGACCTCAGCACGGTCTTGAGCGTCAAACTCGACATCGTAAGTGGTTTCGGGGGTCATGAGAGCCTCCTGGGTCGTCTGGGGCAGGGCGCCCCGTCGTCCCGGGATCAACCCGCCACGGCTGCCTTCGTTCCGGACGCGACGGTGCTCGACAGAGCCTGCGCGATCTCACCCATGCAGGCGTCGCGATCCCCCGCGCCGGGTCGGAGGAAGACCCTGGCCTGCGGGTACCACGGGTAGCGATCGGTGCCGACCATCGTCCAGGAATTGACGGCGCAGATCAGCCACAGGGGGGCTCCAACGGCGCCCGCGATGCAGATCGTGGCGTTGGAGGGGCCTACCACCAGATCGACCGCGGCGCAGAGGGCGGCCACGTCGTCCAGATCCTGCTTCAGGTCGATGCCGGGCGGCGTCCAGATCTCGACGCCGAGCTCGTTACGGGCCTGCTCGATCTCAGGCTCGCAGTCGCCGTACTGGAGGTTCACGAACGTGCAGCCCGGCGTGCTCAGCACCTCTCGCCACTGGTCGAACGGCGTGAAGAAGCGCCCACGGGCGCTGTTCACGATCATGCTCTTCCAGAGGATGCCGACCTTGACGCCCGGCAGCGCGGCCAGCTGCGCGCGCCAATGTTCGACGCGGTCTGGATCGGGCGTGAGGAAGCGATCGCGTGATGGAAACGCCTCGGCGGTTCGCCGGAAGCGACGCAGCAGGGAGCCGATCGGAGTCCAGAGGTCGACGACGGACATGTCCTCGACGAAAGGCGCGTTGCGGCCGACGCGCGCTTCCAGATGCCAATTGGAGTGCGCACCGACCAGAGCGTTCGGAAACGAACGCTGAAACAGCGGGACCAGCCGCCGCTCCACCGCCAGGATGAGCTTGCCGTCTGGACCCAGGGCTTCAAGCACGTCCGGTATGACGTTGGTGAACATGATCTCGTCGCCAAGACCCTGCTCACAAAAGACCAACAGCGTCTTGCCGATCAGGTCGGCCTCCGGCGTCCAGCGCGGACGATCGACGAGGAACGTCACCGACTCCCCGAACGTGGGGTCCAGCCGCGCCTCGTAGTCTTCCCAGCCCTCGGCTACCCGGCCCAAAACAGGCAGGATCGTGGCCCGGGACAGGATCATCATGGTCCGCTCCTCCGGGGGGACCGGTTCGAGCAAGGCTGTCTCGCAGTCCTCCAGCGCGGCGACGGCGTCGCCGAGCATGAGCGTCGCGTTGCCGCGATTGTACCGAGCCTTGGCGAAATGGCTGTCGAGACGCAGGGCTTCGTTGAAGAAGGTCACCGAAGCGGGAACATCGCCTTGCTCGGCCATGACCGTGCCGAGCGTATTCCAGAGCAAGGGCAGCTCGGGGTTGGCCATCAGCACGGGCTTCAGCGCGTCGATCGCCTCCTCGAAGCGGCTCTGATCGCGCAAGGCGCAGGCGAGATTGTTGGCGGCCTCATGCGACAAAGGGAAGCTGACCAGATAGTGCCTGAACAGCTTTTCGGCCGTCTCCTTCATGTCCATGCGATAGGCCAGGCGGCCCAGGTCGTTGGCAATCTCGGCCTGGTTGGGAAGCAGGCTCAGTGCCGACTCGTAACAGCGGATCGAGGCGCCGAAATCGCCGGCCCGTTCGCGGGATATGGCCAGCAGGTACCAGGCGAAACCGTTGGTCTCATCTGCCTCCAGAACCTGGATGGCCAGCGCGCCGCAGGTCTGGAAATCATCGACAGCGAGCGCGGCCACGCCTTGCTGGAGTAGCGGCATGGCGGCGGCCATCTTCATTTCCGCCATCGCCGCCTTCAACTGAGCAAGGGCGGCCTTCGAGCCGGACTCGCCCACGGCCGATGCCGCCATCCGTGGCTTCGCGGCCAGAGGCGCGGCGTCGGAAAACCCCAGGGCGGCGGCGGACGCCGCGTGCTTGACGGTGGATAAGGGCGGCATTCGGACCAGCGGCTCCCCACAAAGATGACGCGAAGCCCGCATCGCCTGTTTATGCTTAACCCGGCCTTAAAGTCGCGGTGCGGGCGTCCGTGAAACACGACGTTAACTCTGCGACCGTAGCGTCCCTCAATTCGGGGTGGGGAGATTCACCGGAGCAATTGTTCCGGTTCCACGCTCCGCCGAACCCGGAGCCCGAACCGTGCCGTTGAAGCTGTCCCTCAAGCCTGGAGAGAAGTTCGTTCTCAATGGCGCCGTCGTTCAGAACGGAGACCGGCGCGGCGTGCTGGTCCTGCAGAACAAGGCTTCGGTGCTGCGCGAAAAGGACATCATGCAGCAGGAGGAGGCGACCACCCCGGCGCGCCTCGTCTATTTCCCCGTCATGATGATGTACCTCGATGAGGCGAACGCCCTTCGATACTACGACGAGTTCGTGCGCCGGCTGTCCGAGTTCATGGGCGTGATCCGGAACCCCGACGTGCTTGCCGACTGTGTCGCCATCTCCAAGCACGCCATGGCGAAGGAATACTACAAGGCGCTGATGCTGTGCCGGAAGCTTATCGAGTACGAAGACGAAAGGTTGGGGCATGTCGCTTCAGGCGTATCAGCAGACCGCGGCGCGTAGCGAGAATCCGCGGGACGCGGAGTATCGTCTTTTTGGCCAGGTCACGCGGGCGCTGATCGAGGCGGCCGAGGTGCCGGCCGAGGACGTCAAGGGCCGTATCGAGGCCCTCGACTGGAACCGCCGCCTGTGGTCGGCCCTGGCGTCCGACTGCTCCGATCCCGGCAATGTCCTGCCGCCGCCGTTGCGGGCGCAGATCATCTCTCTGAGCCTGTGGGTCAGCCGTCACACCAGCGCTGTCATTCGGCGTGAGGAAGAGATCGATCCGCTGATCGATATCAACCGCATCATGATGCAAGGCCTGTCGGGCCAGTCGGAAGCTGCCTAGGGCCTTGAACGCCAAGGTGTAGATCCGGTCCGGCAAAAGATTCCGCGCGGTCATCCGCGCCGGGCGCGCCCTATGGGCGCGCCTTTTTCGTTTCTGAGAATTCCGTTTGAAAACAGCCGCTTGAGCGCCTGGCGCCGCGCGGCCGTTTGGCGCGCACCTTGCGACGCTCCGCGCGGGCGAGAAACGCCCGCCTGGCAAAAGCCGGATACACCCCGACCAGAATGGAAGGACCAGCCGATGATCACCAATTCGGTGAACACGAACGTGGGCGCGATGATTGCGCTTCAGAACCTCAACGCGACCAACAAGGAGCTTTCTGACACCCAAGGACGGATCAACACCGGCAAGCGGGTAGCTTCGGCGAAGGACAACGGGGCCATCTGGGCAATCGCTCAGGGTCAACGCGCCACGTCGCAGTCGCTCAATGCGGTGCAGGATTCGCTGGCTCGCGGGCGGTCCACGATCGATGTGGCCATCGCGGCGGGTGAAACCGTCTCGGACCTGCTGTTGCAGATGAAGGAGAAGGCCCTGGCTGCGTCGGACGTTACGCTCGACACCGCCAGCCGCTCCGCGCTGAACGAGGACTTCAAGGCCCTGCGTGACCAGATCACCAAGGCCGTGACCAACGCCGATTTCAATGGGACCAATCTCATTAAGACCGGCGCTGTGACGTTCTCGTCCCTCGCGAACGCGGAGGGGACTTCGAAAATGACCGTCAACGCCGAGGTCTTGGCGTTGGGCGGGTCGATCGTCACGATCGCCGCCACGAACGGCATCGGCATGGCCACTACGGCCGCGACGATGATCGCGACGGTCACAACCTCGATCAACAACACCAGCGCGGCCCTGGCCCGTCTGGGCACCAAGTCCAAGGCGTTCGACAGCCACATTACCTTCGTCGGGAAGCTGCAAGACAGCCTCGACGCCGGTGTGGGCAACCTGGTCGATGCGGATCTCGCGAAGGAAAGCGCAAAGCTTCAGGCGCTGCAGACAAAGCAGCAGCTCGGAGTCCAGGCGCTCTCGATCGCGAACTCGTCGACCCAGTCGCTGCTGTCACTGTTCCGATCGTAGGTCGCGAAGCCGGGCGGGGGTTGACCTCCTCGCCCGGCAGCCTTTTCCCATGCCCGCTCGGCAATTTCTGCCGTTCAGGCGGTCGGCCCGGCAGAAGTTGCCGCTGAACAACGTTCTTAACGCCGATATAACCCAGATATTTCAGTGGTTTGTGCGTAACTTTCGGCCGCAGCTCAACTGGCCCGCCGATTGCTTCTAACCCTTTCGGACAAAACGTCCCCGGCCGTCAAAACGACGTCGGACACCTGGAAGGGAATATCGTCATGGCGCTGAACAGCGTTAACACGAACACGGGCGCGCTTATCGCCCTGCAGAACCTCAACTCCACGAACAACGAGCTGAGCAACGTTCAAGCCCGGATCAACACCGGCAAGAAGGTTGGCTCCGCCAAGGACAACGGCGCCATCTGGGCCATCGCCCAGAACCAGCGCGGTACGTCCCAGGCCCTGAACGCCGTGAAGGACTCCCTTCAGCGCGGTCAGTCCACCATCGACGTTGCGATCGCCGCCGGCGAGACCGTTTCCGATCTGCTCATCCAGATGAAGGAAAAGGCTCTGGCCGCGTCCGACGCCACGCTCGACACCGCCAGCCGGACCGCCCTGAACGAAGACTTCAAGGCTCTGCGCGACCAGATCACCAAGGCCGTGACCAACGCCGACTTCAACGGCTCCAACATGCTCAAGGCCTCGGGCAACACCGTGACGGCTCTCGCCAACGCGGATGGTTCGTCCAAGATCACCGTCGCGGCCCAATCGCTGGCGCTCGGCGGCGCTAACGTCACGATCGCCGCCACCAACGGCATCGGCATGGCCACCACCGCGGCGACCATGGTCACGACCGTCACCACCTCGATCACCAACGTCGGCGCGGCCCTGGCCAAGCTCGGCACCGGCGCCAAGGCGCTGGAAAGCCACCTGACCTTCGTCGGCAAGCTGCAAGACAGCCTCGACGCCGGCGTGGGCAACCTGGTGGACGCCGACCTGGCGAAGGAAAGTGCTCGACTGCAGGCTCTGCAAACCAAGCAACAGCTCGGCGTGCAGGCTCTGTCGATCGCCAACTCGTCGACCTCGGCCCTGCTCGGCCTGTTCCGCTAACGGACTGTGCGGAGGCGGGCGGCTCACGCCGTCCGCCTTCCGTCGCGCCGGCGGGGGCCTTCGGGTCTCCGCCGTTCGCGCCATCAGAGAGACGCCGCGCCGAACAGGCCGGTGGCAGGAGACATGAAAACTCAGATTTCACCGACCTCGCCAATCCACGATCCCGGGACCTTCACCGGCCGGACCGCCGCGCCTCGCGCAACGTCCGCCGCCGCGCCGACCGCTCCCCAGCACAACGCCGACCTGCGCCTGATCATCGAGGAAGACGAAGCCTCGGGGATCATCGTCTACAAGACGCTCGATCGTCGGACGGGCGAGATCGTCCGACAGCTACCTCGCGAAGAGGTGGTGCGTCTGAGGGACGCGCCTTCCTACACGCCGGGCGACGTCGCCGACTCCCGAAGCTGACGGGCTTTTCATAGCGGCCTAAGCGCCGCCGGGGTTCTTGAAACCCGTTCGCCGACGTCCTTCCAGGGGCGGCGGTAATATTGGTTTATGCGCGTTAACCATAAGCACACTTTCTCCCGCCAGTTTCTCCTGTGGGGCGGCTGGGTGAGTCGCCAGTTGCGAAGCGACTAGCTAGGAGAAACCCGTGGCGATCAGCGTCCATACAAACCAGTCCGCACTGGTTGCGCTCCAGAATTTGAACAAGACCAACGACCAGCTGGCCAATGCGCAGAACCGCATCAGCACCGGCCTCAAGATCTCCGGCCCCAAGGACAACGCCTCGGTCTGGGGTATCGCCCAGGCCCAGCGCGCGGACGTGGGAGCCCTCAACGCCGTCAAGATGAGCCTCGACCGAGCCCAGTCCATCGCCGACGTGGCGATGTCGGCGGGCGAAACGGTCTCCGATCTGCTCGTGCAGATGAAGGAGAAGGTCACCGCGGCTCAGGATCCCACCCTCGACACGGTGTCCCGCACAGCCCTGAACTCGGACTACAAGGCGCTGCTGCGACAGGTGCAGCAGGTCGTGAACGACGCCGAGTTCGACGGCGCCAACATTCTCGACGGGTCGATGGGCGCGAGTATCCGCTTCCTCGCCAACGCCGACGCCAACTCCTTCGTCACCCTGTCCACCAAGAACCTTTCGCTCGGCGGCAGCCTGATCACCATGCTGTCGACCAGCAGCATCGGCATGGCGACGACCGCGACCACCATCCAGGCCGCGCTCACCACCTCGATCGCCAACGTCAACCAGGCGCTCGGTGACCTCGGCGCCCAGGCCCGCCAGATCGAGACCCACAACAAGTTCGTCTCCAAGCTGACCGACGTGCTCAATTCGGGGATCGGCAACCTCGTCGACGCCGACCTGGCCAAGGAAAGCGCGCGCCTGCAGGCCCTTCAGGTCCAGCAGCAGCTCGGCGCCCAGGCCCTGTCGATCGCCAACGCCGCGCCGCAGATCGTGCTGTCCCTGTTCAAGGGCTGATCGAAGCGTCACGGCCGCGAGGCTATACTTGGCTGCCTGAACGCAGCGGAGCGTCTGCATGATCGAGTTGCGGGACCTGCTTCCCGAGGACGAAGAGCGCCTGTTCGCCTGGCGCGGCGAGCCCGAGGTGGCGCGCTGGATGTCCGACGCCGATGTTTCGGGTCGGGAAGCGCACCGCGCCTGGTTCGCCCAGCTGTCCGAGGACTCCGACCTGCGTGGCTGGATCATCCAGCGTGGCGGTCGGCCCTCCGGGCTCCTGACCCTGACCGGTCTCGCCGGACACCATCGTCGGGCGGCCTGGAACTGGTTCGTCGGTGACCGCGAGGCACGGGGCAGGGGTGTCGGTCGCGCCGCGCAGGTGCTGGGCCTCGACCGCGCCTTCGGCGAGCTCGGCCTGCACAAGGTCTGGGCCGAGGTGATGGCCGACAACGACGCCGCCATGAAAGTCCAGACCGGCGCCGGTTTCCGCCGCGAAGGCTATCTGCGCGGCCATGTGCTCAAGGACGGCGTCCCCCGGGACGTGGTCCTGCTCGGCATCCTCGCCGAGGAGTGGGAGGCCCTGGCTCCGGCGGCCCGCCGGGGGCTTTCGCAAGCCGGTCTCATCGCCGCTTGAGGCGGCCGCCTTAACATCCTGTCAGCCCTTGTGAGGCAAGGTATCGCGGCGGGAGAACCGCGTCGGGGATTTGATGGCCGTCAATTTCGACAGCAGCGTACTGCTTGGCTTCTACCAGGCGAAGTACGGCGGCGGGACCAACCTGATGACCCCGGGTGGGACGCCGGCGGCTGTCGGCGCGGACGGGAAGCCGAAATACGCCCCGACCTCGCCCTGGGACACCAAGTCCGTCGCGCCCAAGGCCAGTGAGCTGATCAAGCAGGCGCTCGCCGGGCGCCGCTTCATCGATGAAGGCGCGGTCCAGCTCGATCTGCCCGGCGCCAGCGCCGACTACAAGAAGCTGTTCGCGCTGTACCAGGGGCTGAACGCCCTGACCGGCCTCGCCGATCGCGCCCAGACCGCGGGTGTCTCGGCGACCGAGAAGGCTCGCCTGGCTTCGATCTTCGCCAAGGGCCTGACCGAGATCGCCGGCTACACTGACAAGCTCAAGCTCGGCGACATGCGGATCACCCGCGGCGACACGATGCTCACCAGCAAGACGGCGGTCGGCGTTCCCAAGGCGGTCTATTCCTACAAGACCGGCACCGTGCACAGCGGCGCGCAGGCTGACCCCGTCGCCGCCTTCCAGGGCGACGTCCAGTTCAAGATGACCGTTGTCCGCGGCAAGGTGACCAAGGACATCACCATCGACCTCGCCGAGATGACCGGCGACCGGACGATGGGCTCGGTGACCTCGTTCATAAACGACAAGCTGGCGGCCGAGGGCCTGACCACCCGGTTCAGCATCGAGAAGTCCCCCGGCGAGAAGCGCGTGGTCGACATGGGCGGGACCAAGGTCACGCTGCCGGCCCTGGCCGACAACTACAACTTCAAGATCACCGGCGACTCGACCGAGCAGCTGACCTTCTCGGCGACGGCGACCAAGCCGGCCGTCTATGTCACCACCTATGCCGGCGATCCCGACCCGGACAAGAACACCAAGACCAACGACGGCAAGTTCGAAACCGGCCTCTACAAGCTGGACGGTACGGCTATCGGCGCGGCGGGCTCGCGGATCTCGTCCAGCACGCTGGAGGGGACCATCAGCGCGGTTCGGTCGAGCCAGGTCGGACCGGATGGTTCGCTGTACGTGCTGGCCGACGTCGAGGCCTCGGTGGACGGGCAGACGGTCAAGGGGCAGCGCGACGTCGCCCTGATGCGCTACGACAGCGCCGGCAAGCTGATGTACGCCCGCACCCTCGGCGCCGCCGAGAACGCGGAAGGCATGGCCATGACCGTGGCCGACGACGGCCGTGTCGCCATCGCCGGCAAGATCACCGGCGCCCTGAACGGGGCCACCAACGGTCCGATCAACTCCGACGCCAAATCCGGCAAAAGCGACAGCTTCGTCACCGTCTTCGACGCCAAGGGCGACGAGATGTGGACCCAGCGCCGCGGCGCCCTGAGCGAGGACGAGGCCACCGAGGTCGCCTTCGGCGCCGGCGGCGTCGTCTATGTCGCCGGCCGCACGAAGTCCGGCCTGCCGGGCGCGTCGGGCGACATGAACGGCAAGTGGGACAACTATCTCATGGCCGTGGCGCCCGACGCCAAGGGCGTGCCCAAGACCCTGTTCACCCAGCAGTTCGGCACCGTCGGGGACGACACGGTCAGCGGCATCGTCGTCAACGGCGATACGGTGACGGTGGCCGGGGTCGAGAACGGCCGCGGCGTCCTGCGCAGCTTCAGTGTCGCCCAGACCAGCACCGAGACGGTCCGCACGGACGACAACGGCTTCACCAACGTCACCATCACCACGACCGCGGGCGGCGGCTCGAGCACCGTCTCGACGGACTACGGCGCCCACAACGGCGGCGACGATCCGGTCAAGGTGACGACCATCGTCCACACCTCCGCCGCGACCCTGACCGTGGGCGCCACGCGCGACCTCGGCGACCTGGAGGGTGGCGAGATCACCGGCCTGGCGATCAGCGGCGGCCAGCTCTACATCGCCGGCTCGACCCGCAACGAGGCGCTCGGCATCGGCGGCAAGACCCGAGACTACAGTGATGGGCTCGACGCTTTCGCGGGCCGGATTTCCGCGGATCTTTCAAACACATCCGCTGACAGCCTCGCCTATTTCGGCGGGACTGGAGACGACACCGTCACGGCCATGACCGTCGCCGGCGGCAAGGTCTGGATCGCCGGCCGCGCGTCCGAGGATCAGCCAGGGGCCGAGAAGATCTCCAAGAAGGACGGCTACCTCGCCAGCATCGACGTCGGCGCCGGTTCGGTCGAAGTCCAGCGTGTCACCGGCAAGGACGGCATCGCTACCGCCACCTCCATCGCGGTAGACGCGACCGGAACCAGCGCCCTCGACAAGCTCGGTCTTCCCAAGGGCACGCTGCTCTATGCCGACTCCCAGAAGATCGTGTCGGCGACCTCCGTGCGCGCCGGTGACAGCTTCCAGATTCGCACCGCCGAGGGCGGGCGCCTGGGCACCGTCACCATCGACGCCAATGACACGCTCGAAAGCCTGGCCGCCAAGATCAAGCGCATCGGCGGCATGAAGGCCAAGGTCGCGGTGGTCTCCGAAGGCGAGTTCCGTCGCCTCAGGATCAGTCCGGCGTCCACCGGCGCCACGGTCGAAATCCTGCCGGGGAAGGGCAACGCCGACGCGCTGGAGTCCCTGGGCATAACGCCCGGGGTGATCCGCAACACCAAGATCGACGACAAGGGCAAGAGCGTTTCGGCAGACGGTGGCGGCCCGGTGTTCGGCATCGGCCTGCCGACGGACATCAACCTGTCGAACGCCGACAGCATCAAGAACGCCTTGGCGGTGCTCGCCAAGTCGATGACCAAGATCCGCGACGCCTACCGAACTCTGGAAACCGCGGCCAAGCCGGAAAGCACGATCAAGCCCGGCGCCAACGGTCCCGTGCCCGCCTATCTGACCAGCCAGATCTCAAACTATCAGGCCGCGCTCGATCGCCTGACCGGTGGCGGCTGACGCACGAACGTCCACGCGGACTTGAAAGCATCACGGTCGCGGGTTAGCGGGTGAACCCATGGAATTGTTCAAGGACCGCCGGATCGTTCTCGCCATCGGCGCCGGTGTGGCGCTGTTGCTGGGCATCCTCATCGCCGTCACCATCATGCGCGGCGACAAGGGCCCCGACGAGCCGCCGCCTGCCTCGACCGGCGGGCTGGTGGTGCAGACCGGGCGCGACGACGACACCAAGCTCGACGCCTCGCGTCCGATCCGCTGCTTCGTGGCCGGACAGTTCGTCGGCGAGGTCACCCTGGCCGACTGCGCCCAACGCAACGGGGTCGCCACCGGCGCTCTCGACGTCGGCGTCGACGAGACCGGCGCCCTGGCCGCCAGCGATGTGGCCGGCACCATCCTCGCCCCCCTGCCGCCGAAGGTGGAGCCGCAGAAGCCCGCCCCGACCGTCGTCGCCGACGCGCCCGCGCAGACGCCCGCCGCCAATGGCCCATCCTGTCTGCGCTACGCCGGCGGAAGCTGGTCGGCGGCCGGGTCCATGGACCTGAACACCTGCGTCCAGACCCTGTTCGCCGGCCAGTGCGAGAAGCGCGGCGGCGCTACCTACGGCCGCTGGGGCGACCAGACCCTGCGTCTGGTCAAGGACCGGGTCGAGATATCGTCCGACAACCGCCGCTTCCGGACGCTGACCGAGCAGGGCCCCAACTGCTCGATCCCGCCGGTGGGTTGAGCCGGATCGAGCGCGAGCCTAGGGTCAAGTCCATGTCCAGGATCACGACCCTCGCCGCGCTCGCCGTTTCCGCCTTCGGGCTCGTCGCCTGCGAAAAGGCGATCGAGGCCCCGCTGGATGCGGGCGTCTGCTACCACATGGCTCCGCAGGACGACGGGACCTACAAGTTCAACGTCGTCGCCCGCAATCAGCCCAACATCGAGAACTGCGCCGCGCAGCTCGAGGGCATGCGCCTGCGCTTCCTGCGCATGGGCGGCCAGACCAAGGAAATCATGGGCGCCTACCAGGGCAGCTTCATCCTGTTGCGCCGAGACGGCATCTACCGCGCCCAGAAGTGGCAGGGCGCCGAGTACATCATGCTGGTGCGCTCGGGCGACGGCCGGCTGATCATGCCCGGCGCGGTCAGCCGCTAGGCTTTCAAGCTGCCCGCGGCGTGCGAGATTCTCGGACTTGCGCACAAGAACATTCTGTGAACACTCTTTCGCAAGGTGTTAACGCCCGTTAACTTGCGGGTCAGATTCCGGCGCGCTCTTGGTCGCCGGGCGTGAAGGAGCAATTCCATGGCGGGCAGCGTCAACAAGGTCATTCTGGTCGGCAATCTGGGCGCCGACCCCGAGATCCGCACCCTCAACTCCGGCGATCGCGTCGCCAACCTGCGGCTCGCCACCTCCGAGTCCTGGCGCGACCGCGCCTCGGGCGAGAAGAAGGAGCGCACCGAGTGGCACCGGGTCGTGGTCTTCAACGACAACCTGGTGAAGGTCGCCGAGCAGTATCTGAAGAAGGGCTCGACGATCTACATCGAGGGCGCGATCCAGACCCGCAAATGGACCGATCAGGCCGGCGTCGAGAAGTACTCGACCGAGATCGTGCTGCAGAAATTCCGCGGCGAGCTGACCATGCTGGGCGGCCGTGGCGACGGCGGCGGCGGCGGTCGTGACGATGGCGACTTCGGCGGTGGTTACGGCGGCGGTGGTGGCGGTGGCCGCGCCCAGCCGTCCGGCCCGAAGGAGAGCTTCTCCGCCGACCTGGACGACGAAATCCCGTTCTAGGCCCGAGCAACATCAAATCCTGAACAGGCGGCCGGCTTCCCTGAAGCCGGCCGCCTTTTTCATTCTGGGCGGCCATCGTCGATCGGACGGTCTTACGGCGCTCCTGGTCGCACTCTGATCGACCCTGGTCGCAGCGCGACTGATGCCGCCGGTCGTCGCCGCAGATAACGGCGTCATGTTTTCCAAGCTTTCCCCGGTCGCCCGCACCTCCGCGAAACTGACCGTGGTGCTGTGGTGCACGGTGCTGGCCTTCGTGGGGCCGGCCACCATCTTCGCCGGCCAGGTCGGCAACCTCCACGAGGGCATTTCGCTGGTCTCAGGCACGGTGACGAGCCTGGTGATGGCGGTGTTGCTCTATGTCATCTTCCACGCCATCCAGCCGCTGCCGTCGCCGATCCGGATGATCGCCGTGGTGGCCGGCGTGACCCTGTCTGCGCTGCTGCAGACGGTCGCTGACTACGGTGGTCAGTTCATCCTGAGCTCGCTCTTCGCGGACGTGGTCATGCCGCCGAGCGACCTGCGGTCTGTGCAGCTCACCATCCTCATCTATCTGGCCGTCTACGCCTGCAACCTGGCGGTCTTCTGGATCATCCTCGCGGCGCAGGAAGTGCGGGACCAGGAGCTGGAACTCACCCGCAGCGAGGCGCGGGTCGCCTGGTCCGAGATGGAGCGTCTGCGCCTGCAGCTGAACCCGCATTTCATGTGCAATTCGCTGAATTCCATCTCCGGGCTGATCACCGAAGGGCGGCATCGCGACGCCGACGACATGACCATTCGCCTGGCCGACTTCCTGCGCGCCTCCATCGAGGAGCGCAGCGCCGAGGTCACGGTCGCGGAGGAGTACGCGATCCTGGAAGCCTATCTCGACGTCGAGGCGGTCCGCTTCGGCGCGCGCCTTGTCGCCGAGCTGACCTGCGACGACGAGGTTGGTGAGGCCCTGCTGCCGCAGTTCCTGCTCCAGCCCCTGGTCGAGAACGCCATCCAGTACGCGGTGGCCCCCGCCCGACGGCCCGTGACGGTGCGGGTCACGGCGCGGCGCGAGGGCGACGGGCTGCGCATCGATGTCACCGACGACGGGGAAGGCCGGGCGCCCCAGCGTCCCGCCGGCCAAGGGCGAGGCATCGGCCTCTCCAACATTCGTGCGCGGCTGGCGACCCGCTACGGCGACACGGCTTCGCTGGAGACCGCTCCGACCGATGCGGGCTTCCGGGCGACCGTCCGCCTGCCGTTGACGCTGGACGCGGCCGCAAGCCCGCCCATGGAAGCGAGGGCCGTCGCCTGATCGACAGGCTCCTCGCCGACAGAGGGGTTTGCCTGATGTACAGTCGCCGTGTCGGCAACCACCGTGAGTACGGAGGCGTCCATGGTCTGGAAAAGCTTCGAACACTGGCTGAACCACGCGCCGCTGCTTGGACTCGGCGGCGTGATGGTGGTGCTGATGGTGCTCGCGGTCGCGTTCGGCATTGCACTGCACCGTTGGAACGACCGCCGCGCAAGCGCTCGCGGGACGACCCGCGACGGGCTCGAGGGCTCGGTGGTCTCGGCGGTGCTGGGGCTGCTGGCCTTGCTGATGGGCTTCACCTTCTCTCTGGCCGTCGATCGCTTCGAGACGCGCCGCGCGCTGGTGCTGGAGGAGGCCAACGCCATCGGCACCGCCTACCTTCGTGTCCAGTTGCTGGCGCCGCCGCACCGGGCGCGGATGACGGGTCTGCTGGTCGACTACACCGACAACCGCATCGCTCTGGCGCGGGCGCAGCCGGGGCGGGCGGGCGCATTGCTGGCCGAGAACGACCGCCTCGTCACCGACCTTTGGGCCGCCACCTCGGCGGCGTTTCCGTCGATCCAGGACGCCGGGCTATCGGCCGTTTTCCTGCAGGGCATGAACGCGGTCATCGACCTCGACGCGGCCCGCAAGACGGCGCGGGGCGTGAGGGTGCCGACCGTCGTATTCGCGGTGCTGTTCGTCTACCTGCTGGTGACGGCGGGGGTGCTCGGCTACGTCTTCGCCGCTGACCGGGGCAGGGGAGCGGCGGCCGTCATGCTGGTGCTTCTGGCGCTGTCCCTGCTGCTGATCCTCGACATCGATCGCCCGACGATGGGCGGGGTGCGCGAGGACCAGGGGGCGATGGAGGCGCTGATAGCGTCGCTGAAGGCCCAGCCGTCGGCCGTCTTCGATCGCTATCGACAGCTGGATGCGCCGATCGCGCCCTAGTCCGGGCGAAGGTCAGCGGCCGCAACTTCGCTGAAGGGCAGCCGGCGCCATAAGCATTGAGGCGTCAGAGCACGCGCTTTCCCGATGGTGTCACGTTCGTCGCGTTTTGGTTGCGAGCATCCGGCGCGCCGGTAGATTTGGGCCATACATCCCGGATATCCCCCATGTTCGCCAAGCTCAGCCCGGTCACCCGCACCTCCGCGAAACTGTCGGTGGCGCTGTGGTGCGGGATCGTGGCGTTCGTGGCGCCCGGCCAGATCTACTCGGGTCAGGTCGCCAACATTCACGAAGGCATCAGCCTGGTCTGGGGGCCTATCAGCGGCCTTGCCGGGGCGGCGCTGCTCTACATCGTCTTCCAGGCCATTCAAGCGCTTCCATCCGTAATGCGGCTCGTCGCACTGGTGATCAGCGTCGCGGCCTTCGGGTCGCTGCAGACCTTCGCCGACTACTCCGGCTACTTTGTCCTGGATGCGCTCTTTGAGGATGTGACCGTCCCGCCGACGGACATCAGGTCGCTGCTGCTTACCAACCTGATCTACACGGGCATCTACGCCTGCAACGCCGCCATCTTCTGGATCACCCTTGCTGCAAAAAAGGCCCGGGACCAGGAACTGGAACTGGCCAACAGTCAGACGCGGTTTGCCTGGTCCGAAATGGAGCGGCTGCGCCTGCAGATAAACCCGCACTTCATGTGCAATTCGCTGAACTCGGTCGCGGGTCTGATCACCGCCGGCCGCTATACCGACGCCGAAGACATGGCCATCCGGTTGGCGGATTTCCTGCGAGCCTCGGTCGAGGAACGCAGCGCGGAGGTCACGGTCGCCGAGGAATACGAGATTCTCGAGGCCTATCTCGACGTCGAGGCGGTGCGTTTCGGCGCCCGGCTGGGCGTCGAGCTGATCTGCGAGGGCGAGGCGTCGCAGGCCCTCCTGCCGCAGTTTCTGTTGCAGCCGCTTGTCGAGAACGCCGTCGCCTATGCCGTAAGCCCGGCGATCCGGCTGGTGACGGTGCGCGTCGAGGCGCGACGGCAGGGAGAGGCGTTGCTGATAGAGGTCACCGACGACGGCGATGGCGCGCCCGAGCGTCCCATCGACGCCAGACGGGGTATCGGCCTCACCAACATTCGTGCGCGGCTGGCGACCCGCTACGGCGATGCTGCATCGCTGGAAACCCGGCAGACCGACGAGGGCTTTCGGGCGACCATCCGGCTGCCGCTCACACTGGCCGCAGCCGTCACGCCGCCTTCCGCGGGCGCAAAGGCGTTTGCCTGACCGTCCACATTCCGTAACCCGGTTTGAGGAGGTCAGGGGTTTCACCGTCCGGCCGCCCCGTGCGATGAGCGCGGCGTGACCTCTCCTTCCGCCAGATCCGCCTTCTCGCCGGCCGAGTGGGGCGCCATCGTCGTCATCATTCTGGTCTGGGGCGTCAACAACGCCGCCGCCAAGGTGGCGACGGGCGCGCTGCCGCCGCTGCTGGTGGGCGGTCTGCGCTTCGCCATCGCGCTGATCGTGCTGCTGCCGTTCCTCAAGCCGCCGTTCCCGTCGCTCCGCCAGATGCTGCCGATCATCCTGCTGTGCGGTCCGCTGCACTTCGGCCTGATCTACTGGGGCTTCTCGCTGATCGAGAACCTGAGCGCGATGGTGGTGGCGCTGCAGCTTTGGATTCCGCTGACCGCGCTCTTCGCGTGGCGGGTGCTGGGCGAGACCATGAAGCCGGCCGCGATCGTCGGCATGATCGTCGCCCTTCTGGGCGTCGCGTGGATGAGCCTGGACCCCAAGGGGGCGGCCGACCTGCCGGGCATCGCCATCGGCGTGCTGGCGAGCGGTCTGTGGGCTCTGGGGACGGTGTTCGTGCGCCGGATGCCCGGCGTGCCGCCGCTTAAGATGCAGGCGCTGACCTCGGTGGTGGCCGCGCCGATGCTGCTGGGGGCGTCGTTCGCCTTCGAGGGCGACGTGGTCGGGGCAATGGCGCAGGCAAGCTGGCTGGTCTGGGGTACGGTGCTGTTCGCAGCCCTGGCCTCGACGGTCGGCGCGACGGCGCTGCTCTTCTGGCTGGTCCAGCGCCATGAGCCGGGCCGGGTCACGCCCTGGTTCCTGCTGACGCCGCTGGTCGCCTGCAGCATCGGCATAGGGCTGATGGGGGATCACATGACCCTCAATCTCGCCCTCGGCGGCGGCGCGACCCTGGTCGGGGTGGCGCTGGTCGCCCTGTCGGAACGCCGGGCCGCCGCCGTGGCGGCGGCCTCTGGTCCTCCGCCTACTTCGACTTGATCACGCCACAGGCGACGCGGTCGCCCGCGCCGCCGATCGGCTGGCTCAGGTAGTCGTCGGCCTTGGCGTGGATGACGATGGCCGAGCCGTCGGCGTCCTGAAGGCTGGGGCGCGAGTGGGATTCCCCCAGTTCGACGAAACCGCTGAACACGTCCGCCTTGGCCACGCCATCGGCGCCGGCGAAGATGTTGGGCAGGTCGCCGTCGTCGTTGGAGCCCTTGGCCAGGAAGCCGTGGACCACCGCCGCGACGGTGTGGACGTGGCCGCCGGCGGACTTGAAGTCCGGCGTGGAGCAGTCGGCCTTCTCGTGGAAATGCAGGCCGTGCCAGCCCGGAGTCAGGCCCTTGGCGTCGACGCGGACGAGCACGCCGCGGGCGCCTTCGGTAACGGTGGCCTTGCCCAGGTCCTCCCCCTTGGGGCCCTTGAGATCGACGGTGACCGAGGCCGGCGAGGCCAGGGCGGGGAGGGCGATCGCGGCGATGGCGAGGGCGATGGGAACGAGGCGCATTGGGGAGGACTCCTGTGACCGGGAAAGCCGGGCCGCAAAGGTGGCGCGGCCCCGTGTCAGATGGTAACTAACAGACGGACGTTTTGTGTCCGATTCTGATAGCAAAATCCCGCACTTGACCGACGAAACACACACGCCTCCGGACGACAGCCGGCGCGGGGCCATCGCCCCCATCGCCATCGAGGACGAGCTGAAGCGCTCCTATCTCGATTACGCCATGAGCGTGATCGTGAGCCGCGCGCTTCCAGACGTGCGCGATGGGCTGAAACCCGTTCACCGGCGCATCTTCTACTCGATGCACGACCTGAACATGACGCCGGACCGGCCGTACTCGAAGTCGGCGCGCGTGGTCGGCGACGTGCTCGGCCGCTTCCACCCCCACGGCGACCAGTCGGTCTACTTCGCCCTGGCGCGGATGGCGCAGACCTTCTCGATGAACCTCGTGCTCATTGATGGTCAGGGCAACTTCGGTTCGGTCGACGGCGATATGCCAGCGGCCATGCGCTATACGGAAAGCCGCATGGCGCATCCGGCGATGGCGCTGCTGGCGGACATCGACAAGGACACCGTCGACTTCCAGGAAAACTACGACGGCAAGGAAGAAGAGCCGACCGTCCTGCCGGCGCGGATTCCGAACCTGCTCGTCAACGGCGCCGGCGGCATCGCCGTCGGCATGGCCACCAACATTCCGCCGCACAACCTCGGCGAGGTCGTCGACGCCTGCCTGGCGCTGATCGACAACCCCGAGATCAGCCTCGACGAGATCCTCGATTTCGTGCCGGGGCCCGACTTCCCGACCGGCGGCGAGATCGTCGGCCGCAGCGCCCCGCGCAACGCCCTGATGACCGGCCGCGGCTCGATCATCATGCGCGGCGTGGCCTCCGTCGAGGAGCACCGCCAGGGCCGCGAGGCGATCATCGTCACCGCGATCCCGTTCCAGGTGAACAAGGCGACCCTGGTCGAGCACATCGCCGAACTGGTCCGCGACAAGAAGATCGAAGGCGTTTCCGACATTCGCGACGAGAGCGACCGTCAGGGGATGCGCATCGTCATCGAGTTGAAGCGCGACGCCCAGGGCGACGTGGTCCTGAACCAGCTCTACCGTTTCACCGCCCTGCAGAGCAGCTTCGGCTACAACATGCTGGCGCTGAATCGCGGCCGGCCGTTGCAGATGGGCCTGCGCGAGATGATCGGCGCCTTCGTCGACTTCCGCGAAGAGGTCGTCGTCCGGCGCACGAAGTTCGAACTCAACAAGGCCCGCGATCGCGGCCACGTGCTGGTCGGTCTGGCCATCGCCGTCGCCAACATCGACGAGTTCATCCACATCATCCGCAGCTCGGCGGACCCGGCCGAGGCGCGCGAGCGCCTGTGCGCCCGCGACTGGCCGACCGGCGACATGATGCCGCTGATCGCGCTGATCGCCGATCCGCGCACCGTCATCACCGACGGCGACAAGGTGCGGCTGTCGGACGAGCAGTCCCGCGCCATCCTCGCCCTGACCCTCTCGCGCCTGACCGGCCTCGGTCAGGAAGAGATCATGGGCGAGGCGACGACGCTGGCCGGCTCGATCGCCGGCCTGCTGGAGCTGCTGTCCGACCGCGCCAACATCATGGCCGTGGTCCGCGAGGAACTGGTCGAGGTGCGCGAGCGCTTCGCCGTGCCTCGCAAGACGCAGATCGTCGAAGGCGGCGCCGAGATGGAGGATGAGGACCTTATCCCCCGCGAGGAGATGGTCATCACCGTCACCCACGGCGGTTACGTCAAGCGCACCCCGCTCTCGACCTATCGGTCCCAGCGCCACGGCGGCAAGGGTCGCTCGGGCATGTCGACCAAGGACGAGGATGCGGTCACCCGCGTGTTCTCCGCCTCGACCCACGCCCCGGTGCTGTTCTTCAGCTCGGGCGGCAAGGTCTATCGTCTGAAGGTGTGGCGTCTGCCGGTGGGCGGACCGACCTCTCGCGGCAAGGCGTTCGTGAACCTGCTGCCGATCGAGCCCGGCGAGAGCATCACCTCGATCCTGCCGCTGCCCGAGGACGAGGCGGCCTGGGATCGTCTGGACGTGATGTTCGCGACGCGGTCGGGCAACGTCCGCCGCAACAAGCTCAGCGACTTCGCCCAGATCAACCGCAACGGCAAGATCGCCATGAAGCTGGACGAAGGCGACTCGATCGTCGGCGTCGGGCTCTGCAACGCCGAGAACGACATCCTGCTGACCACCGCGCTCGGCCGCGCCATCCGCTTCCGCGCGGACGAGGTGCGGGTGTTCGCGGGCCGTGAATCCACCGGCGTGCGCGGCATCCGGCTTGGTGACGGCGACCAGGTGCTGTCGATGGCCATCCTCGGCGGCGTGCCGGCCACCCCGGCCGAGCGCCAGGCCTATCTCAAGTACGCCCGCGCCCTGATCCGGGCGCAGTCCGGCGAGGACGACGGCGATGTCGCCGTTCCCGAGGACGAGGAAGAGGTCGCCGGCGACGAGGACGTCTCGCAGGAGCGCCTCATCGAACTGGGCGCGGCCGAGGAGTTCATCCTCACCCTGTCGTCGGAAGGCATCGGCAAGCGCACCAGCGCCTACGACTTCCGCCGCACCGGCCGTGGCGGCCAGGGCCTGCTGGCCCAGGACCTCAGCCGCAAGGGCGGGAAACTCGTCGCCAGCTTCCCCGTGGAGCAGTCCGACGAAATCTTGCTGGTGACGGACGCCGGTCAGTTGATACGTTGCCCCGTCGCGAACATCCGGATCGCGGGCCGCAACACCCAGGGCGTCATCGTCTTCCGCACCGCGGACGACGAGCATGTCGTGAGCGTTGAGCGCCTGGAGGCTGCCGGAGAAGTCGACGACGACACCGTCCTTGACGACGGCGGTGAAGAACCGGAAGCCAACAACGACGGGGACAACCAAGACCCCGCGTAAACAGTAGCGCGCGCAAAGGGGACTTGGGTGGCGAGAATCGGGCTCTATCCGGGCACGTTCGATCCGATGACCAATGGTCATCTGGATATCATCGGACGGGCCGTGAAGCTGGTGGACAAGCTGGTCATCGGCGTGGCCATCAACGAGGGCAAAGGCCCGCTGTTCACGCTCGAGGAGCGGGTGGCGATCGTCCGCGACGAGACCGCCCACCTCCAGAGGATCGCCGAGATCGAGGTGCGGCCGTTCTCCGGCCTGCTCATGCACTTCGCCCGCGAGGTTCAGGCCGGCATCATCATCCGCGGCCTGCGGGCGGTGTCGGACTTCGAGTACGAGTTCCAGATGACCGCCATGAACCAGCAGCTCGACCGCGAGATCGAGACCGTGTTCCTGATGGCCGATCCGCGTCACCAGGCGGTGGCCTCGCGCCTGGTCAAGGAAATCGCCAAGCTCGGCGGCGACATCAGCAAGTTCGTCACCCCCGGGGTTGCCGGGCGCCTGCTCAGCAAGGTCGATCGGGCCTGAGCGCGCATTGACTTGTTCCCGCCGTCTCGCCGTTCTACGGCGGAGGCCGGGGCTCACATTGAAACAAGGTTGCCTATGAAGTCCGCGTCGCTCGCGCTTGCCGCCGTTCTTACGCTCGCCGCCGTTCCGGCCGCGGCCCAGGCTCCAGCCGCCGTCACGACGACGGCTGCCGACTGGCGCACGCCGGATCCCGAGAACGTGCTGGTGTTCGACACCAACAAGGGCCGGATCATCGTCGAGCTGGAACCGAAGATCGCGCCGGCCCACGCCGAACGCTACCGGACCCTGGCCAGGCGTGGCTTCTACGACGGCCTGGAGTTCTTCCGGGTCATCGAAGGCTTCATGGACCAGACCGGCGATCCCAAGAACGACGGCACCGGCGGTTCGGATCTGCCCGACCTGCGGATCGAGGTTCCTTTCCGCCGTGGCGCGGACGTCCGCTTCACGTCGGCCGGCAAGCTTCCGGCCGACAACGCTTCACCCTCGGCGACCGAGGTTGGCTTCGTCGGCGTGATGCCCGTGCGCGGCGCCCCCAGCATGCAGATGATGGTCGCGGTGGACGGCAAGGCTCCGGGCTGGGGCCTGTTCTGCCCGGGCGTACTCGGCGCCGCGCGGTCCGGTGATCCGCATTCGGCCAACAGCCAGTTCTTCTTCATGCGCGACGCCTACCCCTCGCTCGATGGCAGCTACACCGCCTTCGGCCGCGTCATCGCCGGCCAGGATGTGGTCCGCGCGATCAAGACCGGCGAGCCGGTGGCCCCGCCGCGCGACAAGATGACCAAGGTTCGCGTGCTGGCCGACATCCCCGCCGGGGAGCGGCCCAAGGTCCAGGTGCTGGACACCGCCGGCCCCGCCTTCCGCGCCATGGTCGAGAAGGCCCGCGGTGCGGCGACGGTCGTCGATCCCTGCAGTATCGAGATCCCCGCCCGGATCGGCTGACCCCAGAGGAGCGCCCATGCGCTGGACCGTTCTGTTCGCCACCGTCGCGACCGCCGCCGCGGTGTCGTCACCCGGCTTCGCCGCCAGCCCGGCCATCGGTGACTGGCGCGTCCCCAATCCGGAGGACGTGCTGGTCATCGACACCAACAAGGGGCGGGTGATCGTCGAGCTGGTCCCGGAAGTCGCGCCCGGCCACGCGGGGCGGCTGCGCGAACTGGCGCGGAAGGGGACCTACAACGGCCGCACCTTCTTCCGGGTGATCGACCGCTTCATGGCCCAGACCGGCGACCCGCAGGACAGTGGCGAGGGCCAGACCGACTTGCCCAACCTCAAGGCGGAGTTCACCTTCCGCCGCGACGCGACAACGCCGTTCGTGACCGCCGCCAGCCCCAGCGGGACCGACGAGGGCTTCCTGAAGAGCCTGCCCGTGGTCAGCCAGGGCATCGGGTGGACCGAGGTTACCGGCGACAAGAAGGTCGCGGCCTGGGGGACCTACTGCCCGGGCGTCGTCGGCATGGCCCGGGACGACAATGTCGACAGCGGCAACAGCCAGTTTTTCCTGATGCGCCAGCCCTACATGTCGCTCGACAAGCGCTACACGGCGTTTGGACGAGTGATCAGCGGGCTGGATGCGGTCCGGAGCATCAAGACCGGCGAACCGGTGCCCGCGCCGCAGGACCGGATGGACCGCGTGCGCGTTCTGGTCGATATACCCGCCGCCGAACGGCCGACGATCCGGGTGATCGACCCGGCCGGCAAATGGTTCAAAGGCGAGATCGCCCGCGTGCGTAAGGCAAAAGGCGCGGATTTCTCGCTCTGCGACGTGAACATTCCCGTGGAAGTGAAGTAGGCCCCCAATGAGCACCGACCCCGAAAACACCCTGATCCTGACCACCGAGACCGGCGCGGTCACGATCAAGCTCCGCCCCGACCTGGCCCCCGGCCACGTCGATCGCATCAAGGAACTGGCCCGCGAGGGCTTCTACGACGGCGTCGTGTTCCACCGCGTGATCCCCGGCTTCATGGCCCAGGGCGGCGACCCCACCGGCACCGGCATGGGCGGCTCCAAGCAGCCCGACCTGAAGGCGGAGTTCAACAAGGAGCCGCATGTGCGCGGCGTCTGCTCGATGGCCCGTTCCAGCAACCCGAACTCGGCCAACAGCCAGTTCTTCATCTGCTTCGACGACGCCACCTTCTTGGACGGCCAGTACACCGTCTGGGGCGAAGTCGTTGACGGCATGGACCACGTCGACGCCCTGCCCAAGGGCGAGCCGCCCCGCGCGCCGGGCAAGATCGTCTCGCTGAAGGTCGCGGCGGACGCATAAACAACCGCGCCGATCCTCCCCGCCTAGCGGGGAGGGGGACCGCCCGAAGGGTGGTGGAGGGGAGTCCGTGCACCGACTCCCCTCAGTTAGGCTCCGCCTGCCAGCTCCCCACGAGGTGGGGAGCATTGCCCCTGTTCCTAGCGCCGGACCCGACGGATCGAGCTGACGCGGTCGTTGAGGCCGATGGTCTTGATGTTCGGCGTGTCGGCGTCGACGGTCTGGCAGTCGCCGCGGAAGTCGGGGGCCGAGCACAGCAGCCAGGACCCGCGCAGCACGCGGACCGATGTGATCAGGTCGTCGAGGCCGGAGCCGTACAGGCTCGGCACGCTGTCGGCGATCTCCAGGCGGGTGCCCTTGTAGTTGGGATCGGCATAGACGATCAGGCCGGTCGGGCCGGAGCCGCCGCCACCCCAGCCGCCGCCGGGACCGCCAGGGCCACCTGGGCCAGGACCAGGGCCGCCCGGGTAGCCACCACCTTCGCACTGCAGCCTGCCGTTGACGTTGGCGATGCCGCGCGAGCAGGACCGGGCGTTCAGCTGGCTTTCGTAGAAGCCGCCCCGCCCGTCATTGCAGCGGGCGTAGAGCGTTCCGTTGGCGGCGGTGATGTCGCGGCAGGACCGTTGATAGGATCCGCCCGGGATCTCGTCATACGAGCCGTTCCAGGACGGGGCCGTCGAGGCGGCTCCGGCGAGCGCTAGGACGGACAGGCCGGCGACAGCCGACGCGATACGCTTGACCATGTTCATTGTGCAAACCCCCGGCACGGAAAGACGAGGCATCTAAGGGTGTTCAGGTCCCGTCGTCCAGTCCGGGCAACGCCGTTCGGCGGTCAGCGCGCGCCGGCGGGAGCCAGTTCGATCACCAGCGGGTAGTGATCCGAACCCAGCTTCGGCCCACGCTTGATCGAGACCGTCCGCCAGGCCTCTCCGGCATAGATCTGGTCGATGGCGAGGACCGGGAAGGGCAGGGCGATGTTCAGCCGCGACACCGGCGCCGCCGGCCAGCTGAACAGCGCCCGTGTGCGGCGCTCGATCCCGAACATCGCGTCCTGTCGCCGCAGCGAGAACGACCAGGGCGTGGAGTTGAAGTCGCCGGCCACGATCAGCCGCTCTTTGGGGAAGCGGTTCAGCACCTTGGCCAGCCGCTCGGTCTGCATCTGCTGCGGTCCGGCGGGCCAGGGCCAGGTGTAGTGGACGCCGACCACGGTGAAGTCGCCGGCGCTTGAGGAATAAGTCGCCCAGGCGCCCATCAGGTTGGCCCGCTGTGGACCGGACAGGCCGCCCTCGGCGACCGGCTTGCGCTTGGCCAGGACCAGGGTCGAGCAGTCGAGCGGCTCGTCGCAGGTGCTGCGGTGCGGGTAGCGCTCGCGCAGCAGCTGGACCACGCCGGGATCACGGGTTGCCTCCTCGAGCACGATGATGTCGGGGTCCTGTTCCAGGATCCAGGCCGCCGCCTTCTCGGGGCTGCTGTTGTGGACCCAGGTGTTGAACTGGACCAGCTTCAGCGTCGTCGTTTCCGGCGAGGCGAACACGCGGCGAGCGCTCAGCTCCGGCCACATCAGCATCAGGGCCGAGGCGACGCCCAGTCCAGCCAGCACTGGCGTGACCATGCCTCGACGGCCGGCCAGCAGCCAGACCACGGCGGCGGCCACGGCCCCGGCCAGGAACAGCGGCGTCAGGTGGGTGAGGGCGTCCAGCCTGTTGCTGACCCGCCCGCCCTGCGCCGCCAGGGCCAGTAAAGCGCAGCCGGCCGCGACCAGCAGGGCGCCGGCGCGGAGAATCTCGGTCAGGGCGGACAACAGGAACTTCACGATCCGGCCTCCAGCACGGGATTGGCGAACGGCTACTCGCCGACGAAGTAGGCCAGGGCGACCTTGCGGACGGGAGCGTCGCCGACCTTGAGCTCGCCGCGCAGGATGGGCGCGGAACTGCTCCCCTCGGCCTTGGCCTTGGCCAGGGCGGCCTGGTCGAAGCTGCCGTCGAAGATCACCTCGCCCAGTTTCGGATCGCTGCCCTTGAACGCCAGCTTGCCGGCCTCGAGGTTGTAGGCCTGCGGCAGCACGCGCACGGTCACCGTATGGGTCTCGGCGCCGAGCTCGTTGACGCTCTTTGGGCTGGTGACGTCGTCGAACTGGAACAGGATCGGACCGAACACCGAGGCCCGGTCGCCTTCTTCCCACTGGCTGAAATCGCTGGGCGCGCCGACGCCGATGTTGTTCAGCTGGTAGTTCCCCACCCGGACACCTTCGGCGACGTAGTAGCCGGAGGCGTCGAAGAGAGCCTGATGACGGAAGCCGTTCGGGATGGCGATATGGGTCTCGACCGGCGGCACGGCGACCGGCGCCGGCGTGGCCGCCGCGGGCGGCGCCTCGGCGGTCTTCTCGGTCTTGCGATTGCAGGCGGCGGTCAGAAACAGGACGCCGCAGGTGAGCGCGATGGTCGCAAGACGCATGGAAGGTAGTCCCCCGGTTAGCCCGCGCAACATCACCGTCCGGACCGCCGTTGTCTATCGCATGCTTGACGAAGGCGACGAGGCGTGGCGGTTCCGCGACATGCGCGTTTCCGACTTCGACTTCGACCTGCCCGACGACCTCATCGCCCTGCGTCCCGTCACGCCGCGCGAGGCGGCGAAACTGCTTGTGGTGAGGCCTCAAGCCGAGCCGGGCGAGGGCATCGAGGATCTGACCGTCGGCGACCTGCCGGGGCTGCTGCGGGCCGGCGATGCCATCGTCTTCAACGACACCCGGGTGATCCCGGCGCGGCTCGACGGCCTGCGCGAGGGGCGGACCGAAGGCGGCGGCGACGGCGCCCCCATCGCGGTCGAGGCCACCTTGCACCGCCGTCTGGCCGGCGACCGCTGGAGCGCCTTCATGCAGCCGGGCAAGCGGCTGAAGGCGGGCGACCGCATCCGCTTCGGCGCCACCGACGACCGCGCCTGCGAGGCGGGGCTGCTAGACGCCACCCTGGTCGAGAAGCGCGAGGGCGGCGAGGTGGTGCTGGCCTTCGACCTTAGCGGGCCTGATCTGGACCTGGCCATCAACGCTCGCGGCCACATGCCCCTGCCGCCCTACATCGCCGCCAAGCGGCCGGAGGACGATCAGGACCGCGCCGACTACCAGACCGTCTACGCGCGCGAGGACGGCTCGGTCGCCGCGCCCACGGCGGGCCTGCACTTCACGTCGGAGCTGCTGGCGCGGCTGGCGGCGATGGGCGTCTCACAGCACTTCGTCACCCTGCACGTCGGCGCCGGCACCTTCCTGCCGATGAAGGTCGAGGAACTGGCCGACCACCGCATGCATGCCGAGTACGGCGAGGTCTCGCCCGAGACCGCCGCGGCGCTAAACGCGGTTCGGACGGCGGGAGGGCGGATCGTTTGTGTCGGCACCACCTCGCTGCGGCTGCTTGAGAGCGCCGCGACCGAGGCCGGTGTGATTGAGGCTTGGGCCGACGAGACGGCAATCTTCATCACTCCCGGCTATCGCTTCCGCGCCGCCGACGTGCTGATGACCAACTTCCACCTGCCGAAATCGACGCTGTTCATGCTGGTCAGCGCCTTCGCCGGGCAGGCGCAGATGCGCGAGGCCTACGCGCACGCGATCACCACCGGCTACCGCTTCTATTCCTACGGCGACTCCAGCCTGCTATTCCGCGCCTGACCCCTATCCTGTGTCATCCCGGACGCCGTAGGCGATCCGGGACCCAGAAGCCGCCGCAGTGAGGCTGGGTCCCGGCTCTCCGCTTCGCTTCAGCCGGGATGACAATCGTTGTAGCTGGAAGAAAATTGGCCGCCTTTCCCTTTGAGTTGAAAGCCACCGACGGCGCAGCCCGCACCGGCGTCCTGCGCACCCCTCGTGGCGACATCCGCACGCCGGCCTTCATGCCCGTGGGAACCGCCGGCACGGTGAAGGCCCTGACCGTCGACCAGGTGAAGGCCACCGGCGCCGACATCATCCTGGGCAACACCTACCACCTGATGCTGCGGCCGACGGCGGAGCGGGTCCAGCGGCTGGGCGGGCTCCACAGGTTCATGCGCTGGGACAAGCCGATCCTCACCGACAGCGGCGGCTTCCAGGTCATGAGCCTGTCGGGGATCAGCAAGGTGACCGAGGAGGCGGTGACCTTCGCCAGCCATCTCGACGGCTCCAAGCACGTGCTCACGCCCGAACGCTCGATCGAGATCCAGGCCGACCTGCTTGGCAGCGACATCGTCATGCAGCTGGACGAGTGCGTCGCCTGGCCGGCCGAGGAGCAGCGGGCCCGCGAAGGCATGGAGCTGTCGGCCCGCTGGGGCGCGCGGTCGAAGACGGCGTTCGGCACCCGCGACAGCCAGGCGCTGTTCGGCATCCAGCAGGGCTCGACCTTCGAGAACCTGCGCCGCGAGTCCTCCGAGCGTCTGATCGAGACCGGCTTCGACGGCTATGCCATCGGCGGGCTGGCGGTAGGCGAGGGGCACGAGGGTATGTGCGCGGTGCTCGACTACGCCCCGGCCATGCTGCCTGCCGATCGCCCGCGCTACCTGATGGGCGTCGGCAAGCCGATCGACCTGGTCGAGGCGGTGGCGCGCGGCGTGGACATGTTCGACTGCGTGCTGCCGACGCGCTCCGGCCGCCACGGCCAGGCCTGGACCTGGGACGGGCCGATCAACATGAAGAACGCCCGCTTCGCCGACGACGACACGCCGCTGGACGAGACCAGCGACTGCCCGGCCAGCCGCGACTATTCCAAGGCCTACCTGCACCATCTGATCCGCTCGGACGAGATCCTCGGCCAGGTGCTGCTGTCCTGGCACAACATCGCCCACTTCCAGGCTCTGACCGCCGCCATGCGCGCCGCCATCGCCGAGGGGCGCTTCGAGGCCTTCCGCAAAAGCTTCCGGGATCGGCAGCCGGTGAAGGGCTAGTCCTTCTGCCGCGTCGGGTAGCGCGGCCCCTTCTGCGGCGGCGGCGTGTTCAGCAGGATCTCTGTCTTCACATGGCTCGGCGTCGCCGGCGGGTTGCAGCCGCGCGACTCTCCGAGCCCCTTGAGGTAGCCCCGGCGTATGCCGCCGGCGGTGATCGCGGCCCGCACCAGCCGGTCATGCTGTTCGGCGCCGGTCAGCTTGCGCACCCAGCCGCGCATCGGGATCAGGTCCTGCGCGGCTCCGGCCACGAACCCCAGCGCGATGTCCGAACCGCTGTCGCGGCCCTTGTCGATCAGGTCGCGGCCGTCGGGGGAGGGCGGCTCGTCGATGTCCGCGCCCAGCGCCTCGTTCAGCGGCCGCATCAGCGCGATCAGTTCGCGGCAGGTCGCGGGCTTGGGCCGTTCGTACGGATCTTCCAGCGCCTCCAGCAGCACCGGCGGGATCTTGGTGCGCAGCAGGTTGAGGTCGCGCGCCGGCGCGCTGACGGCGCCGGCGATGCTGCCGCGGTTGATCTGCTCGGTGGTCTGGATACGCCCCGGCGGCGGCTTGGTGCTCGCGCAGGCCGTGACCGTGAGTGAGGCAAAGATGACAAGAGCGACAGGACGCATGTGACGACCATAAACACGACGCCACCGTGGCGAAAAGCGGGCGGGACGTCGCCAAACTCTGCTCTGCCGAGAAGGCATCCACTTCCATCGCACTGCCACGGCCTAGGCGTGAGGTGATGGAGTGGTAGGCCGGGTGGGGGTCGAACCCACGACCATTCGATTAAAAGTCGAATGCTCTACCACTGAGCTACCGGCCCGCTCTCGCGAGGTGCTGCGGCTTATGGGGTTTCTCGGATCGGCGCAAGAGGTCAGAGACCTGCCCTATACATCGTGGGATGAAGCCCCGGCCGCTGATCAGCGCTCCTGACAGCCGCCGTAACCTCTCCCTCAGAAAAACTCCTTTGCCGACCCGGGTGGTAGACTTTAACCGCTCTGTCCGGGGCGACGACCGCCCCGGCATCAAAACCGGGGCTCTATGCGTTTGCATGGTCGGCCACTAGCAACAGGCCGAGCCGCGCAGCGACGATGACAGCCACAGACGCCGCCCTCCCGCATCCGGCTCCGCGCGCCCGTAGGCCGTTGTTCCGGCGGCGCAGCGCCATTCCGGGCTTCGGCCTGACGATGGGCGTGACCCTGACGATCCTGTCCCTGGTGGTGCTGATCCCGCTGACCGCGGTGGCGATCAAGTCGGCCGAGCTGTCGCTGCCACAGTTCATCGCCGCCGCCTTCTCCGAGCGGGCGATGAAGGCCTACCAGCTGACCTTCGGGGCCTCCGCCGTGGCCGCCGTCATCAACGGTGTGTTCGGGGTGCTGACCGCCTGGGCGCTGGTCCGCTACGAGTTTCCCGGCAAGGGCGTGATCAACGCCCTGGTCGACCTGCCCTTCGCCCTGCCGACCGCCGTCGCCGGCATCGCGCTGGCGACGCTGTACGCGCCCAACGGCTGGGTCGGGCAGTATCTCGAGCCGCTCGGGATCAAGGCCGCCTACAACCCGACGGGCGTCGTCATCGCCCTGACCTTCATCGGCCTGCCGTTCGTGGTGCGGACGCTGGAGCCGGTGATGCGAGACCTCGCCGCCGACGTCGAGGAGGCCGCCGCCAGCCTCGGCGCCAACCGGCTTCAGACGATCCTGCGGGTGGTGCTGCCGTCTCTTGCGCCCGCCTGGCTGACCGGCTTCGCCCTGGCCTTCGCCCGGGCGGTCGGCGAGTACGGCTCGGTGATCTTCATCGCCGGCAACATGCCCTTCAAGTCGGAGATCGCGCCGCTGCTGATCGTCATCCAGCTGGAGCAGTATGAGTACGCCGCCGCGGCCTCTATCGCCGTGGTCATGCTGGCGACCTCGTTCCTGATGCTGTTCATCATCAACGCCATCCAGGCGTGGGCCAGAAGGTACGGCTGATGACCAACGCCGCCGTCACCCTCAAGGCCAACGCCCGCAAGTCGACCGACGATCCGGCCTGGGCCAAGCTCGCCATCATCGCTCTGGTGCTGGGGTTCCTCGGCCTGGTGCTGATCCTGCCGCTGGTCTCGGTGTTCGCCGAGGCGCTGCGCAAGGGCCTGCCGGTGGCGCTGGAGGCGATCCGCGAGCCGGACGCTGTCGCCGCGATTAAGCTGACCCTGCTGATCGCCGCGATCGCGGTGCCGTTCAACGCCGTCTTCGGCCTCTGCGCCAGCTGGGCGATCGCCAAGCACCAGTTTCCGGGCAAGGCTTTCCTGATCACGCTGATCGACCTGCCGTTCTCGGTGTCGCCGGTGGTCGCGGGCCTGATCTATGTGCTCGTGTTCGGGGCCCAGGGCTGGTTCGGGGATGCGCTGGTCGAGAACAACATCAAGATCGTGTTCGCCATCCCCGGCATCATCCTGGCGACGGTGTTCGTGACGTTCCCGTTCGTCGCCCGTGAGCTGATCCCGCTGATGCAGGAGCAGGGCACCGATGAGGAAGAAGCCTCGGTCTCGCTCGGCGCCTCGGGCCTGCGCACCTTCTGGAGCGTGACCAGCCCCAACATTCGCTGGGGCCTGCTGTACGGCGTTCTGCTGTGCAACGCCCGGGCGATGGGCGAATTCGGCGCCGTGTCGGTGGTCAGCGGCCATATCCGCGGCCTGACCAACACCATGCCGCTGCATGTCGAGATCCTCTACAACGAGTATGATTTCGTCGGCGCGTT
>Ga0126314_10000133_pt1 | contig 39504 bp, 37 predicted proteins | sample Plot105B_FD_92535 | JGI IMG/M metagenome (GOLD analysis project Ga0126314, IMG submission 92535) | Serpentine soil microbial communities from UC McLaughlin Reserve, CA, USA - Plot105B | ecosystem: Environmental > Terrestrial > Soil > Grasslands | place: USA: UC McLaughlin Reserve, Lake County... | reverse complement strand
GAGGACGGTGAGCCCGACCGCTCCGATGGCGAGTCCCGTGACGGCGCGCCAGTTGGCTCGGAGGTCGCGAGGAGACGCATCGAACGCGGCATCCAGCAGCACGGGGGCGACGAAGAGCGTGAGCGCCAGCTCGGGATCCAGGTCGAGCGTCGGAGTACCGGGAACGAGCGCCAGGCCCGCTCCTGCGAGCGCCACCATCGCCGGGTAGGGCGTCCCGATGCGGCGGGACAGCACCGTGAGGCCCGCTCCCGCGAGCAGCAGCGCGATGACGATTTCGAAGACGTGCATGCGGAACGAAGCGCCGAGGACCTTTCCGGGCCCACACCTTGCGCTCCCCGAGCGCGGGCACACAAGCGGCGCTCACGGATGCGTCCGGTACTCGTCGATGGTCGATGGGGTTCGCGGCAGGGGCGACATGGCCCTCCCCGTCAAGCACAGCACATCAGGCGTCCATGGGGGTGTGCCACCTCGCGAAGGGACTCCTCACCCGAAGTGGAAGCACGGCTGGCGAAGAGTCCGACGGCGTCATCCCAGCAGTGGCCCTTGCGGCTCAGGCAGCGGCCTCACCGCGCCTCATGCCGCACGCTGCAGCCGCCGCTTGTACTTCTCCCCCCACTCCCGCAGGCCCATCAGCACCGGCTCCAGGGAGCGACCAAAGGCGGTCAGCTCGTACTCCACGCGTGGCGGCACCTCGGCGTAGACGGTGCGCTTTACCAGCCCGTCCTCTTCGAGCTCCCGCAACTGCAACGTGAGCATGCGCTGGCTGCAGTTCGGCAACCGCTTGCGCAGCTCACCAAAGCGGTGAGTGCCCTTGAGCAACCAGTACAGCACCACGCCCTTCCACCGCCCTCCGATGACACCGAGGGACGCCTCCACGGCGCAGTTCGTCTTCGAGTCGTCGTCACGTTTCCGGGCCATGGTTCCCTTTTTGTGCGTACTCACCAAACTTGTGCGTACTTGCGAAGAAATAACCTGAATCGTACGTCTGCACCATGAAGACATGGGAACTGCAGCCAAAGCCGGGGTTCGATGCCCTCACGAGGGCCGAGCGTCCATCGCCGAGTGTGGGCGAGCGCGACGTGAAGGTGCGCGTGGGAGCGGTGTCGCTCAACTATCGCGACGTGCTCATCGCGAAGGGCGCGGAGAAGAGCCTCAAGTCGCCGCGCGTGCCCGTCTCCGATGGCGCGGGAGAGGTCATCGAAGTCGGCTCGGGCGTCACGCGCTGGAAGGTGGGCGACCGGGTGATGGCCAGCTTCTTCCCTCACTGGGTGGACGGAGAGCTGAGTGACGCGCACCACGCCAGCGCGCTCGGCGGCTCCGGGGCGGACGGCATGCTCCGTGAGGAGGTGGTGCTGCCCGAGCACAGCTGGGTGCGGATGCCGGCGGGGTACTCGTTCGAGGAGGCGGCGACGCTCCCGTGTGCCGGGCTGACGGCCTGGCAGGCGCTGTTCGAGGTGACCTCACTCAGGCCGGGTGAGACGGTGCTGCTCCAGGGCTCGGGCGGCGTCTCGGTGTTCGCGTTGCAGCTGGCGAAGGCCGCGGGCGCGCGGGTGCTGATGACGTCGAGCAGCGCCGACAAGGCGGCGCGGCTGCGCGAGCTCGGTGCCGAGGAGGTCATCGACTACCGGGCCGACGCGAAGTGGGGCGAGCGCGCAAAGGCGCTCACCGGCGGGCGCGGCGTGGACCTCGTGGTCGATGTCGGAGGCCAGGCCACCTTCGACCAGTCCTCGCTGGCGCTGCGCTACGGCGGCTCCATGAGCATGCTCGGCGTGCTCACCGGTGGGCGCGGCGAGGTGAACCTGCACTCGGTCTTCCACCGGCGGCAGACGGTGCACGGCGTCTACGTGGGCTCGGTGTCGATGTTCGAGCGCTTCGTCGCCGCACTGGAGCGCACCGGCATCCGGCCCGTCATCGACCGCGTGTTCCCGTTCGACGAGGCGCGCGCCGCCTGGGAGCACCTCGCGAGCGGACAGCACCTGGGCAAGGTCGTCGTCACCACCACCACCAGGGCCACCTCATGAACGTCCTGATTGTCTATGCCCATCCGGAACCACAGTCGCTCAATGGCGCGCTGAAGGACCTCGCCGTGAGCCACCTCACCGCGCGGGGCCATGCGGTGCGCGTCTCCGACCTCTACGCCATGGACTGGAAGGCGACGGCGGATGGCGGTGACTTCCTCCACCATCAGGCCGGAGAGAAGCTCACCTATCGACTGGCATCGAAGGGCGCCTTCGCAGACGGCTCGCAGAGCGCGGACATCGCGGCCGAGCAGGAGAAACTCCTCTGGGCCCAGGCCGTCCTCTTCCAGTTCCCGCTGTGGTGGTTCTCGATGCCCGCCATCATGAAGGGCTGGGTCGACCGCGTCTTCGCAGCCGGCTTCGCCTATGGCGTGGGAGTGCATGAAGGCGAACGCTGGGGAGACCGCTATGGCGAGGGCACGCTGGCGGGCCGCCGCGCCATGCTGTCCGTCACCATCGGCGGACGCGCGCCGCACTACTCCGAGCGCGGCGTCAACGGGGCCCTGGACGACCTCCTCTTCCCCATCCAGCACGGGGTGCTCTTCTATCCCGGCATGGAGGTGCTGCCGCCCTTCACCGCGTATCAGGTCGACCGCCTGAAAGCCGAGGAATGGCCCCCCATCGCGGAGGCCTTCAAGGCGCGCCTGGACGGCTTGTTCACCGACGCGCCCATCGCGTTCCGGAGGCAGAACGGTGGGCACTACGATGGCCAGCAGGTGCTGAAGCCCGGCCTCGGCCAGGGCGCCTCGGGCACGCGCATCCATGTGCACGCGCCGGACGAACAGGCACCGCGCGGCTGAACGGCGTGTCCAGGCCGACAGCGGCCCGGCGGGGACTCCGACATCGCGGGGAGCGCGCTCAGGCGCTCCCGCGCGCTGGCCGAGGGACTACGAGCAGATGAACCGGATGTCCGTGTAGTACGGCGTCACCTGGCCCGACTGGGTGATGTACCCGGCACAGTCGTAGTGCCACGCACCCGCCCAGGTCGTCTTGGACGCGTTCGTGTAATAGGTCCGGTGCTCGCCATACCGCTCCCCACCACCGGGCGGCTCCGAGCGCTGCTCCACCGTGCTCACGTCGGCGGTGGCCTCGCCCTCCGCGGTCTGCTCAGGGGCCCCACCGCAAGCGCACGCCAGCAACGCGGACAACCCCACGACCCAACGGGACAGCATCATCGTGTGCTCCTTGTAAAAAGTATCGATATGACAAATGCAACCCTATCAAGTCCCTGCCGCTGGCGTCCAGGCAGCCGCATGCGCCCATCCACGGAAAAATACACCCGATGTATCACTGCTCGCCGTTTGACAATCATCTCCTGACGCCGAACCCCACCTGAGTGATTGCATCTCACGCTCGACACCTCCGCCCTGGGACGTCCGACGGGTGTCATCGTCCGAACGCAGCGCCTGTCAGCCGATGAAGGTGGAGCAGGGTCCGTCTGGGACACGTCCTCTGCGTGTGTCATGCTTTGGCCATGGCGGATGCGCTCGAAGCAGACACTGCGGCTCCTGGCGGATTGGACCGGCGCGGGTTCCTGACCTGGGTGGTGGCCTCGCCCACGTTGATGATCGCCGCGCGATGGGGGCTCGACGTGCCGGCGGCGGACGCGGCGCAAGCGGGCGTGGCGGCGGCGGCGGAGACTCCGCTCAGTCTCTACATCGCCCTCCAGCTCGACGGTCGCGTCGTCACCACGCTGCCTCGCACGGAGATGGGCCAGGGCATCACCACGGCCGTGGCCATGCTCGTCGCGGAGGAACTGGACGTGGCGCTCGACGCGGTCGACGTGCGCAGCGCGGATGCGGACCCACGCTGGCTCATCCAGCTCACCGGCCTGTCCTCGACGATGCGCTACCTGACGGGCCCGCTTCGCTCCGCGGCGGCGGAGGCCCGAGCGCGGCTCGTCACCGCGGCGGCGCTCCGCTGGCGGGTGCTCGCCCCCACCCTCACCACCTCCCACGGCGAGGTGCATGCTCCCGACGGCCGGCGGCTCGGCTACGGCGAGCTGGCGGAGGAGGCCGCGCGGGTGCTGCTGCCCCTGGTCTCCACGCGGTCCAAGCCGGAGAGCCAGTACACCGTCGTGGGGCGGCCCACGGGGCGCATCGACGCGCTGGACATCGTCACCGGCGCGGCGCGCTACGCCCTGGACCTGGACCTCCCCGGGGCGCTGCCCACGGTGGTGGCAAGGCCTCCCACGCTGCGCGGCGCGGTCCAGTCCTTCAACGACGGCGTGGCCCGGACGATGCCAGGAGTGGTCGGCGTGGTGCCCCTGGCCTCGGGGGTGGCGGTGGTGGCGCGGACCTTCTCTCAGGCGTTCGCGGCGCGTGACGCCCTCCAGGTCTCCTGGACGCCGGGCCCCGCCAGCACGCTCTCCGACGTCGACATCCGCTCCCGCCTGCGGGATGCGATAGGCCCCCGTCCCCTGCCCCCGCTGCTCACGACGCGGACGGTGGAGGGACGCTTCGACTTCCCCTACCTCGCGCACGCGCCCATGGAGACGCAGAGCTGTCTGGCCCATGTCCAGGGCACCCGCGCCGAGGTCTGGCTGGGGGCCCAGGACCCCAAGTACGCGCAGCGCCAGGTCGCCCGGGCGCTCGGCTGGGACCTCACGCCCCAGCGAGTCACGGTGCACGTCACGCGCGCGGGTGGCGGCTTCGGTCGCAGGTTCTTCAACGAGGCCGCGGTGGAGGCCGCGCTCGTCTCGCGCGCCATCGGCCAGCCGGTGAAGTTGATGTGGAGCCGCGACGACGACATGCGCCACGGCCACTTCCGGCCCGCCAGCCACCACCGCATCCTCGCCCACCTGGGGTTGGGCGGAAGCATCCTCGGCTGGCACCACCGCGCCGCCATTCCCACCGTGGAGCTTCCTCACGGCTTCGGCGATGTGCTCACCGCGCTGCTCGGAGAAGCCCTGCCCGATGCGACGAGCGCCGTGTTCTTCGCCATCTCCCAGCGCATCCCCTACCGCTTCGGCCTCGCGAGCCACGAGCTGCGTGAAGTCCCCATTCCCATCCCCACCGCCTCCTTCCGCTCGGTCTTCACCAGCCAGGTGGGCGTGGCCAACGAGGTGTTCGTCGACCAGCTCGCCCGTGAGCTCCAGGTCGACCCCGTGGCCCTGCGGCGCTCCCGGCTCCCCTCCAACAGCCGGCTCAGGGCCGTCCTCGACAAGGTCGTGTCCGTGGGCCAGTGGGGCCGGGCCTTGCCCGCCGGAGTCGCCCAGGGCGTCGCCGTGCTCGAGGAGTGGGAGAGCGCCATCGCCCACCTCATCGAGGTGGACGTCACCCGCGGGACGCCTCGGGTGCTGCGCGTGGTCATCGCCGCGGACGTCGGCCTGCCCATCAACCCCAAGGGAGTCGAGGCCCAGCTCCAGGGCGCCGCGGTGGACGCGCTGTCCACCACGTTGAGCGCGGGGCTCCACATCGACTCGGGCGCGGTGCGCGAGGGCAGCTTCGCGGACTACCGCTGGCTGAGGATGAAGCACGTCCCCGCCGACATCCAGGTGCACCTGGTCCGCTCGGACGACCGCGTGGGCGGCGTGGGAGAGCTGGGCTACCCCAGCGCCGCGGCGGCCCTGGCCAACGCCGTGGCCCGAGCCACCGGCACCATGCCCACCCGCTTCCCCATCCTCGACGAGGGAGTCTGACCATGCTGGCCCATCAATTCATCCTCAATGGTCAGACGGTGACGGTGGAGACGCCCGCGGACCTGCCCCTGCTGTGGGTGCTCCGCGACGTGCTGGGAGTCAGGGGACCCAAATACGGCTGCGGCGTGGGCGTGTGCGGCGCGTGCACCAGCCACCTGGACGGCGAGGCCTTCCGCCCCTGCATCCACCCCGTGGGCAGCCTCTCCGGCCACGAGGTGATGACCATCGAGGGGCTGGGCGCCCAGGGACTGCACCCCGTGCAGCAAGCCTGGATTGAGGAGGACGTGGCCCAGTGTGGCTTCTGCCAGCCGGGGCAGATCATGGCCGCCGTCGCGCTGCTGCGGAAGAACGCCCACCCGACCGACGCGGACATCGACGCCGCCATGAGCGAGAACGTCTGCCGCTGCGGCACCTATGTCCGCATCCGCGCCGCCATCAAGCGCGCGGCCCTGCTGCTGCGGAGCGGAGCGGGCATCGGCGGGTGAGGCCACGAAAGGCCACTGACTCGCGCGCCGCGTGGCGTGGACTCCCCTCGACAAGGAGTCCACCCGGGCACACGAGGTGAGGTGCTACTCCGTGGCGCGGACCCAGTGCTGGGTGCGGCCGAGCAGCGACATGCCGATGTAGCCGCGAACCTTCAGCTTCTTGCCGCCGTCCTCGACGGCGATCTTGCACTTGTAGGTCTTGCCGTTCGCCGGGTCGAGGATGGTGCCGCCGTTCCACTCGTCGTCGTCCTTCTTCAGGTCGCGCAGGATGGTCATCCCGATGATGGGCTGGTCCTTCAGCGAGCCCTGGCACTTGTCACAGACCGGGTTCTGCTCTTCCTTCGGGTCGCGGAAGAGCTTCTCAATCTTGCCGACGAGCTTGCCGTTCTCCTCGGAGATGACGATGACCGACTTGGGCTTCTTGGTCTCGTCATCGATGGTCGTCCACCGGCCGACGGCGGCATTCGCCTCCGCGGCGGCGGGGGCCTTGTCCTCGGCCAGGGCGCTCGAGGCAATCATCAGGGTCAGAGAAGCGAGTCCGAACCACCGGGTTGCGTTCATGTCTTGAGGTCCTTCTGCGCGGGGCTCACATCAGAGGGGGCTTGCGCTCAAGCGTCCCGTCATCCCGTTTGTACTCCAGCCCTGCGCCGGCAGGCAGCCCCTCCGGGAATTCCGTGAGGTGCTCGAACGTGCCGCTCCGCGGCATGCACGGTCCACCCGCACTCAGGGTAGGCCGGCCCGGTTCGAAGCCCACGCGGCCTCGAGAATCACCGTGCAGGGCGCCCGCTACCCCGACACGCTGGAGAAGACGACAGGACGCTGAGCCGCGAGCCTCGTCGGAAACGCGCTACCCTGCCGACCGCCCCCTCATGAGGAGCCACCCATGCGTGAAGCGAAACGCCCGTACGTGATTTGCCACATGGTCCCATCGCTCGACGGGCGCATCGTCACCCAGCACTGGAAGCTCTCCTCCCGCATGCTGGCCGAGTACGAGCGCACAGCCGAGACGTTCGACGCGGAGGCGTGGATGATTGGCCGGATTTCAATGGAGCCCTACGCCGGGAAGGCGCGGGTTCCCTCACGCAAGCGAGCGCAGCCGATTCCCAGGACGGACTTCATCGCGCGACGCGATGCCGAGTCCTACGCCATCGCGTTGGACCCTTCGGGCAAGCTCACCTGGAAGTCGGCCTCCATCGATGAGGAGCATGTGATTACGGTCCTCACCGAGCAGGTCTCCGACGACTACCTGGCCTTCCTTCAGGCCCGGGGCATCTCCTACCTGTTTGGCGGCAAGGCGAAGCTGAACCTCCGACGGGTGCTGGAGAAGCTGCACCAGGAGTTCGGCATCAAGAAGCTGCTCCTGGAAGGCGGCGGCAGAATCAACGGCTCCTTCCTGGCCGCGGACCTCATCGACGAGCTGAGCGTGCTCGTCGCGCCCATCGCGGATGGCTCCATCGGCACGCCCTCGCTCTTCGATGCGAGCGAGCGCAAGGGGCCCATCCGCCACCTCAAGCTGGTCTCCCTGGAGAAGCGCGCCGGTGACCTGGTCTGGCTGCGCTACAAGCCGAAGCGCTGACCTGCTCACTCCTGGGAGAACGCGAGCCGCAGCTCCCCTTCCGCGTCGCGGTCTCCCTTCACGTCCACCACGACCTTCTCCAGTCGCCCCGTGTAGGAGAACGGCACCTCATACCGGGGACTCACGGCCGTGCCCGTGTTGCGCCCGATGAGCAACCCGTAGCCCGTCATGGCGCTGTACATCGCGCCTGTCTTGATGCCTTTCAACGTGCCCACCGGCGCATCGTCCACCAGCAGGAGCACATCGCCGGTGAAGAAGTCCGGCTTGAGGCTCTTGCTCGTCGGAGTGAACCGCGCGCTCAGCCGGTGCATGCCGGGAGCCACCACCCGGGCCGACGACACGAGGTACTCCTCCATCTTGAGGTAGTTGTGGACGTAGTGGAGCCGCCCCTCCTGGAGGAACAGGCTCCACCCACCGAACTCTCCGCCTGCACATGCCAGCACGCCTTCGGCGCCGGTGTCCGGGATGAAGGCGTGGGCGGTGATGGTGTGAGGCCGGCCCAGCAGCGCGGGCCCCGCCAGCGGGTGCAGATTGGAGGTGCCCGAGTAGAACGTGTAGCGCTCCCTGGGCAGGGCCGCGACAGGGCGCCCCGGGTCCGCCGCGCGCTCATAGCGCCGGTCGTCGAGCGGCCTGACGTGGTACTTGCTGGCTTCGACCTCCCACATGGCAATCAGTTGCCGGAGCTTCTCGGGATGCTTCGCGGCGAGGTCCTCGTACTCCGTCGTGTCGACGTCGGTGTGATACAGCTCCCAGCGGTCCTCCGCCCAGGACGTGCCCTTCTTGTGCCAGGCCACGGCCGTCCAGCCGTCGGCCCAGAGGGCGCGGCTGCCCAGCATCTCGTAGTACTGAACCTGCTTGCGAGTCTTCGCCTTGGCGTCCTCGAACGTATAGGCGAAACTCACCCCCTGCACGGGCATCTGCTTGACGCCATTGACAGACATGGGCTCCGGCAGGCCGCTCACCTCCAGCAGTGTCGGGACGATGTCGATGATGTGGTGATACTGATTGCGAATCACCCCACGCTCCCGAATCCTCGCGGGCCAGGAGACGATGAGGGCATCCGTGTTGCCCCCCAGGTGCGTGTCCTGCTTCCACTTCTTGAAGGGTGTGTTTCCGGCCAGGGACCAGCCCATGGGATACAGCGGGTCCGTCCGAGGACCGCCAATCTGGTCCAGGAGCAGGGACATCTCCTCGACGCTCTCCGGCGTGAAGTTCCGGTAGCGGTCGGTGTTGGTGACACCGTCTCGCAGCCCCTCTTGTGACGCCCCGTTGTCGGAGGCGACGAGGATGAGCGTGTTGTCCCGCAGCGACAGCTCGTCGAGCGCGGCGAGCAGCCGACCGATGTGGTGGTCGGCATGGTCCAGCATCCCGGCGAAGGCCTCCTGCAGCCGGCAGTACACCGTCCGCTGCGCCTCGCTCAGAGTGGTCCAGGCGGGGACGGAGGAATCTCTCGGGGTCAGCTTCGCGCTCGCGGGGAGGATGCCCAGCGCCTTCTGGCGTTCGAGCACCTCTTCACGGACCTTGTCCCAGCCCTGCGCGAACCGGCCCCGGTACTTGTCGATGAACTCCTTGGGCGCATGGAGCGGGGCGTGGCAGGCCCCGAGCGCGAGATAGGCGAAGAAGGGACGGCCCGTGTTCGCCTGCTGCTGGTCCCGGAGGTAGGTGATGGTCCGGTCCACCAGGTCTTCGGTCAGGTGATATCCCGGGCGCGTGGGCGCATCGATGAACTGGTTGTCCTGCACCAGCAAGGGCGCCCACTGGTCCGTCTCTCCCCCGAGGAAGCCGTAGAACTTCTCGAAGCCCATGGCCACCGGCCAGCGGTCGAACGGCCCGGCGGCGGTGTACGCGGTGTACGGGGTGAGGTGCCACTTCCCCACGGCCATCGTGTTGTAGCCATTCTGCTTCAGCACCTCCGCCACCGTGGCCGCGCTCTTCGGAATGGAGCCATAGCTGCCAGGAAAGCCCGTGGCCGCCTCGGTGATGGCCGCGAGCCCCACGGAGTGGTGGTTGCGGCCGGTGAGCAGCGCCGCGCGCGACGGAGAGCAGAGCGCCGTCGTGTGGAAGTTGTTGTACCGGAGCCCCGTGCTCGCGAGCGTGTCGAGGTTCGGCGTGTCGATGGGGCCGCCATAGCAACCGAGCTGACCGAAGCCCACGTCATCCAGGAGGATGATGAGCACGTTCGGCGCCCCCTCCGGCGCGGCCAGGGGCAGCGCGGGCGTCCAGTCAGGCACGGAGTCCTGGTAGGTCTCTCCCACCTTCCCACCGAAGGCGGGCTGCACCGGCGGAGGCAGGAGCGTCCGGTCGGGATTGCGCGGCTTGTGTTTCTTGGAAGTCATGAGAGGGCCCTCGCGAGGCGTCGAAGCCGCGGCCACGGACGTCAATCCATCGAGAAGAGGCTGTGACCTGGGAGCAGGGGTGGCAACAAGCGCGCTCCGCCGCGAACCCGCTCGCCCCTGCCACCCTCGCGGGCGACGCACCGTGCCCTCCGCGACGAAGCCAGCTATTCTGGAAAGGCTTCACATCCCGGAGTTTCTCTTCAGAAGGGTCTCATCATGCGCAAGAGCATCATTGGCGGATTGTTGGCGGTGGGAATGCTGGCGGGCTGCGGCGGTGTCGACGACGCGGTGGACGAGGCCCCGCTCGGCACGCGCGAGGACGCGCTGCCTTTCTGTGAAGGGTTCTCCTTCGTCACGTACTACAGCGACGCGACCTACAGCGTGCAGGTCGGCCATGGTGACTGCAGCTGTGGTCACACGCTGCGCGTCGTCGGCCAGAAGACGGACTTCGCCGTCTATCTCCCCGAAAACTGCTGAGCGGTGCAGCGCCCCTCGGCCCGCGAGTGACGCGGGTCGAGCCTCGGCCCGCTCGCCCCTGACGTGGTACGCATGGCCTGTATGTGGATGAGCCCGCCTGTCCCGCGTGGAAGCACAGTCCAGCGGCCTTTCGTCATGGTGTGCATCCTCCTCGGCCTGACGCTGGCCGCCTGCGGGACGCCCAGGCCTCTCCCTTCTCAATCCCTGACCTGGGTGAGCGTTCCGGCCGCGGATGCGCGGGTGCGCTACACCGGGCGGACATACCGCTCCGCCACCGGCGTCGTCTTCTCCCATCCCGGGGTGACGATTCGCGCGCGCTTCTGGGGTGACGCCCTGCGGATGAAGCTCCACGACGCGGGCCTGGGCGGCGAGGTGGGGACCAACTACTTCGATGTCTCGATTGACGGCGCGGCGCCCCGGCCGCTCGCGGTGCACCGCGACCAGCCGACGTATGTCCTCGCCACCGGTCTGGCCGTGGGGCCGCACACGGTGGAGCTCGTCAAACGCACCGAGTCCTCGGTGGGCTCCAGCGAGCTGGTGGCGCTGGAGGTCCATGGCGAGCTCCAGGAGCCCTCCGCGCGCACGGCGCCGTTGATGGAGTTCATCGGAGACTCCATCACCTGTGGCTACGGCACCGAGGTCTCCGTCATCCCCCAGACGCCGTCCTGGCGCGCGCCGACCTTCACCTCGGCGCACCAGAATCCCAAACGCGGCTACGCCTGGCTCACCGCCCTCGCGCTGGGCGCGGAGCCCGTCCTCGTCTGCTATTCAGGCCGAGGGGTTTATCGCAACCTGGATGCATCCACATCGGGGTTGCTACCTGCCCTCTACGAGCTGGCCGTCCCGGACCACGCCGTCCCCTGGGACTTCTCCCAAGCGTCGCCCGACGTGATTGTCGTCAACGCCGGCACCAACGACACCTTCGCCGGCCACGGCACCACCCAGTACCTTCCAGACGAAGCCGCGTTCAAGTCGGCCTACCGCGCGTTCCTCCAGAGACTCAGGACGCTGCACCCTCGGGCCCACATCATCTGCACGCTGGGCAGCATGACGGACGGCCACAAGGAGACCGAGGGGACGGACACGCCATCATCGGTCCATGTCGGGCACTGGCTCACCGACCTCGTCACCGAGCGACAGCGACAGGGGGATGTCCGGGTGTACCGCCATGAGATGGCCGAGCAGGTTCCCGAGCTCGACGGAGTCGCCGAGGACTGGCACCCGTCCGCCGCCACGCACCTCAAGATGGCGGAGGCGCTGCGCCGGTTCATCGAGGCACAGCTCGTCCCCCTCCCATCTCCGCGCGTCCGCCCGTGAGCCGTGCGCAGACAGGAGGGCTCTAGAACGCAACGAGCGCCTGGCTACGGCGCGCAGTCAGTCCATGCCGCGTCGAAGAGGCCACCGCGGTCGCCGACGGCGCAGTAGTCACTGGCGCGTTGGGTACAATTCGAGACGACGCCCTCGACCAGGTGATAGCGCGCGCGATTCCAGCACCACGCGCAGCAGCCATACGCCGACGCACTGACAGTCCCCGGAGCCTGCTCCACGGAGACATTGGCGTCGTCCTCGCCGGGCTGGGCCGAGACGACTTCTTGCTCTTGCGCGCCCTCGTCCATCGCGCCGCCACAGGCAACCAGGGATGCAGCCAGGCCCAGCATGACCACGAACGGCAATCGCTTCATCATGACGGAGTGCCCCTCTTGAGGAAGGAACGCCAGACATTGGGTTCCTCCCTCAACCCATCGCAGACAGACCGCCGCTGGAATCGTGGCTTTCCACATCGCGCCCCAAGCGTGGCGCGGCGGACACTCCTACGAAGCGCGGAACCCGAGGACGAAGGCCCGCGCCCCGCGCGCTCACGCGCTTCTTCCGCAGCCAGTCATCCACCGGGAAGCGCCCGGACCCGACGGTCAGGAGCAGCACCGAGATGACGAGGTACAGGAGGGCGACCTCGTCGCCGCCAGCGTGTCCGACGAACGGGGCTCCGCTCACCACCGCGAGGCAGTACGCGGCCACGGCCCGTGAAGAAGAGGCCCACCGACGCAAGCATGGACGAGCGCGGAGGAGAACCAGGGTGGCGAGCGGCAGCTCCTTCGGGGAGCACGGCACGCAGGCCGGAGCGAGGCGGGCGTCATCCACCCCGCGGTTCCGCGAAGCCCCTGCCCATGGAGCGGAAGCGCTCCAGGGGGCAGGTCCTGAAAATACAGAAGGCCCGACCCTTTGATGGACCGGACCTTCTGGGTGAATCACGAAGTCGTCAGGATGACGAGGGGCTTAGATCGGGCGAACGTTCTGAGCCTGCAGGCCCTTGGGGCCCCGGGCGACATCGAACTCCACCTTCTGGCCTTCGGCCAGGGAGCGGAAGCCGTCCGCCTGGATGGACGTGTGGTGGCAGAACAGGTCCTCGCCCCCGCCGTCCTGGGTGATGAAGCCGAAGCCCTTCGCATCGTTGAACCACTTCACGGTACCGGTTGCCATTGCCTTGTTCTTCTTTCATCGCGGACAGGGAGAGTCGCCGTCCGGCCCCACAGAGTATCAACCCTACAAGACGACACAGCCTAAGCATTCGGCTCGGACGATGTCCACCCCTACGCACGTCATCCTTCGCACTTCTTGCCTCCACCCACCCCAACGAGCTCCCGCCGCGGGCCGAATATTCCAGTATCAGCGCGACTTTCCTCGTCTCGCGGTTTGTCATCGCCGCCAGTCGGGGATTACTCGGACGCAAGTCGGGTTTCGCGACCCCGGAGGTCGTTCACCCTGGAACCCACCGAGGGGGCGAGCGCCGCCGGGCAGGCAGCACCCGTCCCCCCGACTGACCCCACGCCAGGTGCGCGTCCTTCAGTTCACGGGTGCACACTTCGCGGCGCCGAGCGAGGCCGCGAAGTACGGGGTGTAGAGGTCCGGCGCGAGCGAGAAGTTGCAGACGTTCACCGCCTCCGGCGCCAGGCCCTGATGTGCCTGCATGTAGCGGGCGACGTAGTCCCGCACGCCGTCCGCGGAGGTCCACAGCACGCGGCCCTCCTTGAACATGGAGTACCCGCCTCCGCCTCCGGCCCGGTAGTTGTTGATGGCGACGATGAAGACCTGGTCGTCCGTGACGTCCGCGCCCCGGAAGCGCAGGTGGGTGAGGCGGGAGCCCGCGGGCCGCGTGAGGTCGTAGCCGTACTCGATGCGCGAGTAGAGGTCCCAGTTGTAGTCGGCGACCACGGGCGAGGTGGCCTTCGCGCCCTCGGGCCTCGCGGGCAGGTTGTTCGCGTCGAGCGTGGCGAAGTACAGGGTGTTCATCTCCAGCGCGCGGCGGAGGATGGAGCCGTTGATCTCCATCACGTACAGCGTGTTGTCGTAGATGTAGATGCTGTAGGCGTCGCGCAGGGTGACGTCCCCGGCCGGAAGCGCCCCATCGTTGGTGAAGAGCGCGGCCAGGGACAGGTCCACATCGAAGCCGGCCTCGCGCGCGGCCTCCTCCTGGACGGCGTTGATGAGGTCCCCCAGGGGGCTGTCCACGTAGCGCCCGGCGAAGCCCCCGGGGAAGGCCTGGGTGGTGGTGCCAATCTTCTGGTTCACATAGGCGACCGTGGCGTCGTGGTAGCCCTGCGTGGCCTGCGTGACGACGGCATCCGCCGCCACCTGCTCGTCCACGACGTGGAGCCGGGCGTCATGGGCGTCCACGGCCCACTTCTCCCCGTTCCAGGTGATTTGGAGCTGGACGTCCGCCAGGTGGCTGCCCCAGCGGTTGGGCTGGGTGAGGAGGACCTCGCGGCCCGCCGGGTTCTTCAGCAGCATCTTCGGGATGGGCTGGTGGGTGTGGCCGGTGAGGAGCACGTCCACGTCCACCACACCCTGGGCAATCTGCACGGCCTCGTTCTCGCCGGGGAGGTTGCCCCGGTCCGCCCACTTCGAGTCATCCGCGTAGTCGGCCAGCCACGAGGCGGGGTTGCTCGCGCTGCCGACGGGCTGCCTGTCCGGGCCGCTGTGGATGGCCACCACCACCACGTCCGCGCCCGCCGCCTTCATCCTCGGCACGTAGACCTTCGCCGTCTCCAGCGGGTCATCGAAGCGCAGGCCGGGGATGTTCTCCGCGCGCTCCCACGTCGCCACGCCGGGCGTCACGAGGCCGAGGATGCCGACCGTCACGTCACACACCTTCGTGAGCACGTACGGCGTGAAGGCCTCGGAGCCGTCCGCGCTGTCGCGCACGTTGGCGCCGAGCAGGGGGAAGTTGACCTCGCGCTTGAACTTGTTGAGCACGTCGAGGCCGTAGTTGAACTCGTGGTTGCCCGCGGCCATGGCGACATAGCCCAGCTCGCTCATCGCGACGGCCATGGGGTGCCGGGACGAGGTGTCCACCAGGGCATGGTAGGTGCCGAGCGGCGTGCCCTGGATGGTGTCGCCGGTGTCGACGAGCAGCGTGCAGTCCGGGTTCTTCGCCCGCTCCTGCTTGATGAGCGTGGCCACCTTGGCGAGGCCGCGCTTCGCGTCGGGCTTCCCGGTGAAGTAGTCCCACGGGAAGATGTTGGTGTGCAGGTCGCTCGTCTGCAGCAGCGTCAGCGTGCGCGGCGAGGTGTCTCGCGGAATCGGCCGGGGCGGAGTGTCGTTGGACTCACAGGCGGTCAGCAGCGAACACGCACCCACGAGGCAACAGGAGGCGGTGCGCAGCGCGCGCCTCAAGACGGAAAAACGCATCAGGGGACCTCGACTGAAGGGAAATGCCAGGGTGAATCACCCAGCGCGAACGGACCCTAGCGGCTCCCTCTGACGTCGCCCACCCGTCCGTCGGGCTGCAAGGAATTCGACTCCAGCGCGGCGCGAAGTTTCCGACACCGTACTCAGGCGACGGCCATGGCCCGAGGGAGCCGCGCGAAGGCCCAACGTGGTTGGTTTCCCCCGAGGGGGCGCTGTAGCGTCCGCGCGAATGAAACACGTCTCCGCGATTCTCGAAGCGCTGCGCCAGTCGAAGTCCGTGAAGGTGAAGACCGGGGCCCCGATTGCACCGGAGTCCCTGGTGGACGCCATCACTCCGCCCTTCGGCGTCATCGAGTGGTCCCCTCCGCCTGGCTACCGCGAGGCCCTGGGCACGGGCTTGAGGTCCGCCACGCGGCACGTTCCGGCGGTGGGACGGGAGCGGGGGTTCAAGCTCTACGACGCGGACGCGCTCGGCCAGGCGAACGAGGACTGGGTCCACCTGCCGGAGGGGGTAACCATCGACGAGGGCGTCGACCTCTCCACCAACCACCTGGTCGGCTTCGCGGAGGCGGAGGGCGAGGCCGTGTGGTGCTTCGACGTGAGCGCGCCCCGCGCGGGCGGAGAGTATCCGGTCTACTACCACCACGCGGAGCTGCCTCGCGCCAGGGTGCTGGCGACGGGCGCCTGGCTGAAGCCGGAGGATGCGACGCCGGACTTCGAGTCCTTCGCGCAATGGCTCGAGACGATGACCGCCGCGCTCATCGCGGAGCCCCCACCCGCATGGCTCCAGGACCTGGGCACGCCGGGGCTCACCTTCACGAAGAAGCGCATCTCCCTGTAGCGCCGGCTCAGCGGGCGGTCGTCATGATGCCGCCCCGCTCCAGCAACCCGAAGAGGTCCATCAGGGCCTCCACGGGGAAGACGTGGCCGTACTCGGCATAGGCCGCGTCGCGGATGTCCGCCACGGAGCGCTTGCCGTCGGCGTAGCTCGCGAGGGCATCCGGCAGTTGGTAGAAGCGCAGCTCGCCCTCGCCGCGCTCCCGCAGGGCCGTGGTCGCTTCGCGCAGCGCCGCTTGAACGGTGGCCACGCGGGGCTGGTCCTCGGGGGCCGCCCGGGTCACCAGCTCGTCGAAGGACGCCAGCTCCTGCCCCTTCACGCGGCGCGGGACGAAGGCCCGGGCACGGCGCTCCGCCTCGGAGGGCGCGGGCTCCTTCAGCGACACTCCGCGCGCCTTGCTGTCCGCGTCCACGCGCCCCAGCGCCTGGGCCTCCGCCGTCTCCAGGGACTGCGTCATCGCCCGCACGGCCTTGGCCGGAGCGCCCAACTGCACGCAGGAGAGCAACGCGTCGCGCTCACGCTGGTAGGCGGCGCGCACCACCGCGCGGGCCAGCCGGTGCATGCCCGCGACGCCGGTGGCGGGAGTCGAGGCCACATCCCTCCGGGCCCTGAACTCGTCCTCCGCCACGCGCCGCGCGCCGTGCACCGCCACCAGTCGCGCCAGGTCCAGCGCGCCCGGCCCTTCCGCCCAGGCGGCGACGGTGATGGAGGCCAGGCCCGCGAAGGCGGCGCGGTGGAGCTGGGTGGGGTCCACCAGCTCCGGCCTGTCTCCGCTGGTGTGGTAGGTGTCGTCGGGCCAGGTGGAGAAGGCCACGCCTGGGATGCCGTGGTCATTGAAGAGCTGGTGGTCCGAGCCCCGGCTGTACCGGTCCAGATGCGCATCCAGCGGGTCCCTGGAGCCGGTGACCGAGCCGATGCGGAAGTCCTTCCGGGGCGGATACGTCACCCCGTTGAAGCGGTTCATGAAGGCCACGGTGGACTCGGACACGGCGTTCACGAAGCTGCCATTCCAGTCCGGCGTATAGGACACCAGGAAGCGCGAGTGGGCCCGGGACAGGCTCGCGCCGAGCATGTCGAAGTTGAAGTGGGCCACCCGCCGCACGGGGTCGGCGCCGTGGAGGGCGAACCACTCCCGGGTGCCCTCGAACTCCGGCAGCCACAACACGCGCAGCGTGCGCACCGGAGGAGGAAGCACGCCCTGGCGGATGAGCGTGGTGTACGTGCGCACCAGCTCCAGCAACGTGGCCGAGCCCGAGGCGTTGTCATCCGCGCCGGGCTTGTAGTGGTCCAGGTGCGCGGTGAGGACGACCTCCTCGCCGGCGCGCGTGCCGGGGATGACGCCACTGATGATGCTGTAGTGCCCCGGGGACTCCTCGGTGGTGACCTTCACGTCCACCTTCACCGGCCCCGTCAGCAGTTGGGCGCGCAGCTCCCGTCCCTGGCGGTCGGAGACCATGAACAGGAACGGCGCGGGCTGGCCCTCGGGCACCAACCCCGGCGGGACGATGGCCCAGCCCACCTGGTCCGGGAAGTCGCCGTCCAGCCGGTGGGGCAGGTTCCACGGCGGCGTCGAATAGGAGGAGACGACGCCCACCGCGCCCAGCTTCGTCACCGCCCTGCGCAGGGTGGCGCTGGGGTGGCCGCGCGTGAGCACCACCTTGCCCTTCAAGTCCTTGCCCGCATACTCGGCATCCTGGGTGCCGGTGCCCACGTCGACCAGCTCCAGGTCCGCGCCCTCGAAGCTTCCGCTCCTCAGCGCCAGCGACATGGGCAGGTCCGCATGGGACGTCACCCGGTAGCGCTGGGGCCCGGCCACCCACAGCTCTCCCCGGGTGGCGCGCCACTGGGGGCCTTGCTTCATCGGCTCCAGGCGCACGTCCTTCAGTCCCGCGGCCTCTGCGGCGGCCTTCGTCCAAAGGGCCGCTTCGGTGTAGCCGCCCACATTGTCGCGAGCGAGGAGCGCCAGCCGCTGCACCCCATCATGGATGCGGTCACCGGAGCTCTCCTGGATGAGGGCGCGCACCACGTCGTCGCGCAGCACCAGGCCGGTGGTGGGCGACACGGGCCCCACCGGGGACGAGGGCGCCTGGGCGGCGGCGCTGAGCGTGGTGAGGACGACGAGAGCGGCGAAGGGGTGTGGGAAGAGGCGCATGGGGAGTCTCTCGGGCCTTATCGCTCATGCTGGGGCACGCCGTCCCCCAGCTCGTAGTAGTCCCCCTTGCTGGCCACGAAGATGTGCTTCGCCAGCCGGACGTGGGTGGGCGCGTCGAAGGCCCCCATGGCGATGCCCATCCAGTCCCGGTGAATCGGGTCCCAGAAGAGCACCGACCCGCAGGTGGAGCAGAACCCCCGCCGTACCTTCTCCGACGAGCGGAACCAAGTGACCTTGTCGGCGCCGTGGATGGTCACCGCGGCGCGGGGGACGTCGGTGGACGCCCAGAAGTGTCCTGATTGCTTGCGGCACCGCGAGCAATGACAGGCATCCGGTGGCGGCAGCGCGCCCGTCACCTCGAAGGTGATGGCTCCGCAAAGGCAGGCTCCTCGGTGCATGACGTGTCCTTTCGTCGGCGTCCCGGCGAACCGGGCCGTGCCCGAGGATAGGCGAAGCTCGGAGAGCAGGGAGGCGCTGGAATCGCCCGACTTCACTCCCCGAGCCATCCGTGGCTCCAGGCAGGTGGTATCTTGCGGCGCTCGCATGCCAGACACTTGGCATCTCCACGCACCGACACCGTCATGGCACCCCTTCAGCACGCCCCCGCGGAAGCCGCTTCCGCGCCGCCCCCAGCGCTCATGGACGAGCCCCGCCCGGCGCCGCTCCCCGTGGCAGGGAAGACCCTCTCACTCGAGGGGCTGCGCGGACTGGCGTCCCTCACCGTCATCCTGTCCCACTGCTTCTTCACCTTCTTCCCGTACCTGCAGCTCGGGGAGCTGGCGCAGCGCAAGGGGGCCTGGGAGTCCCTGCTCTTCAACAGCCCGCTGCGGGTCATCTACAACGGCACGTTCTCCGTCTCGGTCTTCTTCGTGATGAGCGGCTACGTGCTGACCCGGAAGTTCTTCAAGGACGGGGACATCGTCTCGCTGCAGGAGGCCTCGGTGAAGCGGTACGTACGGCTGATGCCGCCCGTGCTCGTCTCCATCCTCCTCTGCTACGGGATGATGAAGCTCGACCTGTTCCCGGTCGCCCGGAGTGACTTGAGGGACGGATTCCTGGGCAACGTCTACCTGTTCCAGCCCTCGTTCCTGGAAGCCTGGTGGGACGGCCTCTACCGCTCCCTGCTGGTCGGCAACGCGTCCTACAACTACATCCTCTGGACGATTCGGACCGAGTTCCTCGGCTCGTTGATGCTCTTCGCGTTCCTGGCCCTGTTCGGACGCTTCCGGGGCAGCGGCTGGATGGCCGTGGTCGCCTCGCTGGCGCTGCTCTGCATCAACTCGACGGACGGCATCTTCTACGCGCTGTTCCTCGCGGGAGCCTATCTGCACCGCTGGAAGGACCTGCGCGTGCGCCCCTTGGGACTCGCGCTCGCGCTGCTCGTGGGGCTCTACCTGGGGGGCTATCACTGGTACAGCGGCCCGTATCTCTGGATGGTGAAGGTCGCGCACATGCTGGATGCGGCCGGGCTGAAGCTCGAGTGGCCGCTCCTCTATCCATCCCTGGGAGCGGTGCCGCTGGTCTGGGCCATCCTGAGCGACAACCCCGTGTCACGGTTGCTGTCCTCCCGGCCGCTGGTCTGGCTGGGGGACAAGTCCTTCTCCATGTACCTGCTGCACAGCGTGCTGCTGTCCTCGGTGGGCGTGTACGTCTATCTGTATCTGCCCGCGAGCATCGCGTATCAGGGCCGCGCGGCGCTCGCGACGCTCGCCGTCTTCGTCACGACCTTCGGGGCCTCCACGCTCTTCGCGCGCTTCGTGGACGCGCCGACGGTCCGCCTCTCCGCCCGACTCGGCAAGGCCCTGCGCGAGCGCCAGGACACCCTTCACTCGCGGACGTCGGAGCCCGCCGTCATCGAGCACGCCCCGGCGCGGTCAGCCTGACGGGCCTACCAGTAGCGGCGGGGAGGAGCGACCTTCGGCGGAGGCGCTGGCAGCGGCTCCAACATGCCGCACTTCAACAGCCGGTCGACGGCCTCCTTCACCACCTTCGCGGAGATGTCACAGCCCTCCAGGCTGTGCGTCGCCTCGGAGACGGTCCTCCCGCCTGCCTCGAACTCCACCAGGAACAGCCCGTCCTCCGCGGCCAGCCCGAGCGAGGCACCCCAGGTGGCGCGGGCCGCGTCGAACTGGGCGCGTCCACTGCCAGCCTTGGCTGCTTCAATCATGACGGTATACGCCGCCACGGCTTCCGTGCCCTTGGGTGAAAGCCTGAACTTCTGCGCCCGCCCGTACCGCACCTTCTCCGTCTCGTCACTCATACCGCGCCCTCGATGGCAGCAGGCTGCCCCATCCGCTTGAGCCACCGCACGTGGCTCTTCAATGCCGCACCGATGCTCTCGTTCGCACGGTAGCGGATGCCGTGCTCACGACAGGTCTCCTCGACGATGCGAGAGAGCGCCGGGTAGTGCAGGTGACACACCCTGGGGAAGAGGTGGTGCTCCACCTGGAAGTTCAGTCCTCCCAGGTACCAGCTCACCAGCGGGTTGCCCCGCGCGAAGTCCACCGTCGACAAGACCTGGTGCGTGGCCCAGTCGCGAGGAAAAGTCGTGCCGCCTTCCGGTGGCACGGAGAAGTCCGCCTCCTCCACGCAATGCGCCATCTGGAACACCGTGGCCAGCGTCAGCCCGAGCACGAACGAGGTGAGCACATGGCCCAGCACGACCTGCCAGAGCGGGTGGAAGCACCACGGCAGCACGAGGGCCCAGCCATAGAACAGGAGCTTGCCGCCCACGGCGCCCGCCAGCTTCCGCCGGTTGGGGCGCGGCATCTTCTGTCGCCCCACGCTCCCTTTGACCAGGTCCTTGAAGTCGTCCACGAAGTGCCACTTCAAGGTCAGCAGCCCGTAGAGCAGCCAGATATAGGCGTACTGGAAGCGATGCCCCGACCGCAGCTTCTGCCCCGGCGCCAGTCTGCAGAACGGCTGGATGTCGATGTCCTCGTCCAGGCCCACCACGTTCGTGTGGCTGTGATGGAAGATGTTGTGCTTCCAGCCCCACACGTACGAGGAGCCGCCGATGGCATCGAGCGTTCCTCCGAGAAATTCATTGATGCCGCGACGCGACGAATAGCTTCCATGGTTGGCGTCATGCTGGACGCTGAACCCCACGCCAGCGATGGCCAGCCCCAGCGACAGGCATCCGGCGAGCGCGCCCCAGGGGCCCGTGGCGCCGAAGACGAGCCACGCATAGGAGGCCGCGAACCAGGCCAGGATGACCACCGTCTTCACGTACATCCACGGCAGGTCCCGAGGCGAACGCCCGCTCGCTCCCAGGTAGAGCTCTACCCGCGCCTGTAAGTCCTGAAGAAAGAGCCCTGACCCGAGAAACTTCGCCTTCGTCGCGTGCGACAACGTCCACCCGCCTTCACCACGCCGCCAGGGGCACCATCGGTGGAGTCTGGAGTCGCGCTGGGAGGAGCCCGCCGCGGCCATCGCCTGCCTGGTACCGAAGGTCCATGTAACACATCGACCCCACGAACTGTTCCGGCCTCTCGCGCCCCCCGGTACGCGGGGCTTATGCCCCAGCGCCCGCCGCCGAACAGAACGCCCCCTCGCCTCCTCGGCGAAGCCTTGTAGCCAACGTCGAGGACACAGTGGGCCTGTGTGGGCAGCCACCCTTCCCCAGGCGGATCAGGCGTTCGCTGAACCACCGCCGGACATGGGAGGCCCATGACCTCGCCCGGCGCGCCCTCTACTCGGGATGCGCTTCGAGCTCCCGGGCCAGGCTCTCGAGCAGCTCGCGAGTGCCTTCCTTGCGACCCTCCGAGCCGTCCTTGCCGTCGACGAAGGCCGTGTGCTCGGTGAGGCGCAGCAGGGTCCCCGAGGGCACCTGGAGGAACTCCATCGAGCCCAGGGACGACGACATGGGCGCGCCGCCGTACGTCATGGAGTAGGCGAAGACGAGGCGCGTGTTCTCGACGATGTCCAGGTAGACGCAGTCGTTGGTCATCTCAGGGCCGTCGCCGAAGCGGAAGCGCGTGCGCTCGAAGCCGCCCACCTTGAAGTCCAGCGAGTAGCTGTCGACGATGAAGCCCTCGCCCTCGGCGAACCAGCGACGCTTCTTGCGCGGGTCTGACATGGCCTTGAAGACGCGCGCCGGAGACGTGGGATAGGTGCGCTCCAGGGTGAAGCTCTTGTGGATGACGGGCGGGCTCATGACTTTTTTCTCCGGCGTGACTTCGTGGGGGGTTCGGGCTCTTCGTCCGGCTCCATGAGCAGCGACCCGAGCCGGTCCAGACGACGCTCCCAGCGCGAGCGGTGACTCGCGAACCACTGCTCGGCGGTGGCCAGCACGTCCGGCGCCAGCTCCACCGTGCGGACCCGGCCCACCTTGCTGGTGCGGACGAGCCCGCTCGATTCGAGCAGGTGGACGTGCTGGCCAATGGCCGACAGCGACACCGGAAACGGTGCGGCCAGGTCACTGACCGACACCGGCCCGCCAGCGAGGCGTTCAACCATCGCCCGCCGCGTCGGGTCCGCCAGCGCATGAAAGACCTGGTCCAGGGAGGAATGCTGAAGCATTTGCTTCAGTATTGGCAGGACAGGCCGCAATGGTCAAGCAGTTGCTTCAGTGTTCGAAGCACCCGTCATCGCTCATGCTATAGGGCCGCGCGCGGTACGAACCCGAGAGGTGAAACAGCGGATGTCGGAGCGGCATATTGAGATGTTCTGGCGGTGCACGAGCTGTCAGCACCGCAACCTCGGCCGTCACATGGTGTGTCAGCGTTGCAAGAACGCCAAGGACGGCAGTGAGCCGTACGAGATGCCGGAGGACACGGCCTCCGCGGTGACGGTGACCGACGCGGCGCTCCTGCGAATGGCCACCGCGGGTCCCCACTGGCGCTGCGCCTACTGCGACAGCGACCAGCGCGCCCTGGACGGTGGCTGCCGGAACTGCGGCGCCTCGCCGCCTCCGGGCCCCTCCACGCCCGACGCGCCCCCGGCTCCGACCGCGAAGAAGAAGTCCCGGCGCGGCTGCATCTTCCTCGTCCTCATCGTGGCGTTCTTCGGGTGCTGCTGCCCCATCTGGCTGAACGCGGGGACGTCCACGTCGGGGTCCTCGGAGCCTGGCGATGGGGGGATCCAGCGAATCACCGAGTGGACGCAGCGCCTCCAGGTCGAGGAGGTCACCTGGGAGCACACCGTGACGGTGGAGCGCCGCCATGCAGTGGACCGCGAGGGCTTCGCCGAGGACCGCCCTTCGGACGCCTTCCAGGTGAAGGCCCAGGGACAGCGCCATCACCATGACGAGCAGGTGCTCAATGGCTATGAGACCGTCCACTACACGGAGCGCAAGCAGTCCGGGTACACCACGGAGACCTACCGCGACAAAGAGGCGTGCGGCGAGGACTGCTCCACCACACCCAAGAAGTGCAAGGAGGACTGCACGAGCAACAAGAACGGCTTCGCCACGTGCAAGACCACCTGCACCGGTGGGGAGAAGCGCTGCACCACGCGCTACTGCTCGGTGACCAAGACGCGCAAGGAGCCGAAGTACGTCGACGAGCGGCGCTCGCGCAAGGAGCCGCGCTACCGGAGCGTGCCCCACCAGGCGCCGTGGTTCACCTGGAAGGAGTGGGCGTGGAGCGAGGACCGGCGCGTGAGGGTGAACGGGCAGACGCTCGAGACGCGCTGGCCGGCCGAAGTGCAGCTGCGTCCACTCAAGCCCCTGCCCAAGGGTGGACAGGAGCGGACCTCGCGCAGCGCGAGCTACACGGTGGTCTTCCAGGCCGACGGAGAGGCCTCCGTCCAGTACTCGCCCAAGACGCTGGAGGAGTTCCAGCGCTACACCCTCGGCAGCACGCACACCCTTCAGCTGAAGAATGGCGAGGTCTCGGTCGTCACCGAGAAACCACCGCCGCCCGCCGAAACGAAGTGAGGTGAGCGGGGTCGCCCGAGGGTTTTCCGGGCGGCCTCGATGTCACGCGAGCGGAGCCCACCGAAAAGCTCACGAGCCGGAGGCTCTGCGCGCAGCGGTCCAACTGGGGGCGCCAGGCTTGTTCATCCTGGCGACGTGGAAAGGGCGCTCTCACTTCGCCAGGGCCGGGCGAGCGGGCTTCGCCTCTCGCGCGGATCACAAGACGTGATCTTGCTACGCCGGGGCCTGGCGAGTGGGCTTCGTCTCGCGCGCGGGGCGCCCTAGCGTCCCAGGAGCCGACGCCGGAGGAACGCCAGGATTTCATCCCGCGCGGCGGCGGTGGGCGTGTGCTCCTCGTCGACGAAGTGGACAGTCAGCACGCTGTGAGGCGTGGGGATGAAGCGGAAGAAGTCGTCGGGGCGCTCGGACTTCGGCCCCGCCGCGCTGTCCGGAAGCACTCGCCCCTGGAAGCGCTCTCCGAGGGCCTGCTGGTAGGCGGCGAAGCGCTCCGCGCGACAGAAGGCATCCCCCTGGAAGCGATAGGCCAGGACGGTCAGGTCCTCGTCCACCAGTCGCTGTCTCACGCGCTCCAGTTCCTCCGGGGCGATGTTCACACCGGCGGGCTCGTCGAGCGGCAGTGACGGCTGCGACAGCACCGGGGCCAGCACCGCCTTCTCCAGCATCATCGACAGCGCGAAGTTGCCCGTGAAGCACATCCCCACCGCGCCCACTCCCGGACCGCCACACTCCGCATGCGCCTGGGCGGCCAGCGCTCTCAACCACACCGTGATGGGACTGGACTGGTTCGCGCCGAGCGCCCGAAACTCCTTGCTGATGCACGCGCGCTCGAAGACAGCCTTGCCCGCCTTCGCGGTGGGGACCGCGCCGTCCTTGCCGAAGAGACTCGGCATCCACACGGTGAAGCCGGCGTCCCGTATCCAGCGGGCGAAGCGGGCGACACGCGGGCTGATGCCTGGCATCTCGGCCATCACGATGACCGCCGGGCCCGCTCCCGCCGTGTAGACCTTCCGCGTCTCCTCCCGCAGGGTGACTTCGCGGTGCTGAAAGTCCTCCAGGGCATCGTCCTCTTCGAGATTGCGCGCGGCGGGAACGGCTCGGGTCGTCATGGGCGTTCGCATCCTTTCGCCAGCAGGAGACCACCCGCTCACGCATGGCCGCCAGTGTCGGAAAAGACGATTTTCGGGCAGATTCAGACACCATGTCCTTCACCATCATCGTCCTGGAGGGAGCCTTCGCGACCAGTGTCGCGGCGACGCTCGACATGCTGCGGGCCGCGCGCTCCCTGGGGGCGAAGTCGCTGGAGTTCGAGGTGTGCTCGGTCGACGGAGGCCAGGTCCCCCTCACGGAGCGCGTGAGCCTCCAGACGTCGCGCCTGCGAGTGCTTGCCCGCGACGACGTGACGACCTGGGTCATCCCCGGGCTCGGGATGACGAACGCCGCCGCCGTGCGCGCGCGCCTCGGCAGACCGGATGCCATGAAGCTCTCGAAGGCCATCGCCCGCCACGTCTCGCGGGGAGGACGCGTCGCCGCCTCATGCACCGCCGTCTTCCTGCTGCAACAAGCAGGTGTCCTCGTCGGACGCCGGGCCACCACCACCTGGTGGCTCGCGGGCCTGCTCACCGAGCTGGAGGGACAATGCCGGGTCGACTCGAACGCAATGGTCTGCGCGGATGGCCCCATCATCACCGCCGGGGCCGCCTTCGCTCAGGCGGACCTCATGCTGCACCTGCTTCGCGAGCGCTGCGGCGCGCGACTGGTCGACCTCCTCGCGCGCACCATGCTGCTCGACGGACGGCAGGCCCAGGCGAAGTTCATCGCGCCGGAGCTGCTCGCGAACGGAGACGCGCTGATTGCGCGCATCACCTCGGAGTTGGAGGCGCGCTTCCCGAATCCCCCAGGCGTCGCCGAGCTCGCCTCTCGCCTCGGCATGACGGAGCGGACGCTGTCGCGCCACGTGCGGCGCGCGACGGGCCGCAGTCCCCTCGCGCTCGTCCACAGCGTCAAGGTGCGGCGGGCCCAGGCGCTCCTCCAGACAACCCACCTGAGCATCGACGATGTCGCCGCGGACGTCGGCTACCAGGACGCGAGCACGCTCCGGCGGCTGATGAAGAAGCTCGGTGGTGGCTCTCCTCGCGCGCTTCGCTCGGCGCGGTGACACGCGCCCCCTGGATGGCTCAGGCGCCCGCGCCACCCTTGTCCCCGGGTGGAATCGCGTAGGTCCCCACCGCATGGGCCACGGGCTCCGGCAGTCCTTCCGAGTAGAGCGACACCTCGCCCACCGCCAGCGTCCGCCCCAGCTTCAGCAGCTTGCACACGCCGAGGATGCGCCGGTCCGCCGAGGGCTTGCGCATGAAGTTGAAGCTCAGGCTCGTCGTCACGGTGAGCGGGACGATGCCAAGCTCTCCCAGAATCGCGACGTAGAGCGCCACGTCGGCGGTGGCCATCAGCACCGGGCCGGACACCGTGCCGCCAGGCCGCAGCTCCGCGACTCCCACTTCATGTGCCACGGTGGCGGAGCGGTCCCCGACCTGGAGAATCCGCACCCGCGTCTGCGGAAACTCGGCGGCGATGAAGGCCGCGATTTCTTGCTGGGTTGCCATCCCCCGAGTCTGCGGGAAACCTCCGGTGAGTCACGGCGAAATCGCCGGAAGCGCTCACGCGCCAACCACCTCATCCGGAAGTCTCGGGATTCATGTTAGGACCCGAGGCGCACCCGCGGTCCTGCATTGGAACTTCCCATGAAGCTTTCGCTTGCGGTGGTGGTGGCGCTCTCATGTCTCTCTTTGCTGGGCTGCGGCGGGCCGTCGACGGAGATTCCTTCCGAGGCCGTGCCCGAGGAGTCCGGAGCGGTCTCCCAGTCCGTCACGTGCAGCGAGCTGCCTTCATGCAGCCCGTACCATGGGCAACCGTGCGCGCCCCTCTACAGCCGCAAGCCGTGCTGCCGAGGCACCGACGTGGATGAGCTGGTGTGCTCCACCAATGGCATCACCCCGGCGTTGACGTGGCAGTTCTGGTGAACCTGGGAGTCACCTCCGCGTGACGGTGACAAGCCCCCTCGGCTCGCGGACGTGTGTGCAAGGGTGCGCCGCTCGCTTCTGACAGGGCAACTGTGCTTCTGATGCACCCATGTTCATCACGCACCGCGCCAAGGGCTTTGCTGCCTCTCCTCCACGCCACGGAAACGGTGCCCTCGCGCTGCTGGAGAAACCTGGCCTCCTCGCGCGGTCCCCCGGCGCCCGCTTCGTGGTGGCCGGGGGCGCGTCCTGACCACCGAGGCCGTCGTCGAGAAGCCGAAGCTGCGTGGCGTGCTGCACCAGTTCGCGGCCGTGGGCGCGCTCGGCGCCGGTGCGGTGCTGGTCTCCATGGCGCCCACGCTCCGGACCGCCACCGCCGCCGGGCTGTATGCCATCAGCCTGGTCGTGCTGTTCTCGGTCAGCGCCACCTACCACCGCGTGGACTGGTCCGTTCGCGCCCGGGCCTGGATGCGGAAGATGGACCACGCCTCCATCTTCATCCTCATCGCCGGCACGTACACGCCCATCGCCCTGATTGGACTCTCCGGCGCCGCGGGCGACAGCCTGCTGCTCGCCATCTGGTGCGGCGCCCTGCTGGGGGTCGTGAAGTCGCTGTTCTGGGCCCATGCCCCCAAGGTGCTCACGGCCGCGCTCGCCCTCGCCGTCGGCTGGACGCTGGTGCCCTATCTCCCCGAGGTGCGCGCGGCGCTCGGCGGCGTGGAGCTGGTGCTCATCCTCCTGGGTGGCGTCGCCTATACCTCCGGAGCCATCGCCTACGCCTTGAAACGCCCTGACTTCCGCCCGGGTGTCTTCGGCTACCACGAGCTGTTCCATGCGTTGACCATCGTCGGCGCGCTGCTCCACTTCGTGGTCGTGCTGCGCCTCGTGCGCGCCGCGGGGACGTAGACCCCGCATCGAGATGTGGCCCCCGTGCGGTATCCTGACGACATGATGGGCACGAAGAAGCACCTGCTCCCGAAGGCCCTGCGCTTCAGCGCGGGGACCCTCACCGAACAGTCGACGCTGGCGCTGCTGAAGAAGCACGCCCGCGGGAGGTTCGCGAAGTCCAGCACCCTGCGCGCCGCGAAGCGCTTCGTCGAGGAGCGCGTCGCGGGCGACCGCGCCGACAGCGACATCCTCCACCACGTGGGCCGCGTCAGCCTCGAAGAGCTCGTCACCGGGCGCCGTCCCCGAATCGGCCTCCTCATCGTCGAAGGCGACCTCACCGTGAAGGGGCGCTACGAGGACTCGCTCGACCCGGAGTCGGTCGTCATCGTCACCGGCTCGCTGCGGGCCCGGGACGTCATCTCCACCGGGTTCCTGGAAGTGCACGGGGACCTGGTCGCAAGCCAGTCCATCCTGTTCGTCGACAACGACGCCTGCTGCGAGGTGTTCGGCGACGTCCGCGCGCCCTTCGTCTACTCGAGCTATCACGCGGTGAAGGTGCACGGCGGAGTGGAGGCCCGGCTCGTCACCGGAGACGCGAAGAATATCCGGAGCACGAAGCCGCACGCGTTCATCGAGGAGACGGACCCGCGCGTCCGCGACGCCCTCTCTCCCAGGTTGCTGAAGGTCTTCGCCGACGAGGTCTTCGAGGACGAAGAAGGCGAGGAGGCCGACGCCGAGGCGCCGTGGATTGACGCCATCGACGTGGAGAAGCTCGCGGCGTTCGTCCGCCGGGGTCACCCCGCGCTGGCGCAGCCCGCTCCCAGACGTCGGAAGAAGTAAGAGCCATCCACGGGCGCCACCGGGGAGGATTCCCGCGCGCCCCGGACATGACGTGCCGAGGCGTTCAGCGCGGCACCCCGCCCTCTTAAGCTGGCGTCACGCCCGGAGCGCGACGCCATGAACACCCACGAGAGGCAGCAGAGCGACGTCACGTCCACGAAGGCCTCCTGGGAGGAGCGCGGCACGAGCGAGGCCCCCGCCGCCTGCGTCGAGACGCCCTCCGGCAAGCGACACCAGGCCCTCCAGCGGAAGCTCAACCAGCGCCCCGCCGTCCAGTCCCTGCTCCAGCGCCAGCAGGACGTCAGCCAGAGTCCTCACGTCGTGGCCCGAAAGGCCCAGGCCAGCGCGCTCCAGTCGCGTCAGGCCGCGCCCGCCGGGAGCGGCCCTGTCGTCCAGCGCTTCTCCGTCGAGGATGGCTACCGCGTCTCGGAGCACCGAACCCTCGCCGTGGAGGACCAGCCCGAATCCAAGGACTTCTACGCCACGCCCGCCGAAATCAACCGCTCCAACCTCATCCTCGCCGCCACCGAGTCCCGTGTAGCGCTTCAGGCCGGACAGGCGGCACCGGCGCCGCTCGCGGGCATGCAGGCCGTGACGCCCGTGCCTCGGAATCCCGCGCAGCCCCTCTTCGATGTCAACGAGTGCATCGACGTGGCCAAGCAGGTGATGGGCACGGGAAACATCCACGCCATCTACCAGGCTGGCGCCGGCGGCGCGGTGAGCATGGGGGAGCAGACCACCGACCCGAACAACCTGGACGTCCTCAACGTCATCGCGAGGCACCTGGCCGACAATCCCGACGTCACACCCCAGGACCTCATCCAGGACCAGCAGGCCATCGCCGACGAGAATGAGGATGCGGACAGGTTCCAGTTCTCGTTCAGCGGCGTGGACGTCCAGACAGACAGCGGGCAGGAGGCCAGCGCCGAGCTGGCGGACGTGATTCCCGTGAAGAACCTGCGCATCGCGCTGCTGCGTGAGCACTTCGGGGCCTCCTATGAGAGACAGCCCCAGGTCCAGCAACGACTCGCGAACATGTTCGGAGCGTTCCTCACCCAGCATGGACAGGAGCAGGGTGAGCCACGCAGCGTCAATGCGTGGTCCTACCTGCTGCTGGACTACTTCAGGGCCGGTTTGCGACAGGAACGAGACGCGGGGTCGGCACGCTACATGGAGCAGGCGGCGGAGGTGACGGACGCGCGGAGTCAGCAGGTGGGCGTCAACGCCCACGCCCGTCCGGAGCCCGGCGAGTCCTACGCCATCGTCCCGAGTCGGGACCGCACCGCGGAGGACGGACAGATGTGGAGCTTCCACTTCGCCGCGGTGATTGCCCGGGATGGCGCGGACAGCGTCACGCTCGAGAATTACAACCGCTACACGGGGAACGCCGGCAACACGCAGTGGTACTTCGACATGCAGGGTCCCGAGGAGCAGTCCTTTCACGAGAAGCACCGGAACACCGTCGCTGGCGCGCTCACGCTGCGGATGGGCGCCCCCGCGACCGCCGACCTGCGGGACCAGACACTCCAGGGACTGCCCCAGCCCGTCTCGGAGGAGGTCGCCGAGCGAATCAAGCAGGCCCGGACGCGCGCGGAGCTGGCGGCCATCCACGCCGACGTCATGAGCGCGACCCCCGAGCAGGGCGCCGACACCCTGTAGGCCCCCTCACCCCAGGCGCGACGATGGGGCGCGGACGTGCTACCCCCCGGGTCCATGCCCCGTCCCACCCGAACCGCCCCCCCGCCCAAGGGACCGGCCCCCGTCGCGCCCGCTGCCCCCGCGACCCCGCTCCCCGCTGGCGCCCCGTTCACCTGGCGCTCGGAGAGCGACGAGCCCTCGCCCGCCCGGCTGCACGCGGTGAATGACCGGCTCAGCGCGGACACGGCACTCAAGCGGGTCCGCAATGGGGAGTTCCTGCTGTACTCGGGCGACTTCCACAACGCGAAGCAGCTCCTGGGCGCGCTGGGCCGCAGGCTGGAGCGAGCGTCGAACGCCCGCACGCCCCTGGAGGCCTTCCGGGCCGAGCGTCGCGCACGGCAACTGGAGCACGAGACGCTGTCACGCATCGTCGTGTCGCTGGACCACGACTACCGGCTCGCGCTCGCACGCGCACCGGACGTGGCCCTGGCGTGCAGACAGGTCTGGGGAAAGCCCGAGACGGAGTTCACGGTGGTCCCCCTCAAGCAGCTGCTCGGCATGCTCGGGGCCGCGGAGTGGCGGCGAAAGGGCCTGGCGGTGCCCGGCCTCACCGGCCTCATCCATCCGCACTACGGCGTGTACCTGCCCACGCGCACCGACTACATCGAGCTGCTGCTCTGGCTCCCCGAGCTGAAGGGCCAGCGCGTGTTCGACGTGGGCACCGGGACGGGCGTGCTCTCGTTCCTCCTCCTCCAGAGAGGCGCCTCCTCCGTGCAGGCGACGGACTGCGACTCGCGCGCGGTGGCCTGCGCCCAGGAGAACGCGGAGCGGCTGGGGCTGCGCAAGACCTTCCAGGTGACCGAGGCCGACCTCTTCCCGCAGGGGAAGGCGGACCTCGTGGTGTGCAACCCCCCGTGGATTCCCGAGCCTCCCAAGAACCGCGTGGACCGCGCGGTGTTCGACGAGGACAGCCAGTTCCTGAAGCGCTTCCTGGAGGGACTCCCCGCCGCGCTCGCGCCCGGAGGTGAGGGGCTGCTCATCCTGTCGGACCTGGCGGTGCTGCTGGGCCTGCGCCCCCAGGGCTGGCTCCAGGAGCAGCTCACCCGGTGCGGCCTGACGGTGAAGTGGAGCAAGTCGACGGCGGCCCGGCACTCCAAGGCCAAGGACACCTCGGACCCGCTGCACATGGCGCGCTCGCGCGAGACGACCACGCTCTACTGCCTCACACCCGTGGCCTCGTAATCCCACGCGACGCCGAGGGGCATGACTTCAGTCGATGGCCACCAGACATGCCCCCAGCTCCAGCACGAGCGGCTCCCGCGCGGAGACCCGGCAGCGCTGACCGGGCGTCTCCAGACGATTCCCGCCGACAATCGTCACGCCCTCCACCGCTTCGATGAAGAAGCACGGGTGGTGACCTCCGCCCACCGTCACCTGGGCCTGGTGCGCGGCCACGCCGTCCTGGTCCACGACGATGACGTTGGTGTCCGCCCGCCCCACCGTCAGCGGCTTGGACCAGACCTCGTGCCGGCCCCCCAGCAACAGCGTGGAGAGCACCGCGCCCTCCTTCGAGCGGAGGGTCACCTTCATCCGGTACTTCTCCACCCGCCAGTACACCACGGACGCGCTGAACGGCCGCGCGTCCCCCCACGCCAGCGTGCCTGACTCCGGGTCCACGCGGACGGTCTCGAAGTTCTCCGGCGAGCGCAGCCAGTCCCGCAGTTGCGGAGTCAGGTCCGGGACGCGCGCGGGCTCCCACTCGAAGAGACACGGCTTGAGGCTCGCCTCACCCTCCTGCCCGTCGCTGAAGCGCACCCGGACGACGAAGGGGGCCACGCAGCGGGCTTCCAGAATCACCGCGGCCATGCTCTCACCACTCCCGTTCGAGGAAGCCCTCCCACACACCAGCGCGAGGCAGGGGGCCCTCGAAGCCTATCGCGAGGCCCTCACTGAACGTGAGCCACCCGCCCGGGACGGCCCTCCTGCCCGTCCCGGCGCAGCTCGAAGCTGAACGTGGAGCCCTCGCCAGGGGCGCTCTCGACGGAAATCCTTCCGCCGTGCTCGTGGATGAGCTGCTTGGAGATGTAGAGCCCCAGCCCCAGCCCGCTGGACTCGCTCGCGGACGTCGCGCGCTCGAAGCGGACGAAGATTCGCTCGTGCTGGTCGGCGGGGATGCCGCGGCCTTCATCCCGGAGGCTGAACCTCACCCAGCTCCCCCGCCGCTCCAGCGTCGCGTGCACCGGCTTGCCGGGCGCGTACTTGATGGCGTTGATGATGAAGTTCGTCAGCACCTGCTCGATTCGCGCGGCGTCCAGCATCACCTGGAGCCCCTCCTCCAGCCGCTGCTCCAACACGATTCCGGCCGCCTCGAACTGGGGTGAGAAGCGGGCCAGCACCTCCCGCACCAGGTCGGAGAGGTTGGTCTCCACCGGGACCACGGTCAGCTTGCCGGAGCTGATGCGGGACACGTCGAGCATGTCATTGACCAGGCGCGACAGGCGCTCCACCTGGAGGAGCGTGGTGTCGAGCAGCTTCTCGAAGCGCGCGGGCGGAAACCCGGCGAGGCCCTGACGGGAGAAGACCCGCTTGCTCATCTGCGTCTGGAGCTTGAGCGTGGTCAGCGGCGTGTTGAGCTCGTGCGAGGCGACCCCGAGGAAGGTGTCCCGGGCGACGATGGCCGCGCGGAGGTTCGCCGCGAGCTGCTCAATCTCCTTCTGCTCGTTGACCTGGTCCGTCACCTCGTAGATGACCACCAGGATGCCATCCACCCGCCCGGCCGCGTCCCGCTTCGCCTGATAGGTGAAGTTGATGAACATCTCCCGCGCGGACCCATCCGCCTGCACCATGGAGGCGCGCAGCTTGGTGCCGTGGAAGCTCTGGCCCGACTGATAGACATTGTCGAGAATCTCGAAGAACCCCTGCCGCTCCAGCTCCGGCAACGCGTCCCGCACGGGCAGGTTCAGCAGGTCCGTCACGGGCCGCCCACCGAACAGCATGGACATGAAGGGCGCGTTCACGAAGGTGAACACATGACGCGGCCCGCTGAGGATGGCGATGCCGAGCGGCGCCTGCAGCAGGAAGGCCTGGAGCTCCTGGCGCGCGCGCAGGCCCTCGTCCTCCGCCCACTTCCGCTCGCTGATGTCGAGCGTGGTGCCGATGAGCCGGGTGGCCCGTCCCTCCGCGTCGAAGGAGACCTGCCCTCGCGCCTCGACCCAGCGAGGCCGCGCGCCAGGCTTGGCCACCACGCGGTGCTCCCGCTGGTACTGCCCCTGCGTTGCCCCCGCGAGCGCGGCGGCGATGCTCCCGCGCACCTCTTCCACATCCTCCAGGTGGATGCGCTCCAGGACTTGAGCGAGGCTGTACTCCTCCCGCGCGGGGAGGCCAAAGAGCGTGGTCATCCGCGCATCCGCGGTCAGCCGCCCGGTGCCGACGTCCAGCTCCCAGGTGCCCGCGCCGGAGGACTCCACCACGCGGCGAAGGTGCTCCTCGCCGCGCCGCAGGGCCCGCTCACTGAAGATGCGCCCGGTGGTCTCGGTGCAGACCACCAGCGTGCCCTGAATCGCTCCGGACTCGTCGAAGACCGGCGAGTAGCCGTAGGTCCAATAGACGTCCTCGAGGCGGCCGTTGCGGAAGATGGGGACGAGCTGGTCCTCGTTCCAGCTGGCCTTCCCCTCGCGCATCACGTCTTCGATTTGCGGGCCGATGATGGGCCAGATTTCAGGCCACGTCTCCCGGCCCGGCCGCCCCAGCGCCGCCGGGTGCTTGCCCTGGCCGAAGCTGGGGACATAGGCGTCGTTGTAGAACTGGATGAGCTCCGGCCCCCACCAGAGGAACATGGGATGGCGGGAGTGAAGCAGGGTCTTCACCAGCACCTGCAACGAGCCGGGCCAGCCCTCCACGGGCCCCACGGACGTGCCGGCCCAGTCCAGCTCGCGCATCCGGGTGGCCATCTCCCCGGCTCCACTGAACAGCGCCTCCGCCTTCACGTGGTCGAACTCCCGGGTGGTGCCGAGGGAGCCGGGTTCTAGAGCATCCCCCCAGCACATGAAACAACTCCGCGACGGCGGGCGAGCCCGCGGACCTCCTTCTCTAACGAGCGCGCTCGCGAGGCGGCGATTATCACCAGGGCCAGGTGGCGGGGCCCTTCCCCCGCCGGTCCCCTACCAACCGGAGTCACGCATGAAGATTGGAATCATTGGCGCGGGTTACATCGGCTCGGCGCTGGCGAGGAAGTGGGTGAAGCTGGGCCACCAGGTCGTGCTGGCGAACTCGCGCGGACCGGACACGCTGAAGGAGCTGGCGGCCGAGATTGGCGCGACAGCGGGCACCGTCGAGCAGGCCGCGCACGCCGGCGAGGTCGTCGTCGTCACCATTCCCCAGGGCGCGGTGCCGAACCTGCCCAAGGACCTCTTCAAGGGCGTCCCCGCCAACGTGGTCGTCATCGACACCGGCAACTACTACCCCATCCGCGACGGCGACATCCCCGCGCTCACCGCGGGCCAGCTCGAAAGCGCGTGGGTCGGCGAACATCTGGGGCGGCCGGTCATCAAGGTGTTCAATAACATCTACTCCAAGTCCCTGGAGGAGAAGGGCGCGCCGAAGGGCACCCCGGGGCGCGTCGCGCTCCCCGTCTCCGGAGACCCGGCCGAGGCGCGCGCGAAGGTCATGCGCCTGGTGGACGAGCTGGGGTTCGACCCGGTCGACGCGGGCGGCCTCGACGAGTCCTGGCGTCATCAGCCGGGCACGCCCGCCTACACCCAGGACTTCGATGCGCCCCGACTGAAGGCGGCGCTCGCCGCCGCCGAGAAGAGCCGCCTCCCCGAGTACCGCAAGGCCGCGGATGACTCGCTCAAGGCGTACTTCGCGGCCCAGCCCAAGGGCTGAGCCAGGGCGGGTGGCCTCAGTAAGGCGCCGCGTCGCCGGTGGACTCCGGTGCGGGCGGCGGCGGCGCCTCGTCCTGGCTCACCTGGGAGTTCAGGACCCAACTCAGGGAGTAGCGTGAGCCGAGCAGCCGGTAGGTGGCGCGCTTGCCACAGCCGGTGACGCCCGCGGTGTGCTTGTCGAGCCGCGTCGCCGCCAGCTCCGCCCTCGCGCAGCCCAGGTCGAACTCCGCGCGCGCCTTCACGTCGGGCACCCAGGAGCACTGCCCCATCAGGCAGCGCAGCTCATAGGTGCCGGCCGCGCCACACCCACTCATCTCGTACTGGTTCTCTCCCAGGTAGGTGGGCGACAGCTCCGCGTCGCACTTGAGGTCCTTCGCGGCGAGCTTCTCCAGGTTCGCATAGCGCTTGGAGTTGAGGGACGGCCCCATCTTGGAGAAGTCCACCCTGGCGTGGCTCCGGCTCCCACCACAGCCAGACACCAGGAGCGCCACGCCCAAGCCCGTCATCCACTGAACAGTGAGGTTCATGGGCAGACATCTATCATGACCCGAGGTCCGCCCCTGGGCCTCCGCGCCAGCCTCAGGCGGCCTGCTGGGAGCGGGCCTGGTGCTCCTTCATGGCCCGGCAGCGCCCCAGGTAGTGCTCGAAGGCCCTGAGCAGCGCGTCCGGGTCCTTCAGCTTGCTCAAGCAGAGCGAGCGCTTCTCCTTGGACCGCCCCTCCGTCGTCACCTGCAGGTCCAGGTACTTCTTGAACATGCGGTCCGCCGTGCTGGCGTGAGTCACCTCCGCGAGCAGCACGGGCGCCTCCCACTCCGAGCAATTCACCTGGGCGAAGTCGAGCGCCGCCTCCTGGCCGGCCTCCTTGCCCTCGAAGGACAGCGGCGGGAAGTGCCGCTCCACGTGCTGCCGCTCCTCGTCGTTGGACGGCACGTAGCGGTACGCGAGCACCAGGTCATGGGCCTGCGAGAAGCGCGACTCGTAGGCGCCCCACAGCCGCGCTTCGATGGCCTCCGCCTCTTGAATCGTGCTCACCCAGGAGAACGTCACGGGCTCCAGCAGCACCTGCGCCATGTCCGACGGCGCCAGCCGCGCGTTGACGTTCTCCAGCCGCGCGGAGAGCGGCGGGTGGGAGTCGAACGGGTGAGGCGTCACCGAGCCGTGCAAGTCCCCGTGCACGGCATCCGACTGCGCGTAGTCCGCGAAGCCGAGCGCGACGCGATGGGCGATGGCCACCGACTGCTGCCGCTCGTCACGGGAGAAGAGGTCCGCCTCCACGCGCTCCCTGAAGCCCGCGTACGCGCCCACCTTCACCAGCGAGCGGGCGATATCCCGACCGGAGGTGATGCCCGCGGCGAGGCGGTCCGCGGCCAGTTCGCTCGCGCGCCGGCTGCGTCCCAGCGACAGCTCGAAGAGCCCGCGGTACGCCAGCATGAAGTGGTAGATGGGCCGCGTCAGGCCTCCCTCATGCAGCGTCTGGAGGTACTGGGAGAAGTGCGCGAGCCTGGGCGCCAGCCGCTTGCCGTGGCCCGTGTCCCCGCCCAGCAGGTGCCCCATCTCATGCGCGAGCACCGCGTCCGCCTCCGACTGCTCCAACAGGCGCAGCAAGGACAGGCTCACGTAGAGCGTCCGGCCGGAGAGCGTCTGTCCGCCGACGCGCACGTCGCTCTCCGTGACGAAGAAGTTGGCGTCGATGCCCGCGAGGATGTGGTCCGGCGGGGGCGTGTCGAGCCGCGCGCACAGCCGGCGCACGTGAGCCCAGAGCTCCGGGGCCTTGGACTCCTCCAGCACCTCCGCCTCCACCTCGAAGTCCATGGGCGGGCGGCGGAAGATGGCGACCACCACGAGGAAGATGGCCATGGCGGCCAGGAGGCCCACCACGCCGATGAGCTTGGGTGAGTAGCGATTGAACCAGAGCGCCGTCACCCAATAGGACAGCCACACCGCCAGGCCGCCCTGTCCTATCGCCTGGAGCGCGCCGGTGACGCGCAGCACGTTCCACCCCACGACGAAGCTGATGAACTGGAACGGCCGGGACACGAACGCGGCCAATCCACACAGCAGGGCAATCACGGTGGTGGCGAGCCCCAACGCCAGCAGGCTCAGCGCCAGGGTGTGCATCCAATCGAACTGCTTCACGTCCTTGCACACCTCACCGAGGTTGCTTCGGAAGTTCGCCAGCTCCTCATCCGTGCCGAGGCAAGCAGCCGACGCGGGAACGGCGCGGAAGAAGGCCAGCGTCTCCGCCCGCTGCTCCTCCGTGAGTTCGGCGTCCTGGCCCACCTGCTTCTCGATGGACGCGAGCACGTCCCCGTCCACGCTGGAGGTGGCGTGGCCGGTGAACCAGAGGCCGAAGAGCGGGAGGGCGAAGAGCCAGAGAGCGGGCAGCACGTAGCTGCGCAGGAAGCCGGGAGCGGTCGTCGTAGGTCGCATGGGGATGGGTGCCGACAATCCTACCCCCGGGTGGGTGCCCCCCCGCCAGTCGCCCGGAGCAGGTCTCCGTTCCCAAGCGCCTGGAATCCCCGTGACATGCCCTGGGAGGCCGTGGCGAAGCGCTCGCCGCGTGGCGGGCGCTCCTCGCTATGCGCGCTGCCGCACCATCACCACCTTGGGGTACGCGATGAAGAACCCCAGGCGCTCCATGTTCCGCTGAGACGCGCTGGCGGGAAGGGTGCTGCTCGCCGCCAGCGTGCACTCCTGGCCCGCGGCCCACGCCAGTCGCGTGGCAATCAACTCCTGCTGCAGCCCCCTGCCGCGGAAGCGCTCGCGCACCGACGTCCCCGACAGCGTCGCCACGCCGTCATGCACGGCCACGGTGCCGCCGCCCGCGGGCTCTCCGTCCACCAGCGCGAGGAAGCAGGTGGTGCCCGGCATCGTCGCCGTGCCCAGCATGAGCGAGGCCTCCGCGTCCGACACCTCTTCCCGTCCGAGGAAGCCCCGGGCCACCGTGCGAGAGAAGACCTCCGCCTCTCCGGGACGGAGGGGACGAATCTCCGCGCCGGTCGGCGGCGTGGGACTTCCCGGCAACTCGCGCATGAGCACCTGCTGGAACTCGCCCACCTGGTAGCCCCGCTGCGCCAGTCCCTGGGCCAGCGTGGGATGGGCGAAGGGCAGCAGGTCTATCTGGAGCAGGCCGCCGCCCTGGCCCAGATGGGACTCCACCCGGTCCAGGTCCTCGGCGCTGACGGGCCCTTCCATTCCCAGCGCGAGCGCCTGGGTGAGAGGCGAGTCCGGCCCGTTGAAGAGGGCCAGGCCCCCGGCGACCTCGAGGACACCGGAGGGCGGCGTGGCACTGCGATTCTGCGCGGCCTGGGCCAGCTCCAGGCGCCGGGCGAGTCGAGCGTCCACCACCCAGCGTGACGACGAAGAAGAAGGCTGCATGGCGCGCACCCTCATCCACGACGGGCGGCGGCGTCTATCGGCTTCCGGCGCCGCTTGTCACAATCGTGCGCTGCTTCACGCCCGCTTCGCGCAGCGGAAGCGCGCGGGAGTCGCGCCATGGCGGGCGCGGAACAGCGCCGTGAAGTGACTCTGGCTGGAGAACCCCGTGACGTGCGCCACATCCCCCAAGGGGAGCGCGGTGGTGGTGAGCAGCTCCCGGGCCCGCTCCAGCCGGCGCGTCAGGACGAAGCGGTGCGGGGTGCTCCCCGTCGCCCGCTTGAAGCTCCGGGCGAAGTGCGACGGGCTCAGCCCCACCACGCCCGCCAGCGCCTCCAGCCCCAGCGCGCCCTCCAGGTTCGCCTCCACGAAGTCGGTGACACGGCGGAGCTGCCAGGTCGGCAGGCCCATCGCCCGGGGCCCACCGCGCCGCTGCTGCCCGTCCAGCCGCAGCAACCGCAGCCCGACCACCGTGGCCAGCGCCTCCACCTCCAGCCGGGCGGGTGGCGGGCCATCCCGCAGCGCCTCTCCACTGGCGCGCAGCAGCTCGCGCAGCACCGGGTCCCTCAGACACGAGGACCCCACGGCCCTCAGTCCGCGCCCCGCGCCGGACTCCCCGGAGAGCGCGGCGAGCCGCTCGGGGTGAAGGAAGAAGGAGACCACCTGCGCTCCCGCCTCCCACGCGAAGGCGTGAGGCAAGTCGGGGCTGACGACGCCGACCTCCTCGCTCGCCACCCGCTGCTCCACCGGGCGCCCCGTGGGCCGCCAGCGCCCCTGGAG
>Ga0126314_10000132_pt1 | contig 39842 bp, 31 predicted proteins | sample Plot105B_FD_92535 | JGI IMG/M metagenome (GOLD analysis project Ga0126314, IMG submission 92535) | Serpentine soil microbial communities from UC McLaughlin Reserve, CA, USA - Plot105B | ecosystem: Environmental > Terrestrial > Soil > Grasslands | place: USA: UC McLaughlin Reserve, Lake County... | reverse complement strand
GCGTGAGCTCGTCCATCAGCGCCAGCGGCGCCGCCGGGTAGCCGGCCTGCAGGCCCGCCTGCTCAATCGACGCCGGAGCGATTCCCTCGCCCACCATGGCGATGGCCTCGTTGAGGAACGTGCCGATGACGCGGCTGGTGAAGAAGCCCCGGCTGTCGTTGACGACGATGGGCGTCTTGCCAATCTGCACCGCGATGTCGATGGCCTTCGCCAGCGTCGCGTCGCTCGTCTTCTTGCCGGCGATGAGCTCCAGGAGCGGCATCTTGTCCACGGGGGAGAAGAAGTGCATGCCCACGAAGTCCTCCGTGCGCTTCACGCCTTCCGCCAGCAGGGTGATGGGAAGCGTGGACGTGTTGGACGCCAGCACCGCGTCCGGGGCCACGACGTCCTGCACCTCCTGGAACACCTTGTGCTTCAGCTCCACGCCCTCGAACACGGCCTCGATGACCAGGTCGCAGCCCTTGAGTTGGGCGGGGTCCGCCGTCGGGGTGATTCGCGCCAGGAGCGCGTCGCCCTTCTCCTTCGTGGACTTGCCCTTCTGGACGGCCTTCTCCACGAGCTTCACGGAGTACTGCTTGCCCTTCTCCGCGGACTCCTGGCTCACGTCCTTGAGCACCACGTCGATGCCCGCCTTGGCGCAGACGTAGGCGATGCCCGCGCCCATCATCCCGGCGCCCAGGATGCCGACCTTCTTCGCCGTGTGCTGCGGGAAGCCCTTGGGCCGGCCGCCACCGGAGTTGATGTGCTGCATGTCGAAGAAGAACGCCTGAATCATGTTCTTCGCGACCTGGCCGGTGGCCAGCTCGGTGAAGTAGCGCGACTCGATGGTGAACGCGGTGTCGATGTCCACCTGCGTGCCTTCCACGGCCACCGCCATGATGGCGCGCGGCGCGGGCATGTTCGCGCCCTTGATCTGCTTGCGCAGGTTGGCGGGGAAGGCGGGCAGGTTCGCCGCGAGGCCGGGATTGGACGGGGTGCCGCCCGGAATCTTGTAGCCCTTCGCGTCCCACGGCTGCTGCGCCGTCGGGTTCGCCTTGATCCACGCCTTGGCCGCGGGCAGCAGCGCCTCCACGGACTCCACCACCTCGTGCACCAGGCCCACTTCCTTGGCCTCCTGCGGGCGGTAGCGCTGGCCCTGGAGCAGCACCTTCATCATCGCGTCGACGATGCCCAGCATGCGCACCGTGCGCACCACGCCGCCGCCACCGGGCAAGAGGCCCAGCGTGACTTCCGGCAGGCCCACCTGCGCGCCCTTCACATCCGCGACGATGCGGCGGTGACAGGCCAGGGCGATCTCCAGGCCTCCGCCCAGCGCCGCGCCGTTGATGGCGGCGACCACGGGCTTGCCCAGCGTCTCCAGCGTGCGCAGGTGCGCCTTGATCTCCTGGACCAGCTCGAACGCCTGCTTCGCGTCCTCCTTGCGGATGCGCTGCAAGTCATTCAGGTCGCCGCCGGCGAAGAAGGTCTTCTTCGCGGAGGTGAGGATGACGCCGGTGATGTCGGCCTTCTCCTTGACCAGCCGGTCCACCGTCGCGCGCATGGACTTCAAGTACGCGGCGTTCATGGTGTTGGCGGACTGGCTGGGGTCATCCAGCGTCAAGATGACGATGCCGTCGGCATCCTTGTCCCAGCGGATGGTGTTCTGCTCGCTCATGGGGTTCGCTCGAATCTTGTCGAAAGGTGAGTCAAAGGGGTTCAGACGCGCTCGATGAGGGTGGCCACGCCCATGCCACCGCCGACGCAGAGGGTGATGACCGCGCGGCGCGCCCTGCGGCGCTCCAGCTCGTCCACCATGGTGCCGAGGATCATCGCGCCCGTGGCGCCCAGCGGGTGGCCCATGGCGATGGAGCCTCCGTTGACGTTGAGCTTGTCGCTCGGGATGCCCAGGTCCTTCTGGTACTTGAGCACCACGGAGGCGAACGCCTCGTTGAGCTCGAACAGGTCGATGTCCTTCACGGACAGGCCCGCCAGGTCGAGCAGCTTGCGCGTCGCCGGCAGGGGCCCGGTGAGCATGATGGTCGGGTCCGCGCCGGACGTCGCCACGGAGGCGATGCGCGCGCGCGGCGTCAGGCCCAGCTCCTTGCCCACCTTCTCCGAGCCGATGAGCACCAGGGCCGCGCCGTCCACGATGCCGGAGGAGTTGCCCGGGGTGTGCACGTGCTCGATGCGCTCCACCGCGTGGTACTTCTGGAGCGCCACCGCGTCGAAGCCGCCCATCTCGCCGATTCCGACGAAGGACGCGTTGAGCTGGCCCAGCGAGGCCACCGTGGACTCCGGCCGCATGTGCTCGTCGCGGTCCAGGATGGTGAGGCCGTTCTGGTCCGTCACGGGGATGATGGAGTTCTTGAAGTAGCCGCCGGCCCAGGCCTTGGCGGCGCGCTCCTGCGACTGCGCGGCGTAGCGGTCCACGTCCTCGCGGGTGAAGCCCTCCATCGTCGCGATGAGGTCCGCGGAGATGCCCTGCGGCACGAAGTACGTGTCGTAGTTTGTGGCCGGGTCCATGGCCCAGGCGCCGCCGTCGGAGCCCATGGGCACGCGCGACATGCTCTCCACGCCGCCCGCGATGACCAGCTGCTCCCAGCCGGAGCGCACCTGCTGCGCGGCCATGTTCACCGCCGTCAGGCCGGAGGCACAGAAGCGGTTGAGCTGCACGCCGCCCACCGTCTCCGGCAGGCCCGCCGCGAGCACCAGCGTGCGGGCGAGGTCCGCGCCCTGGTCTCCCACGGGAGAGACGATGCCCAGCACCACGTCGTCGATGCGCTGGGGGTCCAGGTTCGGGTGACGCTTCTTCAGCGCGTCCACCAGCCCCACGAGCAGCGACAGGGGCTTGGTGCCGTGCAGCGCGCCTTTCTTGCCCTTGCCGCGAGGAGTACGAACCGCGTCGAAGATGAATGCTTCCTGGCTCACCGGGAGCCTCCTTGGGATTTGGTGTGGGAGTGGGCTACAGCGAACGGGCGACGAGCTCTTTCATGACCTCGTTGGCGCCGGCGAAGATGCGCATGACGCGAGTATCCGCGAACAGGTGGGCGATGGGGTATTCCTTCATGTACCCATACCCTCCGAAAAGCTGGAGGCAGCGGTCCGCGACGATACACGCCTGGTCCGTGAGCCAGTACTTGGCCATGGCCGCGGACGCCACGTCCAGCTCGCCCGCGAGGTGTCGCTCGATGCACTCGTCGAGGAACGCCCGGCCAACCCTGCGCAACGTCGCGCATTCCGCCAGCTCGAAGCGCGTGTTCTGCAGAGCGAAAAGTGGCTTGCCGAACACCTGACGCTGCTTGGTGTACTCGACGGTGAGGTCCACGGCCCGGTCAATGCTCGCCTGCGCGAGGATGGCGGTGCTCAGCCGCTCTTGAGGCAGCTGCGACATGAGCTGCGCGAAGCCCTTGCCCTCCTCGCCTCCGAGCAGATTCACGGCGGGCACGTGCAGGTCGTCGAAGAACAGCTCCGTGGTGTCCTGGCCGTGGCCCCCAAGCTTCTCCAGGATGCGGCCCCGCTCGAAGCCGGGCGTGGTGTCGGAGACCTCCGCGCACACCAGGGAGATGCCCGCGTGGCCCTTCACGTCGCTGGTGCGCACCGCGAGGATGAGGAAGTCGCACACCCGGCCGTTGGAGATGAACGTCTTGGAGCCGCTCACCCGGTAGAAGTCTCCGTCACGCACGGCGCGGGTGGAGATGGCCTGCAAATCCGAGCCGGCGCCGGGCTCCGTCATGGCGATGGCGCCCACCCACTCGCCGCTGGCGAGCTTGGGCAGCCACTTCTGCTTCTGCGCCTCGGACGCGTACGCGAGCACGTAGTGCGCGACGATGGAGCAGTGCACCGCGAAGCCCATCGTCGGGTCTCCGGCGCGCACCTGCTCCTCGGTGAGCACGGCCTCGTGGGCGAAGGTGCCGCCGCCTCCGCCGTACGCCTCCGGGATGGACATGCACAGGAGGCCCAGCTCGCCCGCCCGGCGGTAGAGCGCCTTGTCCGGGTGTCCCTGGGCCACGTGCTTGGGGACGTTGGGGAGGACTTCCTTGGTGAAATAGGTGGCCGCCAGGCCACGCACCTGCTCGAGCTCGTCAGAGCTCCATCGAGGACGTGCCGTCATTGTCTGTCTCGCTCCGTCGTGAGTCGCTCTTACAGTCCGAACGTCTTGCCGATGATGTCGCGCTGGATTTCGCTGGTGCCGCCGTAGACGGTGGAGATGACCGTGGCCCGCAGGTGCGACTCCATGTCGTACTCCGTCGCGTAGCCGTAGCCGCCCATCATCTGAACACCCTCGAGCGCCACGCGCTTGGCGGTCTCCGTCGTCTTCAGCTTGGCCATGGACGCCTCGCGGGGGAGCATCCGGTCGGGCGCTTCATCCGCCAGCTGCGCCACGCGGTAGATGAGCAGCTCACAGCACTCCAGCTCCGTGGCCAGGTCCGCGATGCGGTGCTTGAGCGCCTGAAAGGAGCCGATGGGCTTGCCGAACTGCTTGCGCTCCTTCACGTAGGTGACGGCGTCGTCGAACGCGCGCCGGCCCCGGCCCAGCATGGAGGCGGCGAGCAGGAGTCGCTCGCTGTTGAGCCCCGACATGAGCTGCGGCCAGGCCTGGTCCAGCTTGCCCACGACGGAGTCCTCCGGCAGGAAGCAGTCGGTGAAGAAGACGTCGTTGACCTCCTTGCCGTTGAGCGTGGGGATGCCGCGAATCTCCACGCCGGGCGTGCCCGTGGGGACGCAGAACATGGTGAGCCCCTCGTGCCGGGAGCCCGAGGACTGGGTGCGCGCGACGAGCAGCAGGTGGTCGGCGAAGTGCGCGTTGGAGCACCACGTCTTCTGGCCGTTGACGAGGAAGCCTCCGCTGGTGCGCATCGCGCGGCACGTAATCGCGGCGGCGTCCGAGCCCGCGTCGGGCTCGGAGATGGAGATGGCCTCCACGCGGCCCCGGGTGATGCCGGTGAGGACCTTCTGCTTCTGCGCCTCGCTGCCGAACTTCGCGTAGGGGCTCGCGGCGACGGCCGTGGTGATGTAGCCGCCCACCGGGGCGAGCCCGTACGAGGTGCGCTCGGCGAACAGGCACATCTCGGACATGCCGCCGTCGGAGCCGCCGTACCTGGGGGAGATGCCCACGCCCAGCCAGCCCAGCTCCGCCATCTCGGCATAGAGCCGTGGGTTGTGGGCCTCGACGCCGTGCTGGGTCAGCGCATCGCGCTGCGCGCGGGTGCCCGTCTTGGCGCGACAAAACGCGTCGATGGAAGCAGCGAAGGACGCTTGCTCCGGAGTTCTCGCATGCATGGGGACTCGTGAGGGAGGCGGCGGGTGGTGTGTCAGGCGTTCTCGTAGAACGAGGCGATGCGCTCCGCGTACTGCTTGAGAATCACGCGGCGCTTGAGCTTCAGCGTCGGAGTCAGCTCGCCCGTCGCCGGTCCCCACGTCTCCGTGACGACCTCGAAGCGTTTGATCTGCTCGGCGCGGGAGAGCCGCCCGTTGATGGAGGCCACGAGCGCTTCCAGCTCGGAGCGGACCGCCGCGTCTTTCGTCAGCTCCAGGAGCGACTGGGGCGCAAGGCCGCGCGCCTTGGCCCACACGGGCGCGACGTCCGCGTCCAGGCAGAGGAGCGCCGTCACATACGGCCAGTTGTCACCAATCGCGATGGCCTGTCCGACGAGCGGGTGGGCGCGCAGCATTCCCTCGATGCGGGACGGGGCGATGTTCTTCCCGCTGGAGGTGATGATGAGCTCCTTCTTGCGGTCGGTGATGGTGAGGTAGCCCTCCTCATCCACGGTGCCGATGTCGCCCGTGGCGAGCCAGCCGTCCGCGTCCATCGGGTTCTCAATCCTCCCGTCCGCGCTCAGGTAGCCCAGGAACAGCACGGGCCCGCGCACGAAGATTTCACCATCCGCCGCCAGCCGGAGGTGAAGGCCGGGGATGGGCCGGCCCACCGCGCCCACGCGGAACTCCGTGGGCGTGTTGATGGTGGCGCAGCCCGTCGTCTCGCTCATGCCCCAGACCTCCAGCACCTTGATGCCGAAGCCGCCCAGGTACTCCAGCACCTCCACGGGGATGGGCGCCGAGCCGCTGCTCGCCCACTTCAGCGCGTCCAGGCCCAGCGTCGCGCGCAGGGGCTTGAGGATCAGCTCCTCCACCGCGGCGACCTTCTGGGCCAGCTCCGGCGGCACGCTCTTTCCAGCGCCCTCCAGCCGGAACGCCTCCAGCGCCGTGGCGTGCGCGCCCATGATGGCGTCGCGCCGGGGCGCTTCCAGGGTGGAGAGCTTCGCCTTGAGGCCACCGGCCAGCTTCTCCCAGACGCGCGGCACGCCGAAGAAGGCGGGGGGCCGCACCTTGGCCATCAGCGGCACCACACCCGCGGGGTCCGCGCAGACGTGCACGTGCAGCGCCTTGTAGAGAAAGCGGTACAGGCCCAGCTCCCGCTCCGCGATGTGCGCCAGCGGCAGATAGGCGATGGACGGCGCCTGCATCGGCGTGGGCACCACGGCGTCCACGGAGATGGCCTCATAGAAGGCGTTGCGGTGGCTGAGCACCACGCCCTTGGGGTCTCCGGTGGTGCCGGACGTGTACATCATCGCGATGGGGTCCTCGGGGCGGATGCTCTTCCAGCCCTCCTCGAAGACGTCGGGGGACTCCTGGTGCAGCCTGCCTCCGTCCGCCTCCACCTGCGCGAAGGAGATGTAGCGCGAGTCCCCCACGGGCACCGCCGCCGCGTCGATGACGATGATGCGCTTGAGGGAGAAGAGCGCCCTGAGGATGGGCCGCCAGCGGGCCACTTCTTCCGCGCCCTCCAGCACCACGACGGTGGCCGCGCTGTGTTGGGCGACGTAGCCTACCTGCTCGGTGCTCAGCGTCTGGTACGCGGTACAGGGGATGGCGCCCAGGTGCACGGCGGCATAGTCGATGAGCCAGTGCTCCGGCCGGCTCGACATCATGATCATCATCCGCTCGCCGCGCTGGAGGCCGAGCGCGCCCAGCCCGCGAGTCAGCGCGGCGGTGCGCGCGCGGAGCTGGACCCACGTGTGCGTCGAGTCACCGGCGCTGAGCGCGGGGGTGTCCGCGTACTCCTCCGCGTTGCGCTTGAGGAGCAGCGGCAGGGTGAGCTTGTTCGCCAGGGATTGGCACTGCGCCTCCAGGTCTGCGAGCGACGTACCCATGGGCACCTCCAGCACTAGATTGCCAACGACTCTCAGCGGGCTTTCACTTCAGGGGTCGACGTACAGGTCCAGCATCACGTCGGGACCACCACCGTAGCGGCTGAAGTCATCGAGGCCTTCGGCGCGCAGCACGTCCTCGTCGATGAACGTGTGCCCGGTGCAGTCACGCGGCCGGCGCTGGAGGATGGCCACGGCGGCGTCCGCCATGATTTCCGGCGCGCGGGCCCGCTGCATGGACGCATCTCCCCCGAGCAGGTTCTTCACGGCGGCGGTGGCGATGAGCGTCCTGGGCCAGAGCGCGTTGGCGGCGATGCCGGCCTCCGCGAACTCCGCCGCCCAGCCGAGCGTCAGCAGCGTCATGCCGTACTTGGCCGTGGTGTACGCCGGGTGCTTGCCCAGCCAGTGCGGAGCCAGGTTGATGGGAGGCGACAGCGACAGGATGTGCGCGTGCGGGGAGCGGCGCAGGTGCGGCAGCGCGGTGCGCGTCAGGAGGAACGTGCCCCGGACTTGAATCTGCTGCATCAAGTCGAACCGCTTGAGCGGCAGCTCGTCTGTCTTCAGCGGCGCCAGCGCGCTCGCGTTGTTCACGCAGAAGTCGATGCCGCCGAAGCGCGCCACGGCCTCGTCCACGGCGCGCTGCACGTCGGCTTCCTCGCGCACGTCGCCGACGATGGCGAGCGCGTGGCCACCCGCGGCGCGAACCTCGTCCGCGGCCGTGTGCACGGTGCCCGGCAGCCGGGGGTCCGGCGTGTCGGTCTTCGCCAGGAGCACGACATTGGCTCCCAGCCGGCCCGCGGCGACGCCGATGGCCAGCCCGATTCCACGGCTTCCTCCGGACATCAGCAGCGTGCGGCCCGCGAGTGGCTTCTGGGTCATCCTTCGTCCTTTTCGCGCGGGGCTCCCGGCTTGACGGCGGGAGCGTCACCCTTCTCGGCGCGACCTTGAGGTGGAGTGAGCTGGGGGAGGACGTCCTGGACGATGGTGATGAGCGCCTCGCTCAGGAGCAGATGCGCCTCCTCGCGGGAGAGGGTGCCCCCGCGAATCCACTCTCGGATGGTGGCCTTCACCATGCCGGCGTAGGAGCGCATCATCGCGCGATGCCGGGCGTCGCTGCCGACCTCCACCTTCATGCCGAGGAACTCGAGCGTCTTCGCCGCGGCCACGTCGTCCGCCGCGGAGATGATGCGCTCGACGTCCGGGTCCGCGATGCTGCCCGCGCCGGTGACTGCGACGTAGGTCTTTCCGTGCGTCGCCACCGTGTCGAGGTACCACTCGACGCTGCGCTCCACGCGTTGGCGCAGGGTTCCCGTCGGGCTGACTTTCTCTTCGAGGCCGGGCATGAGCAGCATCCTCTTCACGACCTTCAGGTAGAGGTCCCGCTTCTGCCCGAAGTAGTGGTTGAGCAGCCCCCGGGCGACGCCGGCTTCCTTGGCGATGTCCGTGGTGGAGACCTGCGCGTACGGGCGCTCGCCGAACAGGCGCATCGCGCACTCCAGGATCTGCTCCCTGCGCGCGTCCGGTTCCAGGCGCTTCCAACGAGGCGCGGGCGAGGGGCTCATGACTCACGCTCCCGCCAGGGAAGGAACGCGGGCAGGTCCTGCTCCACGGTGCGCGCGAAGGACGGCGGCCGCTTCTGGAGGAAGGCCATGACGCCCTCCACGGCATCCGGGCTCTGGCCCAGCGTCGCGATGAGCTGGCTGTCCAGCGCGAAGGCCTGCTCGGGAGAGGGCAGGGCGCTCATGCGGTAGAGCGACTGACGGATGACGGCCACGGACACGGGCGCGGTGGTCTCCACCAGCTCGCGCGCCAGCGTGTACGCGGCGTCCAATACGGCGTCGGGCTCATGCAGCGAGCGCACCAGCCCCGCGCTCAGCGCTTCCTCGGCGGGGATGAGCCTGCCGCTCACCATCCAGTCGAGCGCGCGCCCCATGCCCACCAGCCGGGGCAGGAACCAGCTGGAGCCCGCCTCCGGATAGATGCCCCGCCGGCTGAACACGAAACCGAAGCGGCTGTCCTTGGAGGCCAGGCGGAAGTCCGCCGGCAGCAACATGGTGGAGCCCACGCCCACCGCGGCGCCGCGCACGGCGGCGATGACCGGCTTGCGCAGCGCGAACAGCTGGCGCGTCACCCGCGTCGCCGGCTCCACCCAGCCCTGCTCCGGTGGGGCGCTGTTGGCGACCTCGAACGACAGCCCGCTCAGGTCCGCCCCCACGCAGAAGTCCTTGCCGGCCCCCGTGAGGACGACGACGCGCACGTCCTCGTTCGAGTCCGCCTGGGACAGCGCGTCCGCCAGCTCGTCCGCCATCGTCACCGTGAAGCCGTTGCGCGACTCGGGTCGGTTCAGCTCAAGGGTGGCGATCCGATCCGCGACCGAGAACCGGATGTGTTGGTAGCTCATGGCTGGGGCCTCATTGCTCCTGTGAGGGGGATGATGGGAACTTATTGGCGGAGTGTCAACAACAAGAGCCCTGCGAAGTCCTGCATGCCTTTCGACGTGTTGCGTCATCCGGGAAGCTGTCCTTGCGGTGCGAAGAGGAGTCACGTGGGACCGAGCCTAGAGCCGGGCAGGGGCCAATGCACCCTCCGCGAAGACTTGCAACGGGAGAGGAAGCCTTCTGCGTGTCTGTCTATGCGGGATTTGAATGCCCAAGCCCGATAGTCTGGGACGCGGGCCGCGACACGTGGCCCCCTTACCCGTTGTCGTGGAGCCCCCCATGAATCTCTTCTCGAAGTCCCTGCTCGCGGGTCTCGCCGCGCTGGCGTTGGCCCCGTCGTCCGCGTCGGCCCTTCCTCCCGATTGCGACGACCAGTGTCAGGACACCCCGCCGTGCTGGTTGGTTTGTACCGTTCCTGGAGGCAGGCGGATCATCACGTGCGGGGAGTGGTTCGAGGATTGGTCGGTGGGGACGTGCACCGCCGCCCGCGAGGATATCGAAGAGGCGCTGGTGTCCATGGAGCAGGAAGAAGAGGCGGCCAACGCGTCGTTCGAGTGCACCGAGCAGCAGTAGCGCGGCCTCGGGAGACCTCGTGGGTCCTCCTCGTTGAAAACCGGGGTGAGAAATCCTCGTGGCGCACCGCGACAACTCGCGCCGGGGCTCGTTCGAAGGTGACGGAAGCAAGAGTCACCTGATTGCACGAACCTGGGGCTTCGCGGCAGCCACGGCGAGGCCCCGACACGATTCGAGGACCCAGTGAATTGTCTTCAACGCATCTGCCTGCTCGCGGGAGCGCTGCTCCTGTGGAGCGGCTGCGGTGGTGAGCAACCCGAGTCCGGACTGGATTCCACCGAGCGCCGCGAGCAGGGACTGGTGGACGGGGTGCTCACCCCGGGCACGGCCGTCCCGTTCATCGCGGCCCCGACGGGCGGGCAGCGGCTGTACACGCTGGCCGTTCCCGCGAATCAGAGCGCGGTGACCTTCACCACGACGGGAGGCCCCGGCAACCTGGACATGAAGGTGGGCTTCGGCGTCGCGCCGACGGCCACGACGGCCGAATGCACGTCGGCGGGGGCGGACAGCGTGGAGCGCTGCGCGGTGGCCGGCCGCGAGGTCGCGGGCACCTGGTACGTGCTGCTCACCGCCACGAGCGCCTTCTCCAACGTGACGCTCACGGGGACCCTCTCCGCCCAGGGCACGGGCACCAGCCCCGTGCGCACGCTCACCAGTGGCCAGGCCGTGTCGGGCGTGTCCGGTGTCGTGGGGGACTGGCTGATGTACTCGCTCCAGGTGCCAGCGGGACAGACGCGGCTGAGCGTGGCGCTCTCGGAAGGGACGGGCGACGCGGACCTCTACCTCCGGCATGGCGCCACGCCCGACCTGACGACGTATGGCTGCCGCTCCACCGGTGTCGGCAACCTGGAGAGCTGCGTGGTGACGGCGCCCCAGGCGGGCACCTGGTACGTCATGCTGCGCGGCTACAAGGCCTTCAGCGGCGCGAGGCTGGTGGGCACGGTGGTGCCGCCCGTAACGGCGCTCATCAATGGCCAGCCCGTGGCGAACCTCTCGGCGGCCAAGGACGTCATGCTCTTCTACACGCTGGAGGTTCCCGCGCAGCAGACGTCCCTGAAGGTGACGCTGACGGGAGGAACGGGCGACGCGGACCTCTACGTGAAGCGGGGAGGCCAGCCCACGACGACCAGCTATGACTGCCGCTCGTGGGTCAGCGGCAACGCGGAGACGTGCACGGTGACGGCCCCGGCGGCGGGGACGTACTACGTCATGGTGCGGGCCTATGCGGCGTTCAGTGGCATCACCCTGCTGGCGCAAACGGTGAGTGGCGCCGAGCAGGCCGTTCCGCTGACCAACGGCCAGGAAGTGTCGGACCTCTACAGCGACACGGGCGGGCCGTTCCTGTTCCGGCTGGACGTTCCGCAAGCCGTCGCCACGCTCCGGTTCGAGGTGGAGTCCCTCTTCTCCGGCTCCTTCGACATGACCGTGAAGTACGGCAGCCCGCCGGTGGGCGCTGACCACGATTGCAGCGAGTCGAGCACCGCGGGGAGTTGTACCTTCGAGGAGCCCCAGGCGGGCGCCTGGTACGTCCGGGTGGTTCCCGCCTATCCCTACCACTTCTTCAAATCCCTATCGATTCTGGGCACGTACAAGGGCGTGGTCCGCAACACGGCGTTGACGAACCTCCAGCCGGTGACGGGCGTGGGAGGCCACGGCGATGACCGCCTCTACTACACGTTGGATGTGCCGCCGGGGCAGGCGCGGCTGGCCATCTGGGCCCAGGGCGGCACGGGCGAAGCCAACGTGTCGGCGCGACGTGGCAGCAAGCCCACCCATGATGCCTATTCGTGCAGGATGTCCTTGCCCGGCTCCTGCGTCATCGATGCACCGGCGGCGGGCACGTGGCACTTCTGGGTGGAGCCGAGCGGCAACAACAACTTCGAAGGTCACACGCTGACCGCCGGCTACACCAGCGCCGTGCCTGTCTCCACGGGAGCGCTGGTGCTCGACCAGCCCTCGGCCCCCATCTCAGGCATGCCGCTGGAGGATCGCCTGTTGACCCTCCAGGTGCCACCCCACCAGGTGAAGCTCGAGTTCGGCCTGAGCAGTCCCACGCTTGACGTCGTGGTGGATGCCCGGCCCGGCAGTGCGCCACCTGCGACGGGCCTCTCGGGTTGTCTCATGGGCGTCACCTGCGTCATCGAGCGCCCGGCGGGTGGCACCTGGTATGTGCGCGTCCGCGCGCGCGCGGCCTTCTCGGGTCAGACGCTCGTCGCGAAGGTGACCGCGCCCATTCCCCTGCTCAATGGCATCACCGTGAATGGCATCCCCGAATCCTTCCAGGGGCACTACTACCGCTTCGACGTGCCCCCGGGGCGCAACGGGCTGACCTTCGTCACGCAGGGGTACAGCCAGGCCGACGCGAGTCTCTACGTCAAGCGCGGCTCCTTGCCGACGACCACGGACTACGACTGCGCCTCCCTCCAGTCGTACTCGTCCTACGAACGATGTGACTACTTCGACCCCCAGGAGGGGCCCTGGTTCGTGTTCGTGCGAGTCGCCAGCATGTGGCCTCCTCCGGGCTCGGGCTACAACGCCACCCTCGTGGCGCGGCACTCGGAGACGGGGCCCATCTCCTCCGTCACCGCCGACACTGCGACGCCCATCCTGCCTTCGGAGAATCTCTTCCGGACCTACCGCCTGGAGCTCCCCGAGGGGCAGCCCTATCTCCTGGTGGAGTTGTTGGACAAGCAGTACCGCGAGTCCGTCGGGCCGGAGGTCTGGATTCAGCACCAGTCCGCTCCGACCGAGTTCTCATACAAGTGCAAGGCCTGGCGCGCCTGTGACATTCCCACGCCCGCGGGCGGCGTCTGGTTCATCACCCTGTCTGGGAATGCGCCGTTCGACGGTGTGATGCGCATCACCACGACGAACCGCGAGGCCCGCCCGATGGTCAATGGCATGTGGGAGCAGCCCGTCCAGGGCGTCCCCGCGTCCACGATGACGGTCTACACGCTGGAGGTCCCTCCGGGCGCGAGCCACCTGAACTTCAACCTGAAGGGAGAGACCACGAACACCAGCGACGCGAATCTCTTCGTGCGCTACGGGGCTCCTCCCACGACCTGGAGCTACGACTGCGCGTCGAGGAATGCCATGGGCAGCGAGGAGAACTGCGACTTCGTCCAGCCTCGCGCCGGCACCTGGTACGTGGGGCACTGGACGCAGACGGTGTCGAACCTGTCGTCCATGGCGCGCCTGTCGGGGACCTGGTCGATGACGCAGGCGGAAGGCATTCCCTCGCTGACGTCCCATGTCGCGCTCACCGGGCTCACGGAGCAGCCCGGCTCGCAGCAGGTGTGGAAGCTGGAGGTGCCGCCGGGCCAGGGCCTGCTGTGGTTCGGGACGGGGAACGGATTGGGGAACCCGGCGCTCAAGGTGAAGTTCGGGGGGCGGCCGGTGGGGGGCGTGAGCGTGGACTGCTCCGGGTCCACCACCGCCAGCGGGCAGGTGTGTGTCATCCCCAACCCGAGCGAGGGGACGTGGTTCGTGTCGCTCACGGGGCCGGCGCGGTACCGGGGCCTGTCGCTCACGGGAGGCTTCATCAACGCGGGGACGGTGACGGCGCTCGCCAACGGCGTGCCCCTCCCCAACCTCGTCATCAAGCCAGGCAGCCCCCAGTTCTTCACGCTGGAGGTGCCGGCGGGTGAGACGGAGCTGCTCTTCGAGGCGTCGGCGCAGGCGACGACGCCGGGCGACCTGGCCGTCTACCTGTCGAAGGACACGCTCCCCACCACGGCCAGCACGCGCTGCGCGGAGCCCACCGCCGGCACCGTGCGGTGTCAGGTGTCGGCGCCCGCGGCGGGCACCTGGTACGCGCTGGTGAGGTCCACGTCGGCGACCTACAACACGGCCCGCATCGTGGGCTTCCATGCGCGGCAGGTGGACACGGTGCCGCTGGTGCGCGGCGGGACGTATACGAAGGGGCTCTCCGGCTCGGTGAGCCTTTCGAGGACCTTCAAGGTCATCGTGCCTCCGGGCGCGGACCACCTCGCGGTGGAGGCGGGGCCCATGGACACGGGGGCTCCCTCCGGTTCCGTCAGAATCGCCACCCGCAAGGACAACCCGCCGACGGCGACGGAGTTCGGCTGTGCCTCGTCGCGGGTTTCGAACTCCTCGGACTCCGCGACGTGCTGGGTCTTGGACCCCGCGCCGGGCGTCTGGTTCGTCACCGTGACGCCGACGACGAACTATCGCGACCATTCGTTGTTCGTGGAAGCCCCGTAGCCCCACGCGGGTCAGGTGCGCCGCGAGCCGAAGGCGTGGCTCGCGGCGCACCCGGTGCGTCAGTAGACCCAGACGCTCTTGGGGGCGAAGTACAGCGGGCTGGCGGACTCGCCCGGGCCCACCATCTGGGGATAGCCCTGGCAGTTCTCGTTGGGGAACAGCGCCGCGGCCTCGTCGTTCGTGTTGATGGCGGAGACGGCCCGGTCCTCCCAGCCGTGCTCGGGCAGCCCTACGCACGTCCCCGAACCGCCGGGCGGCCAGGCCATGACGTTCCAGACGGCGCCGGTGTAGTCAGGCCCGTCGAACAGGCAGAGGACTCCAGACCAGGGACACGGGGAGGTCTCCTCGGCCGAGGCCTGGGCGGGGGTCAGCAGCACCGTCGCCGCCGAAAGTCCGAGCAACGTGAAGGAGCTCAGGGCCAGCAGACCCGAGCGGATGAGACGGCGGGGATTCCGACCGAACGTGTGCCAATTCATGGGGGTGTCTCCTCTGTGCAGCCCGGGGGTGGGCTGCGTGGAAATGGTGGCATTGCGACGGGAGGGGTGCCCTGGAGACGGATTCCCAAGGGAAAGTCTATCCGCTGGCGGACTGTTTGCGTTCGCAGGTCAGGAGAAGTTCCGTGCTCCTGAAAGGAGTGTCTTTGATTGGACGCAAAGGCAATTCGCGCAAGTTCCGAATGGGTTTGTCGCGGACGCCGGGCGTTCAATGGCGTTGAATTGTTCGACAAGCCTTCCGGAGCTTCCCATGCGAGCCGTCGGATATCGCCAGCCTCTCCCCGCGTCGGACCCCCACGCGCTGCTCGACGTGGAGTTGCCAGACCCCGTCCCGGGTGAGAGGGATTTGCTGGTGGAGGTGCGCGCCATCGGGGAAGGGGGGCGGCGCGTTGCTCGTGGTGGGCGCGGCGGGAGGCGTGGGCTCCATCCTGGTGCAGCTCGCGCGGCGGCTCACGGGGCTGACGGTGATTGGCACGGCCTCCCGTCCGGAGACGCAGGACTGGGTTCGCGAGCGGGGGGCGCACCATGTCATCGACCACCAGCAGCCGCTGGCGACGGAGCTCAAGCGCATCGGCGTGCCGCAGGTGGAGTTCATCGCCAGCCTGACGCACACGGACCGGCACTACGCGCAGCTGGTGGAAGCGCTGGCGCCACAGGGCCGGCTCGGCGTCATCGACGACCCGGGCCCCATCGACGTGCGCGAATTGAAGCGCAAGAGCGCGTCGCTGCACTGGGAGCTGATGTTCACCCGCTCCATGTTCGGCACCCCGGACATGCAGGCGCAGCACGACATGCTGGAGCGGGTGTCGAAGCTGGTGGACGCGGGCACCCTGCGGACCACGGTGGGCGAGCACTTCGGCCGCATCGACGCCGCGAACCTGAGGCGCGCCCACCAGCTCCTGGAGTCACACAAGGCCAAGGGCAAGCTGGTGCTGGAAGGCTTCTGACGCGCGGGGCGCGTGGGTCAGAAATGCGCTCCGAGCCCGAGCACGGCCCTGTCATTGACGATGCCCAGCGAAGGCGTGAGCCCTAGGGGGATGCTGAACCGGGCGCGGGGGGCGGCGAGCTCCTCGTCGTCCTCCCAATCCCAGTCAGAGCCGGTGACGAGTCTGAGATAGCCCGCCCCCAGCGACAGCCCCAGCATGATGCCCGTCAGGAGGCTGGTTCCACAGCCATCCCCGCCCTTGTCGTAGCCCGCGCAGACGGCGATGCCGGCGGCGAGCCCCACGCCGGTGAGAATCAGGGGCACCAGCCAGATGTGGGTGGGAATCCCTTCGCTGGTCGCCGCGTGGCCATCGACGGAGAGGGCGCGGAGGCGGTTGCCCTCCGCCATGCGGCCAGGTCCGAAGAGGGTCCGGGACTCCAGCACTCGCGTGGACCGCGCACGGGAGGAGAAGTCGAAGGCACGGGGCGCGGCGAGGACGGTGCCCGGGGTAGCGAGCCAGAGGCACAGCCCGACAGTGGCGAGGACAGGGTTCTTCATGGGGGGACGTTCACGGGGAGGCGCTGGCCGGCCTGGTGTGCCAGCGAGCGAGCTTTGTGAACTTCCGGACGAAAGGCCCGGGGAGATATTCACCCGGAGGCCGGGGCTGTCCCCGCTACGGCTGGCTTCGCGTCACGCGGGCCCGAGCGGCCTGGAGGGTGTTGGCGAGCAGCATGGTGATGGTCATCGGGCCGACGCCTCCGGGCACGGGGGTGATGGCCTCGGCGACCTGGCTGACGGCGTCGAAGTCCACGTCGCCCACCATCTTGAAGCCGCGCGCGGAGCCCGGGTCTTCGACGCGGTTCTGCCCCACGTCGATGACCACCACGCCGGGCTTCACCATGTCCGCGGTGATGAGGTTCTGCTTGCCCACCGCGACGATGAGGATGTCGGCCTGCCGGGTGAACGAGGCGAGGTCGGGGGTGTGCCGGTGGGTGATGGTGACGGTGGCGTCCGGGCCGGGGGCCATCAGCAGTGAGGCCAGCGGCTTGCTGACGATGAGGCTGCGCCCCACGATGACCACATGCTTGCCCCGCGTGGGGATGTTCTCACGGCGCAGCATCTCCAGGATGCCCGCGGGGGTGCAGGGGATGAAGGCGCGCGGGTCACCCACGAAGGCCAGCCCGGCGTTCTGCGGATGGAAGCCATCCACGTCCTTGTCCGGGTGGATGTGCTCCAGGACGGCCTTGTAGGGAAGGTGCGACGGGAGGGGGAGCTGGACGAGGATGCCGTGGACCGTCGCGTCCGAGTTCAGCCGGTCGATGACGGCGAACAGCTCTTCCTTGGACACGTCCTCCGGCAGGTTCAGCGTCTGGCCCTTCATCCCCAGGGCCTCGCAGGCGCGTGTCTTGCTCGCGACATAGGCCTGGCTCGCGGGGTTGTTGCCCACCAGCACCACGGAGAGCCCTGGCGTGACTCCGGCGGCGTGAAGCTCCGCCACCTGTTGAGCCATCTCGGCCCGCATCACCCGGCTCAGCTCGGTTCCATCGATGTTCCGCGCCATGGGGGCTCCATACGCCAGATTTCCGGCCGTGCCGCGCCCTTTCTGGGGAGGGGACGGCCCGGCTGTTGACCCCTGGTGGCTGCCGCTACGCCGGCTGGAGGAAGCGGCCGTCCACCAGGTGGTCAATCACTTCGCGCGCGGAGTGTGGATCCAACCGCGCCTTCGTCCCCAGCTGGCTCACGGCGCTGGAGACCGTCGCGGGGCGCTCGAAGGCGGCCAGGGCGGCGAGGAGGATGGCCCCGTCCTGCCCCTGCACCAGCGTCGGGTCCGAGAACTTGCGAGGGCTGACCGTGGGCGCGCACGTCAGGGTGATGCCGTCGACCGAGCGAAGGACCGTCACGGGCTCCTGGGCCACCTTCGCGGGGGCCCGGTGCTGGCCCAGCCACTCTCCCAGCGTGAATCTCCGCGTCGACGGCGAGGTGTTCAGGAGCCGAGTGCCTCCGTTGACGGTGACGCCGCGCCGCGTGTCCCGGTGCTTCCAGGCGAGCGCGTCCACCTGGTCGGAGTTGCGCTGCACGGCCGCCTCGAGCGCCGCGTCGCGGAAGCGAATCATCGGCACCGACACGTCGCCGGGCTCGCGCTGCTCGAAGTAGTCGACGAACTCCTTGAAGGTCTTCGCCTCGCTCACCATGTCGAAGCGGGCGGGATGCTCGGTGACCAGGGCGCCGGGCTGCGCTTCGAGCCGCTGATAGCCCACCACGCAGTCCAGGCTGATGACGCGCTCCACCAGCCGCAGCTCCTCCGCCAGTCGGGCCGTGTCCGTGAACGGCAGGCCGCCGATGCCGGAGATCTCCATGTCCAGGTTCGGATGGCGGCGACAGGCGTCGATGACCTGGAGCAGCTCGCTGTCCCTGGCACAGGGCTTGAGCAGGCCCTTGCCCATCTGGTCCAGGCGCTGTTGCTCGGAGAAGCAGCCGATGTCGATGACCATGTAGACGCGCTTGAAGGTCCGGGCCAGCTCGGCGACCAGCTCCAGGCGCGGCACGCCCCACAGGAAGTACGTGCAGCAGTGCTTGGAGAGGTCCACGCCCGCCCAGGTGCTCCCCAGGAACTCCGCGGTGCTGCCGGCGAAGTCGTAGCGCATCTGCCACGTCTGTCCGGCGATCTCCTGGTGGTCCTTCCGCACGCTCTGCTCGGAGCGCAGGAACGGCTTCGCGCGCCCGAAGGCCGCCTTCTGGTTGCCCCGAGCCCCGCCGCAATAGAGGCAGTTCTCGCCACACCCCTTGCCGGGCGCCACCCAGCCGGAGAACGAGTTGCGGTCCAACTGGCTCAGGAACAGCTCGTTGAAGTGGGAGTAGTAGACGTCCTCGGTGTTGGTGGCGCCCTGGATGTAGGTCAGGGGCAGTCGCCGGGAAGCCCCGGAGGGGGAGCGCGACACGCAGTTGGGCGGGGACTCCTCACCCTGGCAGATGGCCAGCAGCGGCACCTCGCCGTCACCCAGCACGATGTGGTCGATGCAGTCGAACGCGTGCAGCTCCCTCCACCAGTACGACGCGGAGTTGCCGCCCACGACGATGCGAATCCCGGGGTCAATCTTCCTCAGCGTCCGGGCGATGAGCAGCGCGCGGTCCACGTGGTGGAACCACTTGAGGCTGATGCCGACCACGCGCGGCCGGACGCGGGCGACGAGTCCCTCGAACGAGCGCACCACCTCCGCCTCCGTCTCGTCGCCGTCGTACAGCCGGACGAAGGCCTCGATGCCGCCACGTCGCAGGTAGCTCGCCAGGTAGAGGATGCCGCACGTGGCCTCGCCCGTACCGGCGCCCACGAGGAGAACTGGCGAGAGCTCACGACCACCACCCATGCGACAAGCACCGACCTTTCCGAGAAGGGAGCACAGTAGACGATTCAGGCCTCCGTCGGCGCGGGAATGGTGACCTCCAGCGGGCGGGCGTCCGAGCGGCGCCGGGGCCGCCTGGGCCCACCGCGCCTTCGCCCCTCCTCGGACACTCCGGATTCGTATCGCCGAGGCCTTCGCTTCGATGCGGCGGGCAGCATCACGTCTGACAGGCTCGCCACGGCTGTAGCAACGGGCGCTACAAAGACAGCTCGATTTCTCGTCGTTTCTGACGTGGATGCCAGACTTGTAGCGTGGCATGTCACAGTGGGAGGTGAAATGGATGTAAATGATTCACATTCAGGCTTGTATGCAGACCTCCAATCACAGCAAAGTGCGGCTCTCACTCATCAGGGGGCTGCATGCGCATCTCGTCTTCGACTTCATCCTCTCGTATCGGTATGTCTCGCGGTTGGCTGTGTGCGGCGGCCGTCGCCATGGCGCTCGTCGTCGCCTCTCCGGGCCGCGCGGATGCCCAGTGTACGAGCTGGCCGACCAACACCACCGTGAACCCAGGCACGGGCTACTCCGACATCATCAATGTCTCGGGGCTGGCCTACGGGACGTACATCATCACCGCGTCCTTCTCCGGAAGCGCGGGGCTCATCAACCTGGCGTTCAGCGCGGCCCCGGGCGTGTCCTGGAGCAATGGCACCAAGGGCTTCATCGGCTCCGCGACGACGATGTATCTGAGCTTCATCATGGCCCCCGGCGCGCTCCCGGGCCGCTGGTCGACCGTCAACCTGAATGTCTCCAACGTCGCGGGTCAGACGGTCTGCTCCTCCAGCTTCGTGGTGTTCACGGCCGGGGACGCGTGCCCGGGCGATGTGGTCTGGAACGGGAGCACGGTCGACGCGACCTTCGATGGCGCCAACTGCTACGTGGCCTCGATGCCTGCGGGCGACGGCTCGCCCTTCATGCACGCCAACAACTATTACATGACGCGTGGCCCGAACAACGTGTGTGAGGCGGGCTGGTTCGATGGCGCCAACTGCTACCTCGGCACGCCTCCGAGCGGGAAGTCGGGCTTCATCTGGGGCTCGGCGTTCTACTACTCGCCCTGAAGAACCCCCGTCGTGACGGCTCCGCGCGGCGAGGTGTGATTGCGCCGCGCGGGGCGTGGTTGTTTCAGCGGAAGGGCCCGCTCACCTCGAAGGTGACGCCTTGTCCGTCCGTTCCCCGCTGCGAGCTGAAGTACAGCCGGTGCCCGTCTGGACTGAACGCGGGGCCGGTGAGCTCCGAGCCCGCATGGCCTTGGAGCTGGAGGAACGGTGAGACAATCCGCTCCGGCTGCGGGGTGATGAGGCAGAGCTGGAGGTCATCTCCATCCTCGGCCACGTAGAGGTCTCCCGAGCGGGACACGGTGACGTTGTCCACGCCATGCAGGGGCGAGTCCGGGAAGAGGTTGTCGTCGTAGAGAATCTCCACCTGTCCGGTGGACGGGGTGTGGGCCCAGACGCGGTTGTCGCCCTTGGTGGTGAAGTAGACGGTGCCGCTGTCGTACCAGCAGCCCTCTCCGCCATCGAACGCGGTGGTCACGAACCGCTCGAACTGGACCCAGGCAGGGCTCGACGCGGAGACCTTCACCCATCTGAAGCTCGCGGTGCCCTCCAGCGCATTGCCTGACAGGCGCGCGGCCTCGAGAGTGCCGGAGGCGAGTGAAGGCCACTGGGCCGGCGTGAAGCGATAGAAGCGCCCGTGGGGGCGGTCCTCTGTCAGATACAGCCGTCGTCCCACGGGGTCCACCGCGACGGCCTCGTGGGCGAAGGTGCCCAGCGCGGCGCGGCGCAGGCCCTGCGAGGGATTCAGCGGATTGCACTCCCATACGTGTCCGCCGTCCCATTCCTCACAGGACAGCCACGTGCCCCACGGTGTCGGGCCACCCGCGCAGTTGGCGATGGTTCCGCCGAGGATGCGATAGGCGCCCACCACACCGCCGCCTCCGTCGAAGCGCAGCGCGGAGGCGCCGCCGAGCAGGGGCAGCTCGCTGTTGGACGTGTAGACCCAGCCACCGTCGCCCGTGGCGAAGCACGTGCCGCCATCTGGGCTCCCGTGCCAGGAGTAGTTCGTGCCAGGGACGACCTCGTTCGTGCGAGCGAGGATGCGAGAGGTGAAGCCCGCGGGCAGTCGCAGGCCTTGCGCATCCGGTGTTCCGGAGAGGGCGCCATAGGGGCCGGGTCCCGGTCTGGAAGGGGCCGCATAGGCCGAACGCCAGAAGCCGGGCCCCAGGACGAGCAGTCCGCTGCTCATCGCGGTGAGTCGAAGGAAGTTCCTGCGCTGCATGGGCTTGCTCCAGTTCGGGGACAAGCCCTGGAGACTGGTTCGCGGCATGCCGCGCGCCCATCGCGCTCCGAGGACGGAGGCCTGTCCACCGGGGGACACGGCATCGCGCGCGTCCCTGGACGGCCCTGGGGATGACCTGGACCGTCGTGCTCTGCGTGGCCTGCCCGAAGGGCACGGCAAGTCATGGCTGCCAGGAATATGCGGTAGGGTCCGCACTGACATGGCCTTGCAACCCGGCGACAGGTTTGGCCGATACGAGCTGGTGTCTTGGCTTGGTCGGGGCGGAATGGCGGAGACGTGGCGAGCCCGGTGGACGGGCGACGCCGGCGTGACGAAGGCCGTCCTCATCAAGAAGGTGCTTCCGGAGTTCGTAGCGGACGACGCCTTCGTGTCGATGTTCATCAACGAAGCGCGCATCTCCGCCACGTTGTCCCATGGCAACATCGCGCAGGTCCTCGACTTCGGCCGCGTGGAGGGTCAGTACTACCTGGCGATGGAGTTGGTGGACGGTCAGCCGCTGCACCACATCCTGAAGCGCGCGGCGAAGACGGGCCTGCCACGGTTGCCCATTCCGCTTGCGACGTACATCGCCGTGGAGATGTGCCGAGGTCTGCACTACGCGCATACGCGCACGGGCGACAAGGGGATGTCGCTGGGCATCGTCCATCGCGACATCTCCCCTGACAACGTCCTCATCAGCTACGAGGGCCAGGTGAAGATTGTCGACTTCGGCATCGCCAAGGCTCGCCTGGTTCGCAACTTCCAGACGGCGCCCGGGGTGGTGAAGGGGAAGTTCATGTTCTTCTCCCCGGAGCAGGCCCGGGGGCTGGAGGTGGATGCGCGCACGGATGTCTGGGCCACGGGGCTGGTGCTGTACGAAATGCTCTGTGGGCAGTTGCCGGTGACGGGTACCCAGGCCGCGGTGCTGATGCGCATGGCGCATGGCGAGTTCCCCTCGCCCCGACAGGTGTTCCCGGAGCTTCCGAAGGAACTCGACGCCCTGGTCATGAAGGCGCTGTCCGTGGACGTCGCGGGGCGTTTCGAGTCGGCGAATGCCTTCGCGGACGAGCTCGCGAGGTTCCTGTACTCGTATACGCCGCGGTTCTCGGCGATGAACCTGGCCTATCTGACGCGGTCGTTGTTCCAGGAAGACCTCGCGCAAGAGGGACGGGAGTTGTCAGTGCCCGCCTCGTTCGTCGATGAGCTGACCCTGTGGCGGGAGCCGGCGGACGTGCCACCTTCGACACCGCCCCAGACGGCGAAGGAAGGGGGCTTGAGCGAGGACGGGAATCCGAAGCCGCTGCCCCAGCGGACGAAGCGCCAGGTGTTGCCCGCGGTGGTCGCGCCCGAGCCACGGAGCAAGTCTTCGAGTTCGTTCCGCGCGAGCGCGTTGGCCGTGCTGCTGGTGGTCGGAGCGGGTTTGAGCGCCTACGCGTTCCTGTGGGATGCGAGAGGGAAGGGAAGGAACGTTCCAGCCCTGCCTGTGGCGACACGAGACGGTGGAGTCAACGTCGCGTACCCGATTCCCGGACAGAAATATAGCGGACCCAGCAGGCCGATGTCCGCCGCCGAGGTGGCGGAGCGGTACCGGAAGTGGGCTCAGGAAGATCTCAATAGAAACTCCTACCAGAGCGCGATCGACTACGCGGAACGATGCCTCGAGGCCGTGGCGGATCACCCCGAGTGTCTGATGATCTCCGCTGCCAGCCTGGCGAGGGCGGGGCGCTTCGATGACGCTGTGATTCAGTACCAGCGCTTCATCGAGCGCCATCCCGAGCATTCACTGGTCGAAACCGCGCGGACGCTGATGGAGGAGTATTCGAGGAGGAGTGAGGCGAGGAAGCCCGTGCAGCGTCCGGCTCCTTCGAAACCTGTCTCAAAGGCGAAGCCATCGACTGCGGGCTACACGGTTGTCTACGACGCCGCTGCTCCCCCGCCCTCTGTGAATGAGCTGGTTCGCCGCGCCAGGGATTTGCGCAGGCGCAAGGAGCACCAGGAGGTGCTGTCTGTCACCGCCGAGTGCTTGAGGATGTCACCTGACAATGCCGAATGCCACGTGATGCGAGGACTGTCCTTTGAAGAGCTCAACATGAGGGAGGCGGGAATCGGGCATTTCAAGCAATTTCTCGTGGTGGCTCCCGTCTCCCACCCGATGCACGAATCTGTCGATAGGCTGGTCAAGGCCTACGACAGGTGGCGCGCAGCGGGAGGGAAATAAAGCCCATTCAGTCGACGAGCAGTCGCTTCACGGGGGCGGGGTCCACCGCCACCATCAGCGGACGGGCGAAGTTGCTGAAGGAGACCAGGGCCTGCCCTGGCGCGAGCCGGGTCACCCGGTTCCAGAGGCTCTCGTCGATGCTTCCCACCGTGCGTTGCATTCGGGAGATGACGGAGCTGTCGGTCATCTTGTGGATGATGAAGTTGTTGAGCAGGCCCAGCACCTCATTGGGGAGGTGTTGAGGCAGCTGCGTGACGAAGACGAGCCCCAGCCAGCGCTTGCGACCGCGCTTGGCGATGCGGGCGACCTGCTCGAAGAGGACGGGCATCTGGCTGATGCGGCTGGCCGACAGGAACTCGTGCGCCTCCTCGATGATGATGAGCACGGGGGTGACGGCCTGGTCCTGGTTGTTCGCCTTCTCGTAGCGCGCCTCCTGGGCCTCCTGGAGTCCTCGCAGAATGTCCGCGATGACCAGGTTGTTGAGCTGGGGCGAGTCCGTGTCCGACAGGTCGATGACCGATACGCGTCCCGGCGCGAGCATCGAGTTGTAGGCCACGCCCGGAGCAGTCCCGACGTCGAAGATGTTGAGTCGCCGCAGGCGGTGGAGCTTGCTGGCCAGGGCCTTCCAACTGATTTCGGCCCTGCTGCTCTGGGCCATCACTCGGCGCATGACCATCCCCGGGTTGCTCTTGAACTCGCTGTAGAGCGAGAGCGTGTGTCCTGGCGGAGGTGTGGCTTCCTCGGGCGCCGAGGCGTCCAGTCCCTCTAGTGCCTCCAGCAGCGGTTCCCGGCGTCGTGATGAGGCACGAGGACGGGGTCTGGCCTCCGCGCGGCCCTCGTCACTGAGGCTGTAGATGTAGGCGCTCACGACGTCCAGCACGTGCTGGATGGTCATCCGGGGATAGCCGGTCGACAGCTCGTCCACATCCAGCGCCTGTTGTTTCTCCTGGTCGCTCAGCGGGAAGATCTTGAAGTCTTCCAGGAGGAGCTTGGTGACGTCGTAGGCTTTGAGGAAGCGCTCCTGCTGCGCATCCGACATGTCCAGGATTTCGGCCAGGGCATACGGCGACAGGCTGGAGAAGTTCAGGGCGAAGCGGTGCAGATTCTTGTGGCGCGGGTTGCGGCTGGAGCGGCCCGTCAGGTGATGGAGGTGCAGGTCCCTGACGCCTTGAGGTCGCTGGCCCCTGCGCTTGAGGGCCTCCAGCATGGCGACGTGGTCCGTGGGTTCATCCACATGCGTGTACTCGCCCTCCACGTCGAAGATGACGGTGGCGATGCCCTCCGCCTGGGCGCGGTGGATGAGCGTGGCCACGGTGGTGGACTTGCCGCCGCCCGTCGTCCCGATGATGCCGGTGTGGCGGGGCAGGACGGACTTGTCGCGTGCGTTGAGGCGGGCCTCCATCCGCTCGTAGCCCACGACGACGCCCAGGCACAGGTCGCCGCCCACGCCGAGCACCCGCTCGCTCTCCTTGTCATCCAGCACGAACACGGGGCTCTGGGGACGCGGCCGGAAGCGGGGAGGCTTCAGCGTGCCTTCCACCTCCTCGCCCAGGAGCTCCACCTCCGCGCGACCGTGGTAGTCGAACGTGTACGTGAGCTTCTTGCCATGCGTCACCACGCCAATGGCCATCGTCGAGTTGGCGGGGACGGCGTTGGGCTCCGCGAAGGGGCCTCGGACGACGACCCCCAGGTAGGTCCGCTTGTCCTCGCGCGACTTCACCCGAACCAGCGTCTGGGACGCGAGCAGGTGGATGTCGTCGCGGGCCAGCAGCACGGTGAGAAGGTTGTCCTCGCTCGACGTGGTGTCGAAGTGGGTGAAGCCCGCGGCCAGCTCCAGCTCGGGGTCGAGCGAAGCCGCCGACGTGTCGTTCCTCAGCTCTTCGATCGCGGCGCGAGCCTCCGGTGGCATCGAACGGACGACGTCGCCGCGCCCCTCGCGCGCGGTCATCGGCGGCGGCGTTGCCGGGGGTGGTTGCGCCGGGGGCGGTGGCGAGGGTCTGCTCGATGGCGACGGTGCCGAGCGCGACGGTGGTACCTGGGACGACGGCCTGCGAGGCTCACCCCCTGAGAGCGGCGGCCCCTGGCGCGGCGGCTCGCCGCGAGGTCCTCCGAGGGCGTGGAGTGGCGCCGGGTGGCCGTTCAGGCCATGCGGTACGCGACTCGGGGTGTTGTCGAACAGCCCTGGACCTGGTGACCTCGGACCCTTGCCATCATTGGACATGGTGTCTCCCCCTACCGGCGCATGCTGCGCTCACTGAAGAACTGGAGGTTGGCTCCCGCCTGGGCATAGGCGTCATGGACCAACCCCAGGAAGCCGTCGTCGCCAAAGGCGCTACGGCAGGACATCTCCGCGACGTCGAGCAGCAGGGGAAAGCCCCGCTCCGGACGCAGCACACTGTCGGCCATGGCCACCCATGCAGCCTCGTGCACGTGCTCGCGGTGCGCGTAGAACAGCCGGGGAGGGGAGTGGTCCGAAATGCGGAACAGCCCCTTCACGACGCAAGAGCTCGAGTCGCGCACGAAGTCCCAGGCCATGCGCTTGCTCCGTCCGCCGTACTCCCAGCCCCTGACGATGTGCTCGCCATCGCTCTGGAGCGTCTCCAGGAGCGCGTACTCGCCCGCGTCGAGCGCGAAGCCCATCGTCAGGAACCCCCGGTCCTGGAGTGAGCCGGAGACGAAGACGAACTTCTTGTGCTCATGGATGACCCGCTGGAGCACGGACAGCGAGCGCTCCAGCAGCGTCATGTAGCCGGAGCCGGAGAGCAGCTCGTGCGCGCAGGGATTTCCAATACCCATCCGCCACTCAGCGGAGGACTTGCTCAAGAGCGCGGCCCGCTCCGCATAGGTTCGGATGCCCCGGCGCGCCATCCGGGACAGGGTGTCTTTGTGCCCGCTGAAGCGGTTCTGGCGCATGTTGATGTAATCCATCGCCTCCTGGGCGGGATTCGCGTTCCGCGTGGCCATCTCCTTGCGGAACAGACGCTTCGAGAAGGCGCCGGAGTTCCCCTGGTAGCCGACGACGCCCACGCCAATCTGGGAGATGCCGATGGGCAGACTGTCGTGGTTCACGGAGCTGCCGGCCACGGCGTCGACCTTGCCTTGGAAGAGCAGCCGCTCATGGATGAGCGACAGCTCCTCTGGAGTGACCTTGTAGACCCCTGCCTCGGGAAGCATGCCGCTGCGGGTGGACAGTCGGGGGAGAATCTCGTTGCGGACGAGGGTGCGCAGCCGCCCTTCCTTGTGCATGGCGCCGGCAATCTCGCTCCGGAAGCGCTCCATGACCTTGTCCAGGTCGAGCCCCGTGGACCATCGATCGAGGTCCAGCACGGAGGTCACGTCCTCCCCGAACGCCTCCCGATAGTCATCATCCCCAAACAACTCCCCCATCTCTTCCGGTGGAATCCCGCTCGACATGTCTACCCTCCCTCCACTCTCAGGAACTGCTCGATGGAAAATCGCGGAGTGCGCAGGCGGCGGCGCAACTCCTGGACGTAGGTGTCCGCCTTCTCCCGGGGAAGTCCGTACCGGAAGAACAACAGGCCCGTGGCCTCCTCGGCGGGGAGGTCCATCACCAGTGGCACCACGAGCTTCGCCGGCGCCAGCAGCTCCAGCGCCAGCAGGTCCGCTCGCCACTCGGAGTCCATCACCGCGCGATTGGCATAGTGCCCAGAGGCATCGCGGGCCATGAGGTCCACCGAAGGCCCCAGCGAGAGCTTCTCGAAGATGGCCGTCATGGCCTCGTCCGGTGTGGGCTCACGCAGGCCGTCAAGCACCGGCAATATCTGCCCGCCAAACACTTGCAAGGCCCGCTGGCGTGGACGCCATTGGTCCAGGATGAAGTGCGACAGCTCGTGCGCGATGGTGAAGCGCTGCTCGGCGTTTCCCTCGGAGCTGTCCACGAACAAGAAGCCGTGTCCGGCCTCCGCCACCATGCAGCCATGGAAATCACTGGCGTCACCCAAGACTGGTCGGTGGATGTTCCGGCGCACGAGCCAGTCCCTCACGGCTTGTGGCGTCAGTTGGCGCAGGGCCACCACCTTGACGGAGAGCCGCGTGGGGATATCCGCCGACAGATTGCGTGGAAAGCGCGAGGGGGCCGTGAAGCCACACTCCTCCACGACCTCCTCGAGCCAGAGCGGCGTCATGAGCTCGTCTTTTCCCCCGGAACGCGGTCTCTCGCGGCCATCTGGATGGGACGTTCCGCCAAGGCGGAGTCCCTTGTTGGCCTGGACAGAGCATCCACGATTTCGACGTGCCGAATCACGTCCACCAGCGCCCGGAGATCCACTTCATGACGTTGGGTGATGGCGGTGACCTGCTCATCGAAGTTCAGGCCCTCGGGTTTGCGACACAGGCACAGCCAGTGGAGCACCTCCCGCGTGCACCCCAGCTCCCTCGCGAGCTCCGCCTCGGTCCGTTCCTCCACCTGGCGATATCTCTCGAAGGTATGGGCAAGCGTCCAGGTCGCGCTCCGGGCACGCAGGGCGGCCCGTTCGAGCCAATCAGGGTTGGACATCTCGGTCCTCCTTCCCGAACCGTCCCAGGAGTTTCATGAGGCGGTCCCGGTTCCGTTTCACCGCGCGGCGGAGGTCTTTCTCCGGCAGCGGCGGCAGGTTCATGGCCTTGGCCAGGGCGTGGGTGGAGCGCTCACCTTGGAGGATGAGCCCGAGGGCGGCCCGGTCCTTTTCCTGAACAGCCTGTTCGAGTCGTCCCACGGCGAGTCGCGCCTCCACGATGATCTCCAGGCTTTCATTCGGAGTCCTCGCGCGAAGTTCGATTACGCCCCCGAATTCCCTTTCTCTGCGCTGCCGGGCTTCCTGGGAGCGGTACATGTCCCGGGCCTGCATTTCGGCCGCCCGCGTCAGGTACGTGGACAGACGGCTCTTGTGGGCCTGGTACCGTTCGGGATTCTCCAAATACTCCAGGAGGACGTCGCAGACCGCGTCGTGCGCCTCGTCTTTGGTTTTTCCCCGGTGGGTGCAGAGGAATTTGATGATGGGGTCCATGAAGACCCTGAAGACATCCTCGGAGGCCAGTGACTCATTCTTTTTGAGGACGCGCTCATGAAGTGCCTGTTCCTCCGCATGTGATGGAAACCTCATCCCCACTCCTCGCCGGGAAACTCCTGCCCGCTCTCAGGTTGACTGCGACATGTATGTTCGTTCCCACCCTGGCGAGTTCGACGGAGGTGGGTTTGTGAATCTCCATGAAAGGTTGCTGGAGGCCAGTCCCTCTGTCTGTACCTCCCAGGTGGTATGTCGCCGCGCTTGCGCCGGGAAAATGAGGGCCGTGCGCACTTTGGATCCCGGCAACGAATGAAGGGACAGGAGACGGCGAGCCGCCGCGACCGACCCGAGTTCGTGAGGGAACCCATGACGTCCATGCACTGCCGAGTGGCCACCACCCAGAAAGAGCTCGACGACGCGCTTCGCGTCCGCTGGGCTGTTTTTGGGGGAGAGCTGAAGTTGATGACCGCGAAGTCCTCGCCGTCGAGGCGCGAGGTGAGCTGCTTCGACACGCTGGAGACGACCGTGCACCTGGTCGTCTACGCGGACCGCGAGCCGGTGGCGACGCTGCGGATGTTGATGACGAACCCCGAGGTGGCGCTCGCCACGGGCGGACGGCTGGGCATCGAGCTGGAGCAGCGGTTGGACCTGTCGGGTATCGGTGGGCCGGGTCAGGTGTTCGCCGAGACGGCGCGCTTCTGTGTGCTCGAGCGCTGGCGGCAATCCGAGGCGGTGGCGCACCTGCAGGCGGGAATCCATGCGGAGAGCCGGCGGCGCGGCGTGACGCACTGGATTGCGGCGGCGAACCTGGAGACGGACTCGTGGGAGGACGCGCGTCTGAGCGCCCAGGTCGCGGCGCACCGGGGATGGACGAGCCCGCGCTGGCGGGTGCGCGACTCGGAGCCGAGCGACGCTCCGGTGTTTCCCAGCAGCCCCTTCTATACGCCCGCGGAGCGTGAGCGCGCGCGGTGGGGCCGCCTGGACGGGCTGCGGATGCCGAGGGCGCCCTGTCTGTTCGCCCGGAAGATGGGCGCGCGGTTCATCTCCGGGCCGCTCTACGACGCGAGCTTCGGCCGTTTCACCCTGCCGCTCATCGCCGCGCTCGACGACGTCCCCGCCAGCACCCTGGAGCGGTTCCGCGCGCTCGACGGCCTCCTGCGCCGCGCCGGCTGACCCCCGGCCCCGCCGCATTTCTTCCTTCACCTTCAACCCGTAACAGCCGGGAGCGAACGCCCCGGACAGGAGACGTCCGTGCAGATGACGCTGGAGTGCTCGAAGCCGATGGATTGGGTGGACCTGCTGGAGCAGGAGGCGCGCGCCCTGGTGGCGACGTTGGATGCGCATCCCGACGCGAGCCGCCTGTTCGCGGGCACTTTGGACCGGGAGGGCTACATCCACTACCTGGTGCAGACGTATCACTACGCGCGCTGGAGCACGCCGCTGCTGAAGAGCGCGGGGGAGCGGCTCAATCGGTTGGGCCGGCACCCGCGCCTGGCGGAGTTGCTGCTCCAGAAGGCAGCGGAGGAGCGCGGGCACGAGCGCTGGCTGCTCGCCGACCTGTACAACCTGGGGTGCTCGCAGGAGCAGGTCCACGCGATGGAGCCGTGCCCGGGCGTGGAGGCCTACACGGGCTGGAACTTCTTCACCTCCCGGGCGGGCATCCCCACCGCGGTCCTGGGGACGTCCTATGTGTTGGAGTACCTCTCCCTGGCGAGGGCGACGGGGGCGTCCGAGCGGCTGGTCCAGGTCGCGGCCATTCCCAACATCAGCAAGGCGGTGACGTTCCTGCGGGCCCACGGCGGACTGGATGGGGACCACGTGGAGGAGCTGACGACGGTGCTCCGGACGCTGACGGACGTGGAGGAGCAGTCCGCCGTGCTGCTGTCGGCTCGCACGACGCGCGTCGTGTTTCCGGCCATCTTCCGCGAGTTGTGAGCTTCCATACCTCTTCCGAGGTAGAGACAACCCTCCCTGCCCCCGCCATTCTCCCGCTCGAAGCAGGACATCCACGCGAGCGGGGGCGCCATGCGTTTCATCACTCACATCCACCTCGAGGGTGGGCGGAGGCTTGAGCACATCTCACGGGTTCGCTGGCGTGATGGACTCATGACCGGGACGAGTACGCGGCAGCAGATGGTGGAATGGATTGAAGACGGTGGCGATGCGAGGGTGCAGGCCCTGCCCGTGGATGCTCGGGTGGAGGTCGTCAATGCGCGACCGGCCTACCTGCGGTCGGCGCCGAACGGCAGTGTTGTCGACAATCTGTTGTCCCTGCCGGAGTTCTGAGCCGGCCGGGTGACTGGGTGCCACGGGCGGGTCCGGAGGAAGGGCCGGCCCCATCCGTGGTGGCTCAGCCAGGTTTCCTATGGGTTGCCATGTTCATCCCCTTTCCCTCTCCATAGACGGGAGAGGGGGAAGCTGTCCCTACCACCCCAGTGGTAGATGCCCTTCCGGCCCGTGGCCCTACCTCCCAGGCCCGGAACACCCGAGAGGCCCGGACTCCGCCTGTCTGGCTGGAGGCGAACCACGCTGGCGGTGAGCGGGTGCATGCATCGATCCTAGCGGAGCCTCTGGGACAAAGACACGCCCCAAAGATGGATTGATGCGTTTGATATTTATTACCCGGGTGGGTGCGTCCTCACTCATCGGGTAGGGCCCGCGGGCGGAGAGGCTACTCCCCGGGAGGTATGTCCTGACCTTCCCGTGTGTCGGTACGGTGTATCGAGTTCGGGTCGACACTCCTTCCCGCCGCGTCTGGACTTCGCGGCAGCTCGGTGAGGCATGGTCAGGATTCTTCATTCCGCGGATTGGCAGATGGGGCTTCGGGCGAGACACGTGGCCCAGGTGGCGTCCTCGGTGCGTGATGCGCGGTTGGAGGCGGCTCGCAATGTCATTGAGGCGGCGAACCGCCATCAGGTGGATGCCGTCGTGCTCGCGGGCGACATCTTCGAAGACAACCTGGTCGAGGACCGGCTCGTTCACCAGGTGGTGTCGGTGTTGGAGGGCTCGCGCGCGCCGGTGTTCGTCCTTCCGGGCAATCACGACGCGCTGACGCCTGACGCCGTCTACCACCGAGCCTCCTGGAAGCAGCGGCCTGCTCGGGTGTTCATGTTGGATGGTGATGCGCCCGTTCCGATTCCAGGGACGTCGGCGGTGTTGCTGGCGGCCCCGCTTCGACAGAAGAAGGGGATGAAGGACCCGACGGCCCAGTGGCGGGCTCGTGCCGACGTGGACGCCCTCCGTGTCGGCGTGGCGCACGGCTCCCTTCGCATCGAGGGGAGGCATGCCGCGGACGACTTTCCCATTGCCCTGGATGCCGTGAGCCGGGTCGGGCTCGACTACCTCGCGTTGGGACACTGGCATGGGCAGTACGTCCATGGGGAGCGCACCGCTTATGCGGGGGCGCATGAAGCGACGAAGTTCGGCGAGGACGGCTCGGGGCAGGCACTGCTCGTGGAGCTCGCGTCGCGAGGAGCGCCGCCCCGACTGACTCCGGTCTCCACCGGCGTGTTGCAGTGGCGCACGGTGGAGCTGGACCTGGGCCAGGATGCGGAGCGGGAGGCGGAGCGTGTCCTGGGGCTCGTGCGGGATACAGTGCAGCCAGGCAGGACGCTGCTGCGGCTTCGCACCACGGGGACGTCCTCGGAAGCCGCGACGCCGGTGCTGGAGCGGCTCGAAGAGGGGCTGCTGGGCAGAGGGGCCCTGCATGTCGTTCTCGATCGACACGACATCGCGAGAGCCGAAGTGGAGGGGGTGCTGGCCGAGGTGGCTGCCTCCAGCCCCCTGGTTGCCTCACTCCTGAAGGAGTTGTCCGGGCCCTCGCCTCCCGGGCTCGCGGATGCGTCGGAGGCTGGCCGGCTCGCGGCCCGCCGTCTCTTGTCGGAGCTGGTGTTGGAGGCGTGGCGATGATTCTGCGCGGACTTCGAGTTCAGCACTTCCGTTGCTTCCGCAATCCCGTGGAGCTGAAGGGATTGGGCGTGGGCATCCATGTCGTCCATGCGCCGAACGAGTCGGGAAAGTCGAGCCTCGTGCTGGCCCTCGCGCGGGCGCTGTTCGACCGGAACTCGACCAAGGACAGGGAGATACAGAGCCTGCGTCCGTGGGGGACGGCATTGTCGCCCCGGGTGACGGTGGAGCTGGAGTCGGGGGGGAAGCGCTATCGCCTGGAGAAGGCGTTCCTGGACGACGCCACGAGCCTGCTGGACGAGTGGACGGGGACGCGGTTCGAGCGACTGGCGGACTCGCAGCGGGCGGATGAAATGGTGCGAGGGTTCCTGCTCTCCAGAGAAGCGCAGTCCGGTGCGACGAAGCTGGGCCACTGGGGGCTGGCCCGACTGCTCTGGCTGAATCAATCCGCCGAGCGCCATGTGTTGCCGGACCTGGATATGTCCTTGAAGGCGCGGCTCATGGAGGCCGTGGGGGTCGCGGCGATGAGCCAGCAGGAGCAGGAGGTGCTGAAGCGGGTGGAGGCCGCCTATCTCGAGTTCTTCACGGTGAAGAAGGGCAAGGCGGCGGCGGGCAGCGAGCTGGTGGGGAAGGCGACGCTCGTGGCGTCCATCGAGGAAGAGGTGAAGAGACTCCGTGCTGAGCAGGAGGCGAGTGCGGAGCATGCCCGGGACATGGAGGAGGCGAGGAGCGCCCTGGCTGACCTCGCGGGGGAGCGGGCGGACTACGAGACGAAACTCACGGCGCTTCAAGCGCGCGTCGAGGTGGAGGCGGAGCTGGAGCAGCAGATCGCGCTTCGGGACAAGGACGTGGAGCGCCAGCGCCAGGAGTGGGCGCATCTGGACGGCAAGCAGCGGGAGTTGATCGCACTCCGCCAGAAAGTGGCTCTGCATCAGGCCGCCGCGACGGAGACGGAGCCACTCCTCAAGAAGGCCGGGGATGGCTTGCGCGGTCGGGAGGAGTCGCTGCGGCAGGCCCGAGAGTCGTACCAGGCGCGGCTTGGCGAGCAGGAGCAGGCGGAGCAGCGAAGAGAGCGCGGACGCCTGCTGGACCAGGCTCGGCAGGCGCTGGTGGACCAGCAGCGGCTGGACGGGCAGCTCAAGAAGGGAGAGCGGCTGGAGGCCGCCGTGGCGGAACTGCGGCGAAAGACAGCGGCGTTGAGGCCGTTGTCTGATTCCGACATCAAGCGCACGGAGGACCTCGAGCGAAAGCTGCAACAGGCGCAGGACAAGCTGGAGGTGAGGGGAATCGAGGTCGTCTTCAAGTCGGAGGGGGCGCGGAGCCTCGAGTGGGAAGCGGAGGGGCAGGTCCAGCGCCTCAAGATGGGGAAGGCGGAGCAGAAGCAGTTCGCGGGCGTGAGCGCGGGCAGCCTTCGTATCCAGGGCGTGGGCGAGGTGAGTGTTCGCACCCAGGCCGAGGAGATTGGGAGTCTCCGGGCGGAGGTGGAGAAGTCCCGCAAGGAGCTGTCGCGCCGGCTCCACGAGCATGGTGTCGAAAGCTCACAGGGATTACGTGCCGAGCGGGAGTCGCAACGGGCGGTGTTCCAGGAGCAGGAGAAGTATGAGGGCGCGCTGGCGACGTGCCTGGAGACCGCGGGCGTCGAGAGCGTGGAGGCCCTCCGGGAGAAGCGGCGTGAGCAGGCGGGGAAGGTGGGGACGCTGGCGGGACAGCTCAATCTCTCGGTGCAAGAGCTGGCCACGCACCCGTTCCCGGAGCTCGCGGTGCTCTCCGAGGAGCTGAAGCTCCGCAAGCAGGAGGTGAAGGAGCGGGAGAAGAAGAAGGTCGACGCGGAGGCGGCGCATCGCGAGGCGGACAAGCAGGTGCGGGCTCTCACCCAGGCGCGGGACACCGCGACGCAGACGGCGCGTGAGCTGGAGCTGACGATGAAGGCTCAACTCCAGGCGCTGGGCATGTCACTGGAGCAGCTTGGGGCCGAGGTCGAGCAAGCCCAGGGCGAGGTGGCGCGCCTGGAGAACATGGTGAAGGGGCAGAGGGCGAAGCTGCCGCGTCCGGAGGAGCGGGCGGCCACTCAGCGTCGGCAGCTCGAGGAGGCGCGGGAGCGGGTCATGGGCGATGAGAAGACGGCCCAGGAGCGAATCACCCGGGCGGAGACGCTGCTGGGGCAGGCGGCGGAGGTGGGGGTGTACTCGCGGCTGGGGGAAGCGGAGGAGCGGCTCGTGCTGGCGACGGAGGAGCACCAGCAGCTCAAGACCCGGGCCGACGCGGCCGAGCTTCTGCGGAAGCTGGTGCGCGAATGGCAGGAGCGCGTGAATCGGACGTTCGTGACACCGGTCCAGGATGCGGTTCACGCGCGCCTCGAATACATCCGAGGAGGTGGGCGGAACGAGCAGCTCTCGCTGGAACCAAAGTTCATCGAGGCGGCGATGCGGACTCCCGACGGGGACAAGGCGTTGGCGAACTACTCGTGGGGGATGCAGGAGCAGACCCTGTTCTCCCTGCGGCTGGCGCTCGGGGAGATGCTGTCGAAGCAGGGCACCAGGCCCGAGCCTCAACTGGTGGTCCTGGACGATGCGTTGGTCAACACGGACGCGGCCCGTCACCGGCGTGCACTGGAGTTGATTGAGCAGGCGGGAGAGACGCTACAGGTGCTCATCCTGACCGCCTTCCCGGAGCGCTATCGCACCCTGCGAGGGATGAAGGCGTTCGACTTGCGGAAATTGGCTGAGGAGTCCGTGGCGATAGGGTGAGTGTCCGCTTGAGTGGGATGGGCGTACGCCGCACGGTGCCGGGGCCGATAACGTCCGCCCGGGCGCCCGGGTCTCTCATGACGATGACCCGGGGTATCATTGACACGCATCGACAATAAATCGCAGCCGCCTCATGCTGGCGATTGCGCCATTCTGGCGCCTACTCGAAAAGGCATGCAGCAATGACTCTTCGCCACATTGTCGGGCTCGTATTTCTTGCGGCTGTCGCTACCGGTTGTGGCGGCGTGTCAGACCCGGAGTACCGCATCGAGCAGGGCGGTAAGGGGACGATGGTCGTTCACGGCGATGCCAAGGCCGTCCCATTGTCGTCGGGTACGTTCGAGATGAAAGACGGGACCACGGAGACGCTGTCCTCGGAAGAGAAGACGGCTTCGTACATGGCGGATGTCTACATTTGTTGCGATACCTGCACCATCTATGGGGATGGTTCGATCTACTGCACGGGCTGTCAATTCTGTTAAAGCCGTCACGCCCGTGACGAGTAGGGGACCGGGGAGTACGCTCCGGTCCCCTGCTTTCATCTGTGTGGCTGGCCGCCCTCTCGCCGCAGGCAGACGCTTACGATGAGGTCCGCTGAGAGGGCAGGGTGACACGCAGCGCTTCGGGACTCCCCGTGAGCACCAACCGGTCCACGGCTCGCGTCATCGCCACGTAGAGGAGGCGGGCCTCCTCTCTGGCATCGGTCGCATGTCGCGAGGGACGCCCGAGTCCGGGAATCGCGATGACTGGAAACTCCAAGCCCTTGCTGGAGTGAAAGGTGATGACCTTGACGCTGTCTTCGGTGGGCTTCAGCGCGGACTGAGGCGCGCGTTTGCCCACCCACTGGAAAGGGATGCCCGACCGACGCAGTTGGTGGATGGCCGCGTCCCCGACATCGACGGTGCGGTAGAGCACCGCCATGTCATTCCAGCGGAGTCCTTCGGAGTGAAGCTGTTGCAGATGCCCCGCGATGTAGTTCAGCTCCGCGCCCATGCTGGGCAACGGAACGACCTGGGGCGGTGGCCCATGGCGGCCCGCGCTCTGGGGAAGGAGCAGTGGCACGCCGTCTTCGTCCGCATCCTCGGGCGTGAGCACGTCCTTGGCGTAATGGTACGCGAACTGGAGGATTTCGGCAGTGTTGCGGTAGTTCAGGCGAAGGATGGTGGTTCGCCCCTGCGCTTGGATGCCGACGCTCCGGAAGCTGAAGCGTCCGCGCCGGTAGATGGACTGGGCATCGTCATAGAGCACGAGGAGGGAGTTGGTCTCCGGAGCGACCATCTGGGCCACCAGCTTGAGCCACTCGGGCTGGAAGTCATGCCCTTCGTCAATCAGCACCGCGCCATACTGCCCACGAGGGATGAGACCCCGGTCGGCCGCGTGGATGACTCGCTGGACGAGCTGCTCGACATACTCGGAGGAGGACAGCCCTTGAGGCGGGAGGCCCGCGTGGAAGGTCACGAGCTGCTCGCGGCACCACGCGTGGAAGGTGCGCACGTTCACCTGCTGCCGGGAGATGCCTCGTGCGGTCAGATAGGGCTCGAGCCACTCCGCCAGGGGGCGGCCGAAGCACAGCACGAGGATGGGCCGTTGGAGGACCTTCGCGAGCTGCACGCACCGGTAGCCCAGAATCATCGTCTTGCCGGAACCCGCGACGCCATGGATGACGCGATGGCCCTCTCCCAGGCTGCGAGCGAGTTGCTCCTGCTGGAGGTCCATGATGCGGATGAGGTCGGGCAGTGTTGCTTCGGCCTCTGGCGGCTCGAAGAGGCTGAGCTGGGCTCCTCCAATGCGGAGTTCCGGGAAGATGTGCCAGCGAATCCGGTCGATCTGTGGAAGCGTCAGCGGGCGAACGGGCACCCAGGGGAACATCTCCCAGAGTCGTTGCTGGAAGGCCTCGGGGGAGACGCTCTCGGTGAGCTCGTCCTTGCAGATGGCCCGATGTGAAGGGATGACCTCGCCAAGTCGTGCGTCTTCGAACTGCGCCCGGGTCAGATTGGAGAAGACGACGCCGTAGCTCCAGGGGAACGCCAGTCTGCCCCGGTGGGGTCCCTCTGGGAGAACCAGGGAGGCATCTCTCTGCAGCAGGGAGGCGATATCCTGGGCGTAGAGCCGTGCCTGCTCGAAGGGATTCGCGACCTCCTTGGGCCCGTCGCGGGTGAGCAGGGTGGCGCTGTTCTTGTCGATGCGCTGGATTCCGTCGCGTTTCCAGTCCTTGACCTCCAGGACCAGGATGCCTCGGCGGGGATGCAGAACGATGAAGTCAGGGTGGTGGCCCGTCTGCCCGATGGAGACGTCGTACCAGAGGAGATAGTCGTCCTCGAGCTTCTCTTCGAGCCGCCTTGCCACGCGCTTCTCCCCCGACTGCATCCGAGAGAGGCACTGGTTCAGGGCGGGGATGAGGGTCGCCATGGCCCCATGGTAGTTCCAAGGGCGGGAGAGATGGAACGCGGGCCTTGAGGTCAGGGGAGGAAATGACCACGGAGTGACTTCCCCGCCGAAACGCCTGGCTCTACATGAGCAAGTCAGGAGCCCAGCTCCGTAACTGTGAGAGCAGGAGCCGCCCCAGACCTTCCTCGTCGGTGAACTCCGTCAGGGGTCACGCCTTGACACGGAGATTGTCGGTGAGCGTCAGGCGATGCGGGTGGCTGCCCGTCCTCCCTGCCATTGAGAGGGCTTGAGGCGAGGCGGGCGGCGAGGGTTCGGCGCACGCGAGGACGAGGAGGGCCTGTGTCGCGCTCTTGAGATGGAGATGCACTTCCACCACGACGAAGGCAGCGACCTTCCTCTCTTCGAGATTGTCCATGCCAGAAGGGCGCGTCGGCGGGAAGGGACGGCGCGGACAGCCCAGCGAAGAAGCACCGCACCTGGCGCTCACCTCAAACAAGGCATGCGCTGTGCTTGCTATCGCACAGTCGCCGTCTTTGTGGCACACCTCGTCCTGCTTGACCGAAGTGTCTTTCTTCGAGGGCATACCCGAAAGAAGACGTTGGTGGTTAGTCTGTGCGGCCTTCTCTCGATGGGGAACCCTGTCATGACCTCGACGGCAGACTCATACGCGGAATCGCCTCATTTCGCTGGCGTCAACCGAATCCGGAGTGGCGGCGTCCAGGTCAAGTGACCCATGGCACCCGTGATGATGGATGTCCTGGAGGAGCACCTCGACGAGGCGGAGTTCCTCTGGTCTCGCCGCGAGCGCACCCTGGTATCTGGCATCCACGAACTGGCGGATGTCGTCGAACTCGAGGAGCGGTTGCTGGCCCATGTGGAGGGGCTCGTCGTCGGTGGCGATGCCGCCCTCAACATGTTGCTGCTGCCCGCGCTGGAGGCAGACGAGTCTGAGCGAATCTCCGCTGCGGCGTTGGCGCTGCTCTCCGGCGGAGGCAAGCGCGAGTTGGAGGCGATGCTGGCGGTCTTGGACTCGGGGGATGAGGCGCCGCGCGCCGCGATTGGCCGAGCGATGGCGCTGAGCGAACAACCGGAACTGGCGGCCGTACTGCTCAAGCGACTCACCGCGGATTTCGCGTCGCCGTGCGCCGTGGCCTTTGATGTGCTCGCGTCCCGAGGCGCGCTACCCCAGGAGACGCGGACCGAGTGGCTTTACCGGGATGCCGCCGAACCGGTGATCGCCGCGCTTCGGGCTCCAGGACCCTTGCCTCGGGCCATTGCCCAGACCCTCCTGCCGCGACTCGTCGTGGATCCTCGTCCGGGCGTACGGGAGGCCGCCATCATGGTGGGGCTCGTCTCAGGCGCACCCGCGGCCTGGATGGCGTGCCGCAAGGTGGCGGAGGAAGGGGGGACGGGACGACGTGAGTGTCTGGTGGCGCTTGCGCTCGGGGGAGAGGCGCGAGACGCGGAATGGCTGGCGAGCTTGCTGCCTCACGCGTCACTCAGGGCTGATGTGCTCTGGGCGCTGGGGTTCAGTGGGCAGGCGCTCGCAGCGGAGGCGTGCCTGGATTGGATGGGAGATGACACTCTCTCAGTGCTGGCGGGGGAGGCGTTCTCGGCCATCACCGGGCTGCGGCTGGAGGGCGAGTACCGCGCGGCGCCCAGCGAGGAGTCCGAAACGCTCGTCCCGCTGGAGGAGGATCTGGAGGCCAACCTGGTGCCCGGGCCAGAGGCGAGCCTGCCGCTCCCCATCCAGGAAGCAGTGGCTGCGTGGTGGCGGACGGCTCGAAGGGACTTCGCGCCAGGGGTTCGTCATCTGCGCGGGAAGACGGTGGACGCAGGGGGGCTGGTGGAGGCCCTGCTCCGTGAGCCGATGCGACGCCGGCCCATGCTGGCGCTGGAGCTGGCCATCCGGAGCCGAGGTGCCCACATCCTCCATCCGCGTGCCTTGACGCACAGGCAACTCACGGGCCTGGGGGCGGCGCATGCTGGACGTGCCAAGGTTTCGATGAGTTCTTTCGCGAAGCTCTTCGGAACCTGAGGGGCTGGCATGCTGCAAGTTCTCAACGAGACACCCTTTGTCCCAGGGATCTTCCTGTTTCCCGATGCGCAGGGCGT
>Ga0126314_10000131_pt1 | contig 39893 bp, 25 predicted proteins | sample Plot105B_FD_92535 | JGI IMG/M metagenome (GOLD analysis project Ga0126314, IMG submission 92535) | Serpentine soil microbial communities from UC McLaughlin Reserve, CA, USA - Plot105B | ecosystem: Environmental > Terrestrial > Soil > Grasslands | place: USA: UC McLaughlin Reserve, Lake County... | reverse complement strand
CGCGGGCTACCGCAAGAAGCTGGCGCTGTACTTCCTGCGGCTGGACGGCAGGCCGGTGGCCTTCCACTTCGGGCTGGAGGATGGCGGGCGCTACTTCCTCCTGAAGCCCGGCTACGACGAGCAGCTTCGCGAGTGCAGCCCGGGCCAGCTCCTCATGGAGGAGGTGGTGGGGGCCTGCATCGACCGGGGCCTGCGCGAGTTCGATTTCCTGGGGCCCGACATGGTGTGGAAGCGCGACTGGACGGACCAGGTCCGGCGCCACACGTGGCTCTACATCTTCAATGACTCCGCCTTTGGCCGGGCGCTGTGCGCGGCCAAGTTCCGGTGGAGCCCGGCGGTGAAAGAGGTGGTGGCGAAATGGAAGCGATGACTCCCCCGGGCAAGATGTTCGTGCCGTCCCTGCCCACGCTGTGGCCTGGCATGTTGCTGTCCAAGCCCCGGCCCGGAGCACTGCCGCCGTTCTCCTCGCCCAACGTCCGCTACTTCTACTTCGCCCGCAACGCCGTGTGGCTCACGGTGAAGATGTTGGGGTTGGACAAGGGTGAAGTCCTGATGCCGTCGTACCACCACGGGGTGGAGGTGGAGGCGCTGGTGGACGCGGGCGCCACGCCGCGCTTCTACCGGGTGGGCAGCCGCTGGGACGTGGACCTGGAGGACGTGGCGCGGCGCATCGGTCCGAAGACGAAGGCGCTGTACCTGACGCACTACGCGGGCTTCCCGGGCCCGGCGGAGGAGATGCGCAAGCTGGCGGACCAGCACGGGCTGGTGCTGATTGAGGACTGCGCGCTGTCGCTCTTGTCGTCGGACGGCTCGGTGCCGCTGGGGACGACGGGCGACGTGGGCATCTTCTGCCTCTACAAGACGCTGCCCGTGCCCAATGGTGGCGCGCTGGTGGTGAACGGGCCGCGCTCCTACAGCCTGCCGGAGCCGCCGTCTCCGCCGTCCGCGTCGACCTTCAGCCACACGGTGTCCGCGCTGCTGCAGAATTTGGAGCTGCGCGGTGGGGCGGCGGGGCGCGCGCTGCGCGGCCTGGTCCGCACGCTGGGGCACGGCACGGTGAAGGCGGCGAGCATCGAGCGCGTGGCCACGGGCACCCAGCACTTCGACCGCAAGCACGTGGACCTGGGCATGAGCCCGCTGACCCGGAAGATCGCCCTGGCGCAGGACCTGGAGTCCATCGTCGAGAAGCGGCGTCGCAACTACTTCTACCTGCTGGGCCGGCTGCGGGACGTGGTGCCGCCGCTGTTCAACCAGCTTCCGCCGGGGGCGTGTCCGCTCTTCTTCCCCATGGTGGTGCAGGAGAAGGCGGAGGTGCTGGCGCGGCTGAGGGCGAAGGGCATTGACGCCATCGACTTCTGGAAGCGCTTCCATCCGGCGTGTGACGCGGGGGCGTTCCCCGAGGTGGCGCAGCTGCGGCGCAGCATCGTCGAGATTCCGTGTCACCAGGACCTGACGCCGGAGGTGATGGCGGACGTGGCGCTGGTGGTGCGCGACGCGGTGCGCGCCGAGAAGCGGACGAAGAAGCGCGCGGGATGAGTGGGACGGTGGCGGTGGGAGGGGCGACGTTCCCCTCCGAGGAGGTGGGACGGTGATTCGCGAAGACGAGCTGAGGCAGGGGCCGCGTGCCGCGCAGCGGCTGGACGTGAGCGCCGTGGGCAGTCTGTCCGCGCTGGCGGGGATGCGCGCGGAGTGGAACGCGCTGATGGACTCGAGCCACGCGGGGCCCTTCAATTCGTGGGAGTGGCTGTACCCGTGGTGCCGGCGGATTGAGCCGGGCCGCAGACCCCTGGTCCTCACCGCGCGCGACGCGGCGGGGACGCTGGTGGGGCTGTTGCCGCTGGGGTTGGAGACGCGGCGGGTGACGGGCCTGCCGGTGCGGCGCCTGGGCTTCCTGGGCGAGACGCACGTGGGCAGCGACTACCTGGATGTCGTGGCCCGGCGGGGCGCGGAGCGCGAGGTGGCGGGGGCCTTCGCGCGGATGCTGGTGGCACTGCGCGAGGAGTGGGACGTGCTGGACTTGACGGACCTGCGCGAGGACTCCGTCACGGTGGACGTGCTGCGGGAGGTCTTCTCCGGACACGACGTGCGGCTGTCGGAGCGGTACGTGTGCCCATATGACGTGTTGGACCCTCGCGAGCCGTTCGATGTGTTCCTCAAGCGCACGGGCCGGCGCGACAACTACCTGCGGCGGCGCAAGTGGCTGGAGAAGCAGGAGGGCTACCGCATCGAGCGCACGGAGGCGCCGGGTGAGCTGGCCGGGCCGATGACGGACTTCTTCCGACTGCACTCCGCGCGGTGGGCGGAGGACGGTGGCTCGCAGGGAATCAAGGGCACGGGTGTGGAGTCGTTCCACCGGGACGCGACGCAGTTGCTCGCGGAGCGGGGACGGCTGCGGATGTACACGATGAAGGTGGGCGGGCAGGCCGTCGCGTCGGTGTACGGCATCGTCCACGGCGAGCGCTTCGTGTACTTCCAGTCGGGCTATGACCCGGCGTGGCGCAACCGCAGCGTGGGCCTGGTGCTGGTGGGCGAGACGTTCAAGGACGCGATGGAGGCCGGGCTCACGGAGTATGACTTCCTGCGCGGCACCGAGACGTACAAGTCCGACTGGGTGTCGAAGCAGCGGCGCACGGTGTCCGTGCGCGTGCACAGCGGGACTCGCGCGGGGGACTGGTTCACCCGGGCGGAGGAGCTGGCGCGCAAGGGGCGCAACGCGGCGAAGCAGCTCATGCCGGGCACGTGGGTGGAGAAGGTGCGCCGGTTCCGTCGTCGCCGGGCCGCGGTGAACTGAGTCTTTGTGCTCGAAGGGGGAGGGCCCTGGAAAGTCGCCCGGACGGGTTCTGGACGACGACCGTGGGCCCTCCACCCGAGAGCCTCAGGGGGCGCTGGCCGCGTCGGGCGGCATCGCGGCGACGTAGGTGAAGCCCGACTCACTGGGGCTCTGCCACGCTGACTTGAAGTCCGCCCACGAGTAGACCTCCTCGCGGTTCTGATAGGGATTGTAGACGCGCACGTACGTCTGTCCCTGGGCGTTCTCGGTGACGTCGACCACGCTCACCCAGTGGGTGATGTCGCGCTCCGACGTGCCCACCGACTCCAGCATTCCGTCATCGGCGCCGTCGATGTTGACGAGGACCATCAGCGAGCCGCCGTCCTCGAGAATGCGTTGCACGGCCTGGGGCGTGGGGTTCTGCGCGTGGTTGTTGTTGTACGTGTTGGTGGCGCTGAAGTTGCCATCCAGGTCCTTCATGGTCGGGTCGTTTTCGGCGCCCTCATGTTGACCGACGATTCTCCAGCCCTGGCTTGAGAGGAAGGTCTCCAGGTCGGTGGAGTTCGTCAACATCTCGCCGTTGCCCAGGATGCCTCGATAGGTGGAGCCGAGCTCGGCGAACTGGGTGAGTCCGTCCACGATTCCCATTCCCATGACGGAGAGGGCGGTCAGCTCTCCGCACAGGTTGCCGTGGGTGTAGTTCTGGCCCTCGCCGTTGAGGATGGCGCCGATGTTCAGGTACTGGGCGATGGGGTCCTGTCCCTCGGCGTGGTTGGCGCTCCACTCGCCGACGCTGCCTTCGCCCCAGGGCCAGCCGCGTGAGGTGCCGATGAGAGGAGTCTCCGCCGCCATGCCTGACACGGGCAGGGGCCCGAAGTAGAGGGACATCTCTTCCTGGACCAGCGTGTTCCAGTACTCCTGGCTCCTCGCGTCCTTCTCATCGGTCGACAGCGTGCTCCAGTCCTCCGTCAGAGGTGGAGGTGACAGGGACGGGTCGCGAATCCACGCGGGGGCCATGGCCTCGACGTGCTGGCTCCAATTCTCGCGGATGCCGTTCAGGACGCTCGCCTGGGCTGTCGCGCCCATATGGTGCCAGGCTGCACCCATCCACGGTGGGGAGTCTCCCTGTTCGAGCCACTTGGGGACAGGGAGCGAGGCCCCTGAGTCCGCCACCACCATGTTCGCGATGTCCGGCGGGAGGTTTGCTTTCGCCAGCGCGGCCTGACGCTCCGGACCTGGGGGCGCGGAGAGAATCGTGTTCACCGTGCTGCCTGGCACGGAGCCCGCGATGGAGTACTCGGGGTGCTGCTTCAGGTAGGTCTCCGACGCGGTCCATTCACGCGTCGTGGGGTCGTAGATGTTGTTGCCCTGGCGGATGACGACGTGGCCGGTGGTGCCTTCGGCGCCGGGGCGGCTGTCCTTCAGGAAGAGGACCTCCGAGCGGGCGCGGATGACCGCGGGCGCCAGCGACAGGAAGTCCGCGACGGCGTCCAGGCAGTTCACCCGGCCGTCCTTCGCGTTCTCGCTCGCGAGCGAGGTTCCGGGCGGGGAGGTCCCATCCGTCGCGAGGTCTGGACCTCGTGTCTGGGGTTGGGCGGTCTTGAAGGTATCGGGCGTCTGGGGGGACAGGCTCGCGGCCTGGGCGGCCAGCCGCGCCAGCTCTTCCAACATGCGCCGGGCGGCTTCTTCCGCGGCGCGTCTCGCGGCTTCCTCCGCGGCACGACGGGCCTGTTCCGCCGAAGCACTCGCGACGGGCGATGCGTCCTTCGAGATACGAGTCGACATGTCTCCCCCTCTTCAGTCCCGGTGCTGCACTGTGGTCACGATGTAACACTGTGACAGGACGCGAAATCAACGTCGTCCCGGTGCCAATCACTTCCATGCAGGCGCCAGTGGCCTGACGTCGTGTCGGACCGAGCTGGGACTCTCTGCGCCTCTCCATCCCCAATCGGGGCCTTCACAGGAGGCGTCGATGTTCGCGCGTCGGAGTTGGGCCGTCGTGTTGCCGCTGCTGTTCCCTGGTACGGGATGGGCGGAGGAGCGTGTCGCCCCTCGGCGCTGGGAAGAAGTGGAAGCCGCCATTCGCGAGCTGGAAGAGGCCATGACGCCTGAGTCCGCCAGCGAGGACGCGGAGGCACAGCCCGAGGAGGAGGCTTCGCCACCTGCCACGTCCGAATCGACGTCACCGTGGCCGAACGTGCTGAGGCTGGAGGCAATGACCTGGACGCTGCTGCCTCGAAAGGGCGCGGGCAGCGACCAGGGCTTCCTGCAGGTGGAGCCCAGGGTGGCCTGGGACAAGGGCGAGTCGTTTCGCCTCGACCTTGGAGCGCCGGTGCGGCTGCGGATGTGGGGCGGCGGCGAAGGGGCCGGCTTCGTGAGGAAGGAGGACTGGGACACGCTGTCCGACTGGGGCCAGGTGGTGCGCCTCTTCTCGGTGGGCGGTGACGCGCCCGATTCGGTGTGGGCAGGGGAGCTGGACGGCTATTCCTTGCTGTCTGGCCACCTGGTGCGGCGCTACAGCAACCGAGCCAATCCCGACTACCACCCGGCCGGAGTGGTGGGGACGGGGACGTTGGGGCCGGTGTACGCGGAGGGGTTCGTCTCGGACCTGCTGGGGGCTCGGCTGATGGGCGCGGAGGTCGCCCTGGATGTGCAGCACGTCCTCTTCGGCCGCCCTCCTGTTTCAGGGCGCTACACGCTGGCGCTGTCGGCGGTGCATGACTGGGGGAAGGCGGGAGGTACCTCGAAGCCCATGACGCTGGCGCACCTGGACGGTACCGCCGTGGTGCTGCGGCGTTGGGGCCAGGACAAGGGCCTGGAGCTGCACGTGCTGGGAGGTTGGGGCGGGCGTCCTGGTGACGGTGGTGCGTGGGGCGCGGTGGCGGGTCTGGGAGTGGAGGCCGTGTCGCCGATGCTGGATGTGCGAGCGCGCCTGGAGGGACGCCTGCAACGCGGAGGTTTCCGGCAGGGCGCCTTCGGCCCGGACTACGAACTGGCGCGCTTCCAAATGGCGGGCCCGGCCTCGGTGCCGCTGGCGGAGGCGGCTTTTCCCGAAGGAGCCTCGGCTTACGGCGAGGTGATTCTCGGTTGGGACGCGGTGCTGCTGGGTGGGCTGCGGCGGAGACACCTCTTCGTCTCCTTGGGCGTGGAGACCTTCACCTGGGGCCGGGTGGACGCGGATGGGCGCGTGGAGGCGCACCTCCTCCATCAGGACTTGAGTCTGGGACTGCGAGGACTGGCGGCGGGCATGGGCCAGGCGGGAGCGCGTTACCTCGTCTCGGGTGAGGCCCGGTGGCGCTTCCTCGGAGGGCGGCTGTTCGCGGTGGGGCAGGGCGGCACGCTGCTGTTTCCCACGAAGGAAGGGACGCTGCGGCCGGGGGCCTTCGTCGGCGTGGGGCTGGGGGTGGACAATGCGCGCTGAACGGCTGCCGTGGAGCGGAGTCGGACTGGCGCTGGCCCTGGCGTTCTTCACGGCGGGGTGCGCCTCGCGGCCCGCGAGGGAGGGGCCAGGGGCAACCCTTTCGTCCCTCTCGGGTCGGATGCCCGTGTCTGCGCTGGGCCGTGGTGCCATCGCAAGCCTTCCAGCAGACGACGCGCCTGAGGATGACTCGAATGTGGCGGCCGAAGTCGGGCCGCTGCTGCACCGTCGTCGAGGCCCATCAGTTGCTCCGGGAGTGGCACGCAGCGGAGGTGAGACGTCGGCCTTGCCCGTCGTCGACGTCAGGTCCGTCGCCTGCGGAGAGGTGCCCTCGGGTTGGCCGCGCCTCTCCACGGACGAGGAGGTGCTGGCGCCCTTCCTGGGGTGCACCACGCCCGCGGCCTTCCTGGCCTTGCAGCGCATGGTGGACATGCCTCGGTTGGTGGAGACTCTCTCGCCTTGGAATGCCGTCCGGCTGGGTGCCCTGGGGCCCCTGGAAGGCGAAGCCGCCAGTGTCCTCCTCAAGAAGCGCGTCGTCTTCCTTGCCACCGCCGCCGAGAAGTACGGCCCGGGCCAGGCGGAGGTCCTCGCGCTGTTCGTCCTCCACACGGCCTTCGACGACGAGGTGCGGGACGTGCTGCGCCTGCTGGCCGAGGACAAGCTGCTCAAGCGCACCTTCGAGGCCATGGAGGGTGTCCACGCGGAGCTCCAGTGGAGGGGGCTTCGCCTGGAGGACTTCCCGGAGAGGGACTTCCGCGCCAGCGACCTCGCACGCGGGCTGGGGAAGGCCGCGGATGACGTCGCCTCGTCCATTCCCCTCGTGGGGGGAGGTCGAAGCGTGGAGGCCTCCTCGTTGCCTCGGCGGCTACCGCCTCCGTACCGCGAGGCGTACTGGGCGGTGGAGAAGGCGCAGTACCTGGGGGCCTTCGCGCCGGGCAACGTGGCCTTGGCATCCTTCGACCACCTCACCTTCGGCGTGCCGCTGGGCTTCTACTTGCTGGCGGCCGGGGCGGCGCAAGGCGGGGCTTCCGTCGCGCAGGGAGAGTACGAGGCGGCCACGCGGCAGTTGGCGCCAGCGGCCCTCATGGTGGGCCTGTACGCGGGAGGAGCGGGTGCGCGCGCCTTCCGTGAAGCCGGCCTCGCGATGCGGGAGGGGGCACGGCTCCAGGCGACGGTGTCTCGCGTGGAAGCGCTGAAGACCGTGCTCGACAGGTTGGAGGCGCAGGCGGGTGCGAGCGCCGTGGGGGAGTTGGCCCGCCACCTCCAGCAGAGCCGGGAGGCGGCGCTCCTGGTGGCGGAGTGGGGCGAGGCCGGCGCGCTGGCCCTCCACGAGGCACGAGGCAATCCGACTCAAGCGCAGGCCACGTTGGCGGTGCGGCACGGCGAGTCCGCGAGGGCCACGCCACCGAGAGGTGGAGCAGGGAAGAGCGGCGGCAGGCCGCCGCTGCTACCCGAATCGGCTGGCATCCCCGCTGAGGTGGCCGAGGCGAAGTTCCGGCAGGTGGAGGCGGAGGCAGGAGGGGCACGCCTGTCGATGGACGTGGCTGCCCTGAAGCGGCATCGCGAGGCGCTCCTGAGAACCGCGCCTCCTGGTGCCGAGGTCCATCCACTCTGGCTCGACTACCTCGCCTATCTGGAGAAGAGGGCCGCCGAAATCGAGCAGGGCACGGCGTCGAAGGGACCGCTGCCGTGGGCCAGCTACCAGCTCGTGCGCGAGCGGTATGCCCGGGGGCTGGCCTTCGAGAGGGAGATGGTCGTCCTCCTGGAGGCGGATGCGGCCCTTCCAAGGGTGCAGCGACAGTGGTTCAGGGACTTCGACCAGCCGCGCATCGAAACGCACGTGGGAGTGGCGAAGGCGGACCTGCGCTTCGCGGACGTGCTCGTCATCGAGGAGCTTCGTTCCGTTGTCCAATCACCCCGCGTGGAGACGTTCAGCCTCAAGAGTCGAGACTTGCGAGCACTCAACGTGGACCCCCTGACGGCACGGATTGTTGCGGACGCGAAGGCGGCTCTGGCCTACTACGGGGAGACACTCAGCATCCGCCGGCCCGGACTGGAGATGGAGGTGCAGGTTGCGAAGATTCGCCTCGTCTACGAAGTCTCACTCAAGCCCGAGAGCCCAAGAACACTGAAAGCCGCTATCAAAGCCGCTCGGGAAGTCGTCCCAGAAGTAGAGGTGCTTTTCCAATGACGGTTCTGGAGTTTCAAGACTTGCCTCGGGAAGACCGCCTCCTGTTCACGTTCGACGGAGGGTTTGACCAGCAGGCTCAAGCCGAGCGTGAGCTGGAGCCTCTCGTCGCCGCGCTCGAGGCTTATGCATGCGACTGGATGCCGGAGGTCGTCGACGGCAAGTGCCAACGTCAATATTCCCGGGCGGCCGTCTGGAGTGCGTTGGCGGAGCGACGCGAGACGAGGGTCTCTGCGATTGGGCTCTATCGTACAGCGTGGCCCGCGTTGGATATGACGCTGAGACTCAGGTATCCGCCGCTTCCGTCGAAGCTGCACGTCTGGATCAACATCCAGCCCATCTCCCTGTTCGCCGATGCGGAGCGTTGTCGTAAATTTGTCGACATGGTTCGTGTCTGGGCCACCAGATACCCTACGGATCATGCGACGGCGCACAGCATGGCTGATGATGAACTCTCTGGTTCGCCTAATTTCGGCCGTGACGACGAGACCGAACAGCGAGACGGATTCGACAAGATATACGAGCTGTATTGGCTCAACGTCTTCGGCCCGAAGTTGGTGGAGACAGTAGGCCGCGAGAGGATGCTTTCGACTCCCGCGCACCACGTGGAAGAGCTTCCGAACGGCTCTGTCCTCTTGGTGCTGTGGCCCACCGCCGCCGACTTCGCCAGTGACGAGGCCCGCGTGGTCCAGGCCCGCGCGCACGTCCACCTGAGACCGGACCTCGACTTCGACACGGTGCTGCGCACCCTGAAAGAGCGCAGCGCCACGCTTGCTCCGGTAGAGCCTCGCTACCACGCGGACCTGGCCCCGCTCCTTTCGCGGCTGCCCGACACGGTCGCCATCAGCGAACGGCAGCGGAAGATCGCTGAGCTCAATACCTTCCGGCCACCCGAGCCGGAGGAGTGGCTCCCGGCCGCGCTTCCACCCGACGTGGAAGACCCGGAGCGCGTCCTCGGTGACTACGGCGACCTGGCTGAAAGCCTCGTGGCGGCGTTGCATACCCAGGTGCCTGGCATCTTCGACGCGACGCCCGAGTCCCTCACGGACCTCGACTTCTTCTTCTGGAAGGACAACTTCCCGGAGCGCTACCAGCGAGACCTCATCGACGAGCACACCGTGCCGGCCTTGGGCGCCTATCTGGGCGGTATCCTGGTACGGCGGCTGGGCGGAACCTGGGTTCCGCGCCAGAAGCGCGAGGAGTCCCAGGTCCGTGTCGGCACGCGCGTCTGGTTGCCCTTCCTCCGAGCGCGTCGATACATGCAGTCACACAAGACGCTGCTGGACTACTCGCTCACCCAGTTCTTCCGCGAGGCGGAAAGACACCGGGACTGAACGAGCGCTTTTCTTCGCCCGGCCCACGGAACAGGATGCGGGAGGATGTCTGTCCCCGTCTTTCGTCGGCCCCGATGTGACCGCTGCAACCTCTCGCAGCACCTGTGCCTCTGCGCCGAGATTCCCCGCGTGGAGACGCGCACCCGCATCGTCCTGCTCCAGCACGTCGTGGAGACGTGGAAGAAGAGCAACACCGGGCGCGTCGCCGCGCTGGCCCTGTCGAACGCGAAGCTGCTCACCTACGGCGCGCCAGACGAGTCCTTCGACACCTCCGTCCTCTCCGAGCCGGGCACCTGGATGCTCTTCCCAGATGGCCCGCCGGCACCGCCAGATGCTCCCGCGCCCCGACAGCTCGTCGTGCTGGACGGGAGCTGGTCCCAGGCCCGGCGGATGTCTCAGCGCATCCCCGAGCTCCGGATGCTGCCCAGACTCGTCCTCCCCGCGCCCGAGTCCGGAATGCTCATGCTCCGCGAGCCCACGCACCCGTCCGGGATGTCCACCCTGGACGCGATTGCCCGCGCGGTGGCGATGCTCGAAGGACCCGAGGCCGCGGCGGAGCTGGAGCGACTGGCCGCGCTGCGAGTACAGCGCATCGCCGAGTGCGGCACGCTCAACTGACTCCGCCGCAGTGAGCCCGTCCACTCACGGGCCCGAATCCACCGCGACTTGAACCCCGAGGGCTTCCCGTGAGAAAGCCCGGGCCCCTCAAGGCACCGTGGCGATCTCGGAGCGCAGCTGCGCGATGGCGGCCCCGAGCTGCGGAGGCTGCATGTTGCGCGGCACCTCGACGGAGAAGCGCTCGAAGTGCTCCAGCGCCTTGGGCTTGTCGTCGCGGCGCAGCGCCAGGCTGCCCAGGAAGATGAGCGCCTCCTGCGCGTCGGGCCACGTGTTGACCAGCTCGGTCAGCTCGGCCTCGGCGCCCTCCAGGTCTCCGCGAGTGGCGCGCAGCACGCCTCGGTGCACGCGCAGCTCGACATGGAACGGGTCCACCGCCAGGGCCTTGGCCGTCACCGTCGCGGCCTCGTCGAACTGCTGGCGGCGGATCAACTCGTGGCTCAGCATGGACGCGGCGTCCAGGTCGAACGGGTTCGTCTCCAGCCGCGCGCGGGCCTCGGTCATCTCCGCGCCTTCCTGCTGCGAGCCCATCGTCCCGCCCTGCTGCGCCTGCGCTGGAGCCCCCGGAGGCATGCGGCCCGTGGCCTCCTGGCCATCCGTCCGAGCCTGCTGCTCGGAGACGAGCAGGTAGCCCAGCCCGCCGAAGAACAGGACGATTCCGGCGCCCCACAGCGCGCCCGACAGCTGCGGATTGCGCGCCGACCAGCCCGTGGGCGCGGGCGCCTGGTGCGTCCGGGCCTTGGGCTCACCACCGCTGGTCGCCTTGCGCTTGAGGTGCTCGTCCTTGGCGCGAAAGGCCGCGGCGGCCTCGTGCTCCAGGCGGGACTTCTCCGTGGCGTACTGCTCGGCGGCCAGGTTGTGCTTGTCGGCCTCCAGCGTGCGGAGCTGGTCGATGAGCGACTGCGCGCGCTGGCTCAGGTCATCGAGCACGCCATCCTTGGGCTCGGGCGTGGAGAGCGCGCCCTTGCGGCGCATGAAGAGCAGCCACGCGGCGGCGGCGACGAAGGCCACGGCGAGGACGATGATACCGGGCAACCAGTTGGTCGGCTGTTGCTGCATGGCTTAGCGCTCCAGCTCCCGGCGCACGGCCTGGAGGTAGGGGTCGGCGTCATCCGCCGCGGAAGAAGTGCCCGGCGTGGGCTCGGAAGGCGTGGCGGGCGTGGCCGGGGTGGCGGGCACCTGCGCGGGCGGCCCTTGCTGGACCTGTCGCCAGATGACGAACCCACCCACCATCAGGAGCGCGACGGGGCCCAGCCAGACGAACCAGTTGAAGCCCTCGGCCTTGGGCTCCAGGAGCACCCACTCGCCATAGCGGGACACGAAGAACTCGATGACCTCCTGGTCGCTCTTCCCCTCGGAGACCAGCTCGCGGACCATGTCGAGCTGGGCGCGCGCCATGGAGGAGGGGCTGTCGGAGACGGAGAGGCCCTGGCAGACCGCGCAGCGCAGCGTCTTGCCGAGCTTCTGGACGCGGACCTCGAGTTCGGGCGCGAGGGGTTCGCTCGCCCCCTGCTGGGGCGCGAACTGGCCGGTGATGAGGCCGAATGCAAGGGTCAGGGACAGCAGGGCGGCGGTCATCGGAACTCCCGGGAGCCGTCTCTACCTAGCGCTACCGGGCCCGTGTTGGACAGCGAAACCTGAGCGCCGGACGCCCGCCCCGCCGCCTGGGCTGTAGGTGGGCATCCGTCACGGCGTCAGCGCAGTAGCTCGAAGGCCGGTCCCAGCACCGGGTCCACCGTGAGCACATACGTGTCCCGGGCGGGGTACAGCTCGAGCGGCAGGGCCACCGGATGCCGAGGCGTCATCGGCCGCTCCTGCTTCGGACTGGAGGGGCTCAGCAGGCGTCCATCCTCCAGCAGGATGGCCCAGAACAGCGTCCCCTGGCGGAGGTCCTCCGGGTGGAACCGGGCGATGGCCGCGCGAGCAGGCGCGGGGAGCTCCGCCACGGCCTTCACCCGAGGTGGCGACTCCAGTCGTCCATCCGACCGGTAGCGCACCTGCGCGAGCATGGCCCTGCGCGGGTGCTTCAAGGACAGGGCGAGCAGCGCGACGTTCAGTCGCCCCGCTGAGTCAATCCACAGGCCCGGCTCCGAACTGGGCAGCGCGCTCAACCCGGGCAGGCGGGTGCTGGCCACGCGGGTGAGCCCTCCACCGGCTCGGGTGCGCACGTGGTGCAGGTCCAGCCCCTCGGAGGTGTCATCGACGAGGATGACGCTGATGGCGTCACCCAGGGAGTCGGGTTGGATGGTGGCGCGCGAGGCGACAGGACGGGCCGGAAGGCGCACGCGGCCGACTTCGCGCCCGGGCGTGACCTCCGTCGCATCCACCGTGGAGTGGAAGCGCAGCAGGCGAAGCTCGCGCCCGCCCGCGGCGATGACGGGGATGAAGAGTGCTCCCGAGGCCGTCTGGAGCGGTGGGCGCACCAGGTGCTCCGGGGGCGCCTCCAGGTCGATGCGGAACGGATGCTCGGTGGTGGCGGGTGAGGCCAGCGCCATGACGGAGACGCCGTTGCGCCAGACCACCCAGTCGACACACGGCGCGCCCTGCGTGTTGTTGGACCACGGAGCCAGGGCGTCGCTGGAGCCGGGCTCGACGGGGCCGAGGATGGTCGCGGGACGCCACCGCACGCCCCACTCGCTGTCGTCCGTCGCGTCCGCGTAGACGCCGGCCACGAGCATCGGCCGACCTTCGATGTCCTGGATCCACGTGGCCATGACGCTGCTGTGATATCCGGCGGCCACGTCGCAGCCCAGCGACGCGGGGCCCGGCGTGGACGCGACGATGTCGAACTCGACGGGCGTGGACTTCACGGTGAGGGACGGCTGCTCCAGCCGCGCCTCCAGGCGATAGCGGCCCGGGCGCGTGACGGGGAGCCACTCATGAAGCTCCAGCACGGACTCGAGCGCCTGGCCCACGCCGAGCCTCACGCGCGGGGCGGCCTCGGGCCCGACGGCGTTGTCTGGGTTTCGCAGGGTGACTTCGCGTCCGTTGGCGCTGCGGCCCTGGGGGTACTCGGGGCCTGTCAGCGTGTACGTGAGCGTGGCATCGGAGTTGCGGAAGGGGTCCGCCAGCTCCACCGGCGCGGTGCCTTCATTGCGCAGGGTGAGGCGCAGGCTCCGGTCCTCGATGGCGGTGAAGCGCTCCTTGGACAACTTGAACTGGATGCGCACGGAGGAACCTCCGGAAGGAGTGCTCGGCGTGCCCGCGGTGGGGCGGGGCGGTGTGCTCGTGAGCGTCATCGACACGAGGACCACGTGGCAGGAAAGGAGAATCGGGCTCATGGCCGGGCGTTCCGACTTCCGATGCTGCTCAGCGCTTGTTTGTTCCAGCCCCGCAGTCGTAGCAGGCACATGCCACAGAACCTTCGCTCCACTGAAAAGTCGTAGCCCATCAGACAGTCAGTCCCGTCCTGGTCGTGTTGTTCCACCATGGCCCCCGTGGGCACGCGGTGGATGGGGAAGGGGGCATGGGGCAGGAAGAGTTGATGGCCGACCTCATGGGCAATGGTCTGCACGAGCGAGTTGGCCCCGCCGCTGTAGTTCCTCGCGGTACCGCACTGCACGACGGCGCAGCGAGCGCGGTCCTGTGAGGGAAACTCCTGGGAGAATCCATTGACTCGGCTGCCCCCGGGTTCTGTCTCCAGGTTGTAGAGGCCGTCGAACTGCAAGAGCACGATGCCGGGCGTGTCACCGGTGGGCTCGTCGAAGGCCATGACCAGGATGCTCTTCGCCCAGTCCTTACAGAGACGATGGTACGCGTGTTCCTTGTTGTCCGTGCTCGCGATTGCGCCGGGCAGCAGCCAACGAGACACCAGCGTGCGACTTCCGCCGCGCTGCCGCTTCACTTCGTCGAGAAAGTTCGGGTACGTGCGAAATGTGAGGGCATGAGGACCCGCGGCGTATTGGTCCACGGAGGGGTCGATGGCGGCGCGGACCTCCGGCGACATGGCGGCGACGGCACGGGCGATGCGTGCGTTGTAGGTGCGTGCGTCCATCGCGGTGACGCCGCCGCTGCGGTCTTCCAGTCGGAGGAAGGCCCGGGCGAAACGCTGTTGGACGTCGCTCAGGCTGACGCCGGCGACGCTCGGGTGTTTGCGCAGGACACGGGCGATGTGGACCTCGCGCCAGGACTCGAAGACACCGGTGCGGGCTCGCACGGCGGCGGGAAGGGGCGCGTCGTCCTCCACGTCCAGGACGACACCGCCATCCTTCCGCTTGTCGTAGGCAAGCTGCACCGTCACGCGCCACGCATCTCCAGCGATGCGCGAGGGCTGGAACAGCACGCCGGTGCGTCCCGCGAAGGCGCCGCTCGTCCACGGCAGGCTGTACGCCGCCCACTTGCGCTTCGTGCACGGGACGACGCGGAAGGGGAACCCGCCGTCCTGGGGCTCGGCCCGGGGTGTGTAACCGGTCTGCCTTGGAAACACCGTGGCGCTGGGCTGGCCCCGCTTGCCGCCGACGTCGCGGTGCGCGTTGTCGCCCTTGGGGCGCGATGTCTGGCATTGGCGTGCCAGCGCGTGCTCCAGATACGAACGGGCCAGGGGAGAGTGCGAGGTGAGGTCCTCGGCCTCGTCTTCCCAGTCCCAGAGGAAGCGCACCTTGCCGAGCGCGCGGGGGGCATCGACGCGCCGGTTCCGTGAGTCCTTCAGCCACGCGCGGGCGAAGATGGGAATGTCGGGGCCCATGCCCCAGGCGCGGCGGTATTGCTGGAAGTCGGTGTCGTCTCCCATCTCCGCGCTGCGCGTCTTGAAGAGGTTGCTGACAAGGCGTATCTCGGCGCGCTCCGCTTCGGCGGGAAGCCGTCCGAGCGCGGTGGCCACGTCGCGGTCTCTCTGGCGCGAGAGCACGCGGGAGTCGCCCAGCTCCAGCTCAATCCCATCCACCAGGACATGGAAGTACGTCCAGGCGACGGGGCACTCCGCGAGGCCCGAGCCCTGGAGCGTCAGCTTGAGCTTGTAGGGCGAGTGCTCCACGGTGACGACGCCGTCGGGAAAGGCCTCGCACGCGGTGACGGTGCCGTCCCACGGCAGGCGGTGCTCGCCGCCCGTGAGCTCCTCGGCGGACAGGTCCCGGGTCCACAGGGGTTTCTTCGCGTGGCGGGTGAAGAGCTCCAGGCGACCGACGCGCACGACGTTGGCGTCATTGGAGAGCTGGTACGTCAGCTCCGCGGGCTCCACTTCGGGCACGAAGTGGAAGTCATCTTCGGGAGCCTCGGGGGTGTTCGAGGGGAGCCCCGGGCGGTGGAAGCGCGACGTCGCGCCACCGGGGATGGAGAGCCGGAAGTCCGTGACGCCGAAGCTGGCGAGACGAAGCCGGTTGCGATTGCGCCCGCTGGGAGGCGTGAGCGCGACATGGGCCGAGAGTGCGAGGCGTGCCATGGCGGGAGGCTCAGGTGTCGTGGCGGCGAATCAGCTCGCGTTGCACGTCGGCGAGCTGCCCTGTCTCTGTCAGTCCATGGTGGCGCTGGAAGGCGCGAACCGCGGCGCGAGTGCGGGGGCCGGGAGCGCCGCGCTCGCCTTCGATAAGGAAGCCCAGGTTGTGCAGGCGCTCCTGGGCCGCCGTCATCGCATCCGCGTCGAATGTCGCGGGGGACTCCAGGTGCAGCGCCCAGCTCAGCAGGTCGGGCGGGGACTCCGGTGGGGAGTGCGTGTCCATGAAGTCACTGGCGCGGATGGACGGGGGATAGCGCGGAGGCTGGCCTGGCCGGGTCGCCGCCGGGGGCGGTGGCTCATCGGGGCCAGGGTCAGGGGGGGGCAGGTGCAACAGCAGCTCGCCGGTGGCGAGGCCGGGGACCTCGTGCGAGAGCGAGCCGTCGGGCGCTGTCGTGCCGCAGTGCTCGGTGCGTCCCACCCGGAGGACGTATTCACGTCCCGCGTAGGGCCTCTCCCTTGGGTCCAACAGGATGATGTGCAGGCGCCGTTGCTTCAGCGTGAAGGTGCTCGTGTTGCCTGTCCGGATCGGTGCCGTCCTCGGACTGACCATGCCGCGTCCCCCGTGCTTCGACTCGCCCAGGTGCCGTCACCGTGATGCCGTTGTCGCCAAAATAAGCGCAGTGCACCTGAACCCGGAATCACGTGAGACTGCGGAATCCACAATTCTGTCGGTTGGGTGAAATCCGCCGAACCTGCCAGGTCAGGGAGGTGACGTGCCCATGGCCTGGTGGGTAGGGCGAGTGATCGCTGCTCGACGCGGTGGCTGCCCGCATGAGGACGTGCCCTGACAGGTGGGTCAGCTCGCCGCTGCCTTGCTGGCGGTGGAAGGCGCCTCGTCGGGTGGGGGGATCGATTCCACCCGCGACCGAGGAGGCTGCTGCCGTCCAGCGCCAAACACAGCGTAGAGGACAGGGAGGACGACGAGGGTGAGGAGGGTGGAGGAGAGGATGCCGCCGATGACGACGGTGGCCAGGGGGCGTTGGACTTCGGCGCCCACGCCCGTGTTGAGCGCCATGGGCAAAAATCCGATGGCGGCCACGGCGGCCGTCATCATTACGGGCCGCAGGCGCGAGAGGGCCGCTTCTCGGAGGGCCTCTGCCAGCGCGTGGCCTTCCGCGAGCAATGCCCGCACGCGCGAGACGAGCACCATGTCTCCCAGCACCGAGACACCGGACAGGGCGATGAAGCCCACGGCGGCGGAGATGGAGAAGGGCATGCCTCGCAGCAGCAGCGCGAGCACGCCTCCCACCATCGCGAAGGGCACGCCCGCGAAGATGCGCACCGCATCCAGGACGCGCCGATACGTGAGGTAGAGCAGGAAGAAGATGAGGGCGAGCGCCAGGGGCACGACGATGAGCAGCCGCGCCTGGGCGCGCTCCAGGTGCTCGAACTGTCCGCCGAAGCGCACGTAGTAGCCGGCGGGGAGCTCCAGCTTTTCATCCAGGGTGCGGCGCAGGTCCTCGACGAAGCCGCCGAGGTCCCTGTCGCGCACGTTGGCCTGGACGACGATGCGACGCTTGCCCCACTCGCGCTGGAGCGTGGTGGGACCGGACACCTCGCGGATGCGGGCAAGCTGGCCCAGCGGCACGCGTGCGCCACCGGGAGCAGTCACCGGTATCGTGGCCAGCATCGCTGGGTCGCTTCGATACTCCTCGGAGAGCCGCACGGCCAGGTCGAAGCGCCGCTCGCCCTCGCGCACCTCGCCCACGGTGCGGGTGCCCACCGCCTCCACCACGTCGAGCACCGCGCGGGCGGAGATGCCGTGACGAGCCACCGCCTCCCGGTCCACCGTCACCTCCAGCACGGGCTGCCCGGTGAGCTGCTCCACGGTGACCTCCGTGGCGCCTGGGAGCGCCTTGACCAGGCCCTCCAGCTCACGGGCCTTGGCCTTCAAGATGTCCAGGTCGTCCCCGAAGAGCTTGATGCCCACGTCGCCGCGCACGCCGGCGATCATCTCGTTGACGCGCATCTCGATGGGCTGGAGGAAGGCCATGCGCATGCCGGGCAGGTCCGCCAGCTCCGCGCGCATCTCGGCCACCAGCTCGTCCTGTGTCGTGGCGCGCTTCCAACGCTCTCGTGGCGTCAGGGTGATGAAGACGTCGGACAGCTCGATGCCCATCGGGTCCGTCGCCACCTCCGCCGTGCCGGTGCGTGTCCACACGCGGCGCACCTCGTCGGGGAAGCGGGTGAGCAGCACCTTCTCAATCTGGGTGCCATAGCGGACGGACTCGGTGAGGGACACCTCGGCCAGTCGCACGGTGTTGATGACGAGCGCGCCTTCGGACAGCCGTGGAACGAACTCGCTGCCAAGCCGCGTGGCCGCGGCGAGCGCTCCGACGACGAGCACGCCCGCGCCGATGAGGACCGCCCGGGGATGCGCCAGTGCCCGGTCCAGGACGGGGCGGTAGCAGCGCTTGAGGAAGGAGACGAGGCGCGGCTCGCGGGAGTGCCCTCCACCTTGCTTCAGCGCGAAGGACGCCAGCACCGGCATCAGCGTCAGGGAGAGCAGCGCGCTGCCCAGGAGCGCGAAGATGACGGTGAGCGCCATGGGGCGGAACAGCTTGCCCTCCACGCCCTCCAGCGCGAGCAGGGGCAGGTACACCACCAGGATGATGAGCTCACCGAAGAGGGTGGGGCCGCGCACCTCGACGGCGGCGTCGCGCACCACTTCGAGGAGGGAGCGGCTCCCCTTGGCCTCGGCGAGCCTCCGCTCCGCGTTCTCCACCAGGATGACGGACGAATCGACGACGAGCCCGAAGTCGATGGCGCCCAGGGACATGAGGGTGCCGGCGATGCCGAAGCTCAGCATCGCGTTGAAGGCGAACAGCAGGGACAGCGGAATGGCCGCCGCGACGATGAGCCCCGCGCGCCAGTTGCCCAGGAAGCAGAAGAGCACGGCGATGACGAGCAGCGCGCCCTCCATGAGGTTCGTGCGCACGGTGCGCAGCACGTGGTCCACCAGCTCGGTGCGCTCGTAGACGGGCTCCACGGAGACGTCCTGGGGCAGGGTGCGCTTCACCTCTTCGAGCCGCCGCGCCAACGCCTGCGTCACCGTGTGGGAGTTCTCACCCACGAGCATGAAGCCCAGGCCCAGGACGGCCTCGCCTTCACCATCGGCGGTGGTGGCACCCCGACGGATTTCGTGGCCCACCTCCACGCGGGCGACATCCCGGATGCGCACCGGCACACCCTGGTGCGCCGCGACGACGACGTCCTCCACGGCCTTGCCGCTCTCCAGGATTCCGACGCCGAGGACGAGGCTCGCCGAACCCCCGCGCTCCACCACGCCGCCACCCACGTTCGCGTTGTTCTCCTCCAGCGCCCGGTAGACGTCCTGGAGCGAGAGGTTGAACTGTCGCAGGCGACGCGGCTCCACCACGACGTGCCACTGCTTCTCCTCGCCACCCCAGGCGTTCACCTCGGCGACGCCGGGCACACCGCGCAGCCGGGGCGCGATGACCGCGTCGTGCAGCGTGCGCAGCTCCTCCAGGCTCTTCGTGCGGCTCTTGACCAGGTAGTGGAAGACCTCGCCCAAGCCCGTGGCCACGGGGCCCAACGTGGGGCGCTCGATGCCCGGGGGAATCTCCACCCGACCGAGCCGCTCGGCGACCTGCTGTCGCGCGAACCACAAGTCGGTGCCGTCGTTGAACTGGAGCGTCACCTGGGACAGGCCGAACTTGGAGATGGAGCGCAGCTCCCCGAGGCGCGGCAGGCCCGCGAGGGATTGTTCGATGGGGATGGTGAGCTGCCGCTCCACCTCGATGGGCGTGAGCGCTGGCGCCACGGTGTTCACCTGCACCTGCGTGGGCGTCGTGTCTGGGATTGCGTCGATGGGCAGCGCGCGGAAGGACAGGAGCCCCGAGACGACGAGCACCAGGGTGCCGACGAGGACGGCCCCGCGGTGCGCCAGTGACCAGTCGATGACTCGCGTCAGCATGGTGGCTACTGGCCCTCGGACGTCTCGCAGCAGCCCGCGCCGATGGACCCCTTGAGGATCTCCGTCTTGAGGAGGAAGGCGCCCGTGGTGACGATTTCCTGGCCCTCGGAGAGTCCCTTCACCACCTCCACCAGCTCGAGCGTCCTGGCGCCCAGCTCCACCGCGACGGGCTCGTAGAGGCCCGCGCCCTTCTTCACGAAGACGAGCGTGCGGCCCTCCGCGCGCTGGATGGCCTCGCGAGGCACGAGCAACGCCGGGTGCTCGGCGGCCACCTGCACCCGGGCTCGGAGGAAGAGTCCCGCCTTGAGGGCGCCCTCGGGATTGGGCAGCTCCACGCGGGCGCGCACCGTGCGCGTAGCCGGGTCCACGGAGGCGCCCACGCGGGTGAGGGTGGCCTGGCGTGTCTGTCCTGGCATGCTCTCGAAGGAGAGGGTGACGGGCTGGCCCGCGCGCACCTGGCTGGCGTCCGCCTCCGGCACCTCCAGCAAGGCCCACAGGGTGCTCAGGTCGGCGACTTCGAGGAGCGTCTGGCCCGCGCCCACCAGTCGTCCAGGGACGGCATCGCGGCTCACCACGGTGCCGGCGAACGGCGCGGTCAGCACGTGGATGCCTTCCTGCCCACGGGTGGAGGCTCCCGAAGCGGCGAGAGAGACGATGGCCGCGGCGCGTTCGGCCTCGGCGGCGGCGAGGTCCGCCTGGGCCTGTTCCAGGTGCTTGCGCGCACTGATGCCGCCCGTGACGAGTGCCTGCTGGCGCGTGAGCGCGGCGCTCGCGGCCTGGACCCGTGCGTGGGCGGAGACGAACCGCCCCTGGTTCTCGGCCACCTCTCCGGACGTCACCACCACGAGCGGCTGCCCGGCCTCCACCTCGTCGCCGACGTCCGCTCGGACTTCGGCGATGAGTGCGTCGCCGCGAGTCGAGAGCTGGGCACGTCGGTTGTTGTTGAAGTCGAGCTTTCCGACGACCTCCAGCGTGGGCGCGAAGGGCCGCTTCTCCACGCGACGTGTCTGGATGCCCGCCTCTCGCGCGGTCTCGTCCGAGGCGAGGCGAACGCGCGTGCCCGGCTCGGGAAAGACGGGAGGCGCCGCGCCCGCGGCCTTCACCAGGTCCGGGTGGCAATACGGACAGACGGACTCAGGGAAGCCGTGCTCCCGGCAGTAGTCACCGGCCTCGATGAACTTCGTGACGAGGGTTGGATTGCACTTCGTGCACTTCGACTCGGGGACCGCGTGCTCCTTGCACCAGTCCTTTGGCGCGGTGGCCTGGGTGGTGAAAGTGAGGCTCGGGTTGCATTGGAAGCACTGTGACTCCGGCACTCCATGTTCCGAGCACCAGTCGTCTTGCGATTTGAAGACGTCGATGAGATCCGGGTTGCACCGGGTGCACAGCTCGGCGGGCACCTTGTGTTCACACAGGGGGACCGGCTGAGCGGGTGTGGAAGCGCCTCCCGCGACGGTCCGCGCCGTTGAGGGCTTCTCCGCCACGACCGGTGGGGACTCCTTCGAGCAGCTCGCCGTGCTCGCGCAGAGCAGGGCGCACAGCAGCGGACCGACGCGGGAGGCGGACATCTACTTCACGCCCTTCTTGGCGAGGTCGGGGTGGCAGAGGGAGCACTGGGACTCGGGGCGCTCATGCTCCGGGCACCAGTCGCCCTTGGCCTTGAAGACGGCGGCGAGCTTCGGGTTGCAGCGCGTGCACAGGGACTTCTGCACGCCGTGCTCACACCGGGGCTTCTCGGCCTCGGCGGTCTGGGACTTCTCGGGGGACTTGGGGGCTTCTTCGGCCAGGGCAGGGGAGACGGTGAGCAGCGCGACGAGCACGAACAGGGGATGCAGTGAACGCATGAAAAGGCTCCAGCCGGGGCGTTCGCCCACGGCGCGGTGGTCCTGAGCGTTAGCCAGGACGGAGGGTCTGAGTCAATTCGCCGAGCCGGAGGCCCGGCCCTCGGGCGGGAGCATCAACTTCTCCAGGAGGCGCCGCATGGCCCGGGAGTCCCAGTCACGAGGGCCTGGGAAGCGGGCGACCAGTCGGCCTTCGACGATGAGGAGGCTGGTCGGGAGCAGCTCCACCCCGAATGAATGGGCGACCTGCTTGCCTGGGTCCAGCCGCACGCGCAGCTCGGGAGGAGGAGGGCCCTCGAAGAACGACTCCACGGCGGCGAGGTCCGTGTCGTGGCTGAAGACGACGACCTGGAGTCCCTCGGGAGGCGCCTCGGCCAGGGCTTGGAGCTGCGGTGTCTCCCTGCGGCAGGGCGGGCACCAGGACGCCCAGAACACCACCAGCAACGCTCGCGCGTCCGGTGCGTCCTCGAGGGCCGGCGCGGCGCCTTCGACGCGGACGTAGCTGGGCGGTGGCTCGCTCCGGCAGGCCCAGGCCATCACGGCGAGCACACAGAGCGCCAGCGCCTGCCAGGGGGGATGGTTGCGCATCACCATGGAAGGTAGCGCGGGCCTGGAGCCCATGCCACGTCGGCACGCAATTGAAGTCGCCCCTGTTCGTGCCTGGGGGTGGATGTGGGTCTGGACCGACCAATCCGGTCGGTGCTGGCGGTTCGAGTTTTCGAGGGAGCCCTGAATGAAGCGTGGATGGATGAATGCTGGAGGCGTCGCGGGACTGGCGCTGTTGCTCGCGGTGTCGTCGGCGGGTGCGGCGAGTCGGAAGGACTCGATTGATCGCCTGGCGGCGAAGTACACGGAGCTGAAGCAGTTCAACGGAGCGCTGCTGGTCGCCGACGACAAGGGCATCATCCTCAAGAAGGGGTATGGCCAGGCGAACTTCGAGTGGCAGCTCCCGGTGACGCCGGACACGAAGTTCCGCATCGGCTCCGTCACCAAGCAGTTCACCGCCGCGCTCATCCTGAAGCTCGTGGAGGAGGGCAAGGTGGGACTCGAGGACCCCATCACGAAGCACCTGCCGGACTACCGCCAGGACACAGGCTCGCGAATCACTGTGACGCACCTGCTGAACCACACGTCGGGCATCCCCAGCTACACGTCGCGGCCGGACTTCGGTGAGAAGGTCTCCCGCAATCCGTACAAGGTGGCGGACTTCGTGAAGCAGTTCGCCAGCGGCGACCTGGAGTTCGAGCCGGGGTCGAAGTACGCGTACAACAACTCGGGTTACTTCCTCCTGGGCACCATCATCGAGAAGGTGACGGGCAAGACCTACGCGCAGGTGCTGCGCGAGCGAATCTTCGAGCCGCTGGGGATGAAGAACACGGGCTACGACGTGTCGGAGACGCTGCTGGCGAAGCGCGCGAGCGGCTACGAGCGCAACCCGGATGGGTTCGTGAATGCGGCGTACCTGGACATGGGCCTGCCGTACGCGGCCGGGTCGATGTACTCGACGGTGGAGGACCTCTACCTGTGGGACCGCGCGCTCTACGGGGACAAGGTGCTGCCGGCGGCGCTGAAGCAGAAGATGTTCACGCCGGGGCTGGGCGACTACGGCTTTGGCTGGAACCTGGAGCCGACCCAACTGGATGACGGGAAGACGAAGGTGGCGACCACGAGCCACGGCGGCGGCATCAATGGCTTCAGTGCGTTTCTGATTCGAGTGCCGGAGAAGAAGGAGGTCATCATCGTCCTGAGCAACGTGGGGCGCGGAGTGCGGGCACGCAGCCTCGCGGCGGGAGTCCTGAGCGTCCTGCACGGCGTCACGCCCCAGACGCCGCTGAAGCCGATTGGCGAGGTGGTGTGGGAGTCGCTCGCCAAGGGAACCGCCACGGACGCCATCACCCGGTACAAGGCGGTCAAGGTGAAGAATCCCACCGAGTACTTCTTCGGTCCGGGAGAGCTCAACAGCGTCGGCTATCGGTTGATGCAGGGAGGCCGTCTGCCGGAGGCCATTGAGATCTTCAAGTTCAACGTGGAGCTGTTCCCGCAGGATGGGAACGTCCATGACAGCCTGGGCGAGGCGTATCTGGCCCACGGCGACAAGGTCCAGGCCGTGACGAGCTACCGCCGCTCGCTGGAGCTGGACCCCACGAACACGAACGCGGAGAAGGTGCTCAAGCAACTCGAGCAGCCCGCGGCGAAGTAGCGCTGACGTGGAGACTCCCGCGGGGCCTGGTGGGCTCCGCGGGAGTAGGCTTCGTCTCCATGAGCGACTCGGTTCTGTACCGGCCCTTCGACATCGTCCGACGCCTCAGGACCGAAGTGGCCGTCATCTACCGTTGTGTCGAAGTGCTTCCCGGACGTGGCTTCGTGGTTCAGAGCGCTGACAGGGTCTGGTTGCCCGTGGACCGAGAGCTTCTCCGGCGTCACGAGCAGCAATTCTGGGAGCTGTTTTGCGAAGAGGCGCCGGAGGTGAGGAGCGGGCTGTTCGCGACCGTTGAGCAGGCAATCGCTTCGTTCGACGCTGACTTCAACAACGAACACTGAGCGGGCACCCAGGCTCCAGCACTCACGTCGGCAAGGGTCGCGATACCCGTCATCACGCCTCCTGGACGACCCGGTTTCGCTGCGTGCCCAGGTCTATCTCTCCACCCGGGCTGCGAATCGAGGCCTCCACCACCTGTCCAGGCTGGAGATAGGGACGCTTCTCCTGCTGTCCGAAGAAGACCTGCCACTTCTTCTTCTCGGGGATGAGCGCGCCCAGGCGCTGCTTGAGCGGCGAGGGCACCGCGAGCGCGCAGCCCGCGGGAGTGCCCGTCGCGAGGAGGTCGCCCGCGGAGAAGTCGTGCACGCCGGACAGCTCCGTGAGCGTCTCCGCAGGGCCGAAGACGAGGTTCCTCGTGGTGTCCCGCTGGCGCACCTGTCCGTCCACCTTCAGCTCCAGCGACAAGTCTTGAAGCAGGGGCACGTCCCGAGCCTCCAGCAGGCACAGGCGCGGCCCCACGGGGCCAAAGGTACGGAAGCTCTTCCCCTTGTAGAACTGGCCCTCGGGGATCTGCACATCCCGCGCGGAGTAGTCATTGACGATGACGAGCCCGGCCACGAAGTCGAGGAGGTTCGACTCGGTGACGCTCACGGGGCCAGAGATGTCGCGGCGCAGGACGAGCCCCAGCTCGATTTCGTAGTCGAGGAAGCGCACGCGGCGCGGACGCACGACGTCGCTGTGCGCGGGGACGATGCAGCTCGGCGCCTTGGTGAAGATCATGTTGTACTTCTTCACGTCGGGGTCGATGCCGGACTCAATCATGTGCTGCCGGTAGTTCGCGCCCTGGCACACGAAGCGCTGGTTGCGCGTCACGGGCGACAGCATCTCGACGGTGTCCACCCTCACCGAAGGCCCGTCGAGCGAGGTCAGCTCGGCGAGCGTCGTGCCCGAGAGGAGCTCGCCCGTGGTGGGAAAATCCTTCGGGACGAAGACGACGTGGCCTCCTCGGAGCACACCCCACCGTGTGCGTCCTTCGTGCATGCAACGAATGACGTTGAGCGACATGGCGCTGTTCCTTTCACGCCTCAGCCAAACAACTTGGAGAGGGTCTTGAGCTTGGAGAGGGAGAGGTCGGGGCTTCGCCGCACGTTCTGGAGGATGCGGACCAGCGTGGCGGGGGAGAGCTTCGGACGCGTGAAGCTCGCGGGCATCGGCTGGCCCCACTGCGCCATGGCCTCGCGACTGACGGGATGCACGCCCATGGACTTCTCCGACGTGAAGAGGTCCCCGTCGCAGTAGTGCTCGTGCTTGTCTCCGAAGGGGTCGTTCCAGTAGTCGAAAATCTGGCTGCCCAGGATGTGTCGCCCGATGCCCCACGCGTGCGCGTAGCCGCGTGCCTTCATGACCCGCTGGCCCATGCCGACGGCGTCCAGGTCGACGACCTCGAAGGCGCTGTGGCTGTAGACGGGCATGACCCCCTGCGCGAGCGCGAGGCTGTGGTGGTCCGCCGGTGTCTCCCCCAGGTCGAGCCGCAGGAAGGCCACCGCCGGCGAGCCATCAGGCAGCACCTGCACGTCGCTGGGGATGAGCCCGAAGTGCTGCGTGTACCAGGCGCAGGTCGCCTGAAAGTCCGCGACCTCGAGCACGACATGTCCCAGGCGGAGGACCTCGGGGGGCGCGTCCGGCGGGCGCTGCGTTGCATTGACGCGTGTCGCGGAGCCCAGATTGAGCGGCAGGGGCGCGCGGTGGGGCAGCTCCGGAGCGCTCGCGCGGCCCAGGACGGCTTCGACCTGATAGCCGGAGGGGTCGGTCAGGAGAACGACGCTTCCGCCTCCGGGCCCTTCGAGCGGCTCGATGTCGGAGGCCCCAGGGAGCTGGGTCAGCGCGACGAGGTCGGCGTGCGAGCCCACGTCGAGCCCCAGTCCAACGAAGCCCGCATGCCTCGCGCGGTCGACGCGATAGCAGTACGGGGTCCCGGCGGCAGCGCGGAAGTACAGCGTCTCCGCATCTCTGCCCGCGAGTTGAAGTCCGAAGTCGTTCAGGAACTGCTCGGCTCGCGGCAGGTCGGGGCGTTCGAACCTCAGGAACGCGAGTCCTCGGGCCTGGGTGGTGGGGCGTGGATGCCGCGCGGGCTGCGGAGTCGAAAGTCGAATCATGATTCGGCTCCTGGGGGCGCCAGTGCTGGCAGCTCCACCGTCGCGAGCTTCCGGGCTTCTTCGGGAGGAAGTCCGAGTGCCCTGAGCACGAGCTCCGCCATCTCCGAGCCCGCGTCGCGCCAGGTGCGGTGCCCGTCGAGGACGAGGGCCATGGCGGCGAGCACTCCGGCGCCCATCAGCGCGATGGCCGAGGGAATCTGCTCCGGCCGCATCGGCAGTCGTCCGCTGGCCACGCTGTCACTCATGTCGCTCGCGGGGGGACCGCTCCAGAGCGCTTGCAGGGTGGGGGTGCTCACCGCGAAGTGGACGAGGAAGCGGCCCCAATGAGGCTCCTCATGGGCTCGGCGCACGAAGAAGCGGATGCCGTTGGCCAGCCGCTGCGCCGGGTCCGGCGTCCGCGCGAAGCTGGCCGTGACACGGGCATGCATGTCGTCCGCGAGTCGCGTGGCCACGTCCTGGAAGAGCGAATCGACGCTCTCGAAGTGCTTGTAGATGGTGCCTCGCGCCACTCCTGCCGCATCCGCCAGCTCGCTCACGGTGAGCTGGGTCGCCCCCTTCTCGGCGAAGAGGCGCAGCGCGGCGTCGTGCAGACGGGATTGGGCGACAGTCATGAGATTGAACATGCGTGTTCATATTTTCATCGTCAAGTTCAAATAGACATTGACTAAATGAACACTGTTGTTCAAATATGTTTCGTGCAGTCCAGGGTCAGGAGCGGTCCCCGGCAACCTGCTGGGGAAGCAGGGCTGCTCCGTCGTGGGGCTGGTGCGCGAGCAATCGCGGGGCTTCCTCGACCTCCACACCGTGTCGCCCTCTGGTTCTAGGAATGCCGCCGGGCAGTTCGTCGTTCACTCGCCCTGGCAATGTGTTCCCCGTGAGGCGAGATGATTGGCGAGCCAGCCAGCGGGCAGGAAGCATCGCGCGTGTGACGCCGCGTCTGCCCATGGTGACTCGGCTCCAGTGGTATGGGCCCGGGATGCGCGGCGTGCGCACCCGCTGGTGGTCTCGGTTCCTGGGTGTCCTCTTGTTGCTGGGGTTGAGCGCCGGCGTCGCGTCAGGCGCTCCGGCACTCGAGTTGGTGCAGGTGGGCGGCGCCCGCCCCTTCGAGGCCGAGTACATCACCGAGGTGATGTACGACCGCGTGGGGCTGCTCTGGATAGGCACCCGCGAGGGGCTCTACCTCCACGACGGGCAGCGCTTTCGCAAGTTCCAATACGAGCTTGGCAACCCCGCCTCCCTGGCGAGCAACGCGGTGCGGACCCTGTTCGAAGACCGTCTTGGTCGCTTGTGGGTCGGCACCATGGCGGGCGGGTTGAGCCTGGTGGACCGGGCACACTGGTCCTTCAAGAACTTCCGCCACGACTCCTCGGATGTCACGAGCCTGCCTCACGACGGCGTGTTCGCGCTGGCGGACGCGGATGACGGCCAACTGTGGGTGGGGACGAGCGCGGGCCTGGCGTTGCTGGACCCATTGTCCGGGCGAGCGATGCGCGTACCGCTCGTCCCGGGAGGAGGCGCGGAGTTCGTGATGGCGCTGCGTCACGACCGCGCCGGAGTGCTCTGGGCGGGCACGCTCAACGGTGGCTTGTTCCGGCTCGACCCGGGAACCCACGCCTTCGAGCACGTCTCTCCAGAAGAGGGAGGCCCCGACGCGAGGGATGTCTTCAGCCTCGCCCCGGACTTGGGCGGAGGAATGTGGGTGGGGACGCGCGCGGGGCTCTATCGGATCGGGCCGGGTGTGGACGTCCTTCGCCGCGCCAGGCTCACGCCGTCCAACGTCGTGGACAAGCTGCGCACCGTCACCGAGCTCGAGCCCGATGGGCAAGGGACGCTGTGGGTCGGTTCCTTCGGCGCGGGCCTGTTTCGCGTGGACACCGTGACCGGAGCGGTGAGCGAGGAGCGGCTTCCTTCGGCGGGGCCCGGCTACGAGCAGCGTATCGACGAGGGCTCGCTCGCCGTGGGCGAGAGCGGAGACCTGTTCATCGGCACCTTCGGAATGGGCCTGTTCCATGCGCCGCTGCGGTCCGACGTCTTCCAGACGCTGCGGGCGAGGGGTGGGGACAGGACCTCCGGGCTGACGAACGAGGACGTATGGGCGGTGACTCCCGAAGACGAAGGCCACCTGCTGGTGGGCAGCTTCGGCGGGGGCGTGGACCGCGTGGACGTGCGCACCGGTCAGGTCGAGCCCCTGCGCGTACACATTCCCGAGGGCGCGGATGCGCGCGGTGTGCTGAGCCTGCTGCGCACGAGGCAGGGCATGCTGTGGGCGGGCTTCACGCAGGGCTCGTACCGCTTCGACCCCGGGACGGGCCGGTTGCAGATGTACCGCAGTCGCATGGATTCCGGCGCGGGTCACAACCCTCGCTACGTCACCGCCCTGCTGGAGGACTCGCGCGGGCGGGTGTGGCTGGGCAGTGGCGGAGACGGGCTGCAGCGATATCGCCCGGAGACCGACGACTTCCAGGCCTTCCAGCATGGAGCGGACGCGCCGCGCTCGCTGTCCGACGACTATGTGACCGCGTTGATGGAGGACCGGCGTGGGCGGCTCTGGGTGGGCACGCGCTCGGGCGGGCTCAATGTCTGCACGGCGGGAGAGGAAACGCTCGACTGCACCCGGCTGGGCGCCAGCTCGGTGCCACGCCTGAGCCACTACTACGTGAGCACGTTGATGGAAGACCCGATAGGGGCGGTCTGGGTGGGGACGGTGGGCGGTGGGTTGCAGCGCGTCTTGCTCGACGAGGCGGGCATGCCCGTGGACGTGGCGCTGTGGACCAGCGCCGAGGGGCTCATCGACGACAACGTGATGGCGCTGGCGAGGGCCCCGGATGGCGCGCTCTGGGTGAGCACCCGCGCGGGACTCTCCCGCCTCGAGGTCCACACCCAGACGTTCGAGAACTACGCCGCGTCGGATGGACTGCCCACGGGGGTGTTCAACCCGGAGGCGGTGGCGCTGCTGGGAGGACGGCTCTACTGGGGAAGCTCCAAGGGACTCGTGGACCTGGACCCCACGGTGCGTCCGCCGCGAGAGCCGCCGCCGCCCCTGGTGCTCACCTCCATCGAAGGGCTGGAGCGCGACGCCCTGCCAGACAAGCCCGTGTGGGAGCTGTCCCGCTTGGACGTGCCGTGGCACCAGCCGTTCTCGCTCGAGTTCTCGTTGCTCGACTACGGCCGCAGCGGCACGGAGTACGCGTACCGCTTCACGTCCGACGAGCCCTGGCTTCCGCTGGGCACCCGGAACCAGATCTCCTTCCACTCGCTCCCGCCGGGCGAGCACCCGCTGCAACTGCGCGCGCGCAGTCCGGGGCGCGAGTGGGTCCGGATGCGCCCCTTCATCCTGCGAGTCGCCCCGCCCCTCTGGCAGCGCACCGACGTGCGCTTCGGCGCGCTCGCGGTGGTCCTCATCGTCCTGGTCGCGGGGCTCGCGTGGCGCACCCGTCTGCTGGGCCGGCGCAACCAGGCGCTGCGCACCTTGCAGGTCGAGCGCGAGCAGGCCCTCGAGGAGGCGCAGACGGGGCGCGACCGGCTTCGTCGCCTCACCATGCGGTTGGAGGCGGCGAAGGAAGAGGAGCGCAAGCACCTTGCCCGGGAGCTGCATGACGAGTTCGGGCAGGCGCTCACGGCGGTGAAGCTCAACCTGGGCCTGGTGAGCGCCACGGTCCCCATCAACGGCCCCGCGGCGGTGCGCCTTCCGGACGCCGTCGCGCTCATCGACCGGCTCATCGGCCAGGTGCGCGCGCTGTCGGTGGACCTGCGTCCTCCCCAGCTCGACGAGCTGGGGCTGGTCTCCGCGCTGGAGTGGTACCTGCGCGGGGTGACGCAGCGCAGTGGGGTGGAGCTGGTGTTCACCTCGGCGGCGGCGCCTCCCTCGCTGGGCGCGGGGCGAGACATCGTCGTCTTCCGGGTCATCCAGGAGGCGGTCACCAATGCCTTGCGCCACGCGAGCGCCCGGCGCATCGACGTCAGGCTGGAATCGGTGGGGCAGTTCATCCGGCTCGAGGTGCGAGACGACGGGAAGGGCTTCGAGGTCGACCAGGTCCTGACAGGCCGCGCGCCCGGCAGCTTCGGGGTGTTCGGAATGCAGGAGCGGGTTCGAGACCTCGGAGGACGTTTCGAGGTGACCTCGCGGCCAGGGGAGGGGACGCGGGTGGTGGCGGAAGTGCGACTGGAGGACGACTCCATCGGAGGAACGCATGCGCGTGTTGCTGACGGATGACCACCAACTGGTGAGGGCGGGGTTGCGCGCGCTGCTCGACACCTTCGGTGGGGTGACGGTGCTCGCGGAGTGCGGCGACGGGCAGGAGGCGCTGGTGTTGACGAACAAGCTTCAGCCGGACGTGCTGCTGCTGGACCTGTCACTGCCCGGGCTCAATGGCATCGAGGTGGCGCGGCGGGTGCCGAAGCTGAGCCCCTCCACGCGGGTGCTCGTGCTCTCCATGCACACCTCGGCGGAGTACGTGGCGCAGGCGCTGCGCGCGGGGGTGGCGGGCTACCTCGTCAAGGACTCGGCGGTGGAGGAGCTCAAGGTGGCGCTGGACTCCGTGTCGCAGGGGCGCACCTACCTGAGCCCCGCCATCTCCCAGACGGTGGTGGCGGGCTTCCTGCGCATCACCGAGGAGACGCCCGCGGCGAATCCGCTGGACCTCCTCACCTCGCGCCAGCGCGAAATCCTCCAGCTCATCGCGGAGGGGAACGGCACGCGCGCCATCGCCGAGCGGCTGGATGTGAGCGTGAAGACGGTGGAGGCGCACCGGACGCAGTTGATGGACCGACTGGACATCCATGACGTCCCCTCGCTCGTCCGCCTCGCGGTGCGCCATGGGCTCGTGCCGGGGGAGCCCGTGGGGCCGTAGGGGATTCCTGAGGGAGGGCTAGGGGGCTCCCCGATGGTGGACTCCTCCGAGGGTTCTCTAGCGTCGCCCCGTGTCCTCGTCCCTCACGGAGCGCCCCCACCGCATGAGTCTCCATCCCCGTCCCCGTCTCTCCAGCGCCTTGCTGGTGGGACTCCTGAGTGTCGTGCTCACCGCTTGCGGTTCGGACCCGAAGTCGCCAGGCGAGCTGGATGCCGGAGTCGAGCCAGATGCCGGAGGCGGGACACCTACCAGCCACGCGGTGGGCGGCACCGTCACGGGCCTGCGTGAGGGCGCCCAGGTGGTGCTGCGCAACGGCGAGGATTCGCTGCGGGTGAGCGCCAATGGGGCCTTCGTGTTCGGCCAGGAGGTGGCGGAAGGCAGCTCCTACGCGGTCGTCATCCAGGAGCAGCCGACGGGCGCCACGTGTACCACGGCGGACGCGAGCGGCACCGTGGGGGATGCGGACGTCACCCGGGTCCTCGTGAGCTGCGCGGCGAACTTCCACGCGGTGGGAGGCAGCGTGTCCGGCCTGCTCGCCGGCTCCACGCTGGAGCTCCAGAACAACGGAGGGCAGGTGCTCACCGTCACGGAGAGCGGCTCCTTTCGTTTCGCGGAGGAGGTCGCGGACCTCACGGACTACGCGGTGACGGTGAAGGCGCAGCCCGAGGGCCACGACTGCATCGTGGAGCACGGCGCGGGCACGCTGAGCGGCTCCGCGGTCACCGATGTGGCGGTCCACTGCACGGCGCGGACCTTCTCCCTGGGTGGATCGCTGTTCGGCCTGACCCCAGGGAAGTCGGTCGTGCTGAGGAACAACGGCGAAGACGCCATCACCGTGTCCGCGAACGGCCTCTTCACCTTCGCCCGTCCGGTGGCCTTCGGGGCGCCGTACGCGGTCACCGTCGAGGCGACCTATCCCGTCACCTGCACTGTGGCGCGAGGCGAGGGCACCATGGCGGCGCAGGCGGTGACCAACGTCGCCGTCACCTGCGCCACCACGCGATACCTGGTGGGCGGAACGGTGTCGGGCATCCTCAAGGGAGGCGTGCTCAAGGTGCAGAACGGTGCCGAGACGCTCCTGGTCAACACCAACGGACCCTTCACCTTCGCGCAGCCCGTGGACGACCTCGCGGGCTATGCGGTGAGCATCGTCTCCTCGCCCATTGGACATACCTGCGAGATGGTGGGGGGAACGGGCACGCTGAGCGGAGCCAATGTCAGCTCGGTGGTCGTCACCTGTGCGGCGAAGCAGTTCCAGATGAGTGGGACGGTGACGGGCCTCTCCAGCGGTCAGTCGGTGGTGTTGAAGAACAACGGGGCGGACGCTGTCACCGTCACGGCCAACGGCGCCTTCGCCTTCCCGACCGGGGTGCCCTATCGCGGCACCTATGCCGTCACCGCGGAGGCCACCTATCCGCTGAGCTGCGTCGTGCCGAATGGCACGGGCACGCAGGGCGCGGCGGACATCACGAATGTGGCGGTCGCGTGCCGCACCTGGTCCTTCGCGGTCGGGGGCACGGTGACAGGATTCGTCGAGGGAATGACGTTCGAGCTGTGGCTCAACGAGAGCGAGGTCCTCACCGTCGACTCCAACGGTGCCTTCACGTTCACCCGGCCGGTGGCGGACCTGGGGGCGTACGCCGTCGTGGTGAAGACGCAACCCCCGGGGCAGTCCTGCTCGGTGCGGCAGGGCACGGGCACGGTGGGAGGCTCGAATGTTACGCAGGTGGCTGTCACATGCAGCCCGGACTCCTTCGCCGTGAGGGGCACGGTGGCGGGACTCGACGGCTCGCGGTCCGTGGTGCTGCGGAACAACGGAGGGACGGCGCTCACCGTCGCCGCGAATGGTGCCTTCGTCTTCCCGGCGCCGGTGGCGTTTGGTGGCGCCTACTCCGTCTCGGCGGAGATTGCTCCTCCGCTGGTGTGCAGCGTGGCGAAGGGGTTCGGCACCATGGGCGCGGGGGATGTCACCGGCGTGACGGTGCTCTGCGGAGGGACGTCATACCCTGTCGGTGGAGTCGTGGCGGGGCTGGCGGCGGGCGCCACGCTCGAGCTCCAGAACAACGGCGACGACGTGCTCGCGCTCTCCGCCAACGGTCCGTTCACCTTCACCCGGTCCGTGGTGGACCAGGCCACATACGCGGCCATGGTGAAGACGCAGCCGGTGGGGCAGCGTTGCTCCGTTCAGTCCGGGGCTGGCGCGGTGAATGGAGGTCCGGTCTCCGACATCGCGGTCTCCTGTGAGGACGTCCACGCGCTGGGGGTTCACGTCGCGGGGTTGACGGGCACGTTGGGGCTGCGCTCCGGAACAGACACCCTCACCGTCGCCACCGATGGAGAACACGCCTTCGCGCAAGGGCTGCTCCCCGGTGAGTCGTACTCGGTGCAGGTGAGCCGTCAGCCGCTGGGGCAGACGTGCGAGGTGCTGAGCGGCACTGGCGCCATGGGCGATGCGGACGTCACCGTGGCCGTCTCCTGCACTCCCAACGTGATGGTGGTTCACGTGGGGGGCGGCGCCGCGGCCCTCAACTCGACCGCCACCGAGGTCTTCCTCGAGGAGTACCGCCCCACGGGGGGCGCTCCGGTGCGGACCCTGTCCATTCCCGCCATGGGCCCTGCTGGCGCGAACCGGCTGACCGTCTCCGGCAGTGACGACTATCAGGGGCTCCTCGCGCGCTCCGGGGACGGCCGCCTGCTCACCTTCGCGGGGTATGACGCGGACGCGGGAACCGCGAATGTCTCCGGCACGTCCTCGGCGCTGACGTCCCGCGTGGTGGGCCAGGTGGACGTCGCGGGAGTCTTCACCATCGGCGCTCGCCTGAGCGATGCCTACGACCTCGACTCGGTGCGCTCGGCCACGACGGTGGATGGCTCCGGGTACTGGCTCGCGGGGCGGGGAGGTGGCATCCGCCACGTCCTGGCCAGCGCGAGCCCCGTGGCATCAACCGCCCTCTCCAACGGGGTGAATGACTGCCGCTTCGTGAGTGTCTTCGACGGGCGTCTCTACTTCACGCTCGGCATCGCGCCGGTCCCGAACCCGCAGGGCTACCGCCAGGGCGTGCATGCGTTCGCCTCCGCGCTCCCCACCGTGATGGAGACCCCGGTTCAACTGCCCTCGTTCGCCGTCACGCTCACGAGCTCCGGCTTCGCGCTGCTCGACCTGGACCCCGAGGTGGAGGGCGTGGACACGGCCTACGTCTCCATCAACCTCAATCTCACGGCCTCGCAGGGTGGAACGCCGGACAGTTTGCGCCTGGAGAAGTGGACCTTCGACGGCGCGGCCTGGAGCAAGAAGGACTCCTTCGTGCCCGCCTTCGCCGTCGCGGGGACGACGACCAGCCGCATCGCCACCCATGGTGTCTCCGCGACGAAGACTCCCTCGGGCGTGAGGGTCTACGTCACCACCTACCTGAGCAGCTCTGGTGGCGCGGGAAACATGCTGGTGACCTTCCTGGACGACGGGAGGACGGTGACTCCCTCGGTGACGGTGCTGGCAACGGCTCCGGCCAACACCGCCTTCCGTGGGGTGAGCGCCAGTCCGCGCCCCTGAGCCGTATGCGGCACCACGCGCCCCTAGGGGATTCCTGAGGGACTCCTAGGGGCGCCCCCGATGGTTCGCGACTCCCTCCTTCTTCACAGTCACCATTCCCCATCCCCGGTCCTCGCGTGTCGGATGCGCGGCGCCGTGCAGAGAGGTTGATTCATGAGAGAGCGTTCCGGTCGTCGTTGGCTCCACCGCGCGGTGCTCGGGCTTGTCTCCCTGGCCGCCATCGCGGCGTGCAGCAGCGACAAGTCCCCCTCCGTGAAGTCCCTGCGGATTGCTCCCACGAGCTTCACGCTCGCCGCGGGCCTGGGCGGTGAGGTGGTGGCGACGGCCACCCTCTCCGATGGCAGCACGCGTGATGTCACACGGGAGACGACGTGGTCCTCGGATGATGCCGCCATCGCGACGGTGTCCCAGGACGCGAGTGGTGCGCCCCAGGTGCGAGCGCTGGCCCACGGCCAGACGACGCTGCGGGCCCGGTGGGACGCGGTCTCCGCGGAAGCGCCCGTGCAGGTGACCGACGCCACGCCTGTCTCCATGGTGCTGGCTCCTTCGTCGCCGTCCGTCGCCGTGGGGCTCTCCCTGCAGCTCACGGCCACGGCCACCTTCACGGATGGCGGCACGCACGTCCTCACCAGTGACGTCCAGTGGAGCTCCTCGGACGCGACGGTGGCCACGGTCTCCGAGAGCGGCCTGGTGCGCGCCCTTGCTTCGGGGCAGACCACGGTTCAGGCCGTGCTTGGCACGGTGGCGGTCTCTGCCCGGGTGACGGTGACCGACGCTGTCGTCACCGCCATCGCCGTGACGCCCGATGAGGCCTCGCTCGCCCGTGGAAGCAGCGTGTCGCTGGTCGCCACCGCCACGCGCTCCGACGGCACGGTGGCGGATGTCTCCACCGAGGCGACCTGGAGCTCCAGCGACGCGGCCGTCGTGTCCCTGAGCCAGCGCGTCGCGAGCGGGCAGGGGATGGGGACCGCGCGCATCACGGCGACATTCCGTGAGGCGAGCGGCAGCACCTGGTTGACGGTCGCGGAGGCCACCGCGCTCACGCTCACACCAGAAGAGCTCACGCTGGTGGAAGGCCACCCGAGCCAGCTCCACGCCACGGCCACGCTCGACAACGGCAAGAGCCAGGATGTCACCGCGAGCGCCACGTGGAAGAGCAGCCAGCCCACGGTGGCTGTCGTCTCCATGGATGCCTCCACGCGCGGCCGGGTCACGCCGGTGGGACCGGGTGCCTCCTCTCTCACGGCGACCTTCAACGGCCTGAGCGCCAGCGCCCAGGTGAATGTCGCGCGCCTGAGTGTCTCCGCTGTCGTCCCCACCTTCCAGACGCTGGAGGATGGGGTGGTCTCCTTCACGGCTCAGCTCGCCACCGCGGTGGCTCCCTCCACGAGGCTGCGTTGGCGGGTGACGCTGAGCCGCACGAATCCCCCCGCGACTGCCTCCGATTCGGAGAGCCAGTCGCCTGTCGTGGGGCAGGCCCTGCGCTATGACACGGGGACGGCGGGTGAGGTGCCGGACCGACCCGAGACCTGGATGGGTGGCTTCGAGACGGACGCGAGCGGTGTCACCTATCTCGGCCCGGAGGAGGGGTTCGCGGCGGGCACGACGCGGCTTCAGACGAGCGAGGGCCAGACCTGGGCCTTCCGCACGCGCTTCGCCATCAAGGGCCGCTATTCGCTCCTGCTCGAATTGCTCGACGTCAGCGAGGCGGGCGCTCCCGTGCGCTTCGGCGGAGAGACGGCGTTGAGCGCCACCGTGGGCACCGTCCGCGCGCCGGACGCGTCCGAGTTGCTGCTGTATGCCGCGTCACCGACAGGGGATGCGACGAGCGAGGAGACGGCCTTCCCGCAGGCGTACTCCGTGTCCCCGGATGGCACGCGGTTTCGTCAGCTCACGCCGGTTCCCTCTCCCTTCGTCTCGCCTCGCGACGTGCATTCCGAGCTGACCCGTTCGCCCGACCGCAAGACGACGGCGTGGGTGGATGGGCGCGACATGGTCGGGGGCATCTTCTTCCGGGGCGTCATCTACCTCGCGGACGCGGATGGCAGCCATGTGAGGCGCCTCACGCAGGTGAGCCCCGCGCTGTGCGGAGAGCGCTCCATCGAGTTCTCGCCGGATGGGCAGTGGATCTCCTTCGTGAGGTCTTGCTCGTACGACCCGTTTCCAGGCCGTTCCTCCACGGAGTTCCAGTACATCATCCGCCCCGACGGGACCGACGAGCGACGCGTTCTCATCAAGGACGTCAATGACATGCCGTCGCCCACGCCCATCTCGGCCGTGGTCTACGGCACCTTCTCGCGCGACAGCGCCACGCTCTACACGGTCGAGTATCTGGCCAAGGGCACCCGGCTCTGGGCCTACTCCCTCGCGGATGGGAGCGCGCGCAAGGTGCTCGACCTGGCGGTCCGGGGGCAGGAGATGGCGTCCCTCTCGAAGTTCCCGATGGTGCTGCCCGATGGTGACCTGCTCTATCACTACCGGAACCTGGACGTGACCTCGGACACCTGGCTGGAGCGTGTGAAGCCCGACGGTACCGGGCGGGAGATCGTGCGTCCCCTCGGGATCGGCAACCACGGCGAGTATCTCCAGACCGTCTTCACGCTCTCCCCGGACGGTACGCGCGTGGCCTATGCGCAGTCAGACCCGGAGACAGGGATTGCCACCATCATGGTCTCCAACCTCGATGGCACGGACGCTGTCTCCATGGGCACTCCGCCCGCGTACTTCGTGAGGCGCGTGTCTTGGGTGCGCTAGCGCTGTCCTCGGCCCGTCTCGCACTTCGCCCGCTCTCGAGGTCCCTCTCATGAAGACTCTGCTCAGAACCCTCGCCGGGGTGGTCCTGGCGCTCGCCGGCACGCGGGCGGGGGCCAGTGCCCCTCCGAATCACGATGCGCTCCTGGAACTCGCTCCCGCGCGGGACGCTGGTGCCATGCCACCGGAAGGAGCGCTCCCGGATGCCCGCGTGCTGCACACCGACTCCCGGCTCGGTGTACCCACGTTCGTCTGGGCCTCTCGGCCCGTGGCCGGTGCCGCGCGGCCCCTGGCGCTTCGAGCCGACAGCGCCTACGCCCGGATGACTCCGGCCACGGCGGCGCGCGCCCAGCTCGACGCGCTGGCGCCCCTCTATGGGGACCGCTCGCTCGCGCAAGAGGGCATCTTCGTCGCGAGCACCCGCCGCAGCCCGCTGGGCTCCTCTGTGGTGACGTTGAAGCAGGAGGTGGGGGGCGTCGAGGTGTTCCGAGGCGGCGTCAGGCTGCTGCTCGACTCGCGCAATGTGCTGGTGGCCGCCTCGGGTCACCTGGCTCGGGATTCGGGGAAGGGCTCCAAGCGCTCCGCGCGTGGCGACTCGCTGGGGGCCACGCAGGCGGCGGCCGTGGCGTTCGCGGACCTGACGGGCCAGGCGCTCGACGCGAGCCTGCTGCGGACCACGGGGCAGGTCTCCGGGCGCTACACCCGCTATGAGCTGGCCTCCTACGCGCGACCGCTCCCAGTGAGCCTGCGCCTTCCCGCGCGCACCAAGCCGGTGCTCTTCGAACTGCCCGAAGGGCTGATTCCCGCCCACTACGTGGAGCTGAACACGGGAGTCCCGGAGTCTTCGACGTCGGACTACTACGCGTACGTCATCGCCGCGGACGACGGCCGCGTGCTCTTCCGCAATGACCTCACGGCGGACGCGGCACACAGCTATCGGGTCTGGGCGGACGCAACGACGCCCTACACGCCGTTCGCGGGCCCCTCCGGCAACGAGCAGATTCCGCACCCGACGGGGACTCCGAACGGCTTCGTGCCGCCCTTCGTCGAGCGAAACCTGGTGACGCTCGACAGCGCGCCCTTCAGTCGCAATGACCCCTGGCTCCCGGTGGACGCCACCGAGACGACCGGCAACAACGTGGATGCCTACGTGGACGCCAGTGCGCCGGATGGGTTCGGTCCGGGGGACGTGCGTGGCCACATCAGCGGGCCGGCGACCTTCGACTATCCCTACAGCTTCGACCTGCTGCCCTATGAGACGCCGCAACAGCTCCAGGCCGCCGTGACCCAGTTGTTCTACGTGAACAACTGGTTGCACGACGACTACTACGACGTGGGCTTCGACGAGGCGGCTGGCAACGGCCAGCAGGACAACCTCGGACGGGGCGGCCTGGGGGGAGACCGCATCAAGGCCGAGGCGCAGGACTACAGCGGCGCCAACAACGCGAACATGGCCACGCCCGCCGATGGGGCCAGCCCGCGCATGCAGATGTATGTCTTCACCGGCTCGCAACCGCAGCTCACCTTCGAGGTGACTGCTCCCGAGGAGGTCGCGCGCCCGTACACGTTCGTCGCCGCGCAGTTCAGCCCGCGCTTCTTCTCGACGAGCGCTCGGGTGGTCCAGGCGCTCGACGCGGCGGACGCGGCGGGCCCCTCGACGACGGACGGCTGTTCGGCGCTGACCAACGCCGCGGAGGTCGCGGGGCAGATCGCGCTCGTGGACCGGGGCACCTGCGGCCTTCACCTCAAGGTGCTCGTCGCGCAAGCCGCCGGGGCCGCCGGTGTCATCATCGCCAACACCCCGGGCCAGGCGTTGCCCACCGGCCTGGGGGCCACGGAAGGGCTGGAGTTGCCCGCCATTGGCGCGGTGATGATCCAGTCGGGAGATGCGGAGCTTCTGCGCAAGCACCTGTCCACCGGCGTGTGGGTCACCCTGGCCAAGCGGTCCGTGGGCGACCTGGATGGAACCATCGACACGGGCATCGTCGCGCACGAGTGGGGGCACTACATCAGCAACCGCCTCGTTCACGACAGCGCGGGTCTTGGAAACAACCAGGGGCGCAGCATGGGGGAGGGGTGGGCGGACTTCCATGCCCTGCTGATGATGGTGCGGGAGGAAGATGCCCAGGTCGCGTCGAATCCGAACTGGACCGGCGTGTTCCCCACGGGCGAGTACGCGACCCGCAACATGGGGCCGGACTCCTCCTACTTCGGCATCCGTCGCGTGCCGTACTCGGTGGACTTCCGGAAGAATCCCCTGACGCTCCAGCACATGAGCAATGGCGTCCCGCTGCCATCGGGCGTGGCGTATGCCTTTGGGGCGGATGGCTCCAGCAACGCCGAGTACCACAACGCGGGTGAGGTCTGGGCCAGCATGCTGTGGGAGTGCTACGTCGCGCTGCTGCGTGACACGACCCGGCTGACGTTCGCCGAGGCCCAGCGGAGGATGAAGGGTTACCTCGTCCTGGCGTACACGCTGACTCCGGCTTCACCCACGTTCCTGGAGGCCCGCGACGCATTGCTCGCGGCCGCCTACGCGGGAGACCCGGTGGACTTCGAGCGCTTCGCGGCGG
>Ga0126314_10000130_pt1 | contig 40010 bp, 39 predicted proteins | sample Plot105B_FD_92535 | JGI IMG/M metagenome (GOLD analysis project Ga0126314, IMG submission 92535) | Serpentine soil microbial communities from UC McLaughlin Reserve, CA, USA - Plot105B | ecosystem: Environmental > Terrestrial > Soil > Grasslands | place: USA: UC McLaughlin Reserve, Lake County... | reverse complement strand
CGGAGGAGCTGCTCGGGGACCCTTCCCCCGAGGGCGTCACCTTCCTGGAGCACTACGGGCCGCAGAGCCTCATCATCGTCCCGCTGGGCGCGCGAGGCCGGGTGCTGGGCACGCTGGGCGTCATCCGCGAGGCGCGCGGACGCGAGTACACGGCGGAGGAGCGCGCGCTGCTGGAGAGCCTGGCCGCGCGGGCGGCCTTGGCCATCGAGGACGCGCGGCTGTACGGCGCGGCGACGCAGGCGGTGAAGGCGCGCGACGAGTTGCTGTCGGTGGCGGGGCATGAGCTGAAGTCGCCGCTCAATGCCCTGCAGCTCCAGATTCACCTGCTGGCGCGGATGGCGAAGGACGCGATGGCGGCCAGTGGGCTGGCGGAGCGCGCGGAGAAGGCGGCGCGCGCGGGACAGCGGCTGGGGTTGCTCATCGACGATTTGCTGGACGTGTCGCGCATCAGCGCGGGCCGGCTGACGCTCAACCGCGAGGAGTTGGACCTGGCGGCGCTGACGCGCGAGCTGGTGTCGCGCATGTCCGAGGAGCTGGTGCGCGCGGGCAGCGAGGTGCTGCTGCTGGCGGACGAGGAGGTGGTGGGGCAGTGGGACAAGCTGCGGCTGGAGCAGGTGCTGGTGAACCTCTTGTCCAACGCGGCGAAGTACGGCGCGGGGCGTCCGGTGACGGTGCAGGTGGAGCAACGCGGCGCGGTGGCGGAGCTGGCCGTGAAGGACCAGGGCATCGGCGTGGCGCTGGAGGACCAGGAGCGCATCTTCGAGCGCTTCGAGCGCTCGGAGTCCGCGCAGCACTTCAAGGGCCTGGGCCTGGGGCTCTGGATTACCAAGCGCATCGTCGAGGCCCATGGCGGCGGCATCCGCGTGCAGAGCCAGCCCGGCAAGGGCTCCACCTTCACCGTGGAGCTGCCCCTGTCCGGCACGTTGCCGACGTGAGCCCGTGCCTCCCGTCGATGACGGGCCTGGGCGTGACACATCACCTGGACAGCGCTTGGCCCCGTGCGCTCTGGTGACGCGGTGATGATGCGAGTCTCGCGCGGCGGAGTCCTGTTCGTCCTCTCGTTGATATTGGGAGGAGCGCTCGCTTCAGGCTGTGGCCATTCGCCCCAGGCGCGGCCCGCTCCCGACGGCGACAGCGACGGTGTGGCCGATGCCGAGGACGCGTGCCCGCTCATGCACGGGCCCGTCGCCACGCGCGGCTGCCCCATCAAGGACACCGACGGCGACGGCCTGGACGACGCGGTGGACAAGTGTCCGCGCCACGCGGGCCCCGCCTTCCGGGAGGGCTGTCCCGCTCGGGACTTCGACGACGATGGCGTGGAGGACGGCAAGGACGCCTGTCCCCGAGAGGCTGGCCCGCTGGAGCGCAAGGGCTGCCCCATCATCGACCCGGACCGCGACGGCGTGGAAGGTGACGCGGACGTGTGTCCCGAGGAGTCCGGCCCCGTGGAGCGACAGGGCTGCCCGGAGAAGGACGAGGACGGCGACGGCGTTCCGGACGAGGACGACGCCTGTCCTGGAGACGAGGGCGTCCCCTCCCTGAGCGGGTGTCCCGAGCGGGACAGGGACGGCGACGGCCAGGCGGACCACCGGGACAACTGCCCCACGACGTCCGGCCCGGGGGCGAACCAGGGCTGCCCGGCCCAGGACAAGCAGCGCGTCAGCCTCCAGCGCGACAAGCTGGAGCTGCTGGAGCGCCTCACCTTCGAGAGCCAGACGGCGAAGCTCCACCCCAGCTCCCACGCGCTTTTGGACAACGTGGCCCGGGTGCTGCTCGCGCACCCGGAGCTGAAGCGCGTCATCGTGGAGGGACACACCGACGCCTGGGACGACGCGACGACCGGGCGCGCGTTGACGCAGGCGCGAGCGGAAGCGGTGGTCGCCTACCTGGAGGGGCAGGGCGTGCCGACGGAGCGACTGGAGGCGCAGGGGTTGGGGGCGGACAAGCCCCTGGAGTCGAGCGCGACGTCGCTCGGCCGCGCGGCCAATCGCCGCGTGGAGTTCACCTTCCCTCCGCCGCCCTCCCGGAAGTCCCCCCGTCCCGCGCCTCGGCGATGACTCGGGTGCCACCGAGGGGCGGGTCGTGGGCGCCTCGTCTCGTCCCGTCCGTGGAGTCCTCCCGGAGCGTCGGGAGGTGGGATACTCTGGCGTTCGCGTCCAAGGCTCCACCGGACGCCGAGGTGACCCCCATGAGCGCATCCCCCCTCTTTGGTGACCTGCTGCTCAAGCTGGGTATCGTCACGCCCGTGCAGGTGCAGGAAGCCCTGGCCCTCCAGGCGCTCACCGGCCAGCGCGTGGGCGAGGCGCTCATCTCCCTCGGCTACGTCACCCGGGAGCAGATTCAGGACGCGCTGGGAGAGGCGTTGGGTCTGCACCACGAGAAGGGGCCCTCGCAGCCCGCGCTGGGTGAGCTGCTGGTGGGGCTGAAGTACGTCACCCTCGCGCAGTTGGAGGAGGCGCTCGCCCGTCAGCGCCGCGACGGCCGCAAGCTGGGCGAAATCCTCGTGGAGCAGGGGCACTGCACGTACAAGCAGATCTACGAGGCGCTCGGCCTGCAGAACCGCATCGCCGGCCGCCAGGAGAACCCCCGGCCCTTCATCGACGGGCGTCGCCGCGTCGTCGTCGTGGATGACAGCCCGCTGGCGTGCGCCTTCGTCCAGGAGGGCCTGGTCGCCCTGGGCTACGAGGTCCTCTGCTTCCAGGACCCGTTCGAGGCGCTGGAGGGCATGAGCCGCCTTCAGCCCGCCATCGTCCTCAGTGACTTGGAGATGCCCGGGTTGGACGGCGTGGAGCTGTGCCGTCGGCTCAAGGAGGGCCCCACGCGGGGACTGCCCGTCATCATCCTCACCGCGAATGACCGCGAGGCGGAGCGCGTGCGAGGGCTGCGCGCGGGCGCCGACGACTACGTCAACAAGTCCGCGTCCATGGACGAGCTGGCGGCGCGAATCGAGAGCGTGGTGCGCCGCACCGGCGAGACGGAGCGGATGCGCAAGCTGTTCGCCCGCTACACCTCCGCGGCGGTGGTGGACGAAATCCTCAAGAGCGCGGACGCGGTGGTGCTCACCGGCGAGAAGCGCGAAGTGACGGTGCTGTTCGCGGACATCCGCAACTTCACCGGCCTCGCCGAGAGCCTGCCTCCCGAGCAGGTCGTCGGAGTGCTCAACCAGGTGCTGGGCCGGCTGTCGGACGCGGTGCTCACGTGCGGCGGGACGCTGGACAAGTTCCTCGGCGACGGGCTGATGGCGGTGTTCGGCGCTCCGGTGGCGCGCACGGACGACGCGCTGCGCGCCCTTCAGTGCGCGAAGATGATGATGGACGCGATGACGGACCTGCGCGTGGAGGCGGAGGCCGAGTGGGCCGCCAACGGCCGCGAGGGCCACCCGCTGGTGCTGGAGCTGGGCGTGGGCATCAACTCGGGCGTCGTCGTCGCCGGCAACATCGGCAGCACGGTGCGCTCCGAGTACACCTGCATCGGCGACGCGGTGAACGTCGCCGCGCGGCTGTGCGCGCTCGCGGGTCCGGGGGAAATCCTGGTGGGCGAGCGCACCCGGGAGCTGGTGGACGCCAACGAGACGGCCTTCGAGGACCTGCCGCCCGTCCGCCTGAAGGGTAAGCAGCAGCCGGTGCCGCTATTCCGCGCGCTTTAGGCCCGCGTGAAGTCTTCCCCACTCCAGGCCGCCGCTGGCGGTAGGGTGGGGCCATGAATCCGTCCGCTGATGACCGCCCTCCGCCCTCCCGTCGCTCACCCGTGCTGTGGGTGGGACTGGTGTTCGCCCTCGCCCTCATGTGCGCGGTGCTGGTGGGGGCGCTGACGCGCTCGAAGGCGGTGTACTCGGAGCGGATCCACCAGGACATCGCCGTGCTGGAGGACGCGCTGTCGCGCTTCCATGCGGACGGCAACGCGCTGCCTGAAGAGGCGGACCTGGAGCCCCTGCTGGTGCCCAAGTACCTGCCGGCGCTGCCGCTGGACCCCTGGGGGCGGCACTACCGGTACACCAGCAACGGCAACCAGGTCTTCATCGCGACCTTCGGCCTGAGCGACGACCGGGGCGGCAGCCGCGAGGAGCAGGACCACACCAACCACGACGGGCACCCCCGGCCCGAGAAGACGAAGTAGCCGTCCTGCCGTGCCCTCGGCCGACCCGAGGGCCGGCGTGCGATGGGCCGTGGACTCCGGGCGCTCCGTCAGGCGGATGTGAAGGAGGGGCCCCCCGCCCGGCGGCATCGTGCGCATCTGTCCCGAGGAGGGATGGAGTCCAGGCCATCCCCGCGAGGAGGGCGGCCATGGCCATCGTCTGTGCGAGCCCGCTGATGGCGCGGGAGTCCCGGGAAGTGGAGGTGGCCGCGGCGCTGGCGGCCAGGCTGGGAGAGCCGCTCCTGCTCGTGGGCGTCATGGACGGCGAGCCGCTGACGGAGGCCTCGCGGCTGGAGGCCCAGCGACACCTGGAGGCCCTGGCGGAGCGGCTGGAGCTTCCCCCAGGGCGGGTGAGCTGTCGGGTGCGCTCGGACGCGGAGGAGGTGCTGGCCGACGAGGAGTGCCGGCACTCGCGCTGGGTGGTGGCCGCGGCGGAGGGCTGGCGCACGTCGGCCTGGAGGCGCGCCTCGCTGCCGGAGCGGCTGGCCCGACGGGGCTGCGGCCCGGTGCTGGCGGTGCGCCGCGCGGAGGCGCTGGTGGACTGGCTGCGAGGGCGGCGCAGGCTGCTCGTCCTGGTGGGCGTGGATCCGCTGTCCCCCACGGCCGAAGCCGCGGTGGCCTTCCTGCGCGAGCTGCGCCGGGTGGGCCCGTGCGACGTGCTGGCCACCTACGTGTGCTCGCCGCTGGAGGAGCGGGAGCGGCTGGGCATCCACACCCCCGTCCATGTCGACCTGCTGGAGCCTCGGGCCCGGGACATGGAGGCGTTGGACCCGGCGGTGGAGACGGTGCTGCTGCGCGACGTGCGCGAGCAGGTGGGGGACCTGCTGGGCGAGGGCGGCGTGGAGGTGGTGCTGGAGCCCGGCTTCGGTCGGCCCGCGGACCACCTGCTGCACGTGGCGCTCTCTCGCGGCGCGGACCTCATCGTGGTGGGCATGCGCGCGCGGGGGGCGATGAAGCGGCTGTGGCACGGCTCGGTGTCGGCCGGGGTGCTGCGGCACGCGGAGCAGGCCGTGGTGTGCGTGCCGGACGCGCTGCATGAGCCCCGGCACGCGCAGCCGCCTCGCAGCGTGCTGGTGCCGGTGGACTTCTCCGAGGCGAGCGCGCGCGCCATCTCCCAGGCCCGCTCCCTGGTGGGGCCGGGCGGCCGGGTGCACCTGCTGCACGTGCACCGCAAGCGCCTGGGCGAGGCGGGGGATTACATCGACCACTATGGCGTGCTGCCCGAGCCTCCACGCGAGCGCGACGTGACGCTGCGGCGGCTGTGGGAGCTGGTGCCTCGCGACGAGGGCGCCCAGGCGCTGCGCTGGAGCGTGGAGGGGGTCACCGGCGAGGATATCGCCCTGGCCATCTGCCAGGCGACGGAGCGCGAGGGCGTGGACCTGGTCTGCCTGGGGACTTCGGGCGGGCCCGCGCGAGAGCAGGACGCGCTGCCCGGCGCGGTGGCTCGGGAGCTGGTGGCGCGCTGCCGCCGGCCCGTCATGGTGGTTCCAGGCTCGTGAGGCGGTTCCAGGCTCGTGAGGTGGTTCCGAGTTCGTGACGCTCTTGAGACAGCAGTCACCCAGGTACACATGAAAGGGTTTTCAGGTGGGTCGCTTCTGTCCCCACCTGCCAGGATAGCTGGCCCGTTGAACGGAAGACCCGATGGGGCGCTAGAATCCCCCGCACCACGCATCACAGCAGGGGGTTTGCCGGTGACGCTCAGTGGTTACCGAGAAGAAGAGCTCGTCTGCAATCGTGCCTCGCTCATCATCCACGGCGGCACGGAGGAGGAGCGCCGCAGCTGGGCCCAGGAGGCCGCGCGCAACTTCGACGTGGAGCTGGTGGAGGTGAAACAGGCCACGGACCTGGCCGCGGCGCTTCGCCAGCGCAACGGCGTGTTGTTCATCCCCGACGCCGCCAAGCTCGGACGTGACGCGCAGGGGCTCATCCTGCGCTGCCTCCAGATGCAGGAGGAGCGTCCCAAGGTGGTGGTGGGCGTGTCGGGCGCGGCGGACGCGGCGCTCTCTCGCGGGACGTTGCGGGAGGACCTGCACTACCGGCTGCACCAGGCGCAGGTGGACCTCCAGAAGGAAGGCCTGCGGGAGCTTCTGCGGAGGCGCTGGTCGCTGCAGGCGGAGCAACTCGCGCTGAAGGCCGCCGCCGCGAAGGCCGCCGCGGAGTCGGAGCGCGAGGCCGCCGAGGCCCGTCGCCCCGGCTCGGTGACTCGCACGCTGCCCAAGGCGCGCAAGTCCGTCTCCAGCTCGCGCAAGCCGGCGGCTCGAAACCTGTCGCCTCGCTGAAGTCCGCGAGTGCGCGCTCCTCGCGCGAGGGGCACTGTGTCCCCTCGCGCCGTCAGTCGAGGCACAAGGGCCCGTCGGCGCCCGGCCCACTCGAAGACGCGAGGAGACCCCATGTCGCTGGAGCTCATCCGAGGAGACATCACCCGAGTCGACGCGGACGCCATCGTCAACGCGGCCAACAGCTCGCTCTTGGGAGGCGGTGGCGTGGACGGCGCCATCCACCGCGCCGCGGGCCCGGACCTGGTGGCCGAGTGCCGGCTCCTGCACGGCTGCCCCACCGGCCAGGCGAAGGTGACGCGCGGCTACCGCCTGCCCGCCCGTCACGTCATCCACACCGTGGGCCCCGTCTGGCGCGGCGGCGCGCAGGGCGAAGAGGCCACGCTGGCCCGGTGCTACAAGAGTGTCTTCGCCCGGGTGTCGGAGCTGGGGCTGCGCTCGGTGGCCTTCCCCTCCATCTCCACCGGCATCTACGGCTTCCCGATTGAGAAGGCCGCGCCCGTGGCCCTCCGGGAAATCCAGGCGGCGCTGGCCCGATTGTCACACCTTGAGAAGGTGACAGTGGTGCTCTTCTCGGAGGCGGATTTGGAGACGTATCAGCGCGCGCTCGAGGCGGTGCAGGGGGCTGCTGGGGGCGAGAATGTGTGAACGAGGAAAACTGGGCTACAGTTTCGCCCACGTCCTTTCTTCGTGGAGCATCACATGTCTCAGGAAAACGCTGCTGGTAAGCCAAAGCGCGGGCTCAAGCGGCCCATCGAGGTGGTCCGCGCCGAGCTTCTGAACGACTCGGACACCAAGAAGATCGCCGCGGCCGTGAACATGAAGCTTGAGGACTACGTGGAGCTGGTCCTGAAGTACGCCCAGGACAAGGACCTGCAGCCCGAGCTGAACATCGTCCCGGATGACGAGCTGCGTAAGAACGGCATCACCCCGGTGACGTCCGAGGAGGCCGCCGACATCATCATCCGAGGGATGAAGGGGGAGCTGCCCGGCTCCGCGCCCGACTTCGACAACTCCAAGTTCGAGCAGAAGGCGACCGGCGGGAAGCCCTCGCTGACGACGCCGGAGCCGGCGAGTCCGGCTGCCTCGGCCCAGCCGGCGGCTCCGGCGGGTCCCCAGGACGCGGCCGTGCGGCAGGCGATGTTGGATCAGATCAAGCGCGGTGGTGGCGGCCGGGCCTGAGTTCGTACCCCGGGGCGGAATGTCGGAGAAAATCCGACGGAAATTCCGGCGGAAACAAATCAACCGCTCCGCCGAGAATCACTCTGAGTCTTCGCTTCGGCAAAAACTTCCTTCTTCCTCTCCCCTTTCTTCTCTTCGAGGTATCGCGCCATGGGCCTGTTCTCCAGCTTCAACCCCCTCAAGTTGATTCAGAAGCCCCTGGAGCTGCTCGGCAAGGCGGCGGAGACGGTCAGCAAGGTCGCCGGCGGCATCGCGAACATCGGCGGCAAGGTCCTCGACTTCCTGAAGAAGCCGGCTGAAGAGGTGATTTCGCCCATCACCGACAAGATCAGCGAGCAGATCAAGAAGATTCCCTTCCTGGGCAAGTTCCTGGCCCCGGTGGTGGAGAACCTGATGAAGCAGGGCGTCACGTCGCTGGTCGGCGAGGGCCCCATCGGCGGCATCGGCGCGCTGGCGAAGGCCGCGACGAAGATCGAGGACGTGGTCAAGGTCGCCGAGACGGTTCGCAAGGGCGCCGACAAGGTCGACGCGTTCGCGGACAACTTCCTGGGCCAGCAGAACGTGCAGAACATCTTCGCCCAGCGTCAGGCTTCCTTCATCGAGTAAGCGCTCTCGCGCCCCTGGCGCGATGATGCGGCACCGAGGGCCGGCCTTCCGCGAGAGCGGGGTCGGCCCTGCGGCTTTGCGGGGCACAGAGTGGATGAGGAACTGGGGCCGGCCTTCCGCAGGAGCGGGGCTGGCCCTTTGGCTTTACGAAGTCAGGCGAGGACTGGCGCGATGGCCGAGGACCGGCCTTCCCCAGGAAGGGGCAGCCCAGCGGAGCCTCCGGTCCTGCTGAAGCAGTCCCCGCTTGGGAGCGGCCGGAAGCCAGACCTGGGTGGTTTCGCACCCCGTCGTGATCCTCAAAACATGAGACTGAGTCCGCACTATCCGTGCGGATTTGGAGCTGCTTTTCTCAGCTTCCGAGGCGGTGGATCACGTCGTTGAGAAGCGGTGCCGCGAGCCCGCGAAGAGCCTCTCCTATAGAGCGTGGTGGGCCAGGTGGATCATCACGGCCCGGCTTCAGGGGAGGGCAGGTGGGCTCAGCCCTCTTCGTTGGCCAGCCGCTTCACGTCGCGCAGGAGCCGGTCGGTCGAGTCGCTGTCCGCGCTGTCGTAGTACCCGCGAATCTGTCCATGCGAGTCCACGAGGACGAAGTGGGTGCCGTGGAAGATGGAGAGCAGGTCCTCCTCGGCGGCGCCGGGCTCGCGGCCCATGCTGACCTTGAAGCCGTGGACGATGGTGTCCTTGAGCACGTCGTAGTCGCCGGTGAGGAAGCTCCAGCGCGCGAAGTTGGCGCCGTGGAGCTGGCCGTACTCGGTGAGGCGCGCGGGCGTGTCGTACTTCGGGTCGACGGAGAAGGAGACGAGCTGGAGATTCGTCCCGAACGAGTCGGTGTTGGTCTGCACCTGAGCCATCTTCCGGGTGAAGGCGGGGCACACGGTGGGGCAGCGGGTGAAGATGAAGTTGGCGATGAAGGGGTGGCCTCGGAGCTGGGCGCTGCCGAAGGGCTGACCGTCATGTCGGGTGAAGGTGAAGTCCGGCAGGGCGCCGAGCTGGGGCAGGGGCTCGCTGCCCGCGCGGTTCAGGTTGACGGCGGCGACCGCGGCGAGGCCCAGCGCGACGACGGCGATGCCGGCCCAGAAGCCAGGGCGTTGCGTGAGACGGGCCGGGGGGAGCGCGAGAGGGGAGTCGGCGGACATGGCCCGGACCTAACGAAAGCCTCGGGAGGGCACAAGCGCGTCGGACGGCCCAGGGTCAACCTGCCTACTCGCGAGCTGTAGCGCGCATCAGGCCGCCCCGAGGGCAGGCGGGCCCGAGGGAGCGCGCGAGGGCCCGCGGCTTGAGGCCATCAGGGCCGCGTGCTAGCCGGGAAGGCGGTGATGACTGGCGAGCGCTCCATACCGGGTCGACGAGCCGCGTCCCGCCTTCCGGGGCGAGGGATTCGCCGGAGCATGTCCCCCAGTGGAAGCGCATCCGGCTCTCCGGAGCGAGGAATGGCTGGGCGCCTTTTTTCCGGAGGCGCGGCGGTCACCGGGGCGCCTCGTGATGCGAGCGTCGCCTCGGAACAGCGAGCCGTGTTCCGCGTTCCCGAGAGAAAGCTGCTCGGGAGCATGCCTCTCGCCGGTCTCCTCATGGCGCTCATGCCGCTGGACGTGCTCGCCTGTGCGACGTGCTCCCTGCGCGAGCCCGAGTCGGCGGTGCGCTCGGCGCTCCTGGTGGTCGGGTTGATGCTCACGCCATTCCTGGTGGTGGGCGTGGGGCTGTGGGCGGTGCGGCGCGCGGGCCGGGAGGCCTCTCGGGAGGACGGCGCGTGAGCACGTCCATCGAGGGAAAGTCCCAGCCGTCGTCAAACACATCCTCGGCCACGAGCGCGAGGACGCTGGCGCTCCCCGAGGACGCGAGTGTCGACGGGCACCGCATCGACGCGCTGCTGGGTTGGAGTCACCGCTTCGAGGCGGGGATGGCCGCGCTCGCGCTCGGGTGGATGGTGGTCGCGGTGTGGCGCTTCCGGAACGCGAAGCGAGCGGCCTCGGACGGTGGCACGAAGCGCTCCCGAGCGTGGGTGTTCGGCCTGGCGCTGAGCACGTTCCTCGTGGTGGACGGAGCGCTGCTGGTGGGCTCGGAGGGCTACCTCCGGGACGTGCTGTGGAACCTCCAGGTTCCCGCGACGGACCCGCGCACGGTGCGCATCGAAATCAACGCGCATCAGTGGTCCTGGGAGGCGCGCTACGCGGGCGAAGACAACCGCTTCAACACCCCCGACGACGTGGTGACGTGGAATGACCTGCGCGTGCCCGCGGGTGTGCCCGTCTGGGTGCAGCTGGTCTCCACGGATGTGGTGCACGGCTTCTCGCTCCCGAACTTCCGAGTGAAGCTGGATGCGATTCCGGGGCGCGTGAATCAGACCTGGTTCCGAGCCGCGCGCGAGGGCTCGTGGGAAGTGGCCTGCTACCAGCACTGCGGCACCAGCCACTACCGGATGCGCGGCGAGCTGCGCGCCCTGTCCCAGGAAGCGTATGTCGCGTGGCTGCGCGAAGCGGGACGGCAAGCCGTGCAGGCCTACGACGTGGATGACAGCGCGGCCCACTGGGGCTGGGAGTGGAAGGCACCGTGAGCTTGCTCTCGCTCGACCACAAGGCCGTGGCGCGGCGCTACCTGTGGAGCGGCCTGGGCTTCCTGTTGTTGGGCGGACTGCTCGCGCTGGCCATCCGCTGGCAGTGGGCATGGCCGGGGCAGCCGGTGCCAGGGCTCGCCTGGGCGCTGCCCGAGTCCCGAGGCGCGTTGACTCCCCCCACGTACACGGCCGTCTTCACCATGCACGGCCTGGTGATGATCTTCTTCGCGGTGACGCCGCTGCTCTTCGGTGCACTGGGGCACTTCGTGTTGCCGCTGGCCATCGGCGCGCGAGGGCTCGCCTTCCCGAGACTCTCGGCGCTGGGCTACTGGGTGTACGCGCTGGGGGGCGTGCTGGTGCTGGCTTCGTTCGCGGTGCGGCTCGGGCCTGCGAGCGCGGGCTGGACGGCGTACCCACCGCTGTCGACGTCGGCCTTCACGCCCGGGTTGGGACAGACGCTGGTGACGGTGGCGGTGCTGTGCGCGGGCACGTCCGCCTTCACGTATGGCCTGAACTTCGTCGTCACGGTGGCGCGGTGTCGAGCTCCGGGGATGACGTGGGGACGGCTGCCGTTGACGGTGTGGGGCCTCTTCTTCGCCTCGGTGTTGAACGTGCTCTTCGTGCCGGTGCTGGCCGCTGCAACGGTGTTGCTGTTGATGGACCGGTTGCTGGGGACCCAGTTCTTCATCGCGGGCGCGGCGGCGGTGGGTGGTGGTGGGGACCCGGTGGTGTACCAGCACCTCTTCTGGCTGTTCGGCCACCCGGAGGTCTACATCCTCATCCTGCCCGCGTGGGGCATGGTGGGGGACCTGGTGGCGTTCTTCAGCCGCAAGCCCGCGCATGGCTATCGGCTGACGGCGGGGGCCATGGGGACGGTGTCCGCGCTGAGCGGGCTCGTCTACGCGCACCACCTCTTCACCAGTGGCATGTCCCCGTTGCTCGGGCGCAGTTTCATGGTGCTGACGCTGCTCATCTCCCTGCCGGCGGAGGTGATGTTCCTCAACTGGCTGATGACGCTGTGGCGAGGCAGCGTGCGGCTGACGTCGCCGATGCTCGCGGCGCTGGCGACGATGGTCGTCTTCGGACTGGGCGGAATCACGGGCCTGGCGCTGGGGGCGGTGGCCACGGACGTGCCGCTGCACGGGACGCTGTGGGTGGTGGGGCACTTCCACCTGACGATGGGAGCCGCGAGCTTCCTGGGTGTCTTCGCGGGCCTCTACTTCTGGTTCCCGAAGATGTTCGGGCGCGCGCTGCACGAGGGACTCGCGAAGGTGCACGTGCTGTCGAGCGCGGTGCTGTTCCTCGGTGTCTTCGGCGGACAGCTCGCGGCGGGCTACGCGGGGCAACTGCGGCGGCTGTATGACCCGTACCAGTACACGTACCTGAAGCACCTGCTGCCGCTGAACCAGTGGACGACGGTGTGCGCGTTCCTGCTGGGCGCCGCGCAAGTCGTGTTCGTGGTGAACCTGGCGTGGACGTTGCGGCGAGGGCGCGCGGCGGAAGCGAACCCGTGGCAGGTGGGCACGCTCGAGTGGACGTGCGCATCGAGCCCGCCTGGTGAAGGCAACTTCACGCAAGTCCCCGTGGTGCTGCGCGGGCCGCATGCGCTGTCGCAGCCCGAGGTGCTGGAGCGACTCGGCCGAGACTGGATTGGACAGGCGGAGGTGCTGCCAGGAGTGGCCCGACAGGACACGGCTGAAGACGCCGTGCCCGCCTCCGAGGGCACCGTGTCCACCGTGGGGCGCGTGACATGAGGGGACACGGACGGAGTCCAGCCGACCGCATGTCGAGCACCATGCACGGACCGAGGTGCGCCACATGAGCGCGGAGCGCAACCCGATGGGGGACAAGGCGGAGACGCGCGTCGACTCCACTCCGCATTCGACGTCTGGAGCCCTCGGCATGAAGCCGCTGCCTTCCGTGAGCGACGCCCGCGCGGAGCCCTCTTCACTCGAAGCGAGCACGTCGTCCGCCACCGCGGAGACCGCGAACGCGGAAGGCACAGCGTGGCTCGGCACGGTGCTGGGGCTCGCCGCGTGGTCGATGTTCTTCGCCTCGCTCGCCTTCGCGGTGGGCTGGTATCGGATGCGCGAGCCGTGGCCCTCGCTCCCTGTGTCCCTGCTGGGATTGGGCCTCACGGGGCTCCTGCTTCTCACTGGAAGCGCCGTGCTTCACCTGGGCCTCCAGCGGCGCGAGTCACCGTGGCCCGCGCGGTGTGCCCTGGCCCTGGGACTGGGTTTCCTCGCGCTCCAGGCGATGTGGACGCACCAGGCCTGGTGGACCGAGCACGTGCGCATCCCCGAGGGCGGCGTCTCCGCCTCCGCGTTCCACGGGCTCACGGCGCTGCATGCGCTGCATGTGCTCGGGGTGACTGCTGGTCTCTTCTTCGTCTGCTGGCGCCACGCGCGCGGCGCGGACGTGCGAGCCTCACTGCGGCGTCACGTGCTGGGCTGGCACTTCGTGACGGCGATGTGGGTGCTCCTCTTCGTGGCGGTGTACCTCCCATGACGACTCCTCGTGGAACCTCCCGTGTGAGCACCGTACGGGCACTGATGGTGCTGTTGCCGCTCGTGCTCACGGTGGGCTGTCGCTCGAAGAGTGCCCCCAGCTTCGAGCCCCTGAAGCTCGCGGACGGCCGTGTCATCCCAGCGGAGACGCTGACGCGCGGGCACTCGGTGTACACGTACTACTGCGCGTCCTGTCACGGAGCGCAGGGAGACGGACAGGGCCCCGCGGGGCGTGGGATGCGGCCCGTGCCGCGCAGCTTCCGTCAGGGCCTCTTCAAGTTCGGAGGCGTCGCCGTCGGCGAGCTGCCCCCTGACGACGCGCTGAAGCGCACGCTGCGTCGAGGCCTGCACGGCACGCCGATGTTCGCATGGGACGTGCCCGACGCGGACTTGGAGGCGGTGCTCCAGTACCTGAAGACCTTCAGCCCGCGCTGGAAGGAAGAGGTCCCCGGCAAGCCCCTGGCCGTGTCACCCGACCCGTGGCGGGGCCGAGACGCGGAGGCCATCGAGCGAGGCCGCGTCGCCTACCATGTCTCGGGCGCGGGGAACGCGGGGTGCTCCAGTTGCCACGTCGCGTACCTGCCGCGCGCGGAGCTGGCCGCGCTGCTGAAGAAGGCGCTCGGGCGCGACGTGGACCTGTCCAAGATGGACCCGTACACGGCCCTGGCTCGCGAGTCGGACCACCCCGTGGCGGTGGACGCGAAGGGCGAGCCCACGAAGACGGAAAAGGTGCTGCCTCCGGACTTCCTCTTCCAGCCGCTGCGCACGGTGTGGCCGGTGGGCGAGACGGTGGACGGCGCCCCGTACACGGCCGAGCGCCAGCGCGAGGACCTCTACCGCGTCATCTCCTCGGGCGTGGGAGGCGCGGCGATGCCCACGTGGAAGGGCGCCATCCCCGAGGAGAACCTGTGGGCGCTCGCGTACTACGTGCAGACGCTCGTCGTGCTGCGCGACACGGACGCGGCCGATGAGCTCAAGTCCCGACTGCGAGGCTCGACTCCGTGAGCCGTGCCCGAGGGGCCACGGGCGTCACATGCGCTGCTTCCACGGGCTCGCGAGCAAGCCGGATGAGCTTCAGTCGGGACAGGAGCCGCATCACCTGCCACGTGGGGTCCAGCTCGAAGCGTCGAGCGGCGAAATTGGGGCTCGCGGGCCGGGCGTGGTGGTTGTTCTGGAACAGCTCGCCCATGCAGACCACGTCCATGGGCAGCGTGTTGCGTGACGCGTCCCGGGTCGCGAAGTTGCGATAGCCGGAGCGGTGACCGAACCAGTTGACGATGGCGCCGTGCACCGGCCCCATCACGAAGTGCGCGGGCAGGAGCGCCCAGTGCCAAGGGCGCGTGGCGAAGCGCCGATAGAACAGCGTGTAGAGCGCGCCGAAGGTGACGCGCGAGGGCCAGCTGTTGAAGACCTTCTCCAGCGCGGGCCATTTCGGATAGCCCCCGAGGAAGCGGGCTTCCGGCTGGATGCGCCGGGTGAGCAGTCCCTCATAGCGTCGTGCCGTGTTGAGCATCATGCGCAGCGGGTTCCGCTGGTGCGAGGGCGAGTGCGGATCCTTCTCGGTGTCCGCGTAGGCGTGGTGCTCGCGGTGGAGGATGGCGTAGGCGCGCGGGTCCAGGTAGCTGGAGCCCTGCACCAGCGCGGTGCAGAGGTGGAGGGCGCGCTCGGTGCGAGGCCGCATCGTGTACATGCGATGCGCGGCGTAGCGGTGCTGGAACAGGCTCTGGAAGAGCACGCTCAGCGTCCAGTGTGATGCGAAGAAAAGATAGACCATGCCGGCTCAACCTCCGGGCATGTCATCGCCCTGTCAGGCCCGTCCCGAAACGAGGCCGCGAGACTTCATTCCTCGGAGGGGGCGGAGTCCGGGCAGCGGGTCGGTCGCACCGTGAAGCCACGCGTCGAACGACGGAGGACCAGGCGATGGAGCGAGCGAGGCGCGTCCGTCTCGGGAGATTCCACGTCCCGGACTCGCGATGCCTCGTGAGGGAACGCGCGTCCTCGCGCCTCGAAGCCTGGGGTTGGTGTGTCGGATGCACTGGGGCCAGCGCTTCCTTCCGGAGAGCATCCCATGTCCCGAATCGACGCCCCTGGCGGTACGCCGCTGTCCCTCGACACCGTTCCCGACGCGGTTCCCACACCGCCCACGCCGTCACGTCCGTCCGCCTCGCCCCCACGCGAGCGCAACGAGGTGAGCGCCTACGGAGGGAGTGCCTCCCCGGGACGCGCGTCCTCGCGTGGCACGGAGACTCCGCCGCGAGTCGCGGGCCCGAGTGTGTCGGCCGGAGAGCTGACTGCCCTGGGCGGCAAGCTGCGCGCCCCTCGCGCGGAGGTCCCCTCGGAGGTGGCGTCGGAAATCCAGTCGCGGCTGACGCGGAGCCTCGGAGACTGGGTTGTCAGCGACACCGACGTGAAGACGGTGCACGCGTTGCTCGGCCAGCTCCCTCCCGCGGCCTACCGGGCGACGCTGGAGTGGATGGAGCGCGGAGGGCTCTTGAAGACGTTCCTCTCGGAGCAGGACCCAGGCGCCCGCGACGCCTTCCTCAAGCAGGCCGAATCCCAGGGTGTCCTCCAGCGACTCCCGGGAGAGCCCGCCTCGGGGCCGCTGGGCTACCCGGGCAAACCTGGGTTCCTCCGGGATGAGTCATCGCTGCCGGAGTCCCTTCGTCACGCGGTGCGCGAGCACTCCGTCGCCGCGGGCAGGGCCTTCCACGCGGACCACGCGGCATACCTGGGGCGGTACGTGAAGGCCGTGGAGGACGCGGGGAGCCTGGCGGAGCTGCGCAAGCTTGGCGCGCCCAGGGATGCGCGGCTGCCGGACTCGGTGCTGGGGCTGGACAGGCGAGACCCCGAGCGGGAGTCCCTCGCGAAGCAGTGGCGGCAGGCGGTGGGGACGCCCGTGTCCACGGCGTGGGTCTACCAGGCCGTCAACGCGAAGCAGCGGGAGCTGCTCGGAGAGCGAACGGGGGGCACCCTCGCATTGAAGGGCAAGGCGGAGCTGGCGCAGGGCAACCTCAAGCTGGGGGGAGACGCGCAGGTCGACTCGCGCGGCAAGGTGGACCTGAAGGCCGCGAGCGGCGTGGAGCTGAAGGGCGGGCCGGTGGGCTTGAAGGTGATGGCGGACACGAAGGGGAAGGTCCAGTCGGAGGTGAAGCTCGACCTGGGGCTCGTCAAGGTGAGCCAGGCCTCGGACGGCGAGCTGAAGGTGTCACTCGGCGTGGGCAAGCATGCTGGCAGCTACACGACGCTCAACCTGGACGAGGCGCGGTTCGGCGGAGGCGTCTTCGCCCAGGTGGAGGAGGCAGGGAACAAGGCGGAAGTGCGACTGGGATTCGACCTGCAGGGGCTGACGGCGAAGCGCTCGAAGGAGGCCGTGGACCGCGAGCACGTGGGCCTCTTCGACGAGCCGCCCGAGCTGGGACGCGGCCTGTCCTGGGACGCGCTGCCGGAGTCGAAGCGGGAGCGGTATGCCCGGAACGGTTGGAATCGCGAGGAGTGGACCCGGGTACAGGGGCCCTGAGCGCCAACGGACGGACGACCCTCCTGGCGCCACCCCGCCGAGCAAGCGAGGAGGCTGGAAACGAGGCAGGGCGGCTTCTCCATGCCCACCCTTTTTCCGGAAGCGACCCTTCATTTCAGTCGAGTGAGGCAGCGGATGGCGATGGAGCGAGCTCAGCGGTTCGTGGAGGCACTGTCGAGGTTGGAGGAGAACGGCGACGTGGAGGGCCTCATCGAGCTCTTCAGCGACGATGCGCAGGTGAGCAACGTCGCCTCGTCCCACGTCTTCTCCGGCCGGGAGGGCGCGCGGCATTTCTGGCGCGAGTACAAGTCCACGCTGCGCCAGGTGAAGTCCACCTTCCGCAACATGATTGAGGCCGGCGACAGGGTGGCCTTGGAGTGGGAGTCCCATGGCACCGCGCACAACGGCGCGGCCGTGTCCTACGAGGGCGTCTCCATCATCGAGTGGGACGGCGAGCACATCCGCCGCTTCTACGCGTACTTCGACCCGCACGCCCTGGGCTCCGCGCTGGTGAACGACACCGCGAAGCGCTCGGAGGTCCCCGCCACCGCGCCGGCGTGATGGCTGTCAGGGGGACTCGGGCGTCCGAGGCAGCTCCACCGTGACGGTGGTGCCCAGCCCGGGCGAGCTCTCCAGGTGGATGTGCCCCCCATGGGCCTCCACCACCTGCCGGGAGAACCACAGCCCCAGGCCGAAGCCGCCGTAGTGCCGCAGCGGCACCGCGCGGCCGAAGCGCTGGAAGAGGTGCGCGAGCTGCTCGGCGGGGATGCCGATGCCCCTGTCCTTCACCACCAGCCGCGCCAGGTCTCCGGGGATGCACGTCACTTCCACCTCCACGGGTCTCCCCAGGCCGTACTTGAGGGCGTTGGACAGCAGGTGCGTCACCATTCCGTCCACGCGCGCGTGGTCCCACCGCCCTGGCACCGCGCTGGTGGCGTGCAGGAAGAGGGTGGCGCCCGCCCGCTCGCGCTCCTCGGTGAAGCGCGCCATCACCGCGCGGCACACTTCCACCAGGTCCACCGGCTCCGGGGTGAGGTGCAGGCGGCCCTCGGACAGGTGGGCCACCTCCAGCAGCTCGCGCACCAGCCGTCCCAGCCGGTCCACCTGCTGCACGGCGGACGTGGTGCGCTCGCGCACGTCGCCGTCGGAGGACATGCGCCGCAGCCGGGAGAGCTGGAGCTTGAGGGCCGTCAGCGGCGTGTTGAGCTCATGGCTGGCGATGGCGAGGAACTCGTCGCGCAGTTGGAGCGCCTGCTGCGTCTGGTGGAACAGGTGCGCGTTCTGCACGGCGGCGCTCGCGCGGCGGGCCAGCTCCACGGCGAGCGCCAGGTCCTCCTCGGTGTGGTGACGGCCGGAGAGGCAGTGGCCCAGCGTCAGCGCGCCGAGCACGCCCTCGGGCGTCTCCAGCGGCACGGACAGCCACGAGGTGGGGGCCAGGGCGCGCAGCAGGGCGAGCTGCTCGGGGCCGCACGCGGTGGCCTCCACCCAGGCCGCGTCGACGTCGGGGTGGAAGGAGGGCAGGCCGCTGGCGAGCGCGCAGATGGGGGTGCCGGGACGCTCGGGCGGGTGCCAGCGGCTGGCGGCGAGCAGGCCCGCGCACTCCGGCGTGGCGGCGTGGAAGGTGCGGCGCACCTCATGGTCTGGCCCGAGCACGTCGATGATGCAGAAGTCGCCCAGCGTGGGCACCAGCCCCAGGGCCACGCCGCGCAGGGTGTGGCCCAAATCCAGCGACGTCGCGAGCACCGCGGTGGCGTGCTGGAGCAGCCCCACGCGCTCCACCTGGGTGCGCTCGGCGGCGAGCAGCCGGGCCCGCTCCAGGGCCATGGTGGCCTGCTGCGCGAGCATGTCGATGAAGGCGCGCTCCTCGGCGTCGAAGTCGTGCGCGCGGCCCCAGATGAAGGCCAGACAGCCCACCGTCCTGTCGCGTGAGAAAAGGGGAAGGCACGCGATGGACACGTCGCCGCTCTCGGGGCGAGCGGCCTCGGCGGCCTCCGGGAAGCGTTCGGCCATGGAGGCCAGGTCGGTTATCCACAGGTGGGCGCGGGTGCTCACGGCCACGGCGACGGGCACGTGGGCGGCGTCCACGGGGACATGGGTGAAGGCGGCCTCGATTGCGGGCGGGCAGCGCACGGTGTGGACCATCTCCATGGACGTGCCCGTGGCGTTCATCAGATAGAGGGCTCCGGTCTGGGCCTCCAGGGTGCGCACGGCCTCCACGACGACGGCGCGGGCGACGTCCTCGGGGGTGAGGGCGCCGGAGAGGGCCAGGGTGAGGGACTGGAGGCTGCGCATGCGGGAGCTGGCGAGCTCGGCGCTGGCGCGGGCGAGGCGGCTCTCCGCCAGCAATTCGACTCCCGCACCCTGTCCTTCATCGGGTGGGGGCAAGCGGAGGCTGACGGACGAATGCTTCTCCATGCGCGCGCTTCCCGACGGCGCAGGTGACGCCGCGAGTCCCATGCACTGAAACGCATCCCAGGCCGGATTTCCGGCCCCGGAGGGATGAGTGTCCTGCGGCCGTCAGTCCCCCGCGCGGCCAGTGAACACACCGGCCGCCGACTTCCGACCCCGAGCCCGGAGGAAGGTGGCTGTCGGACAGAGCGCCCCACCTCTCATGCTGCTTCCTCTACGCGGAGTGTGGCGCTACCGTTCCGGCCGGGCCTCGGAGTCACTCCTCCAAGGTCATCACTGGCATGGAGGTTTCGTTCGGGTCCCTCACGCAGGTGGTCTCCTGTCGCCTCCCCCTCCTTCATCGCGTCCACGAACGCCCACCCCCTGGCCGGCTCCCGTTGCGGAAACTTCGCAATCGGTCCCGGGTTCTTCGTGAGTCACGCCGGCATGATGGACGCAGAGGACGCCCGGCCCACCCGCCGCCCGGCCGCCTGCCACGCGCCCTCACGGATACCCACTGATGAACCGTTTCGCCGCCGTCCTCGTCATCCTGTCCTTGTTGTCCACCACCACCGCTCGCGCCCAACAGAAGTCGCCTCCCAAAGACGCACCGAAGACGGAGGAGCCCGCCGACAAGCAGCCTCCGGCGGAGGACCCTTCGCTGGACTTCGACCTGCTGGAGCCCGATGAGCTCACGGGCGCGGCCCAGGTGGACCCGGAGCTGCAAGCGCGCCTGGACCGCCGCCGCACCATGCTCAAGCTGCACCAGGGCCTGGGCTTCGCGTTGGCCGCGGGACTCGTCACCACGACGGTGATTGGTCAGCTCCAGTTCAACGACTCGTTCCGCGGGGGCGGTGATGACCGCAACCTGCTGGGCCTGCACCGCGGGTTCGCGGTGGGCACCTCCGTCGTCTTCGCCTCCGTGGGCTTGCTGGGCCTGCTGGCGCCCAAGCCCCTGGAGAAGGAGGAGTTCCAGTGGGACACCATCACCTTCCACAAAATCTTCATGTCCATCGCGACGGCGGGGATGCTGGCGCAGGTCATCCTCGGCATCATGGCGACGGACCGGTTTGGACGGTTGTCGGAGACGGACCTCGCCACCGCGCACCAGGTCGTTGGCTACACCACCTTGGGCGCCGTGTCGGCGGGTGTCTTCACGCTGTTCTTCTGAATCTTTCCGCCCGGGTGCCGTTGGGCATCGGGTGGGCTGACTTCGATTTTCTGGAGATGGACATGACTGTTCGACGACTCGCGCTGCTCACCACCCTGCTTGTCTCCCTGCCTGCCCTGGCCCAGGGCACGGCGAAGACGTACGCGCTGAAGAAGGACGCCAGCACCCTCACGTACAAGCTCAATCACCCGGCGCACAAAGTCGTCGGCACGGCGAAGCCCATCGCGGGCAAGGCCAACCTGAAAGCGGACGGCACGCTGCAGGTGATGGTGGTCGCCAACGTGAAGGACTTCGACTCGGAGAACCAGAACCGCGACATCCACATGCAGGAAGTGACGGAGGTGGCCAAGTACCCCACCGTCGAGTTCAAGGGCGCGGCCACGGGCGTGACGCTGCCCACGACGTTCCCGAGCAAGGTGCCGGTGACGCTCAAGGGGCAGCTCGACTTCCACGGCGTGAAGCAGAAGGTGGAGGTGCCGGTGACGGTGCTGTTCAAGTCGGCCACGGAGGTGACGACGGAGGGCTCCTTCACCATCAGCCTGGAGGCCTACAAGATTGAGCGCCCCTCGCTGTTGATGGTGAAGGTGGACGACGAACTCGTGCTGGAGCCCAAGCTGGCGTTCGAGGTGGAGGGCAAGTGAGCACGTCACGCAGAGGTTTCTTGAAGGGCATCCTGGGCACGGGTGCGGCGGGCGCGGCGGCGACGGCGCTGCCGGGCTGCGCGCCGGACATCGACCCCGCGCCGGTGACGGACGTGTCGGCCTCCGCCGAGGGTACGGTGTCGCTGAATGTGGCGCGCTATCCGGACCTGGAGCGTGTGGGCGGGGCCCTCACGGTGCGCGTGGCGGGCGAGGACCAGGACCTCCTGGTGACGCACGCGGCGCAGAACGACTTCTCCGTGTTGTCGTCGCTCTGCACGCACGCGGCCTGCCCGCTGGGCTTCGACGGCCGCGAGGTCGTCTGCCCGTGCCACCTGTCCAAGTTCAACCCGAAGGACGGCTCGGTGACGCAAAGGCCGGCCACGGTGGGGCTGCGCAAGTTCGCGTCGACGTACAACGCGGGCACGCAGGTGTTGAGCATCGACCTTCGCGCCGGAGAGGATGGCTTCCCGTCGGCGGTGAATGGCGAGGTGCGCTTTCCCTTCGCGCAGTTCCCCACGCTGAGGGACAACGGCAGCGTGGTGGAGGGCGTCCCGGGTGGCTACGGCAAGCGCATCTTCGTCTTCCGGCTGGCGGACGGCTCGCTGTCCGCGGTGGACGGGCTGTGCACGCACCAGGCCTGTGAGGTGACCTCGCGTCCGGCGGAGCAGGACCTCATCTGCTACTGCCACAACTCCATCTTCACCGCGCAGGGAGATGTGACGCAGGGCCCCGCGGTGCTGCCGCTCAAGAAGTTCACCGTGACGGAGACGACGGACGCGGTGGTGGTGACGGGCGTGCAGTAATCCGCCGTGCCAGGTGTGGCCCTCTCCGGTGTCTCGGGAGGGTCGACGAGGAGGGCCTCGGGGTTCCCACGGGAGTGGGACTCGCGAGGCCCTCTTTGTTTTTTGGGATGTCGGCGCCGGTGGGGCCTCTTGTTCCCCAGATGGAACTCATTGCGACCGACCGGTTGTGTCCGAGGCTGTCCTGGCGACGTGGGGCCTGGGTGTGGGGCCTGCTGTTGGGGCTGCTGGTGTTGCCAGTGCGTGCGCGGGCGGAGGTCTCTCCCGACGTGCGGCGCTACCTGATGTCCATCAACCGGCTCGTCGAGGATCTGGAGCACGAGCGGGCGCTGGAGCAGATTGTTCGCGCGAAGAAGGTGTCGAAGGGCCCCGAGGACGACGTGGCGGTGTCGCTTTACGAGGGCGTCGTGCTGGCGGAGCTGAGCCAGGGGCGGCAGGCGGAGTCGGATGCGGCCTTCCAGGCGGCCCTCTTCCTGAATCCGGACGCGAAGCTGCCGCTGACCGTGTCGCCCAAGCTGCGCGAGCGCTTCGAGTCGGTGCGGCAGAAGGTGCTCAAGGAACTGGCGGCGCGCGGGGAGAAACCGGACGCGCTGAAGGTGAAGGCCCCGGAGCCTTCGCGCACGGGGGCGAGCCATCCCATGGAGCTCGCGATGGACGCGGAGGGGCCTTCCTCGCTGAGGCAGCGCGCGTGGATTCCAGCCGTGGTGGGTGGGGTGTTGGCGGTGGGGGGCGGGGTGATGTGGTTCGTGGCTTCGAAGGAGAAGTCGAAGCTGGACCCGCCGCTGTCCGCTGAGATTCGCACGGAGAAGGATGCGCGCTCGGTGGCCTCACGGACGCGGTCGCTGCAGTCGGCGAGCGTGGGCCTGTGGGTGGGTGGCGCGGTGGGGCTGGGCGTGGCGACGGGGATGTACCTGCTGGGGGCGCCGAAGCCGGGCTCGCTGGCGCTCACGGTGGGGACGGATGGGACCTCCGCCTTCGTGGCTGGGAGGTGGCCGTGAATCCGTTGGCGCGCGGCGCGGTGTCTGTGTTGGCGGCGGTGGGACTCTTCGGTATCGCGTCGTGCATCGACGTGGAGGGGGCGACGAGGGAGGTCTGCCGGGAGAACCCGGGGATTTGTGACGCGGGCGACGCGGGCACTCCGGATGAAGGACCGCCCGATGCGGATGGCGGGGGTGAGCCGCCCGACGCGGGTGATGCCGGTGACGCAGGCGATGCCGGTGATGCAGGTGACGCGGGTCCGGATGGGGGCCGCTGGGAGCCGACCGATTCAATGCATGTGCCGCGTTTCCTCCATACGGCCACGCTCCTCCCGGATGGTCGGGTCCTGGTCGTGGGTGGCTTCCAGACGACGTCCGAGGCGACCGCGACCACCGAAATCTACGACCCCGATGACGATGTGTGGGTCATGGGAGCCGAGCTGCCAGCGCCGCGCGGAGCTCATACGGCCACCCTGTTGAAGAGTGGCAATGTCCTGATTGCCGGGGGGCGAAGCCAGAACGGGGCGCCGCACACCGCCATGTTGTACCTGCCCGAGAATGGGGGGAGCTGGGTGTCCGCGGGGCGTCTCACCGATGCGCGCAGCCACCATGCCGCCGTCCTGCTGTCCTCAGGCGAAGTCCTGGTCATGGGAGGCGCCTTGACGGATAGCGCCGATGGCCACCGGAGCGCGGAACTCTACCACCCGAGCGATGGTGGGTGGTCCGTGACGGGCTCGCTCAAGGACACGCGAAACAGGCTCGCCGCCACGAAACTCGACGATGGACGCGTGCTGTCCGTCGGGGGCTTCAACGCGGGCGTCCGCAGTGCGGAGCTGTATCAGCCCGTCTCGCGCGGCTGGGTCCTCGTCTCACAATCCACGGCGGTGAATCGTGTCGGTCATACCGTGACGTTGCTGGACTCGGGAGAAGTGCTCGTGGCGGGCGCGGACCTGAACGGCGGTTCCTTCAGCGCCAGCACGGAGCTCTTCAACCCGAGCAGCCAGACCTGGAGGAATGCGGGCTCACTGAATGGCCCCCGGGGCTACCACACGGCCACGCGGCTGCTGACGAACGAGGTCCTGGTGGCGGGAGGAACGCCCGATGAACACAGCTCGTTGTCCTCGGTTCAGCTCTATCGCCCCACCGATGACAGCTGGACGAACGGCCCCAGCATGAACGAACCGCGCGCCTGGCATCAGGCCACGCTCCTGGAAAACGGGGAGGTGCTGGTCACCGGAGGCAGGGACGATGCCGGTACCGCGCTGCGCACGACGGAGAAGTACGTCCCCTGACGACGCCGCACCGGGCCCGCCGCCACTGTCGCGGTGGGCCCACCGGTGCGCGCGCGGACATCCTCATCCCCGCGCGCCCTCACCGAAGCCGCCGTCCGTGGACACGGCCAGCTCGTGCCACGCGGCCACTTCCTGGTCGACCTGCTGGTGCTTCGCCTCGATGCGCGCCACCGTGTCGCTGCCGAGCGGCAGGCGCACCGGAGGGTTGGGCAGGTCCACGAGCTGGAGGATGGCCTTGGCCAGCCTGGCGGGGTTGCCCGGCTGGGTGTGGTTGAGCTCCGTGGCGCGCTTGCGGGTGACGCCGGACGTCGCCCCGTAGTCCTCGATGTGCGACTTCGCGACGGTGAGGGACTGGCCGTCGAGGAAGTCGGTGCGGAAGTAGCCCGGCTCCACGACGGTGACCTTCACGCCCAGGGGGGCGAGCTCCTCGGCCATTGCCTCGGACAGGCCCTCCACGGCGAACTTGGTGGCGCAGTAGACGCCCCAGCCGGCGGCGGAGGCGTAGCCGCCCACCGAGGAGAAGTTGAGCACGCGGCCGGAGCGCTGCTTGCGCATGTGCGGCAGCACCGCGCGGGTGACGGCCAGCAGGCCGAAGACATTGGTGCCGAAGACGCGCTCCACATCCTGGGCGCTCGCCTCCTCCACGGCGCCGAGCAACCCGAAGCCCGCGTTGTTCACCAGGATGTCGATGCGCCCGAAGCGGCGCAGGGCGGCGTCCACGGCCTCGTGGGCCTGGGCTTCCTGGGTGACGTCCAGCTTCACGGCCAGCAGCTGGGGATGCTCGCCCAGGGCCTTGGTGACGCTGGAGGGCTCGCGGGCCGTGGCCACGACGGCGTCGCCGGCCGCGAGGGCCTCGGCGGCGATGAGGGCACCAAAACCACGGGAAGCACCGGTGATGAACCAGACGCGCATGACGGAGTCCTTTGCAGGAGCCGCCGACGAGGTGTCGGCAGTCATGGAGAGAAGGTATCGATGGCCCATCATTGAGTGAATCTCTTGAGTTCTCACCGAGCTGGTGAGTTCATCTCACCAATGAAGCGCATCGACCCGGCCTCGCTGTCCTCGTTCCTGGCCATCGCCACGCACCGGAGCTTCCGGAAGGCGGCGGGGGAGCTGGGGGTGACGCCGTCCGCGCTGAGCCATGCGTTGCAGGGCATCGAGGAGCGCCTGGGGGTGCGGCTGGTCAACCGGACGACGCGCAGCGTGGCGCTGACGGAGGCGGGAGAGCGGCTCCATGCGCGCCTGCGGCCGGCCTTCCAGGACATCCGCGATGCGCTCGAGGACCTGAATGTCTTCCGGGGGCAGCCCATGGGGACGCTGCGCCTCAACGCGGCCCGGCAGTCGGCGCACCTGGCGCTGCTGCCGCTCGTCACGCGGTTCCTGAGGGCCTATCCGGACGTGAGCGTCGAGGTGCGGGTGGACGACTCGCTGACGGACATCGTCGCGCAGGGCTTCGACGCGGGGGTGCGGTTCGGCGAGCAGATCGCCGCGGACATGCTCGCGGCGCCGTTGGGGCCCCGGCAGCGCTCCGCCATCGTCGCGTCGCCGGAGTACTTCCAGCGGCACCCGGTGCCCAGGACGCCCCAGGACTTGAGGGGGCTGCCGTGCATCCGGTTCCGGTTCTCCAGTGGCCTGTACTACCGCTGGGAGTTCGAGCGGGATGGCGAAGAGGTGCTCGTCGAGGCGGAGGGCCCGCTGACGCTGAATGACCAGGGGTTGATGGTGGACGCGGCGCTGGCGGGCGTGGGGCTCGCGTATGTCTTCGAGGCGCAGGTGACGCGGCTCCTGGAAGAGGGGCGGCTGGTGCGCGTGCTGGAGGACTGGTGTCCCGCGTACGCGGGGTTCTTCCTGTACTACCCGAGCCGGCGTCAGCTCCCCACGGCGCTGAGGGCCTTCCTCGACTTCGTCAAGGCGCCGACTTGAGCGCGAGCGCGCGCGGGACGGAAGATGAAGGGATGTCGAGCGACTTCAAGCAGCGTCTGAAGGAGGCTGTCGCCTGGTGGGTGCTGCCTGAAGAGGTGGCGCCACCGTGGACGGGGATCACGGTCCGCCCGGTGGACCTGACGGGAGCGCTGCCGCGCGACTTCAAGCAGCGTCTGGCGGAGACCATCGCCTGGTGCCTGCCGCGCGCCGAGGCGGCTCGGGCAGGGGACACGACGCGCACGGCGGAGCTGATGCCGCCGGTCTGCGGCCATGATGGGGACACCCTGATATCGATTCTCCTCCGCTCGCACGACGCGGGCGCGGAGGCCGTGGACTTCATCGTCGAGAGACGCCGTGAGGCGCTGGCGAGGATGAACATGCCGCTGCCTCCGCTCGAGGAACTCGCTGGTGGATGGGTGTTCGCGACGGACTTCAATACCGACATCTGTTGCGCCGCGACGGTGCCCTCGAACGGGTTCCTGGACGACTACGACGTTCCCGGTTGGGACACGTGGTTCGCGCACCAGGACACAGGAGAACATGGTGGCATCGTCTACGGATGGGTGCCGCCGGCCTTGCTCAAGCTGGCCGGCGACGGGTTCGACGTCATCCCTGTCTCGAGCGCGTGGTGGCTCAAGGAGGAGGACCTGCGTCGCCTCATGACTTCATGACGAGGCGAGCGGAGGCCGTCAGCGCAGCCGGGACCAGAAGGAGCGGCGTGAGGAGATGCGCTCCAGTGCGCGTTGAAGCTCCTCGTCGCCGTCGGCGCGCTGGGCGATGTCGCTCAACGTGACGATGCCGACGAGCCGGTCATCGCGTTCGACGACGGGGATGCGACGAATCTGCTCACGGGCCATGAGGTCGACGAGGGTGTGAAGGCTCTCGTCGGGCGTGACGGCGTGGATGTCATCGGTCATCACATCCATGGCGCGCAGCTGCTCCGGGGGCTGACCGCCAGAGAAGGCCTGGATGGCCAGGTCCCTGTCGGTGACAGTCCCTTCGAGTCGGCCGTGCTCGCTGACGATGGGGATGACGCCGCTGTCCTCTTCCTTCATCAGCCGGGCGACATCGCGCAGGGAGCTGTCACGTCGCGCGGTGCGCACGTTGCGAGTCATCACATCGCGAGCGGTCAATGGCTCACGTTGCCACCGCAGCCGCTCTGCCGCGGCGATGGGCCCCATGCGGAAGTCCTGACTGCGGTCCTCGCGAATATGGTCGGCCGTGCGAGTCCGTTCGTCGCGCACGCGCGTGTCCCTCCGAGGGCGAGCCTCGAAGGTGAACTCCTGACCCGGAGGCACTTCCCCGCGAGAGCGCTCTTCATCCCATTCCGTTCGCCGCGCGCCACGAGCATCCTCACGAGCACGCATCTCGTCACGGGGACGCGCATCCTCACGGGGACGCATGTCTTCACGAGCCCGCATCTCCTCACGAGCCCGCATCTCTTCACGAGCCCGCATCTCTTCACGAGCCCGCATCTCTTCACGGGAACGAGCATCCTCCCGGGGACGAACATCCTCACGAGCCCGCAGCTCCTCCCGGGAACGTACATCCTCACGAGCCCGCACCTCCTCCCGGGAACGAAGCTCACGCCGGGCCCGGTCCTCGTCATCCCAGTCGGAGCCGCCGTACCCGGTGCGGTCCCACGCGCGGTAATCCGCGGGCTGGGGCGACAGCTCCTGGTCCTGCGCCCCCATCCGGGCCCGAGGCCCCATGCCCGTGGCGTAGCGGTCATCCCGGTCATCGCGCCCGTACGGCCCGCCGCGCACCCCACCGCGAGCCCACTCCGAGCCACCCCGGTCCTCCACGTCCGTCCGAGGCTGCGCCATGCGCAGCGAGGCGGCCCGGTAGAAGCGTCCCTCGCGCACGGAAGGCGACTCGTCGCGCGCCGGGTTCCAGCCCGACACATCCGACTCGCTCCGCTCCCGTGAGCCCGGAGGCGCCGCCTCGGCCGGCCTCACCGGCTCCGTGCCCAATCCAGACCGAGGAGTCCCCAGCTTCTCATCCTTGCCGTTGTCCAAGCTTCGATGCGCCATGCCGCGAAGGCTGGCGATGCCCCCAGGCCCTACCAACCAACACACGCACGCCAGTCACTTGGACTGTTCGCTCCCGGGCGCGAGCAGGCGTCAATCACCCACGAGCCAACATCCGCGCCGCCGCAAAGCCAACATCCCCGCAAAGAAAAACGCGTGCCCTCGGACGGAGGACACGCGCGGATACAGCGGCACGTCGAACGGCGCCTCTCAGCAGCAGGGGTCGTTCGTCTCTTCGCAACAGGCCTGCGTGGTGGAGACCTGGGGCTGCGTGCTCTGCGTCTCGGTGGAGGAGGTGGACGTCGCGGTCCCATCGCCTCCGTGAATGCGGGCGAGGTCCTTCACGAACAGCTCCTTCAAAGTCTTCACCTTGTGGCTCTTCATGATGCGTCTCCCGTCGAGGGGTGAAGCCGGCCGCCGAATCGACCGGCGACGTCAGCCTAGGCCCTGCCTCGGAGCACGGGAAGTGTCACGTGTCACACGTCACTCCATGTCTCAGTGCTCACGCGGATACACTGAAATGTTCCAGCACGCCGCCGCATGACACAGCGCGACGGGCCCTGTGTTCCTCGGCGGAAGACGTCTCGCGTCATCGCCCGGCGGCCTTCCAGGTGTCCGAGCGAGCACGTCCCCCCGCTCCCGCCGACACCGTGCGCGCCTGAAAACAGACGCCCCCAGGTCACCTGTCTGTCTTCACCTTCACGGCGACGTCAGTGGACCGCCCAGCGCTCGGCGATCTCCTCGCAGGCGAGCACGACATCGGTGAGTCGACGGATGTGCGCGCGAGGCGCGGTGAAGATGGTGCCCGCGAACACATCCACCACCTGCACCATGCGGTGGTCCGACGGCCCCAACTGACACAGGTGCTGCTCCGCGAAGCGCTGCAGCATCGTCCCGATGTATTGCCCGGAGCGCTCGTCCAGCGGGTGGTGCTTGGAGAAGTAGAGCTTCATCAACCCCACGCGCGGATTGCCGTGGCGGTCCATGCGCTGGAGCACGACTTCGGGGCGCACGCTGATGGTGACGCCCGCCATCTCCAGCACGGGAGGCTCCGCGCCCACGGCGCTGACGATGGTGTCCTCCAGCCCGAGCCACGGCACCACGTCCGCGAAGCGCTCCAGCGCTTCCGAGCAGAGGTGGAGCCGCTGCGCCTCGAACTCCGACTGCGGCACGCTGCACGCGAAGCGGCGCTGGTGCTCGCGGAGGATGGCCGGGTCCAAATCGCGACAGAGGAAGTCGGTAATCGCGTGAGACGCCTCGGGGTAGCGCAGGTACTGCTGCTCGGGTGGATGCTTCTGGTCGTAGATGATGCGCTTGCGACGAGCAGGGGTCGCGATGAGGTACTCCCCCAACTTGTTCACGGACACACGTGGCAGCTCACGGACTTCCGCCATGGAGTTCCTCCCCCTGGATGCTGGCGAATGAGCACACAGTACAGAGGGGGGCTGACATTTCCGTCGATGGCGTGAGTGATTGAAAACGGGGGCCTCACCGCGCGGGTAGGAAGTCGCGGCAGGGCCCCATGTCAGACGTCAGTCCTTCTCTTCCTCGAGGCTGCCGGGAAAGGCCGTCCAGTACAGGTCGGGCAGCGGGTTGGTGCCGGCGTCGCTGCGCGGGCCGTCGCCGTCGGGGATGTCGTCGAGGATGGCGCCCGGGGTCCGCTCCGTCGGGTCCATGGGTCGGGCACGCCGGGGGCTCTCGTCCTCCTGGCGCTGCTCGTCATCCTGGGAGGTCTGGCGTGGGGCCTTGGTGTCCTCCTTCGGCTCCTCCTGGTGCCGGGGCCCGGTGGGGCGGCCGTAGAAGTCCTCGGCGGGTTGGGGAGCGGGCTGTCGTCGCTGGTCCTTCGCCATGGTGGAATCCTCCGCCTGGATACGGTCGTGACGGGGAATGCGTACGGCAACCCGGCTATCGTTCCCGGCCGGAGTCTGGAGGGCAGGCGAGCAGGCGCGGGGAGCGCATGCCCGCGCTTCCCGGGAGAAGGAGCGTGCCGATGGCCGTGGGGCATGACGAGACGACCGCGTCATTGACGGAGCCCAGGCTCCACCTGGGGTGCCAGGCATGTGGGGCGATGCTGGTGCTGGAGCCCGCGCTGCGCACCACGCGGTGTCCCTATTGCGCGGCGCCAGCCGTGGTGGAGCGGCCTCCGAGGCCCGGAGTCCCGGAGCCCGCCTTCGCGCTGGGGTTCGCGCTGACTCACGCCGCGGCGAAGGCGAACGTGTCCCGGTGGCTGCGCTCGCGCAGCCTCTTCTGTCGCTCTGGCATCCGCAGCGCGGCGCCGGGGGATGTGCATGGCGTCTACGTGCCGGCGTTCCTCTACAGCGCGCTGGCGAAGTCGAGCTTCCGAGCGACCATCGGTGAGAACTACCAGGAGCAGGAGAGCTACACGACGACGGAGAACGGGAAGACGGTGCGGCGCACGCGCACGGTGACGCGCACGGAGTGGAGGCCCTTGCAGGGCGAGCTGGAGGGCTACGTGGCGGACGTGCTCGTCACGGCGTCGAATGGCTTGCGCAACGAGGAGCTGGAGGCGCTGGAGCCCTTCGATTTCCGAGCGCTGGCGCGCTACACGCCGGCGCTCGTCTCCGGGTGGGTGGCGGAGGAGCCGTCGCTCACGCGGGAGGCCTGTCTGGAGGGCGCGCGCGAGGAGGTGGGTGAGCTCGTCTTGAACCGGCTCGCGGGGTTGATGCCGGGGGACTCGCACCGGGAGCTGAGCCACGACACGCGGCTGGATTGGGAGTCGCTGGACGTGTGTCTGTTGCCTGTCTGGGTGTTGCCGGTGCGCTACGCGGAAGGGGAGGCGCCGCTGCGGGTGCTCGTGAACGGGCAGACAGGGGAGGTGCATGGGAACGCGCCCCTCTCCACGTGGAAGGTGCTCATCGCGGTGCTGGTGGGGCTCCTGCTGGTGTTGGGCGGCGTGCTGTATGCGCGGGGAGGTGTCGGGTGAGCGAGGCCGCGAGCGTGGCGCCGTGCGAACGGTGTGAATGCGAGCTGGAGGCGGACGACCTGCGCTGTCCCATCTGCGGGCTCGCGACGCCGCCCCCGGAGCGGGAGGAGGCGACGCGCGAGCGGGCGAAGGTGGTGCGCTGCGAGAGCTGTGGCGCGGCGGTGGAGTACTCCGTGGAGGCGAAGGCGCCACGGTGTGACTACTGCGGCGCGGTGACGCATGTGGAGATGACGTTGGACCCGGTGGACCAGGCGCAGCGTTGGCTGCCCTTCACAGTGGACCCGAAGGCGGCGGACCAGGCGCTGGCGGGCTTCCTGGGGCGCAAGGCCTTCTTCCGTCCGTCGGGGCTGGCGCAGGAGGCGTCGCTGGAGTCGATGAAGCCGCTGTGGTGGCCGGCGTGGGTCTTCCAGGCGGGAGTGCAGGTGAGCTGGACGGCGGACTCGGACGCGGGCTCGGGGCGCTCGGACTGGGCGCCGCATGCGGGGCGCACGCGGCTGGACTTCACCAACATCCTGGTGCCGGCGTCGCGAGGGCTGAAGGTGGAGGAGTGCGACATGCTCACGCCGGGCTGTCGGTTCGAGCTGGCGGAGAACGAGGGACGGGGCCCGGAGGACGCCAGCGTGGAGCGCTTCGAGGCGACGCGCTCGGGGGCGAGGAGGACGGTGTTGCAGGCGGTGGAGCGGCTGGCGAAGGAGCACGTCCAGGAGAGCGGAGACATCCCGGGGAGGCGCTTCCGCAATGTGCACGTGGCCGTGGCGCTCTCCAGCCTGCGCACCACGCGGTGGGCGTTGCCCGTGTATGTGCTGGCCTATCGCTATCGCGGCAAGCCATACCGGGTGCTGGTGCACGGGCAGGACGCGGCGGTGGTCTTCGGTGAGTCACCCATCTCCGTGTGGCGGGTGCTGGGTGTCGTCGTGGCGGCGCTCGTCGTGTTGATAGCGGTGCTGTACTTCACGGGCATGCGGTAGCGGAGAGGGACGGCTGGACCTCAGAGGTCCAGCCGAGGTGTCGCTCACGGCTCGGACGAATGGTCGTCGTCCGAGGGTGTCGAGATGGCTCCTGCTTCTTCGTCACGAGAGGAGTCATCGTCACGAGAAGCCGCGTCGGCCGTTTCTTCATCGCGCGAGGAGTCACCGGCCGAGACATCGCCACGCGAAGCCGCGTCACCAGTCCCTTCACCGCGCGAAGCGACAGCGGGCACCTCATTGCCACGTGAAGACGCGGTGGGCACGTCGTCTTCGCGCCTGGGCACCTCTCGCACGCGCGCCTCTCGCCGCCCGCCCGAATCCTCCGCGGACGAGCGAGTCACACCCCGCATCCCCGGCACACCGAACACCCGCGCCGCCTCCTCCGCCAGCACCCCCGCTTCATCCACTTCCTCCGTCGCCGATGTCCCCGCCGCGCCGGGCTCCAGCGGCACGGAGGCCTCCTCCGCCGTCAGGTCCTCCGGATGCAGTCCCCCCTCGAGCAGCTCCGCCTGGTTGCGCCGGCTGGTCGCCTCCGCCGCCACGCGGGCCACCTCCTCCGCCGTCGCATGCCGCCCATGCCCCGGCGCATGCACACTCAGCCACCCCCGGAGCACGCCGCCCAGCTCGTCTGCCGTCTGGAACCGGTCCGCTGGCTCCCGCCGCAGCGCGCGCAGCACGACCGCCCCCAGCCCCTCCGGCACGTTCTCCACGAGCCGAGCCACCTGCGCCGCCTCCAGGCTCAGCATCCGCGCGGCCACCTCCTCCACCGGCATCCACGTGGGGCCCTGCGCCTCCAGCGAGAGTCCCGAGGGCAGCGGAGGAGGCGCCTTGTCCTCCACCGACAGCGGATGTCGCCCCGTCAAGAGCTCCAGGAACACCAGGCCCAGCGAGAAGATGTCCGAGCGCGCATCCACCGGCGCCCGCAGCAAAGCCTCCGGTGACGCATACGCGATGTCACCCTTCACCAGCGGGCGGCTCGTCTCCTCGCGTCCCTCCATCCGAGACGCGGCCACCGTGAAGTTCGTCAGCTTCACATCCCCATGGGTCCCCACGCGGATGTTCCGGGGACTCACGTCGCGGTGGACGATGCCCAGCGGCCGGTTCCAGTCATCCACCGCCCCATGCGCGTGGTGGAGCGCGTCCGCCACCTCCGCCACCACGAACGCCGCCAGCGCCGCCGACACCGGCCTGCGCCGCATCGCCGTCAGGTTCAGCAGCGTGTCCAGCGAGCGCCCCTCCACGTACTCCATCACCACGTGGGGCGCCCCCCGGTACAGCTTCATCTGGTGCACCTGGGCGATGTTGGGGTGCTTGAAGCGGAACGTCAGGCTCACCTCCTCCACCAGCCTGCGCCGCTCCACGAAGGTGGCCGGGCTGCGCAGCCGCTTCACCACCACCAGTCCGCTCTGTCCGCCCCGGTAGCGCCGCCGGGCGAGCATCAGCAGCTCGCCGGTGGAGCGCACCTCCAGCTTGCGGACGAACTCGAACACCGTGCCGCCCACGTTGAACAGCACCCGGGGTCGGCGCGCGCCTCCGGGAAGATCCTCCGTCGTCGTGTCGGGAGTCGTCATGGCCTGCCTTTGAACCTGGGAAGTGGTTGGGTTGCTACAGGATGCCTGAGGTAACACGAAAGGCAACCCGCATGGAATGTCAGAGGTTGACTGACAACTGGAAGACCTCTGGGATTGGATGCCCGGCGGCGCAGGACGGAGGCGCGCCTCAGTCGTCCCGCTTCCGCCAGGGCCGCAGCGCGTCGCCCAGGACCCGCATCCGCCTGCGCAGCCAGGACCGCCAGGGGACGCCGGGCTCGGTGGGCGGGGTGCCCGGGGGGCTCGAGTCGGAGCCGGCCCCGGCCCTGTCCTCCCGGCGCATCCACTGGCGAAACTCCCGAGCCTCCTCGTCTCCATCGAAGAGCGCCTCATCCTCCTCGGTGATGGCCTCATGGGGAGGACGGGGTGGGAACAGCGGCACGTCCCACGTGCTGTCCGCCTGCTCCAGCGCCGCGCTCAGCGCCCCACACAGCTCCGCCCCCGTGGGGTAGCGGTCCGCGGCGTGCTTGCTCAAGAGGCGCAGCACGATGGCATCCAGCACGGGAGGGACGCGGGGGTTGAGGACGGAGGGTGGCTTCAGCTCGGCGGACTCGATGCTGGCCAGCAGCGCGGACGGCGGCAGGTGGGTCCGGTAGGGGAAGCCGCCCGTCAGCACCTCATGGAAGACCAGGCCCAGCGAGTACAGGTCATCCGTGGGCACGAAGTGGTAGCGCGAGCCTGGGATGCGAGGCCCCATCCAGAAGCGCAGCGCCTCCGGACTGCGGTAGCTGGGCGTGCCCGGGGGCAGCCGGTCCTCCGTCAGCGTGGGCGCGCAGGCATGGTCTCCCGAGCCGAAGTCCACCACCACCGGCTGCCCATCCGACGCGCGGATGATGATGTTGCTGCCCTTGAGGTCTCGGTGGACCACGCCCTCGCGGTGGATGGCGTCCAGCGTGAGGGCCAGCGAGGCGAACACCTCCGTGGCTCGCCGTGGAGTGGCCTGGGGGCTCTCCGCCCACCGCGACAGGGTGGGGCCCTCCACATAGTCCAGGATGAGGTAGAGGTAGCCGCGCCGCACATCCGGCCACCGCAGGTAGCCGAGCAGCTCCACCACATTGGGATGGTCCAGGTGCATCAGCAGCCGGGCCTCCCGCTGGGTGCGCGCGTCCACCCGGGCCTCGTCGTCGTCGGAGGGGCCCTCCAGCGCGAACTTCAGCGCCACGGTGCCGCGCGTCTGCGTCTCCGCCAGGAAGATGGCGCCATACCCGCCGGTGGCCAGCCTCTTGATGATGCGCAGCGCGCCCAGCTCCTCCGAGGGTTGCAGCAGCAGCGGGTGTATCGATTCGAGGTCGCTCATCGCCCCGTCCTCCCGCCGCCGAACCGACCCGCGTGAAGCGCGTGTGGTGGTGGACCTTCAAGGTGGGATTCCCCTCGGAAAATTTCAAACTGGAGGTGCATGGATTGCCTGTCGATTGAACCTTGGAGGTCATTAGCATGGCGGACGCCTTTTCGGGTAGTCTGGTGCCGTGTGGGGTAGGGTTCAGGACAGGTGACGTGGTAGGGAGACTTGGGAGAGGCGCGAGGACGATGAACGAGGAACTGGCCATCACCGTGGGCACGGCGGCGAGGGCGGCGAGGGCCCGGCTGGGGCTCACCCAGGCGGACGTGGCCGAGCGGGTGGGCATCGCCATGGAGGTCTACAGCCGCATGGAGCGGGGCCGGGTGCTGCCCAGCGTCACCACGCTGCGGCGGCTGTGTCTGGTGTTGCGCATGGACGCCAACGCGCTGCTCGGCCTGTCGGAGGCGCCGCTGGTGGTGCCCGGGGCCGTGGTGACGACGCGCGCCGAGGACCCGCCCGCCCTGCGCCGGCTGGTGAGGGCGCTGCGCGCGCTGGGGCCCGAGCAGCTCCGGGCCGTCGTCCAACTGGTCCACGGCGCGCTGGGGCTCCTGCGCCGCTAGAAGGGCCCGCTGCCCGAGTAGGGGGCCGCGGGAAATGAACTTGCGCGAGGGTGCGGCCGTGCGACGCTTCCGGCCATCATGCGTGAGCCCGTCGACCACAAGCTCGCGGCCATCCTGGGAGGGGCGGCCCGAGTCGCCCGCCTGCGATTGGGCCTCACCCAGGGCGATGTGGCGGACAAGGTCGGCATGGCCATGGAGGTCTACAGCCGGCTGGAGCGCGGGAAGATGTTGCCCCGTGCTCAAACGCTGAAGCGGCTGTGTGACGCGCTCCAGGTCTCCTCGGATACGCTGCTGGGCGTGGGGCGCGGGGGTGCGTCCCTCACGCCTGTGTCCTCGCGCAAGCCGGAGCGGGAAGACCCGGTGGAGCTGCGGCGGATGACGCGCAAGCTGCGGGAGCTGGAGCCGTCCCAGCTTCGCGCCGTGTCGCGCGTGGTCAACGCCGTCGTCTCGGTGATGCCGCCCGTGGCGCCGCCGGCGAAGAAGCCCGTGCGCGCGGTGCGCCGCCGCAAGGCCAAGGCCACCGGCTAGGCGTCTTTCCCGGGGGCTGGGAATGCGGTGGGGCCCGGTGTTGAATCCCGGCCAGGACTTCCGCCCGCCAGGGCTTTGGACGGACGTCCAGTGCCCGCGCACCCCGCACGTGAGATACCACGCACCATGGGTGCACCACATCCAGGAGGTCCGCCCATGACGACACTGCGCAAGGTGATGCTGGTGGACGACGAAGAGGACATCCGGGCCATCGGCAAGCTGAGCCTGAGCCGGGTGGGAGGCTGGGTGACGGTGCTGGCCGCGTCGGGCAACGAGGCGCTGACGAAGGCCGCGGAGGAGCAGCCGGACCTCATCCTGCTGGATGTGATGATGCCGGGCATGGACGGGCCCACCACGTTCAGCCGGCTGCGCGCGCAGGACGCGACGGCGCGCACGCCCATCATCTTCATGACGGCGAAGGTGCAGAAGCAGGAGGTCGCCCGCTACCTGGAGCTGGGCGCGGTGGGAGTCATCGGCAAGCCGTTCGACCCGATGACGCTGCCCAAGGAGATTCTCAAGCTGGTGCCGGAATGACGGGCTCCCGCCTGTCCAAGCGCTCGGTGGCGCTGGCGGTGGGGGCGCTGCTGGTGCTGTGTGGCCTGTTCGTGGTGGGCCGTCCGTGGGGGATGGCCGAGAGCGATGGGTACCGCACGCGGCTGCAGCAGTTGCGCCTGGCCAGCGCGGAGCTGGAGCAGGACGTGCTGCGCGCGCGGCTGGGGCTGCCGGAGCTGCATGGCTCGGAGCTGCCCGCCTTCGAGGCGCTCAAGGCCCGCGCCCTGACGCTGCGCGACGTGCCGTCCTTTCTCTCCGAGGAGGAGCGCCGGGTGATGGCCTCCTCGCTGGAGGCCTACCTGCGCGCGCTGGAGGACAACCGCGCGCTGCTCGTGCGCTCGCGAGAGGCCGCGGCCCGGGGCGAGCGGCGCGAGGCGGACGTGACGGTGCAGGCGCTGCTGGAGCGCTCGGCCAGTGCGCAGGCGGAGCGGCTGGTCACCACGTTCCTCCAGTTGCATGAGCGGGCGCAGTTGAGCAACGAGCGCTCGCGTGTCGTGTTCTTCGCGGTGTCGCTGGTGCTGGGGGCGTACGTGGTGGTGGTGCTGGTGCGGCTGTCGCGCGCGTCCGGTGAACTGGCCACGCTCAACGAGGTCCTGGAGAAGCGGGTGGAGGAGCGGGGCCAGGCGCTCCTGCTGGCCGGTCAGGAGCAGCGCACCACGGAGGCGCGCAAGGCGGCCATCCTGGAGGCGGCGCCGGACGGCATCCTGCTGGTGGACGAGGCGGGGCGGCTGTTGGAGCTGAACCCCACGGCGGAGCACGTCTTCCGGCTGAAGGCATCGGAAGCGGTGGGCCGGGACTTCCTGGCGCTGGCGTTGCCCGCATCGTTGCCCGCGGGCAAGCGCGAGGAGGTGGCGGCGGCGCTGCGCGAGACGTCGGGTCAGGCGACGCGGCTGGAGTCGCCGTGCCTGCGCGCGGACGGGAGCATGTTCCCCGCGGAGCTGACGCTGGCGCGGGTGCCGGGAGAGGGTCCGGCGCGCTTCACCGCCTTCGTGCGCGACATCACCGAGCGCAAGGAGGTGGAGCGGATGAAGAACGAGTTCGTCTCCACGGTGAGCCACGAGCTGCGCACGCCGCTGACGTCCATCCGGGGCTCGCTGGGGTTGTTGGAGGGCGGCATCGTCGGGGAGATGCCGGAGCAGGCGCTGGACATGGTGCGCATCGCCCGCTCCAACACGGAGCGCCTCATCCGCCTCATCAACGACATCCTCGATTTGGAGAAGATGGAGGCGGGGAAGCTGGAGCTGAAGCTGGCGCCGCTGGAGGGGTTGGAGCTGGTGGAGGCGACGTTCAACGGCCTGCGCGGCGTGGCGGATGCGGCGGGGGTGTCGCTGCGCGCGGTGGTGGAGGACGCGCCTCGCGTGAAGGGAGACCGGGACAGGCTCATCCAGGTGCTGACGAACCTGGTGTCCAACGCCGTGAAGTTCTCGCCCGCTGGCGCCGAGGTGGTGGTGCACGTGCGGCCGGAGGCCCAGGGCCGCGTGCGCTTCAGCGTGGTGGACCAGGGGCCGGGCATCCCCGAGGAGCAGCGGGGGCGGCTGTTCGCGCGCTTCCAGCAGCTCGACGGCTCGGACACGCGCTCCAAGGGTGGCACGGGGCTGGGGCTGGCCATCTCCCAGGCCATCGTGAATCAGCACGGCGGCGGCATCGAGGTGGAGAGCGCGCTGGAGAAGGGCTCCACGTTCGGCTTCACGCTGGACGCGGCGCGCTCGGTGTCGGGCTCGCATGCGGCGGTGGGCGGGGCGGTGAAGGACTCCACCCGCTACAACGTGCTGGTGGCGACGGCGGACGCGGAGCTGTCGGCATTGCTGCGCGGGTTGCTGTCGCAAGAGGGTTACCGGGTGGTGCGGGCCGCGAGCCTGGCCGAGGCGGCGAAGGTCCTGGAGGAGACGCCTCCGGACGCGGTGGTGCTGGACACGCAGATGCCGGACGGGCAGGCGCTGGACTGGGTGCGGAGCCTGCGGGAGCAGCCGCGCACGCATGAGCTGCCGGTGCTGGCGGTGTCGGGGCGCTCGGCGGAGGGCGAGGGCGTGGGCACGCCCTTGTGGGTGGACTGGATGTCGCAGCCGCTGGAGGAGACGCGGCTGCTCAGCGCGCTGCGCCACGCGATGCGGCGGCCGGGGCAGGCGCGGGTGCTGGTGGTGGATGACGACGTGGCCACGCGGCGGGTGATTTGCGCGCGGCTGGAGCGGCTGGGGACGGTGCAGGTGTTCGAGGCGGCGGATGGGGAGAGCGCGGTGGAGCTGGCGCGCGCGACGCCGCCGGACCTGATTGTCCTGGACGTGGGGCTGCCCGGGTTGGACGGGTTCGAGGTGGTGGACATCTTGCGGCAGGGGCGGGGGCGGGCCACGCCGCTCATCGTGTTCACCGGAAGAGACTTGTCGCGGGCGGACCAGCGGCAGTTGACGCTGGGGATTACGCGGCACTTGAGCAAGGCGCGCTCGTCGGAGGAGGAGCTGGTGGCCTCCGTGCGCGAGCTGCTGCATGAGCTGTTGTCCCGCAAGGACGCTGACTCGGGGAAGAGGGCTGTTTCATGAACGAGGCGAAGACGCTCCTGTTCCTGGAGGACGACAAGGACCTGCAGACGCTGGTCTGCGCGTTCCTGCGGGAGAAGGGCTTCCGGGTGGAGTCGGCGCGCACGGCGGCGGAGGCTCGCACGTTGCTCGCGAAGGTGCCGGTGGACGCGGCCATTGTGGACGGGTTGTTGCCGGGGGTGACGGGGGCGGACTTCATCCGCGAGCTGCGCAAGACGCAGCCGGAGCTGCCGGTGTTGTTCGCCTCGGCGTTCTGGAAGGACTTGAAGAGCCACGAGCTGCTCACGCGGCAGTTGCGGGTGGCGCGCATCATCCACAAGCCCTACCGGCCGGAGGAGCTGTACCTCTGGGTGAGCCAGGTCTTCACCCGGGCGTTGCCGCCCCCGGCGCCGGGGCTTCGGGCGCTGGCGGACGTGGACCTGGTGCGTGACGAGCTGGCGGCGAGCCTGGTCGCGTTGAACCAGGAGTACGGCGCGCGGCTGAAGGACAAGGTGGGCGGGCTGGAGACGCTGCTGAGCGACGCGCGCGCGGGGAGGCAGGAGTCGCTGGAGGAGGCGACCATCATCGTCCACAAGCTGCATGGGACGGCGGGCAGCTATGGGTTCACGGAGGTGAGCCTGTCGGCGGGGCGGCTGGAGGACGTGCTGCGGTCGGCGAAGGACGCGGCGCGGATGGACTGGGGGCAGGTGGACGCGACGTTCCGGGAGCTGGCCCGTGCGGCGTCGGTGCCGGTGAAGCCCGTGCGCAAGGAGGCCCCCCAGGCGATGTTGCCGACGGAGGGGGTATTGTTGGTGGTGGACGAGGACGCGGGGGTGTTGGCGGAGGCGGAGCGGTTGGGGAGGGCGCACGTGGTGCGGGTGTTGCCGGCGCGGACGGCGAACGAAGCGGTGGCGGTGGCGAGCAAGCAGTGGGTGGACGGGGTGCTCATCCACATGCATCTGGGTGGGGAGCTGGGGGGCATCCAGGCGGCGCACCAGTTGCGGTCGGTGGAGGGGCTGGGCTCG
>Ga0126314_10000129_pt1 | contig 40133 bp, 40 predicted proteins | sample Plot105B_FD_92535 | JGI IMG/M metagenome (GOLD analysis project Ga0126314, IMG submission 92535) | Serpentine soil microbial communities from UC McLaughlin Reserve, CA, USA - Plot105B | ecosystem: Environmental > Terrestrial > Soil > Grasslands | place: USA: UC McLaughlin Reserve, Lake County... | reverse complement strand
TTCATCCGCATCAGGTAATCTCCGTAATAACAGCGCAGGAAACCGATGTCCATTCCCCGCTGCTTTAACCCCGATTCAAATAGTTTTGCGGGCTCCTCGCTCTTATTCAGCGCGGCGTATGCCGCAAAAGCATCACCATAGGCCTCAGCGGCACCGGGTTTTACCTCAACCGCTTTCAGAAAAGTGGCCAGCGCCTGACCAAACTGTTTCAGCGCATATTGGTAATTGCCCAGCTTAATGTAAAACATGACCGGTTTAGGATTGATGGCTATGGCCGCTTCCTGATCTGCGATAGCTTTTTCAATCAGTCCCTTACGGAAAAAGGCGATACCCCGTAAGGTCAGCAGGTTGTCGTCTTCGGGTAGCAGGCGCACCGCCTTGCTCAGGGAAATCAGTGCGGCATTGACATCGCCTTCTCCGTACAATTGCCATCCTCCCCGCTCGGTAAGCACATGCGGATTGTCCGGATATTTCTTTTCCAGTAAAGGCAGCAGGCGCATGGCCTCATCGATATCACCGGTCTGGTAATCGATACCTGTCAGCTTAATGTAGTCCGGGTCTTTGAGCTGTGCCTTAAGCTGCAACTGCGCCATCAGGAGAAAGCCGAAAGCCAGGCATTTCAGCACCCTTCCGGTCGTCCTACCAGTAGATATACTGATATCCGATAACTTCCGGGAGAGCGGTAAAATAGTGGTTTGCATAAAAATTGGTGTTTACTGCAAACTTATATTCAGAACCACGAAAAAAGGGCCTCCTGAGGCCCTGAATGTATATCGCTTTATAAAGTGGTAGTTGTTTTCGGCCGATTCAGGTTTTTGAGATAGCTGCTGGGCGTAATTCCGGTGTGTTTTTTGAAGGCCCTGTAAAAAGCGGTCGCCGAGCCAAAACCAGATACCGCGCCGATAGCCTCCAGCGTAAGGTTGCCGGTAGCCTTATCCTTCATCAGCTCCTTAGCTTTATCTATCCGGTACATATTGACGAAATCGAAAAAATTTTTGCCAAACTCCTGATTGATCATCTGAGACAGGTGGTGCGCTGGAATACCGGTATCTGAGGCCAGCCCACTGAGACTAAGCTCGGGATCGCGATAAGGCTGGCTGGTTTCCATATGCCCGATCAGTATTTTTTTATATTGTTCTACGTGTTCCTGTTTCAGCGCCGAGCCCAGGTATTTTTCCTTGCTGATGATTTCTTCCTTGATATTGATGTTGTAGGTAAAGTCAGCAAAAATCCCCGAGGAGCTGAAGCTTTGATATACCACCCAGAAATAAAATATATTATACAGGCCGGGCGCCACATAATAGTCTACCTCAACCGGTGTGAAAAATAAATGGGAAAAGCCCAAAAGTAAACTGAGTCCGAAAAGAACGATCAGAAACTGGTTCAGCCATTTGATCTTGATGCTCATCAGTTCATGCTGTCCTTCTTCGGCCTTCCATTTTCTGACCAGGTACAGGCTATACACCAGATATCCGATCAACTGGAACATAATCAGTGCGTTCAGCGCCTCAATCTGCCAGGGGAAAATGTAATTTCTCAGATTTTCGGATAACGTCGTGAGGTAGGCCGGTGACTGCTCCACAAGATAAAGTCCATAAGCGATATTGATCAGCATAGGAACTGCATGAATGAGCTTTCCTAAATGGATGTGCACCTGTTGCTTCAGCATGAGTTTGACATACCACAAGATCACCGGCGCCCAAAGGAAAGATACGTTGAAGCCCAGCAATATGGGCATCTTGCTTACAAAATCGATTGCTGTCAGATAATTCACCAGGAAGGTGAAGGCCGGCAGCACAATAATTACAGCCAGCAATTTGTTGGCAGTTGTATTGACCTTACGCACACCCATCAGCAGTGAGAGCAGAACCAAGTTAACAATGGTAAAGATATTGAGTGTCAGCATCGCTTAGTTTTTGAGGTAATTGCTGGGCGTAATTCCTGTATGTTTTTTGAAGGCCCTGTAAAAGGCGGTCGCCGAACCGAAGCCAGATGCTGCTCCAATAGCCTCCAGCGTAAGGTTGCCGGTTGATTTATCCTTCATCAGCTCCTTAGCTTTATCTATCCGGTATACATTGACGAAATCGAAAAAATTCTTCCCGAATTCCTGATTGATCAGCTGAGACAGGTGGTGTTGGGGAATCGCAGTATCCAGAGCCAGTTTGCTCAGACTAAGTTCCGGATCTTTATAAGGCTGCCTGGCTTCCATATAGCCGTCAAGCAGTTCCCTGTACAATAGTACCTGCTCGCGCTTCAGCGCAGAGCCTGAATATTTTTCTTTACTGGCGATTTCTTCTTTGATGTTAATATTGTACTTAAAATCGGCGAAGATACCCGAGGAGCTAAAGCTTTTATAAACCACCCAGAAATAAAATACATCGTACAAAATCGGCACCACGTAATAATCTACCTCTACAGGCGTAAACACGGTATAGGACAGCACAAGCAGGATATTCAATACAAAAAGCACCGTTAAAAACTGCTTTAGCCATTTCAATTTGAGCGACATCAGCACATTGGTTTCATTATCCGCCTTCCATTTTTTGACCAGATAAAAACTGTACCCGAGGTAGCTGAGAATCTGCACCAGCATCATGGAATTTAACGCTTCAATTTGCCAGGGAAAGATGCTCTTCTGCAAATTGCCGACCAATTCCCTCACATACGCTTCAGGCTGCAGTTCTACATAGATTCCAAATGCAATATCGAGCAGCAGTGGTATGGCATGAAACACTTTACCAACATTCATCCTGACCTCTTGTCTGAGCATCAGCTTCACATACCACAATACAAAAGGAGCCCATAAAAAGGAAACATTAAATCCCAGCAGAAAAGGCATCTGCTCAATAAAATCAATGACGATCAGGTAATTGATAAAAAAAGCGAAAGCCGGAAGTACGATGATCCCCGCAAGGACCTTATTGGCTGTCGTATTCACCTTTCTTACTCCCATAAGGAGTGCGAGAACGATGAGGTTGACAATAGTAAAGAGGTTGAGCGTCAGCATACTCAAACATAGAAAAAAAACTTTTACTATATTGGTCAAAACTTAACGTTACTAACTCTATTTCTCAAACCCGATAATGAAAAATACCACCAACCTCTTTTTATATAGCCTGTTGATTATTGGCTCTTTTTCAGTTCAACTTGCCAAAGCCCAGGTTGCCAAACTGCCTACCAAATGGACAAAAGCAGCAATGGAAGCCAAGATCCCTTTTCCTGAATATCCGCGCCCGCAGCTGGAGCGCAAGGAATGGATGAACCTGAACGGCAAGTGGGATTATATTGGAGGCAAAACGGCAGCTAACGCTTTAAATCCAAATAAGCCGATCAATTTTAACGGAAAGACCGAACAAATCCTTGTTCCCTATTGCCCTGAGGCTGTCCTCTCTGGCATCGAGCGCAAACAGGAAATCAACATGTGGTACAAAAGGAGTATTCAAATTCCAGCAACCTGGAAAGACAAACAAGTGCTCCTGCATTTTGACGCGGTCGATCATGACGCCACCATCTTTGTGAACGGAGAGAAAGCAGGAAGCCATGCCGGAGGATATGACGCCTTCAGCCTGGACATTACGCCATTTTTAAAACAAGGCACGAATACACTGATTGTTGCGGCGCACGATCCTAATGACGGCCGGACGCCTTCAGGCAAGAACGGACCGCGCGGTGACTATACCTTCACATCGGGAATCTGGCAAACGGTATGGCTGGAGCCGGTGAATAAAAATTACATCAAAAATATCCGCATCACGCCCGATCTGGCAAGCAGCCGCCTTAGACTAACGGTAAATGCAAGTGATGCCCAGGTATCGGCTACTGCCCTTGACGGAAAAGCCGTGGTAGCGGAAGCAACAGGTACGGCCGGAACGGCATTTTATATCCCCATTAAAAACCCTAAGCTATGGAGTCCTGAGGAGCCATTCCTTTATGACCTTAAACTTACCCTGAAAGATAAAAGCGGCAATGTTACCGACGAGGTGAGCAGCTATTTTGGCATGCGCGAGGTTAAGCTGGGTAAAGTCGGTGGTGTAGTGAGGCCTTTGCTGAACGACAAATTCGTTATGCAGGTTGGTCTGCTCGATCAAGGCTACTGGCCCGACGGCATTTTGACCGCACCTACTGAAGAAGCCTTAAAATATGATGTAGAATTCACCAAAAAAGCAGGGTTCAACCTGATCAGGAAACACATGAAAACCGAGCCTAAACGCTTCTATTACTGGGCAGACAAGCTTGGTGTGATGGTATGGCAGGACATGCCCGCCATCTGGTACCAGCATGAAGATACGGCAAAGAACAGAACGGTCTTTCGCAAGGAACTTAAAGCGATGATGGACGACCAATACAATTCCCCGTCTATTATTGCCTGGGTGCCATTCAATGAGAACTGGGGTGCATTTGATGTAAAGGAAATTACAGACTGGGTAAAGAAATACGATCCTTCGAGGCTGGTTAACGGCAACTCGGGCTTCAACAACAATCCGGGCTACCAGAAAGCAGAAGGTGATCCGGGCAACGGAGATTTTGTGGACACACACATCTACATCGGGCCGAATGATGCATCACAACCCGACGACAAGCGGGCAGCATCTTTAGGTGAATTCGGAGGGGTGGGTCTGTTTGTAAGGGGTCATATGTGGCCGGTAGAAAACAATGCCTATGGTTATGAACCGACAAAAAATGCGCTGACTGATAAGTACGTACTCCTGATGGATCAGGTAGAGCAGCTGATGCGGTATAAAGGTCTGAGCGTAGCGGTCTACACGCAAACTACCGATGTGGAACATGAAGTGAACGGGCTGTTAACCTACGATCGTGCGGTCGAGAAAATGGATGTAGAACGGGTCAGGGAAGTGAACCAGGCAGTAATTGATGCGGGAAAGAAGCTGAATTGATAAACTCTAATCATCCCCTAATCTCCTAAAAAAACTGCGTTTAAAAACATTTGCTTTCCGCTTTCCCAAAAGGACCTGAACAGAATATCGCTGCCCAGATACACCACATGGCCCCGGCCCAATTTCTGAACACCGAACAACATGCCGTTGTTCAGACGCTTCTGTACCGTCTTGCCCGCAACACCCGCCACATAGGAATCTGTTGTCAGCATCCCAACGTTCCACTCCTTGCTCAGTGGTTCATAGATGTTGTCGTCGGTCTTCAGCGCATAATAGTAATCGCCCAATCCCGCCGTAAGCGGATGGCTTCTGTCCAGAGTTACCTTAAAAATAGCCCCGGGAATAGAATTGGCAAGATCGTCCTGGTTCCGCTCGCCATACTTTTTGCTCAGGCTGGTTTTAGCAGTATCCTTCGCAATCTCCTTGATTTTCACATTAAACGGCTTCTTGCCTGCAAAGCCTGATATGGCATCCTCAAACAAGATCAGCTTCCCGCCCCGGGAAATCCAGCCCTCCAGCTTTTCGCAGATCTCCTCATCATAACGGCCATCGGGTATCACCAGTAAATTTATTTTATTCAGATCCAGGTTATCGAGGTTCTGGGCAGTTAGCAGCGCCACCGTATGGTTCAGCTCCTGCTCAAAGAAATGCCATACCTCGCCTACATTCTGGGTAGAGGTACCGGGACCTGATAAAAGCCCAATTTTCGGAACAGTCAAAACAGGATATACCGACGAGCCCAGATCCTTACCCTTATCCACAGATCCGCTGGCTACCGGATAACAAATTGAGCCAAGATCCTTTACGATCCTGTCCACCTTTGCGGCCAGCCCTTTGATCTGCCGCTCATTCTCGGCCCGGTACACCAGCAAAGTACCCATCGGGAAACTGCGCTCACCCACCACAAAACCCTCTTCTGCCGAACGTACCTTTATGCCTGCTTTCTGCAAGGCCAGCAAGACCTGTGCATCAGCAACAGCACCCCAGTTAAATATCCAGGCATAAGGTTTGTCTATCGCCTGAATCTGTTCAGATTTCTCCTCAGGAGCGACATACAAACCCTTTACGGATTCTTTCAGCGCATAGGCCTTCAGCCCGTAAACATAAGGAAGCGACCATGCTGTAATGTCATAAGTATTGGAATCACTCACAGCCGTCTGCGGTTCAAAAAGCACATTGGCCAGCACCGCGGCAGGTTGCTGCAGGTTCAGGATCAGGTCGTTGCGTTCAGACTTAAATCCCTCCGTTTTTTTGTTCTCATAATTGTAGCCGCGCATCGCCTTGTCCAGACCGAAGGAATATTCAATTCCATTCTTGTCCAGTAAGGCCGCCAGGCGTTTGATCCTGCTCATATTCTGCGCCTTTACCACATAGGTTTTATAGATTCCCGGAGGAGCCGCTACCGAACGCTCAAAATATAGCTTAAACTCATCTACCAGTTTATCTGCGTGTTTGGAAACCGTTTCCAGTGTCGCCATACCGGTAGTATAGTGGTGGTCTATCCTGTCCTTCAGGGTCAGGGTATCTCCATCTGTCGTTGTTACGATCAGTCCGGCACCGATGCCACCCTGCTCATAGGTCATTCCTACCGCACCGTTATACAAGGGATAAGTGTCGCCATAGGAAGGGTAGAGCAAATCGAACCTCTCCTTGGTAAAATACTGCCAGCCCTGCTCGTCAAAATATTTTGCATTGTTCTTGCCAACCGTTACTTGGAATGCGCGCTGCCATGGCGTTACATCCACATGGATCGGTTCTGCCGCCGGTGCAAAATAGTAGGGTTCATTATAGCTCTGCTCGTGAAAATCCACATGGACCTCGGGCATCCACTGCCGGTACAGCTTTAGTCGCTCCTGCGTTTCCTGTTGGGTTTGCCAGGCCCAGTCACGGTTCAGGTCAAAATAATAATGGTTAGACCTACCGCCCGGCCAGGGCTCAAAATGCTCCCGCGCCATCGGGTTGATGTTTGGCTTATCGCCGCTCACCTGGTTAAAGTAATTTACATACCGTTCCCTGCCGTCAGGGTTCAGGCAAGGGTCTATGATCACAACCGTATTTTTAAGCCAGCTCCTGATCTCTGCCGTTTTTCCTTCCGTCAGCGCAAACAAAGTTTTCATAGCCGTTTCCGTCGAGCTGGCCTCATTGCCATGAACATTATAACTCAGCCACAATATCGCCGGCTGTTTTCCCTGCTTCATGTCTGGTTTTTGCGCCTTGCTGAGGCTTAGGTTATTCTTCCTGATCTGCTCCAGGTTTTCCATGTTCTCTTTGGAAGAAACGATGGCCACCAGCAGCTCCCTGCCCTCATAAGTCTTGCCATAGCTCATCAGTTTGATGTCCTTATTTATCGAAGCAACGTATTTGAAATAGTCCGTTACCCTGTTATGCGCGCTGAACCTGCTGCCCAGCGGATAGCCAAGAAACTCATCCGGCGTTTTTGTCTGCGCCACTGCAACAGCAAAGGCACTGGACACCATCAGAAATAACAGCAAAAAACGTTTCATATTCGAACATTAATATACAAAAAACTAAAGATAATTTTTAGTTTCTCATTCATAGTGTAATTTTACGTAATCATTTATTCAAAAGCATGAGCCATCCGGATTCCCTGTATCAGCATTTCTTAAATCACCCGATCATCTCTACAGATACGAGAAACATTGCCGAAGGCGCAATATTCTTTGCCCTGAAAGGCGATAATTTCGATGCCAACGCCTTTGCGGAAAAAGCCCTTGCCAGCGGGGCGGCCTATGCGGTCATCGACAATCCGGAATACCAGATCTCAGACCGTTGCATCCTCGTGCCGGATGTGCTGACCGCCCTTCAGGATCTGGCCAGGCAGCACCGCACCCGGCTCAACATCCCGGTGATCGGGCTCACCGGTACCAACGGAAAAACCACCACCAAGGAACTCATCAGTGCCGTACTGGCCGAAAAATATAAAACCTTTGCGACAAGGGGCAACCTGAACAACCACATCGGCGTTCCGCTGTCTGTATTGTCCATTACTGCAGAAACAGAAATTGCGGTAATAGAAATGGGTGCCAACCACCAAAAGGAGATCGAATTTCTCTGTGGAATAGCCCGGCCTACCCATGGGCTGATCACCAATGTCGGCATGGCCCACCTCGAAGGCTTTGGCGGTTTTGAAGGCGTAAAGAAAGGAAAGGCCGAACTGTATGCCTACCTGAAACAGCAGCATGGCTTCGTATTTATTCACCGCGACAATCCTTACCTTCTGGAAATGAGTGCAGCGGCAAATCTGGATAAAGTGATCTATTATGGAACCGAAGCTACCGATGCCATCTACGGGAAACTGCTGAAGGCAGACCCGCTGATTGAACTTTCCTGGAGCGATCAGCAGAACAGCTATGAGGCGACGGTTAATCTGACTGGCTCTTACAATTTTGAAAACGCGCTTGCCGCCATTTGTATGGGTCATTTTTTCGGATTGCGTGCTGAACAGGTCAATAAAGGCCTTTCTGCCTACCAGCCTAAAAACAACCGCTCGCAACTGACCAAAACGGAAAACAATACGGTGATCTGTGATTTTTATAACGCCAACCCCAGCAGTATGTCTGCCGCGCTGAAAAACATTGCCGCGCTGAGTGCCCCGCACAAAACGGTGATCATAGGCGATATGTTTGAATTGGGAGCAGAGGCCGCAACACAGCACGACAGGATCGCTGCTGAGGCAGCAGGTTTGAATGCAGATCTTTTAATCCTGATCGGAAAGTATTTCTATGCCCTTAAGGATAAACATACGGGTCGGTATTTCCATACTCCCGCCGAAGCCGAAGCTTTTCTGAAAGAAAATCCTTTAAAGGACAGCCTGGTGCTGTTGAAGGGCTCCAGAGGCATGGCCCTCGAAAAATTATTGCCGGTGCTGTAAGTTAATAGCTATTCAGGGATACCTGTTTGTTAAATTGAACGCTTGCTGGATTGAACCTATTATGGAAAGCTGCTCTTGCCTGCAATTGAACTGTTAAGCGATTTACTTCTCTAATTGCACGACTTTAATGCCTGCGTCACTGATCTCCTTTAATGGATTGTCACGCATGTTCTGCTCAACTTCCAGCGCATACTTTCCTGCGGCAGGAAACCTGTAATTGGTCAGCAGCGGCAGGGTGTAGGTAAATAGGTTTCCGGAACCCGATCCGTTCCACTGCCCGTCTGGCTGGGCCAGTTTATACTCGTACCTTCGGGTTTGTTTTCCGGCTTTACCGCCCTTGATGTGGAAGAGGACAAAAATATTGGAATACCGGTAATCGCTGGTATGTCGCAGCTTAAAATAGATGCTCACTGGTTTGGCTGCATCCTTGACCTCGACCATCACTTTTACCGGGTTTGCATAGCTCCAGTTGCGCGCGGGCATAGACATATTGCTGTCTGCGATCTGGTTCAGATCGCAGCCGCTAAACAGCAGCAGCAATCCCGCGCAAAAGCACAACAATGCACGCATATTATTCATCCTTAGGCTTATCCTTATTTTTTTTCCTTCGGTTTTTGTTCCTGTTTCTGTTGGCCGAAGGCTGGCCTCCTGCCTGTCCCTCAGCTTGTGCCGGTGTTGCGCCTTCCGTAATTTCTCCGGATGCCGCTACTGGCGGGTTCTGTCTTGGTGGCTGGTTTTGTCTTGGCTGCCCCGGTTGACCGCCGGGCTGACCGCCCTGTTTAGGCTGGCTTTGCTTCGGTTGTCCCTGTCTTGGCTGTCCGCCTGGTTGTACTGGCTTAGCACCAGGCTGGCCCTGTTTCGCCTGAGGCTGTCCGGCCGGTCTGGTCTGTGGCTGACCCTGCGTCCTGTTGCCTTTTTCAGGGCGGCCGGCGTTGTTCCTGTTCTCGTTATTTCCGCCTTTATTCCTGTTGCTTTTATTCCTGCTCCTGTTCTTATCGTCGAGCCTGGTCAAGCTGTCCTGACCCACCACATTTTCATAATCAGGTGTTTTTTCCACTACAGTTACCGGCGTCAGCTCCAAGGCTTCTTCCTTCAGGTTCACCGGCTTCTGACCGCGTTTGTTCATCGCCATGATTTCTTTCACACGGTCTACCTTCAATGGGATCCAGTCTTCAGTATTCGGATAGGCGAACCACATGATCTTTTTAAAAATATCTGTCTTCTGGTGACGCGCCACACCGATTTCGGTCTGTAAGCTGTCAATACGATCCGGGATATCCTTCAGTGCATCCAGATAAGTATCCAGCTCATAATTCAGGCAGCATTTCAGCTTACCGCATTGTCCGGCCAGCTTCAATGTGTTCAAAGAAAGATTCTGGTATCTTGCCGCAGCAGTAGAAACGGTTTTAAAATTGGTCAGCCAGGTTGAGCAGCACAGCTCACGGCCGCAAGAGCCGATTCCGCCTAATCTGCCGGCTTCCTGCCGCATTCCGATCTGGCGCATTTCGATCCTGATCCGGAAGGTCTCTGCCATTTTCTTGATCAGCTCCCTGAAATCCACACGCCCTTCGGCCGTATAAAAGAAAGTTGCCTTGGTCTTGTCTCCCTGGTAATCTACATCACTGATCTTCATCGACAGCCTGAGGTCGAGCGCAAGGGTACGTGCCTTGTGCATCGTTTCCCACTCCAGCCCTTTAGCGATCTTCCACTTCTCTACATCCGCTTCGGTCGCTTTGCGGTAAACCTTGCGGGTCACCTGATCCATTGGGGTCTTCCTGCGCTTCATCTGCATCCGAACCAGTTCTCCTGTAAGGGAAACATGGCCGATATCGTATCCGCCCGTAGGGCCTTCAACGGCGATCAGCTCTCCTATTTCAAGGTAAATGTTATCGGCATTCAGAAAAAATTCCTTCCTGGCGCCCTTAAATTTAACTTCTATTACCTGAAAAGGCTTATAATTAGATGGCATATCCAAATTTGACAGCCAATCGTGCACATCCATTTTTCCGCAACCGCCGGTAAGGCACGAGCCATTACTTTTGCATCCTGCGGGGGCGCAACCGCCTCCTGTAGAACAACTTCCACATCCCATAGTTAATTGTATATATGTTGAGTCCCTTGCGGGAACGTTTTAAACTTAATTATTTTTACTAGCTGTAAAGATACATCTAAAAACAGAATTTTAGGGTTCGCATTTCTTTCGACATGATAATGTGCCTTTTCCAGTTCCGCAATGATCACCTCGGCCATCGTCAGGGAGAGCACATGCGCCGACAATTTTTTGGCGGTATCCAATGCATTCAGCGGCAATTTCACCAGTTCATCCGCTCCGCTGATCAGCAGGGCGCACTCCCGTAAAAAACTGATGCCATACTTCAAAAAATTCTTTTGATTTTCCCTGCCCCATCCGGCAATCTGGTCTACAAATACCGTCATGTCTGCTACCCTGTTTCCATAGCCCATCCGAAGCCATTCGGCAAAATGGTCTGCGTTTGTGTTGTGTGTGGTTACCACCAGCTGCTTAGCTTCTATCAGATTACCATCGGCCAGAAAGCTGTATTCGGTTGCCTGGGTTTCAGAAATTCCCTGTGTTTTCATCAGGTAAGCCTCCACTTCAGCATGCGGTAGTTTGGGAATCTTAACGATCTGTGTACGCGACAATAGTGTGGAAAGGATCTGTTCCTGGTTGTTGGCCACCAGGATAAATAATGTATTTTGAGGTGGTTCTTCGATGATCTTTAACAACGAATTTCCTTCCTTGTCCAGGTACTCGGGCAGCCACATGATCAGCACCTTGGTTTCTGCCTCAAATGCTTTATAGCTTAATTTCTTAATGATATCATGACATTCTGCAATGTTGATATTGGCCTGCTTGTTCTCAGCACTAAGCTTGGAGCGCCAGATGTCCATATCGAAATAAGGATCTTCGAGCAGCATACTTCTCCATTCATCGAGCACATCTACGGCTGTCTTTACATCTTTTGAGGCGAAAAAGGGATACGAAAAATGCAGGTCGGGATGGATATAGCGCTCGTATTTCCGGCAGGAAGAACACGCTCCGCAGCTATCCCCTTCCTTTTTATCGAGGCAGTTGATGTATTGTGCATAGGCGATAGCCATCGGCAAGGCGCCGCTGCCATCACAGGAAAGGAACAGCTGGGCATGACTAACCCGGTTTTCTGCTACGGTCTGTATCAGTTGCTGCTTAATGTTGTCCTGGCCAATGATGTCTTTGAATTGCATTTGGTGCAAAATAATAAAATTTATGGTACTTGTCTGTACTTCCTGTGTCAGTTCTGCACAAAGGCATAACGCTGCCTGCCAAACTACTATTTCATTTGAACCCGCCGCGGCAGCGTGACGGCTTTGCTACGGTTCCTCTACGGGTTCGCTACGGTTAAACCCGTTTAAAATGCGCAGAAAAACCGTCAGAAATCATTAAAAATCGGATCGCAGGTACGGGCTATGTACAGGCTTGCCTGCAGTACTTCCGGCACAGAAGTATGCCGTTCATTTTGCTGAGGGTTGCGCAGGCTAAGCAGCAAAATTAACTATATTTGCTCCTTATGCCAAGAATACTCGCCTTCGATTATGGAACCAAGCGGATTGGAATAGCGGTTACAGATCCTTTGCAGATCATCGCGACTGGCCTGGACACCATTCATCCGAAGGATATTGTCGACTATCTGAAAAAATATCTGCTCAGTGAAACTGTCGAAGCCTTTGTATTCGGCGACCCCAAACAGATGGACGGCTCTCCTTCTGAAACAGCGCAGCACGTCAAGGGTTTTGCAAAGACCTTAAGAAAAACTTTTCCGGATATTCCGCAGCACTGGGTCGATGAGCGTTTTACCTCCAGGCTGGCGCAGCAGACCATTATGCAAAGCGGTCTTAAGAAAACGGACCGCCAGAATAAGGAAAGGGTGGATACCATTTCGGCTACTATAATTTTGCAATATTTTATGGAACAACCGCGTTAAGAATGAGCATGATTAATGAAGACATGCAGCAGCTGCTGCTCGGCTATTGTGAGCCGGAAAGCGAGCTGCTGAAAAAAATAGACAGAGAGACAAACCTGAAGGTACTGATGCCGCGCATGCTGTCGGGCCATTACCAGGGCCGTGTGCTGAGTATGCTCAGTAAGATGATTGCGCCATCGAGGATCCTTGAAGTGGGTACCTTTACCGGTTACGCGACATTGTGCCTGGCAGAAGGCCTTTCTGCCGATGGGCTGATCTATACCCTGGACATCAATGAGGAACTGGAAGAAATGGTGCGCGGTTATTTTGCGGCTTCGCCGGACGGGGATAAGATCCGTTACATTATCGGGAATGCTACGGAAACCGTACAAACGCTGGAGGAGACTTTTGACCTGGTTTTTATCGACGCAGACAAGAAAAACAACGGCACCTATTATGACCTGATCTTCGACCGGGTAAGGCCCGGCGGGCTCATTATTGTAGATAATGTGCTATGGAGCGGTAAGGTACTGAACACCAATCCGGATAAGGACACCAAAAATATCACTACTTTTAACGATAAGATTGCGGCCGATGAGCGTGTGGAAAAGCTCATTCTTCCGGTTAGAGACGGCTTGTTTATCATCAGAAAAAAATAATTGAATGAATCAAAAAACCAGAGTTCCTTTGAAGGGAATTACCGCGATTGTGCTTTTAGCCGTGTTTTTTTCTGCCTGTAAATCAAGGCAGTATAGCCGCAACAATAAAAAGATTGAAAAGGAGGCCACGAAAGCTAATCCTGATTTTAAATCGCATACGACACTGACCTATATCGATGAATTTAAGGGGGTGGCGATTGATGAAATGAACAAGTACGGGATTCCGGCCAGTATCACCCTGGCACAGGGGATCATTGAGTCGGGAAGCGGCAACAGCAGCCTGGCCAAATTTGCCAACAACCATTTTGGCATCAAATGCACGTCTGACTGGAAGGGCAAGGGTTATTTTAAAGACGACGATAAGAAAGACGATTGTTTCAGGGTATATAAGGATGCCCGGGAATCGTACAGGGACCATTCTGAGTTTTTAAAGAGAAAGCGCTACAGCGCCCTTTTTGAACTGGATAAGAATGACTATAAGAACTGGGCAATGGGCCTGAAGGCGGCTGGTTATGCCACCAATCCTAAATATCCGGACCTGCTAATCAATATCATTGACAAGTACCAGCTTTATCAATACGATCAGCCGGAAACCGAAACTGAAAAGCTGAAGCGCGAGGATCGTGTGTTTACGGAGATCAACGCGAACATTCCGCAGGAAAAGAAAAAATTTACGCCCGTGGAAACACCACCGTCTAAACAGGTGATCAAAACGCCGGATACTTTAAGGATCTCTGCTCCGGTGGTTAATCCGGACATTCCGCCGGCACCGGTATATACGCCTTCTTCGAAGCGCAAGCCGGGAAGCCCGGTTAAACAAACTGCGCCGCCTGTGGTTAGTAACCCCGCGATTAAAATTGATTCCGCTTCCGTTTCTTCAACTGTTACAGCTCCGGCGACGTTGCCGATACCTGCCGACAAGAGCTATACGGTACAGAAGGGCGACACCCTTTATAGTATATCGAAGCGGTTTAACGTGGGCATTGAGGAACTGAAATCGCTGAACAGTTTGACTGATGCTGGAATCAAGATTGGCCAGAAGCTGCTGCTGGCTAAATAAACACAGCGTACCATCGATAAATTGCTTAGTTAAATAATGTTAAGGTTTATTAACCGCATATGGTTATCTTGTAGTTTTGTGTCTGCAATGAGATTTTTTTCCTTTCTGTTTCTGATGTGCTGTCTTGCTGTTCCCTCGCTTGCCCAAACCGGCGTTGTGCAGGGCTTTGTGGTGGACAAGGATTCGAAGATCCGTCTGGCAAAAGTATACATCTATAATGCGACCAAAGACCTGGGCATTTACAATACATCAAAGGGTGAGTTCAATATCAGCGCCTCGGTAGGTGACACCCTGGTTGCGGCACTGCAGGGTTATGCCGTGGATACGATTGTGCATAAGGGCCAAAAGGCCATTTATTTCCAGTTGAAATCGCTTGGGATTAATCTGAAAGAGGTTTCCATTATCGGCAAGAAGCTCAGCCCGCTGGAAGAGTATATGCAACGGCAAAAGGAATATAAGTATAAACTGGAAAAGGGTAGCGCTAAGGATCTGCTGAACCTGGGGATGGGTGGTGTGGGCCTTGGAATAGACGCAATTTATAACCTGCTGAGCAGGGAGGGGAAAAATGCCCGTCACTTGCAGAAGATCCTGGAAAAGGATTATAAGGAGGCGATTATTGATTACCGGTTTAAACCGGATTATGTGAAGCGGGTGCTGCAGATCAACGATAAGGAGGCCGACGATTTCATGCACCAGTACCGCCCGTCTTATGATTTCATTGTAAGTGCTTCTGACTACGATTTCGTGGTCTTCCTGAGGAACAGTTATGCCAGTTATAAGCGGAATCCGGCGGCATTCAGACTTGAGCCGCTGCCTAAAATTAAAGTCGAAGAGTTCTAAGTGTTCCTTGCGCAGGTTTGTTTTCTGTTGGGTTAATAATCTTTAAAATTTTTGATGGTGGCCTATCCTTTTGTAATTTGTTTGGTATTAAACTTTTAATAAGTCAGTTTTTTGTTTTTCTTTGTAAGAATGAAGAGTTTTAATATCTGCCTATTATTGTCTTTTATCAGCGTATCGCCTTTGCTTGCTCAGGAGATCGATACGATTCCTATTGAAACAAAGGGACTTGAAATAAAACTAAAAAGAAGCCCCCTGCCGGCCAGAGTGGGTACTTTGACTTATAAACCGCTGAAAATTGCTCCTGTGGTGATCGATGAGAAGGTGAATTACTGGAAAACCACGACTCAGATCGGAATAGATGTGAATCAGGGTGCTTTTTCTAAGAATTGGAAAGGAGGAGGGACGAATTCTATGGCAGTTGGGGGTCTTTTGAATTATCGTGCCGCCTATAGCAAGGAAAGTTACAGCTATACCAGCGAATTAAGGCTCGAGTACGGAAAAATCAAAAATAAAGATCAGCTACAAAAAAAGACGAAGGACAGAATATTCTGGGATAATAAAGGTGGTTTACAGCTTTCCAAAAGCTGGTTCTTCTTTGGTTCAGTTACCTTCGAATCACAATTCGATGCGGGATATAATTATTTTAGAGACCCCAAAAAAAATAACGAGGAGCAAGCTATACTGATTTCCAAATTTATGGCTCCTGGATACCTTACTGAGTCAATCGGTTTCGAGTATAAGCCGGTTCCATATTTTTCTACACGACTTGGCACTGGTACTGCAAAGCAAACCTTCATTTTAGATAAAGAAATTTATAATGAAGGCAAGGAATACGGTGATGATCCGAACAAAAAAGATTTTTACGGGGTAGAGAGGGGCAAAAACTTTAGAAATGAGCTCGCTTTTCAGGTGACCAGTACTTTTGGAGAGAAGCAGATTTTCACCAATGTTTTCCTTTATGCACGTTACAATATGTTTATTCCTTATGACAGGAAATTGGAGCATATAGATCACCGTTTGGATATAACCTTGAAATCAAAGATCAACAAGTTCATGAATGTAACGATAAACGGAGTGGGACTGTTTGACAAGGATTCTGATGAGGAAGTACAAGCCAGCCAGAACCTTTCTCTTGGGTTTGGATTTACTTTTCCGAGGTAGGGAGCTTTTGCCTTCGGGTACTAAAATCGATTACACAATTATTACCGTTTGATTCCGCCAAAATTGATAACTTTGGGGTCTTATATATATTGACCAATAAGCATTAAAGAAAATGTTTGAAAATTTACAGGATAAACTAGACCGTGCATTTAAAGTTTTAAAAGGACAGGGCAGCATTACAGAGATCAACGTGGCCGAGACCATGAAGGAAATCCGTAAGGCTTTGCTGGACGCCGACGTAAATTATAAAACAGCCAAGACCTTTACTGATGATGTGAAGGAAAAGGCGCTGGGCGCAAACGTGCTTACGGCAGTTTCTCCGGGCCAGTTACTGACCAAGATCATGAACGATGAACTTGCGGCCCTTATGGGTGGTGAGGTAACTGAATTGGATCTGGGCAACAACCCGACCATCATTCTGATTGCTGGTCTGAACGGTGCGGGTAAGACGACCTTTACTGGTAAACTGGCTAATTTTCTGAAGGCAAAGGGCAAAAAACCTTTACTGATAGCTGGTGACGTTTATCGCCCGGCTGCGGTAGATCAGCTGCAGATCCTCGGGGAGCAGATCGGGGTACCTGTTTATGCCAACAAGGATTCTAAAGATCCTGTGGGTATTGCACTGGAGGGTATTGCCCAGGGCAAAAAAGACAATAACAATGTAATCATTATAGATACGGCAGGCCGCCTGGCCATCGATGAGCAGATGATGGATGAGATCGCCGCCGTAAAAGCAAATACTAAACCGCACGAAATCCTGTTTGTTGTTGATGCCATGACCGGACAGGATGCGGTTAATACGGCAAAGGCTTTTAACGACAGGCTTGACTTTACCGGTGTGGTATTGACTAAACTGGACGGTGATACGCGTGGTGGTGCCGCGCTTTCTATTAAATCTGTTGTCAACAAACCGATCAAGTTCATTGGTACTGGTGAGAAGATGGAGGCCCTTGATGTGTTCTATCCGGACAGGATGGCTTCGCGTATTTTGGGTATGGGTGATGTGGTTTCCCTGGTTGAGCGTGCGCAACAGCAGTTTGACGAAAAGGAGGCTGCTGAACTTCAAAAGAAAATTCGCAAGAACAAGTTCGACTTCAACGATTTCTTCAACCAGATCCAGCAGATTAAAAAGATGGGTAACATGAAGGACCTGATGGGTATGATTCCGGGTGTGGGTAAGATGATGAAGAACGTAGAGATTGAGGATGATGCTTTTAAAGGTATTGAGGCAATTATCCAGTCGATGACGCCTTTCGAAAAGGAAAACCCGGATAGTATTGTTCAGAGCAGGCGTGTGCGCATAGCCAAAGGCTCGGGTACTTCTATTGAGGAAGTGACCAAGCTGATCAAGCAGTTTGAGGACATGCGGAAGGTAATGAAGCAGTTTTCAAATCCTGCGGCCGCTGCCAGAATGATGAAGAACATGCCTAAGATGCCTCAGGGCAGGATGTAGTTTTCCGTATTGGGCGTAACGGTTCCTGTTGTTTAAAAATAAATCTCTTCCGGTTTTAATGTTGGTAGTTCAAAGTAGTATACTTTAGGCAAAAGGAATATTTGTCTTAAATTATGCTGGTAAAAACTTATGGAAGTGCCGTTTTTGGTGTGGATGCGCTGACCATTACCCTGGAGGTATGTGTTGGGGGCGGAAACAGGTATCATATTGTGGGCCTGCCCGATAATGCCATCAAAGAAAGCCTGCGCCGGATAGAAAGTGCGATCCAATCGGCAGGTCTGAAAATGCCCCGTCAAAAAATTGTGATCAACCTGGCTCCTGCCGACATCAGAAAGGAGGGCTCTGCTTATGATCTGCCCATAGCTATTGGGATTCTGGCGGCATCTGAGCAGCTGGAAATGACTGAAATCGGCAATTATTTCGTGATGGGGGAACTTTCCCTTGATGGTGGCCTGCAGCCGATAAAGGGTGCCTTGCCGATTTCGATACAGGCCAGGAATGCAGGTTTTAAAGGTTTTATATTGCCAAAGGGCAATTCCCGCGAAGCGGCTATCGTATCGGAACTGAAGGTCTATGGTATGAAAAACCTGATGGAGGTGGTAGATTTTTTTAATGGCAAGGGGCTGCATGAGCCTGTGGTCGTAAATACCCGTGATGAGTTTTTTAACAATGTGAGCAGCTATCCGCATGATTTTTCTGATGTGAAGGGGCAGGAGAACATCAAGAGGGCGCTTGAAATCGCTGCTGCAGGCGGTCATAACCTGATCCTGATCGGGCCGCCGGGCGCAGGGAAAACCATGCTGGCGAAAAGGCTGCCTACAATTCTGCCTCCCTTAAATCTTCATGAAGCGCTGGAAACTACAAAGATCCATTCTGTGGCCGGGAAGCTTGGCGCCCTGGATGCCCTGATGACTGAACGGCCTTACCGCAGCCCGCACCATACCATTTCGGATATGGCCCTGGTGGGCGGAGGTGCAAATCCGCAGCCGGGCGAAATCTCCCTGGCGCACAATGGCGTATTGTTTTTGGATGAGCTGCCCGAGTTTAAGCGCAGTGTATTGGAAGTGATGCGACAGCCACTGGAAGACAGGAACGTGGTCATCTCCCGTGCCAGGATGTGTGTGGAGTATCCTGCAAGCTTTATGCTCATTGCTTCAATGAATCCCTGCCCTTGCGGCTTTTTCAATCATCCGGAAAAGGAGTGCATCTGTGCCCCGGGTGTGGTACAAAAATACCTGAGTAAGATTTCGGGCCCTTTACTGGACCGGATAGACCTGCATGTTGAGGTTACGCCGGTAAACTTCAATGAACTGACCTCTGCCCTGGAGACCGAAAAGAGTGCTAAGATAAGGGATCGTGTGATCGGTGCCAGAGCGATTCAGGAAGATCGTTTTGAAGCAAATGCCGCTGTACATTACAATGCGCAGATGAGCCCGAATATGGTGCGCAACATTTGCAGGATTGATGATACTGGACAGGCCCTGATTAAAAAGGCAATGGAAAGGCTGGGTTTGTCTGCCAGGGCTTACGACAGGATCCTAAAGGTATCGCGCACGATCGCTGATCTGGCTGGCAGTGCGGAGATCTTACCGGAACACCTGGCCGAGGCGATACATTACCGCAGCCTGGACAGGGACAGCTGGTCGGTATAATCTACTCTCCTTCGTCGTTTTCTTCTTCTTCAGGATCTTCTTCCGGAACATGGGACAGAATGGCCTGTCCTATGGCGTTGATCTCATCACTGGTCTCGAATAACGGTGTAGCAGTTTCCGGGTCCAGCTTGATCCATTGGGTATCGGTGTCTTTCTGGATGTGTGCGTATTCTTTTCCGTCCTTGTAGATGACGTAAATGTCATTGCCTTCGGGAAATACGGCGTAATCTATAGCCGCTATCTGAATGTCAAATGGTTCTTGCATAATGGGTATATTTTCTGTGGCTGCTATCGCAGCGTGGAATAGTTATAAAACTGCAGCTTGCCTGTGCCCTCAATCTGTATGGTCCTGTTCTCTTCTCCGCTGCTTCCGTTCAGCTTCAAAGTTAAGGTATTGCTGCCTTTTTGCAATGGGATCCTGGTATAACAGATCTGGCTTGGCAGCGTTTGCCAGTTGCGGGTATCGGCCTTTTCTGATAACAGGCTGTATAGTTGCACCCCGAAGCCCAGGCCCTCAAGCAGGGCATTGTCCTTGCCGTCTTTGCCGCTCTTTTTAGCGCTTGCCTTTAATGCGTATTCCGCTGCTTTTTTTACGGCCAGCCTGGTCAGGATTTTGCCCATCTCTTTAAGAAAGCGCTGATCCAGCGTCTTAAAAGCAAGTTCGTTGATGTCTTCCGTTTTTTCGAAGCCCAGGGTTTGCTGCCCGTTGGTAAGGGTTGCGCTGCTGTAGTATAATGGCCGGGCAACATACTTGGGATAGGTTGCACGCAGGCTTTCCACGGAGTTTAAATTGATGTCGTTACTGCCATACGAGCTGTTATAGGGAACGAAGATCGTTCCTGTTGCGTTGGTAAAAACCAGGTTTCCGTCGCCTCCCCTGATGAGGGAGAAGAAAAACTCTTCCTGCTGCTTTACGGGGGCAAGTCCGTTCTCCCAGAAGAAGATCAGTTCCCCGCCGTCAGATTTAGGCTTAGCTTCGTATTTGATCCCGAACAGTTCTTCGAAATGGCCAAGTTCAGATTTAAATCCGTTGAGGTCTGCCGTACGTAGTACATCGATCTGCAGTTCTTTTGGCATACTGGTACCGTACCATGTTTTGTCTTTACTGCCCAGGTAAACCTCTGCGGCATTACGGTAGGCGATAAAGGCGTTGTTTACATCTCCGTCACTCTCATAGATCATGCCTTGCAGCATCAGTGAAAAGGCATCCTTTGAATACCGGTTCTCTTTGTTGTTGAATTTATTGTCTTGTTCCTGTGACTGAAGGGTGATCCGGCGGGCTTCCACAATGGCATCTTCCCGATTATTGAGGTAAAGGTAGTTGAGCGCGTTGTAGTAATGGATCATGAATTTTTCAAAGTCTTCTCCTTTGTAGGTTTGCGTCATTGGGTTTACCAGTGTACCCACGAGCGCGTCGCCTACGCTGTTCAGTCCTTTTTCCAGTAAGGCGTCGGCTTCGTTGAAGTACCTGTTGCTATTTTCGTATTCCCCGCTGAGGTGACTGGTCTTCCCTTTTTCCATCAGGAAAAGCAACTGGTTTCTTGGCTTTTGAAGCAGGGTGTTCTTGTCCAGTTCCTTATTGGCTTCGGCATAATTTCCTTCAGAAACCTGCTTATAATATCCTGCAATCTTTTCATTGTAGGCCGCGCAGCTGCAAAGAAAAAGCATCAACCCGAAAAGAATTGATGCCCCGTAATTATGCTTAATGATTTTGATCATAAATGAATTAGCGGGAAGCCCCTGCTAGTTTTTAACGAATTTAGAGATCTTTTTATCGCCGATCCATACGACCTCGTTTGTCTGTATGTTGGTCAGTTCAAGATTTACCTGGTAGTAGACTACCTTTTGTTTTTTGTGTGCGTCTACAATAGAGTTGATGGAACCCTGAAGGATATAGTCTGCTCCGTTCTCGAGGCCGAATTTTTTCATCGTAGATACCGAGGCGTTGTCCTGCTGGTCTGCTTTTTCAGCTCGCAGTTCTTCTCTCTTCTTCCCTCCCTGTACCAGACGTACGCGTTCACTCTGGATGAATGTCTGCTCTACGTCTTTTACGAACGTTTCGGCATCAATGTGCTCGTGGCTTTTGTTTTGTACCAGTCCAACTACAACCACCGGCCGCTTGCCTTGTTTCTCCTCAAGATGGGTCGAGATCCATTTGCCGCCAAGAATACTTTGTGTCATTTCCTGTGCTACTAATCTGGAATCTGTATTGTTCCAGTTACCGCTGATGTCTACGGTGTCGTTGGTATTGATCCTGGTTACTTTTCTTGAACAGGACGCGATGATTATTCCGGAAACTGCGATGGCAGCAATGGTTGCTATTTTTTTGAATTGCATTTTATGAGGTATAAATTGATTTAAATGTTGTGTTACCAGCCTAACCAAAGGTTGCTTTGTCTCCAGTTGTGATGGCCCCAGCGGTTGTAGCCCCAGCCGCTATTCCAGTTGTTGAACCCGAAGCCGGGATAATAATTAACCGAAGGGTATAACAATGATTGCTGATAGTTGCGTTCACGGCGCAGCTTCCTGCGTTCTTCTCTCGCTTCATACCAGTCGTAGGCCTTATAGGTGTTTTGTACGGTAGTTCCCTGTGTACTGGTAAGAGAATCTGCTATGTTCATATATTTTGCATGGCTATTCTCGTATGCCGGGTTTTGATCGGGAATAAGGCTGGCTTGCTGTGCATGGCTGGCTTGGGTGGCAAAAAATGCTGCCGCAAAGGCAATGAGTAGTTTCGTTTTCATAATTACGAAGTTTAAACTAAGACAAAGTTACTAAACTTTTCTCCTGGTTAACGCTCTTGATTACAATCTCTGTGTCAATAATCCTGTTAAAAGATGTTAAACAGTAGACGAAAAAATCAGGAAAAGGTTACAGCTAGAAATCAAACTTCAGCCTCAGCCCTGTTCCCATCAGGCGAAGGTTCTCTTTTGAAACTTCTTTCATCGGAACCTTCATAAAAGGTTCGACTGATACCGATTTCGATTTGGAGATTTTTTGCCTGTAACCGAAGGAGAAGTTATAAAAACCAAGGTATTTGTCTTGATTAACCTCAGATTTGGGGGCTTCTTCTGTCGTCTTTTCCTTAACCAGGAAGGTATTAAAATCACTATTGCCGTCTGTAAGTGAAGGTGCGCGTTCGGCTACTTTTTCCTGGATATAGTTGTTGCTTTGTTTCTGGCTGATGACCGCAAATGCAGATACGCCGACATTGGCATAGAGGCTCTTACTAAAGTGATATTTCAGTTCGAGAGGGACATCGATACCTATCAGTCTTGCTTCCACTGATTCCAGACTTTTGGTGTCGCCGGCAATTGCCGTACCCCGCATGTTGAACGACTCCGGGGCGTCGATGTTTTTAGCCGCAGCAAGTTCGTTGTAGGAGATTCCTGAGTTTAAAGATATTTTGTCTGATACTGCATATCCCATACTCAGCCCATAGCCCATATTCAATTTCCTGGTATTGCCAAAGGATGGCGCAACCACGACGCCCATCTCCCATTTCTGCACTTTAGATTCGGCCACTGCTTTATTGTTATGATTTGCTGCAAGCGTTTCCTGATTCAGAAATTCCTGGATACTTATACTTTTATTTTCTTTTGGCACGTCCCCGGAGGCGATTATTCTGGCATCCGCGACGGCAGGGTTGGAAACCACCGGATCTGCTTCCGCGATAAGATTATTGCCTGCTGCAGGTGCATTAATCGTTTGTGCCTGCTCGATTGTAGCAGTTGCATTGTTTACATTAACTGACTGACCCGAATTTACAGCTTCCTGCCTGGCTTGATTTTCCCGAGGCCTCATGGCTACCGTAGCTGTTTCCTCAACAGGAAGACTGTTGGCAGGCTGAGCGGTCTTTGCCGTTTCCAAAGGTTTTTTTTCTAGAGGACGGCTGGTATATAAATATAAACCACCACCAATCAGCAGCATGGCCGCAACACCGCTTAATGGTCCGATCCAATATATAAGTCTTGTTCCCTTCGGTTCTTCCTTATTGAATTTTTCCCATGCGCCAGGGACATAAGATTCCTCATGGCTCATCAGGCTATCTTTAATATGAGCGATCAGCTCTTCTTCTGATGGATCCATATGTTTAGTTGGTCGCATACGAATTTGTTAATGTTTTTGAATACAATTCTCTTAATTTACTCTTTGCTCTTGTGAGATAGACTCTGCTTGAACTTTCAGGGATGTTCAGCATCTTCGAGATCTCATCGTGAGAGAATCCCTCTATCTCGTACATATTAAATATTATCCTGTGTGTTTCCGGCAGTATGTTCAGCAGCTTTAAGATGTCCTGAGCGTTGAGCTGTGATATGACATTGATCTGGGTGAAGGGCTGCTGTTCCTCCACAATTTCATCTACGTATACGTGTGTTTTCTTTGCCCGCAAAAAATCTATTGCGGTTCGTGATGAGATTCTGGCGATCCAGCCCTTGAATGCTTTTTGAAGTCCTCCTTCCTCATTAGGAAAGCTGAACTGGCCAATGCTCTTAAATATTTTAATAAAGGTATCATTTACAAGCTCTTCCGCGTCGTTCCGATCATTTACATAACGCAAAACAACACCCATTAAATAGCCGTAAAATGATTTATAGATCATTTCTTTACTCTTGTTATTATTTTTTAAACACCCTTCTATAGCGTCCTCAAGGCCGAGCATTCTTTTTATCCCCAGTTAGTAATGGTTTGATGATCATGTATATAACGCAAAGATGAGCTTCATTATTCAATTTATTAAACGGTCTGCCCGAAAATTACATTTTTCGTATGAGTCTCTTCCGGGCAGCCATTTAAGTTCATCTGCTAGTGCTGGAAAACAGCAACGGCAAGTTTGGTATCGTCGGCAGCAGCTTTAAGACCTTTTACCCAAACGGTATAAACTTTACCTGCTTCAATTTTAACGTCCTGAATTTTAGTTGCGAGTGTTCCGTCTGCTTTATTCTTCACATTGAAAGTAACTTTTTCAGCAGGATCTATGTCTACAAAGTCAGTGTAGGCTTTGAATGATTTGTTTGTGAAGATGTCTGTGTCTTTTCCGGCAATGTTCAGGTTCAGGGCGAGGGCATCCGGGCACAGGTGAACGAAACGTATTTTTGCCTTTCCGGCTGCAGGGGCAGTAATTTCATCTTTGATCATCAGATATTTAACAGCATCGAATTTGTCATAGATGAAAAGAGAGTATATCTTTTGATCTTCGAGAACAAAATCCTGCGTAAGGAGCGTAGTGGTGATTCCTTTTTTGGTAGTAACCAGTCTTCTTGATCCTGAATACAGGTTGAGATAACCGATCTTATTTCCAAAAGCAAATTCCGCTGTATTGGCCTTTGTATTCTCTACGTAAATATCCAGTTTTTCAGTAGTTGGTGATGCGTGAATTACGTTTAAACCCGAGATCGGAGGTGGCGTATAATCCTTGTCTTTTGAGCAAGCTGCAAGGGTAACGGATAATGCCGCCAGGGCAATAAAGGATTTTGTTATGTTTTTAAAATTTGTCAAGATATTCATTTTAGTATTTTTAAGGGTCGGCTATAATCAGCCTTCTTTTTTAAAGATTAATAAATTAGGGGTTAACGGCCATTAACTCATTTTCTTTTAAAACGAGACCTGATACTAAAACGCTACAGCAATCTGAATAATTATTGACCGGGTATAATGTCCCGGATCTTTTTAGCGGGGTTTCCTGCCGCCAGGGTATCATCGGAGATGTTTTTGGTGACCACCGAACCTGCGCCAATGACACACCTGTTTCCTATGGTTACTCCCGGACAGATGATCGCTCCTCCTCCGATCCAGCAGTCGTCGCCGATGACAACTGGCTTAGAGAATTCGACGCTTTTTCTGAGTTCCGCATCCAGTGGATGGCTCGCCGTATAGATCTGGACACCGGGACCGCAAAACACGTTATTGCCAATCTTTACGGGCATGCCGTCGAGTACTACGCAATTGACATTGAAGTAGACATTTTCTCCACAGAAAATATTATAGCCATAATCGCAGAAGAAAGGCGGTTCTATGTACAGGCTTTTGGGTGCATTTGGAATGAGTTGGCTCAGGATATCCCTGCTCTGCGCTGTGATTACATATTCTTTGATGTTCAGTTGATGGAGCAGGGTTTTACAGGCTAATCTCTCTTCTGTTAAAACCGGGTCGGCAGCTATATAGGGCTCCCCTGCTATCATTTTTTCTTTTTCCGTGTTCATAAAATAGGTTGTGGCTCAAATTTATGAAACGGCAGGGATTATTCATATAAGAAAGGCCCCGCTCAACGTTTAGTTGAACGGGGCCTTAAATCTGTGGCCGGAATCTGGTGCTTAGATCAACTCCACGCTTCTGCTTACAAAGGCGGTCAGTTCTGCCCCGGTAAGCATGCCCTGGGCGAGCAAGGCCAGGTCCACCGCTTGTTTAGCAAGCAAAGTTCTGGTCGCTTCATCTTCTTCAGCTATGATCTTTCCAATCAGCTTGTGATTTCCGTTGATGGCTACTTTATAGCTGTCGGGCATATTGCCATAGAAACCCATGCCTCCGCCCATTGCGGCCATGTCTTTCATTCTTCTCATGAATTCATCCATGGTTACGGTTACCGGAAGTTCTTCGGGGTTGAGCCCTACAATCTCTACGGAGTAACCGGGCTTGGTGATTGCTTTTTCAAAAATCTCCTTTACGTTTTTCGACTGTTCTTCTGACAACACCGATTCATGGCTTTCATCTTTGTCGATCAGCTTACTGGCTACACTGGAGTCTACGCGTTTCAGCGCTGTTTTCTCTAGTTTTTGCTCCAGGTGCTGTACGAAATGATTGTCTATCGGGGAGTTCATCAGCAATACATCATATTCTTTTTTATTAGCTGACTGAATGAAACTGTCTTGTTTGGCGGGGTCGTTGGCATAAATGTAAACGACTTGTCCGTTTTTATCTGTCTGATTGTCTTTTACCTTGTTCTGGTATTCATCAAACGTGAAATGCTCTTCTTTGGTGTTGGTAAGCAGGGCGAAGTCTTTTGCCTTGTCATTAAATTTCTCTTCGCTTACCATCCCGTATTTTACGAACAGCCCGATATCGCTCCATTTTTCTTCGTAACCCTTACGGTCTTTATTGAACAGTTCCTGCAACTTATCAGCCACTTTTTTGGTGATGTAGCTGTTGATTTTTTTGACATTACTGTCGGCCTGCAGGAAGCTTCTTGATACGTTTAGCGGAATATCCGGAGAGTCGATCACTCCGTGAAGCAGCATCAGGAATTCGGGAACGATGTCTTTAACTTCGTCGGTAATGAATACCTGACGTGAAAACAACTTGATCTTGTTGCGTTGCATCTCGAAATCGTTCTTCACCTTAGGGAAGTACAACACGCCCGTCAGGTTAAACGGATAATCTACATTGAGGTGGATCCAGAATAACGGATCTTCTGAAAATGGATATAGTTGTTTATAGAAGTCCAGATAATCTGAGTCTGACAAATCTGCAGGTGCTTTGGTCCAGATCGGGTTGGTGGTATTGATGATGTTGTCTACCTCTGCGCTCTTTGTTTTTGGCTTACCTTCTTCATCTTCACCGTCTGGCTGCTGTTCTGTCCGGGTACCAAACTTAATCGGAACGGGAAGAAATTTACCGTATTTGTCGAGAATGCCCTCCAGTTTCTGCTGCTCCAAAAATTCTTCAGATTCTGCATTGATGTGCAGGATGATGTCTGTGCCTCTTTCAGTTCTGCTACCTTCGGTGATCTCAAATGAAGTACTCCCGTCGCATACCCACCGTGCCGGTTCTGCGCCTTCCTGAAAGGACAGGGTCTGGATCTCTACCAAATCGGCCACCATGAATGCTGAATAGAAGCCTAAACCAAATTTACCAATGATTTCATTCGCATCTTTGGCGTCTTTGAATTTCTCCACGAATTCGCTGGCTCCGGAAAAAGCAACCTGGTTGATGTATTTTTTTATCTCTTCTGCGGTCATACCAAGTCCGTTGTCTGAAATGGTAATGGTTTTCTTTTCTTTGTCCAGCGCTACTTCAACCTGTGGGTTGCCCAGTTCGCCATTGTACTGACCAAGTGCTGCAAGTCGCTTGATTTTTTGTACCGCATCAACGGCATTGGACACGAGTTCCCGTAAAAAGATCTCATTGTCTGAATACAGGAATTTCTTGATGATTGGGAAAATGTTCTCCGTGTGAATGGATATGGTTCCCTTTTCTTCTATGCTCATATGTTAACTCATTTTTTAAGTACATTAGGCTCATCCTCAATGCTTATTCCAAACTTGGTTTGTTGTCAAATTGACAGCTTTTTTGAAAGAAATATTTATATTGTTGCATCAATTTCATTAAATGAACACCTCGAAACTAAAAACCATGCAGCTTTTACATGCTGCTTTCTGCGTTGCGATAACGACATTCGCGGCAATGGCATTTTTTCTTGTTAAGGACAAACTGCACTTCAGTATGGCTACCGGTCAGAAAGATCCTTATTTCCCGCTGTTTCCAATATTGGCAGTCATTTTCGTTGTTGCAGGACAGTTCTTGTTTGGAAAGCAACTTTCAGCATTGAATACTTCAGCTACTGCGGATGAGAAACTGGTTCGTTATCAGACGGCCTTCATCATCAGGTGTGCTTTTATTGAAGCGGCTGCCCTGCTGAATATCGTAGCTTTTATGAGTATCGGCAATACGGTTTATCTGGCCGTGGCAGCTGTTTTACTGGTGGTTTTTATTGGCTTCCGCCCCACTAAAGCGGGTATCACTGATCTGCTCGGCTTGCAGTATCCGGATACTGAAAAATTATAGCGCTTGCTATTTTTCTATGTACCTTTGCTCCTGAATGGAATATAATGTTCACACTTTGCCTAATGGCATACGATTACTTCACGTACCTTCTGCATCGGCAATTTCTCATGCCTGTATCATTGTAAACAGCGGTTCCAGGGACGAGCAACAAGAACAGACGGGCCTGGCGCATTTTATAGAGCACCTGATCTTTAAGCGCACTGAAAAAAGAAATACCAGCCAGATCCTGAACAGGCTGGAAAGTGTTGGTGCAGACCTGAATGCTTATACGACTAAGGAATATACCTGCATCCATGCTTCGTTTTTAAACCCGTACCTGGACAGAACACTGGAGCTTTTTAATGATATCGTTTTTCATTCGACCTTTCCCGGGGACGAAATGGAAAAGGAAAAAGGTGTGATCCTGGATGAAATTGCTTCTTACCTTGATCAGCCGGAAGAGGCGATCTATGATGATTTTGAGGATCTGGTATTCGCGGGACATCCGCTGGGCAGAAACATTCTGGGGTCGACAGAAAGTGTAAGTTCAATTTCACAACAGGATATCCGGGAGTTTATAAAAGCGAATTACCACACGGACCGTATTGTGGTGGCAGTTCTGGGCAATTATTCCCTGAATAAGGCGGTAAAAATATTTTCGAGGTATTATTCGGAAATCGAACCTAACCTATCCCTTGCGACCCGGATAGCTCCTGAAAAGGCAAGGGTCGTGTCTGTTGTCCAAAATAAGCCTATTCAACAGGCGCATGCGGTATTGGGTGCACAGGCTTATTCTCTGCACCATCCTTACAAGACAGGCCTGCTGCTGCTGAATAATCTATTGGGCGGAACCGGAATGAGTTCTATACTTAATTTACAGATTCGCGAAAAATACGGAATCGCGTATACAATAGAGACCGGCTATAGCCCGCTCAGTGATACGGGGATTTTCACTTTGTATTTTGGCACCGATAAGGAAAAGTTAGACAGGGCCTGGTCGCTGATCTTCAGGGAATTTAGAAAGATCAGGGAGAATCCTTTGACGGAATTACAGCTTCAAAAGGCTAAGAATAGGTTTATCGGACAGATTGCCCTTGGTGAGGAAAACCGGATCGGACTGATCATATCCATGGCGAAGAGTCTGATCGATTATGATAAAATTGATAGTCTTGAGGTTGTCTTTAATAAAATTCAGGCGGTAACTACCGCTGACATGGCCGCTATCGCCGGAGAAATATTGGACGAAAGTAATCTTAGTGCCCTAACTTTTTATCCTTTAGGGTAATATTTATACCTTTGCATCATGAAGTTACCCATTGTTGCGTACGGCGATCCGGTTTTAAAAAAAGTTTGCACTCCTATTGATGCGTCTTATCCTGCATTACAGGAGCTGATTGCCAATATGTTTGAGACCATGTACAATGCGCATGGTGTAGGTTTGGCTGCTCCTCAGATCGGACTGCCAATCAGACTTTTTATTGTGGATACCGGTGGTGGTGAAAAGGATACGGAAAGCTTCCGCAAGGTATTTATTAATGCGGAAATTCTGGAAGAGACCGGCGAGCCATGGGCTTTTAATGAGGGTTGTTTAAGTATTCCTGAAATCAGGGAGGATGTAATGCGCAAGCCGAATGTAAGGATCAGATTCTATGATGAAAACTGGGCGCTTCACGAAGAGGAAGTTACAGGTATGCCTGCCAGGGTGATTCAGCATGAATACGACCACATTGAGGGAACTTTATTTACTGATAAGCTTGGGTTGCTTCGCAAGAGGATGCTGAAGGGAAAGCTGGATGCGATTTCCAAGGGTAACATCCACGCAGACTACAAAATGCGTTTCCCGAATCAGAAAAGAAGACGTTAGGTATTTCTTTCTCTAGTTATCTGAGTTTTTACTTTTATCGCCTTTAAAGATCGATTGCATCAGTTTGCCCCATGCAAATGGATTCAACAGGGGATTGGTCTGAACCATGTTCTTGTTGAGGGCCCTGTCGTGGTTTAAGCGATAATTGATACTTTGAATCTCTCCTCCGTCTCTTGGAAGGGTTTGTATCATTCCGCTCAGATTATCCGGGGACAGATTTTTTAGAGCGATGAGGTAATCGTCATCTGCGATTTTCATGGCCATAAAATCTCTCGTAAATTCTTCTACGGTGGCCCATGGGTAGACGCGAATCGTTGGCAGGTTAATGATCTCTGACTTTAGCTTGATCATTGCCGTGTACTTGGTGTCTTCAATAACTGCCGGTATGGCCAGGATCAGATCCCTATATCCTACTGCTGAGTATTGAATGGTATCGCCCGGATGCGCGATAAATGAAAAGAAGCCTTTATAGTTCGCAGCATACTTTTGACCCTTGTTGGTCAGATTGGTAACGGTTACATAAGGCACCACATTGTTGCTGTCCACGTCGGTAATGATACCTGAAAACTGGATCAGTTTCTTATCTCCCGCTGTTTGCTGTGCAAATGCGGTGGATATAAAAAGAAGCAATATGGTGGTTAAGACGTACTTCATACTACAAACATAGCTGTATTTTAAACAAACAGCCTGTTAAATTGTGTTAAATGATTTATACTGATTCGGTTAGATTAACGGCTACAACGGATGTTATTTCTGGAACGGCTTTCATGATTGCTTGTTCAATTCCTGCTTTCATGGTCATAAAGCTCATTTTGCAGGATCCGCAGTTGCCCAATAATTTTAATTTAACTACCTTATCCTCTGTAATCTCATCTATTGCAACGTCTCCTCCGTCTGCTATCAAATAGGGACGGATGGTTTCTAATGCTTGCTCAACTTGTTCTGTTAAAGTCATTGGTTATCTTTTTTAAAATATAAAAATAGTAATTTTTTAGCAATTAGCAGTTTGCGCATTATTAATAGCAACCTGTTGGGCTACTTTACCGGCTATTTCTGAAAATGAAACGGCAAGTAAATGCGCCTTGTCTAGCGCAATCGGGGCTCCTTTGTCTCCAGCGTCGGAAATTTGCTGAACGATCGGGATTTCTCCGAGGAAGGGAACATTGAAGGTTTTCGCCAGTTCCTTGCCTCCGTCTTTTCCAAACAGGTAATACTTGTTTTGCGGCAGTTCTTCCGGTGTAAAGTATGCCATGTTTTCAATAACACCCAGCACCGGGATATTGATGCCAGCCATCCTGAACATGGCGAGGCCTTTGCGGGTGTCTGCCAATGCTACTTGCTGCGGAGTGGTTACGACTATTGCTCCTGATATCGGAAAGCTTTGTGTTATGGTGATATGAATGTCTCCTGTTCCGGGGGGAAGGTCTACGATCAGGTAGTCCAGTTCACCCCAGTCGGCATCATTGAATAGTTGCTTCACTGCATTTGAGGCCATTGGCCCGCGCCATGGCACTGGCTGATCGGGATCGGCAAAGAACCCTAGTGAAAGGATTTTTATTCCATATTTTTCGATAGGCAGGATAAGGGTCTTTCCGTCGGCAGTTTCTCTGGCACTTGGTTTGGCGCCTACCAGATCGAACATTGTAGGCACTGAAGGCCCATAAATATCTGCGTCGATAAGGCCAACTTTAGCGCCGTCGGCAGCCAGGGATACTGCCAGGTTGCTGGCTACAGTAGATTTACCCACACCTCCTTTTCCAGAGGACACGAGGATAATATTGCTGATGTCTTTCAGGTTGCCGGTATCGGCGGGCCTGGTGACTCTTGAAGTAACATTTATACTGACTTCTGCTTCCGGACTCACGAAATGTCTGATCGCGTTGGTACAGGCATTCTTGAGCATGTCTTTCATCGGACATGCGGGGGTGGTCAGTTCGAGGGTGAAGCTAACGCTGTTGTCCTGTATTTTGAGTTCCTTGATCATGTTCAGGGTTACCAGATCTTTTTTAAGATCCGGATCTTCAACATTTCGCAATGCGGCTAAAACTTGCTCCTGGCTAATTATCATTGTTCAAAATTAGCTAAAACTGTTTAAGCATTCACCTGCTCTGGCAAGAATATTGCAAAAGCCTGAATAACAGCACTTATATTGCTACAAACAAAACTGGACTTCAATTAGTTGACATTAGTGTTTTTAAGTGTAATTTTAACACGAAATAAACATTACCATTTATCGTTAGCAATTAATATCTATTTTACGGCATGCACCTTCCAAAAATAAACATCCCTAAAAAGTATGTAAAAACCGGCGCCTGGATTTTAGGGATTTTTGTCCTGACTTGCGTTATCCTTGGCAGTATCGCCTACAGTAAACGGCAAGCACTACTACAAAAAATGATGGCAAAGGCCATTTCAAAAGCTGATAGGGATTTTGGTCTGAAGATAAATATCGGAGAAGCGGGGTTTAGCGGCCTGAGTACGGTAAGCATGAAAAATATTTCTGTTGTGCCGAATGACCGGGATACGCTGACCAGCATCAGTGATATCACTGTTGGGGTAAAATTGTGGCCTCTGATTTTTGGCAATGTGAAGCTTTCGCAGGTGATCTTGAATAACGGCTATGTGAACCTGGTTTTTAAAGATTCGCTAAGCAATCTGGACTTTATTTTGAAACGCAAAAAAAAGAACAATGCTGAACCGTCATCTAAGCTTGACCTCGGTGATCTGGCGCACAACTTGCTGAACCAGTTGCTCTATAAAATTCCTGACGACATGGAAGTTAAAAATCTTCTGATTGCGGTCAATGATAATGATACTGCCCGGTTAAAGTTTTTTACTCCGCTTGCGACAATTAATGACGGGGAGCTGAATTCAACAACCATCGTTAATGATACTGCTGCGACATGGCACCTGAATGGTTTTGTGAAGCCTGGCCGAAGGCAGCTTGACATTAAGCTTTTCGCAGACAATAAACCAGTTCAACTTCCTTATCTAAACAATAAGCTGCATGCAAAGCTTAGCTTTGACACGGTTAGAACGCAGTTGAAGAATGCCGATTACAGTGGCGATGATTTTAAAATAGAAGGCTCCTGGAGTGTAAAAAATTTATTGATCAACCACGAAAAGATTGCGTCAAATGATATCGTAGTTCCTGATGCTAAAATAGATGCTGATGTGCTGATCGGATCGAATTATATTGCTTTAGATAGTTCGTCTACGGTTTATCTGAAAAATGCTTCTATCCATCCGTATTTAAAATATACCCTGTCTCCGAACAAGATCTATGAGGTTAGGCTGCTTGCGCCTGAACAGGATGCCCAGCAGGTATTAAATTCTTTTCCACAGGGCTTGTTTGAGTCGCTGGAAGGCTTGAAAGTAAGCGGAAAGATCAGGTATGATCTTTCATTTTACCTTGACAGTTCGATGCCTGACAGCGTTAAGTTTTATTCGGGCCTTACACCGTCGAAATTCAAGATTCTGCAATGGGGTAAAACTAATCTTCAGAAGATCAACAAAGAGTTTATATACACGCCTTATGAAAGGGGCAAGCCGATGCGCAATATTGTCATTGGACCGTCTAATCCTAATTTTACTCCGCTTTCTGAAGTTTCAAGTAATTTTAAAAATGCCATATTGACCTCCGAGGATCCCTCCTTCTTTACGCACAAAGGTTTTGTGCAGGAATCCATACGTAAATCCTTTGCGGTAAATTTTAAAGAGAAGAAGTTTGTGCGGGGCGGAAGTACGATTTCTATGCAGCTGGTTAAGAATGTTTTTTTAAGCCGTCAAAAAACGCTTGCTCGCAAGGCAGAAGAGATCCTTATTGTTTGGCTGATTGAGAATAATCACCTGATGAGTAAGAACAGGATGCTGGAGGTCTATTTCAATATCATTGAAATGGGTCAAAATGTATATGGCATAGGTGAGGCTACCAGATATTATTTCGGTAAGCCACCTGCTGAATTAAATATTGGCGAGGGTATTTTTCTAGCCAATATTGTTCCCAGACCAAAGATCGCACTTTATAAGTTCAGGGGAGATGGCGGCCTGAAAGATTATCTGTATCCATATTTTAGGTACATCGGCAACATCATGGCAAGGAGGGGACTGACGCCTCCTGACAGTAGTGGTTATGGCTTTTATAATGTACAGTTAAGAGAGGGCTTGAGACAATACTTGTTGCCTGATTCGACCACAATTGACACGACGGCCTTTGACACGGATGATCCTTTGCCTGCGATCGAGACGCAGGATGATTCTAAAACGTTATTTGATCGGTTATTCGGCGGTCCGAAAAAAGATTCAGTTAGTAAAATTACACCGGTTCCAGCAGACACAATTAAAAAGACCCGAAAGGAATTGAGACAGGAACGCCGGGAGCAGCGACGAAAGGAAAAAGAAGCTGAGGATTTACTGGAAAAACAAAAAAACGAAGCCGGACAGTCATAATTCTATGGTAATGAATAAAATTGAGATCGAAGATAAGAGTTTTGAAATGTTGCTGGAGAATGATCAAATCACCAAAAGGACACGTTTGATTGCGATCCAGCTTGGTGTAGATTATGAATCGCGGTGCCCTGTCTTTATTGGTGTACTAAACGGCAGTTTTGTTTTCATGGCTGACCTGCTTAAGGAGGTAGCCATTTCCTGCGAGGTTGGCTTCATTAAGGTCGCTTCATACTTAGGTGCCGAAAGCAGTGGTACCGTGAGGGAGGTTTTCGGCTTACCAGAAAATCTGCACAACCGGGATGTCATTATTGTGGAAGATATTGTGGATACAGGTCTTACCCTGGATTATATCCTTAAAGAGGTTTATAAACAAAAGCCTGCGTCGGTTGCGGTTTGTACCTTGTTATTGAAACCTGAAGCGCTTAAGACGACTCATGAGGAGGTGGAATATGTGGGTTTCGAAATTGCCAACGAGTTTGTTGTGGGCTATGGCCTGGATTATAACGGGCTGGGAAGAAATCTGAAAGATATTTACAGGGCTAAATCCATCTCCCGGTCTTAGCTGGAATGCAATTTTTTTTTCTCAATTTTGCAAAAACATATATAATCAACAATGACCATACACAAAGAAGGTTATACAACCATCGCGCTATCTCTTCTATTCATTTTTATATTGAATGCTTTTATCGACTATAAATTTGCTGATGTGGCATGGCTAAGGTGGCTGATATATATTTTTTCCCTTTCGTTGTTCCTGATCGTTCTGCAGTTCTTCAGGAATCCTGGCCGGTCGTTTATTTCCGGCGACAAACTGGTGATCTGCCCTGCGGATGGCAAGGTAGTAGTAATAGAGGAAACTGAGGAGGGAGAATATTTTAAAGACAAGAGATTACAGGTTTCTATATTTATGTCTCCTGTTAATGTGCATATTAACAGAAATCCCATCTCTGGGATAGTGACGTTTTTTAAATACCATCCTGGCAAATATTTAGCTGCATGGAACCCCAAGTCATCTACTGAAAATGAGCGCACCACTGTTGTTGTAACGCACAAAAATGGCACCCCGGTATTATTCAGACAGATTGCAGGAGCGCTTGCCAGACGCATTGTGTGGTATGTCAAGGAAGGCGATGTCGTTGAGCAGGGTAAGGAGTTTGGTTTTATTAAATTCGGATCAAGAGTGGATATTTTTCTACCCCTGGGCACAAAAGTGAATCTTGAACTAAATCAAGTCGTTAAAGGTGGTATTACGGTGCTTGCTGAACTGTCCTGATCAAGGATATGATTGTCTGTGCTGCTTCCCTTTCAAACATTTCCTGTTAAAGTTGTTGAGCTTTCCCGCTTTATTTATTCCGGATTGGAAGCATCTTTCGCATTTGTAATTGAGCGCTGTGTCGGATAGGCGAATTCTGATCCGTTCTGCTGAACGATTTCAATGAGTTTAAAGTTGATCGATTCTTTTACTTTAACAAATTTGCCGTGCTCCATATTTACCACAAGGTAAACCACCTGTATGTTTATGGCCGATTCACCAAAATTGTCAAAGGTTGCATACCCGTCTTTAGTGTCCGGGTGGTTATCTAAATAGTTATTTATGGCTTCAAGTATTTTTTTTATATCCGCGGCTGGTGTTTCATAAGTCAGTCCGATATGAAAATTTACTCTTCTGAAGTCTCTCAATGTTATATTCTCCAACACTCCGTCAATCATAGCTCTGTTGGGAATAACAATGGTGGTTTTATCGGGACTAGTTAGCCAGGTACTTCTAAAGCCAACTTTTTCAATGATTCCTTCAATACCATCTACTTTTACCACATCCCCTACTGTAAATGGTTTATCGAGAAATATGGTGAAGGATCCGATGAGGTTTTCGAGACTTTCTTTAGCAGCCAGCGCTATGGCAATTCCTCCTATACCAAGTCCGGTAATCAGTGTTAGAACGTTAATCTCGAAGACAAATCCTAAAAGCACAAAAAAGCCCATAAAACAGATAAGAGTTTTTGTCAGCTCCTTCAAAAAAGGGATCAGCTGGTCGTCTGCTTTATTTCGCGTTACAGATGCCTTGTACTTCAATACGTGTGCAATGAAGTCGACGATCCTCAGAATAATCCAAAACACAGATAGAATAATAAGGAAAAGGAAAATTTTATCTATAAAGTCGCCTATGGTTATGTCGGTTTTAGGCCGTAAACGATGCCATACAACTACATTAAGGGGGTGTTTTAACTGATTTATCGCGATATAAAAGGTACAGAAACTGATAAAGGATTCTATCGGCTTGAGCAATAAGGCAACAAAGGTATCGTCGTTTATATTCCGGGCAAATTTCTTAAATACAGTAAATAGCAAAAGACTCATTAAGCGGGACACGATCCGTTTAAATATTAATCCAAGTAAAATAAACCCTATTAGAAAACAATATTGTTTAATCGTATTTCCCCAAAAAATCTGTTCAAAAAAATTATTTGCCATATTTAAATCAACTGCTTTAGTGCAATTTTAAATGCTGTTTTTGATAATTCCGTTTTCATTCCGGATTCTTTATGAATGTTTTGCAATGCAGCAAATATAACATCAGAAGCATTGTCTAGGCCAGCGATTCTACTTGTCTTTTCGAGGCCTTTACGCATCCTTGTTCCTCCACCGGCAGCCCCGCTCCTTAAAAAATTGATAACGACCCATCCCTCGGCTTCGGACTCTTTGTCCTTCCACTCGAAAACGATTTCTGGTCTCTTTTCTTCAATCTTTTTTAACAGTTCCTTCATCGGTGTTTGCTTAATCCTGTGACAAAGAATTACAGCATTGATCGCGTTCATTTACTTGTCCCAAGTAAGTTAGTTAAGGGCAAACTTATATAAAAGTGTTTGCCTTTTATGAGTGCATGAGAAATTTTTATTTACAAAAAAACCTCCCAGATAGAATCTGGGAGGTCAATATTATAAACGCAGAGCGTGGCTTAAACCCTTTTAGATTTAATACGTGCTGCTTTACCTGTTAATTCACGCAGATAGAACAGTTTCGATCGGCGAACCTTACCGTGGCTGTTAACCTCGATTTTAGCGATGTTTGGAGAATTAATCGGGAAGATACGTTCAACACCAACACCATTAGACATTTTACGAACGGTAAACGTTTCGTTAGCACCAACACTATTACGTTGTAATACTACTCCCTGGTAAATCTGAATACGTTCTTTATTACCTTCGCGAATTTTATAGTGAACACTCACTGTATCTCCTGATTTGAATGCAGGAAACTCATTTTTTGCGATTACCTGCTCTTCAACAAATTTTACTAAATCCATGATTTTAAGCTATTAAGCCGATCTTTTGTTGTTTAAAATCGGACTGCAATATTAGGAATTTTATTTTATAAAAAAAAGTGATTTTTATTTTTTTCAACATTCTCTATTATTTCCACATCTCTACCGGCCAAATATTCATTTACCAGGGCACCGTGTCTTCATCAGAACGGCTTACAATCAGGTTTTCCTTCATGTATAAATTCGTCAAGACTTTTACATTCAACAGAAAAGTTTGCCAGTTCCCCCTGTTTTAATTTGAATAAGATTTCCAGTTTCCTTACCAGCTCATGAGGAATATCTTGTTTATCTCCGATTTTTAGCTTTCTGTAATTGTGGAATGTATTGAATGCAATGTCTAAAACTTCGGGGATAATTTTTAAGGCGGCCTTATATCCCGGGAGGTTAAGCGCATTCATTAATTCGTCAATTTTATATTTTCTTAGTTCTTTCATGATGTACGTTTAATGGGTTAGTCTGTGTTTTTTTTGTTTTGTCTTTCTTTGCCCAACAGGTCTTTTAATGTGTTACCCTTAATGATTTTATTAAGCAACTCACCAAGCCTAAGACCAAAAAACTTTTCGAATTTCACAACTTTTTCATGGGGAATATCCTGAGGATCATTTACAAGAATGTTCCGGTAGTTGTGAAAGGTGTTCAGTGATATCCCAATTTCTTTAGGTATCCACCTGACGGCTTCTCTGTGCTCGTTTATCGACAGTTTTAACAAACATTCGTTGATCTTATATTTTCTAAGATCAGCATCTCTAATGAATTTTTTCTTCATTTTTATTTGGTTTTAGATATTAAATTATGTGTACATTTATACATGTAATGAAACCGCACGCATAATATTTTAGTGCTAAAGTACTTAATTTTTTATGTAAGCACCAAATTATACCTAATTTTTTTATGTCATTAAAGCATGTCGTTGACGGGTTGCTCAAAGAGAAAAACAGACCGATGAGCTGGCTCGCAGAAGAAATGAACAAAACTTTTGATGGTCTAAAGCTCAGTCTTGTAAGGGGTTCGATTAAATATAATGATCTAATAGAGATGGCAAAAGTACTGGAAGTCTCGCCAATTGTCTTTTTTCGGACAAGTCCGGGGGTCTATAAAGAAGGAAATGATGATCCACTGATTATTTCAGAGCCTAATGAAGCCTACAATAATGAGATAAAAACCAACCTGAAAAATTGCAGGGAAATGCTTTCTGTCCTGAAAGACCAGCTGAAGGATAAAGAGCTGATTATTTCTCTTTTAAAGAAGAGTTCTGGCTAATCTTCCAGCAGATCGGGACGACGATCTTTCGTTCGTATTAAGGCTTGTTCATGTCTCCAATCGTTAATTTTTGCTTCATGACCGCTCAGCAATACATCCGGCACTTTGTATCCATTCCAGTCTGCTGGGCGGGTATAAACAGGTGCGTCGAGAAGCTCTCCCTGAAAGCTGTCAGATAATGCAGATGTCTCATCATTCAATACCCCTGGAATTAGCCTTGTGATGGCGTCTACCATCACAGCAGCAGGGAGTTCTCCACCGGACAATACATAGTCACCTATTGAGATTTCCCTGGTTACAAATAGGTCTCTTATGCGCTGGTCTATTCCTTTGTAATGTCCGCAAAGAATCATTATATGTTTTCGCCCTGAAAGTTCGTTAGCGATGGTTTGATTTAAGGTTACACCATCAGGACTCATAAAAACGATTTCATCATATTCGCGGGCTGACTTTAATGCTTCTATACATTTAGCAAACGGCTCAATCGACATTACCATGCCACTACCGCCGCCATACGGGTAATCATCGACGCTTTTTTGCTTATTAGACGCATAATCCCTGAGGTTATGCACAAAAATTTCAGCAATCCCCTTCTTCTGCGCTCTTAATAGAATGGAGTGGGCAAAAGGGCTTTCGAGTAAGCCTGGTAAAACTGTTATGATATCAAAACGCATAACACAAAGATAAGATTTAAGGATTAATATATATATCCAATAATCCTTCGGGAAGGTCGACGCGCAATGTTCCTTCTTCCTCATCTATCTCCACGATCATGTCTTCATTTAAAGGAAACAATATTTCAGTGGTTTTGTGAGCGATTGTAGCCACAAACTGCTGAGGATATTCATTTACTTCAATGATCTCCCCTAACTCTCCATGAACTTCATCTATAACAATAAAGCCCTTC
>Ga0126314_10000128_pt1 | contig 40155 bp, 46 predicted proteins | sample Plot105B_FD_92535 | JGI IMG/M metagenome (GOLD analysis project Ga0126314, IMG submission 92535) | Serpentine soil microbial communities from UC McLaughlin Reserve, CA, USA - Plot105B | ecosystem: Environmental > Terrestrial > Soil > Grasslands | place: USA: UC McLaughlin Reserve, Lake County... | reverse complement strand
TGTTCTCCGGATCCATCTTACTCGGGTCACGGTCCTCATCCTCACGCGGGTGAACCGAGTGCAGGAACTTGAACTTCATATCGCACTTCTTGGGATCACTCACCGCTTTGGTGAGGATGGGTCCAAGGTTGTCCGCTCCGAACTTCTGCTTTGCTTGGCGGGCAGTGAGCTCGAACTCACGGATCAACGTATCAACGCGGCCTTCGTGGTCTTCGACAATGGCGAACGTGCCGACGTCGAACTTGTGGAACACCAGACCACCGCGCTTGCCTTCCTCAAGGAGGAGGGCGGCCGTTCCAAAGCAACCGCGGTCCAGGAGCATCTCATGCACCTCGAGGTTCCAGTTTGACCGGAGGAGTTCCCGCTTCGCCGTCTCGGTGCACGTCTGATAATACGTCTTGGCATCGTCATCAGTGATTTCAGAGGGCGGGCTGTAGGAGAACCAGTTTCCGCTAAACAGGTAATCCATCTGACCACTGGCAAGGATTTGGTTGGCCCGCACTGCCGTGAGGTTGAACAGGTTGTCGGTGTAACCATCCACACCCTCGGTCTTGCGCGTGTTGATGGCGCTCTTTCGGGGCTGGATGTAGTCGGCAATCTGTTGCCAGAGCGTGTCCCATGTCCCGCGGTCAGCCTTCAGCCGATCATATCGCTGGATGATCTCCAGAGCCTCGTTGTGCTGCGTGCCTTTGATGCGCGGGGTTTTCATGGGATTAACCGAGGAGGGACTTGGGGCCGGTGGTGGCCGCATTGGCATTACCGCCGGCAAGGAGCGTGGATTTCATTCCCTTGCGGTTGGCTTGGGCGAGGCGTTGCTGGCGTTCAGCGTCTCCGACCTCGGTTGAGCTCTGGGAGACGGGAGGAATGGGCGCGGGCGGCTTGGGAGCACTGCCGCCCTTGTATTGACGTTGAAGCGGGAGCGATGCCCGCGGACTGCCTTGATGCTGTAGAGCGTGGTTTTTCATGGGAGGATGGGGCGAGCGCCCGATAGGCGACGAATGGAGTCAAGTCTATATCTTTTCAAGACGTTCCTCCGTTCGATGGTCACGAAGGGCAAATCCCATGGTAGAATGCCCCACGCTTTGGACATATCACCAGCGACGAGATAGATGTGCCACGCATCGCAAACGGTGGCGGGGAATCGGTTCAGTCCGACGATCACCGCATCCGGTGCCGACTGGACCACTGGCCTGCCCATGGCAAAGAACTCAGGCGTGGAGAACACGAATCCATGCATCAGGTGCCAGTCACGATCATGCTCGAAGGTCCTGGCGCATGGCTCCCAATGGTAAACCCGCTGTGCGAGTTCGTAGGGTGTCACCTGATGACGCGGAAGCCGCGTGTGATTGGCCGGTGGGTTGACAGGCCGGTGATGACCTTGCGCTCCCCTGTGCGGGTTTCCCGGGCGGTGGTCGACGTGCCTTCAAGCATCCCGCGCATGTGGGCCTCTGCGAACGTGCGGAGGGCGGAGGCTCCGTGGGAGTAGGCGTCATGCACTGGTGCCTCTTGGATCGTGGCGCCGGAGTCGTCCACCTTCGTGTGATACGCTTCGACGCAGGTGATCCCCGAGGGCATAACCACGTCCACGCCTTTGAACTCCACGGCGGTCTTGGTCAGGTGGAACATGAAGCGGGGGAGGAGCGCACGGAGGGCGTTGATGCCCACCCATAGGTCAGGCACGCGGGGCACGATCTTCGTCGTCTTGCGGCCGGCCTCCTTGAAGAAGTCGAGGAAGCTCTTGCCGCTCCCCTTCTCCTTGTGGTCCGCATCGTGGGGCAGGTAGTCGCAGACGATGGGCTGGCCGTACTCCCGTTCCCACTCCACCAGCTTGTTTGCGAAGTGGGCGGCGTTTTCGTTGTGCGCCGAGTAGTAATCCAGCGCCAGGATGTCCCGCCCCACCATCTGAATCAGCCAGACAGTGCCAAAGTCGGAGTAACCGATGTCGAAGAACGAATACAGGGGCACCTCGGATGAATGCACAAAGTCCACGATGCGGCGCTCTCGGCGGAGCTTGCTGACGATCTTGCCGTAGATGGCACCGGTGACGACGGCGTTGAGTGCTTCCTCGGGCGTGCTAGGGTGTTCCTTCTTCATCGCATCACCCTGGACCCGTTCCTTCTTCACATACCAGTGCTTTTGTTCAGCGGTCAGGCCGATGCCCTCGTTCTTTTCGAGGTCCCTGAAGTAATCCACTTCCTCCTTCTTGAGCTCGAGCGGACCGACGAGGGGCAGGATGTAGTTCGGGTTTTTGTGCCACGCGTAGAAGTGGAAGCGCCAGTCCAACGTTGTCATCTTCTCCGGTGGTGGGGCGGCTTGGGCCACCTTGATCATCTCGTAGTTGAGCCCGTATTTCCCGCCCTCATGCGTGGACTCGATCACCACGATGTTGCCCGCGTGAACGGTGTTGAGTGCGCCGGCCTTGATTTCGGCCGCTCGCTTCGGGTCGAAGAAGGCGATGTAACCGAGCTCTGAGATCCAGAGGAACTGCACCGTGCCGCCGCGCAGGGACGTGCCACACCAGATTTTGGATCCGTTGGTGAACTCAAGCTCCTTTGTGTTGGCCTTGGCGAGCCCCACCGCTTGCTTCACCGCGGCGCCGAGGTGGGCGGTTGTCGGGTCATCAGGATCATCGAGGTGATCATAGGCAAAGGCGATGCGGGCGAGTTTCTTTGATGCGTCCGGCTGGGTCTTGTCGATGATGCCGCACGTTTGGTTCGAGTTGAACAGGCTCCGGTCGAGCTCGAGGATCATGATGAACGTGGAGAGGCCAAGCTGTCGGGCCTTGAGGATCGTGTTCAGCCACCACATGGAGGAGAAGAACGCACGCTGGGCCCAGTTCAGACGGAACTTCACCTTCTTGCCGTTCTCATCCTCGATCCAGTAGAGGTTTCCCAGCCTCCATGCGCGGTTTGCGACCTTGCCCGCGATGAACTGTTCTTCTGCGTTCATAGCCCTGTGAGAATCCTCAGCTTTTCACGCAGCTCTGCAATCTGTCGCGGCATGTCCACGGTGGCCTCAATCACCTTCTGCGTGTCGATGCCGGCCATCTTCTGGGACCACCAGCGTTCGAGGATCATGCCGATGGCCTGCTGTTGCTCCCGGGTGAAGGCCGCGTTGATGAACGCCTCGCGCTTACGCTTGGCCGTCAGCGGGTCTTCGAAGTGACCGGCCGGCACGGGTTCACCGTGGTGCGTCGATTGAAGTGCTACTTGGGAGGCAAGGAGGGCGGGTTTTGTGCTCATGGTGGAGACTGGATGGTTTGGATTTCGTGGACCTCATCGGATGAAGGTAGCCCCGTGGTCCCACCGAGTGAGGAGAAGATGGTGTGCAGGGTGATTTCGCCCTCGATGCGGATCGGGCTGTTGTCGCCCGTCATTTCGTTGTCGGTCTTGATGGCCGCGATTCGGGCCATCGGGTTCTTGCGGGGATCGTTGGCTATGCCCTTGAGGATTTCCCGCTTACGCTGGCGCGTCAAACCGGCCTCCTTCACGTCAGCGATCAGGCCGCGCACCTCTGCCTTGAGCTCGGGCATTCGTCGGGCCTCGCTGAGTTGAAGCTGCTCACGAATCTCTTTGTTCCTCTCCCACATGTAGGGCGTCTTCTTCCGCATGTGCGAGGAAGCCTCGGGCTTGGCCTCATCGAAGGCCGCTTGCGGGGATTTGCCCGCGATCCTGGCGCGGACGTAAACCCATTGCTCAGGTTTCATGCTTGGCCCCCTTCAGCAGTTCCCAATGCCCGCGGCACTGGATGTCATCCCTGCCCGCGTTATACTGTTCATCATGGCACGGGAAATCCTCGGGCTTTATACTGATGGCCTCCGAAACATCCTCCGGCGTTTGCTTCCCCCTCAATGGGCAAGTCGCACACATCTTTGTCGCCCGCTTCATCGGCTCAGTTTTGCCCAACCGCCAGCGTTGCCCAGTGGAATTCACAGACCAGCCGGAACTTGTCGATGCGCGTCACCGGCATGGTGAACACCGCCAGCGCGGTTCCACGGCCCTGCTTAGCATCATCCTCATGCCAGACCAGCCACCAGCGGTAGTTCCCCTGCTTGCGGAGCTCCATGCGGGTCTTGTAGAGCCCCGAGGTGATGGCCTCGCGCCCAAACCGCGCCTCGATCGCTTCCAGTGAGAGCTTCTGCTGTGTCGCCTTCACGTCATCGGCCAGGCGCTTTGCCTGCTCTCTGTTTACGTTCTGGTCCTTGTGCCAGGTGGCCCACGTCCGCTTGATGGTGGATTCGTTGAGGGTGATCATGGGGAAACACAGGGGAGAAGGGGAGAAAGGAGGGCAACGATAAACGCTGTTTCTCCCTAGTCGTCTCCCTTTACTAGGGCAGGGACCTTCCCTCTGAAGGATCGGAGGAAAGGGAGAAGGGGGAGAGTCCTATTTTACGCTGTGCCGTGGAGCCATCCGAGGAACGTGGGCAACCGTGTATTCGAGGGACGCGCCTTCTGGGGCATACCCCTTCTCACGGAGAAGCACCAAGCCGATTGCGCGGTCTGCCAAGGACTCGATGATGTCCTTGAAGTCGCCGCTCTTGATGGCTCGGGCAATCGCCCTGGTGTAACGCTTGGTCCACGTTGCTTTGCGCTCGGTGATCTTCATCTGGGCGAGGACGATTCTGTTGCAGGTCTTGATGGCCTCCAACCCTTTTGTGGCGCCCTTGCTCTGACCGTATGGATTTTTCTTCTTCATGGCGGGGTTTATTTTAGGCGTTCGATCAAATCCGTGGCGTTCTTGTGACCAAGCTCGTTTGCCGACCATGCGATCAAGGTTTCGAGCGTGTCCTTTACGGGGTCTTTCACCTCGAAATCGATGACCTCACCATCCTGCATTTGGATAACCACGTTGGGGACTGCGATGGTCATCCTTGAGATGCCAGCTTTACGCATCGTTTCGACTGTCGGAGTCATCAGAGCGATGACCATGTTCTTTGTGTTGTTTTTCATGTGACTGGATTGGTTGGTTTATCTGGCGGGGAAAGTTGTCTCTGAAGCTCTGGCGGGGTTTTACCCCATCAGTTTTGCCGTGTGGACGTTGACCGGCAGCTTTCCGGTCCTGGCTGGGGCGATGTGAGAGCCTATGCGGTTCCTCAGTGCCACCAGCTTCGTTGTCTCCATTGCCTGAAGAGAAGCGATCGAATACCCGTGTGCGGCGTTGATGGATTCCACCATCCTGCCTCTCCACGCGTTCTCTTGTTCCGGTGTCAGCTTCTTTTTCTTCTTACGTGATATTTTAAATGATCTCATGGGATAAAGTCTGCCCCGTCCAAGGATGGGAGATTCCATGGCGGGGCTCGCAATGGTTCTCTTTCGGTCGCTTTGGCTCCTTGCGGTGTTCGGATCGGCGTCTGCCCCTGTCCTAAGTTTGGTGTCCTTCCATGCCCCACACCCTCGAATCTCCCGAAGTTGGAATGTGAGGACTTTTGCCGAGTCCTAGCCTCTGATGCGTTCGCGTCTTGTCGCGTCCGGTGCCCTTGAGAGCTGATACGTGGCCGGAACCCTACGCGGGCCGGTTTGTGGTGACACAAAAAAGCCCGCCGAATGGGTGGAGAATTCGACGGGCTAAAAAGTGAGCGGGTCTAGTGCAAGTCTCCTTGCAGTTCCACCCGCTCGGATGGGATCACTCTGCAAACCCCGTGCGCGGGTTCAAGGAAAAAGTTGCAGCATGAGGGACTCGAACCCCCGACTTGAGCCCCGTGATTGCTCACCAAACTCCCCTCTAACCATCTGAGGTAATGCCGCGTCAGCCACCATGCACGGCCTGTTTTCAGAGGGAAGTAGAAACTATTTTTCAACCGCCTGCGCTTTATCCTTGCAGACGCCTGCGCTTGACCCCATCTCCTTCTCCATCGGCGAGCGTCACGAACTCGGTCCGATGTCAGTTTCAACCACGATTCCAGTCACAACCTATGTCCAATCCTTCCGCGCCTGCTATCGCAGCGCACACATCCGGCCCATGGCAATGGGAAGGCCGTCAGCTACTCGCTTGCCGTTCTAATCACAGCGAGCACGTCATGACGGCGGTTGAGGCCCCATTCTGCCCGTCCGATCAAGATGCCCGCCTGATTGCCGCCGCGCCTGAGTTGCTGGCCGCGCTCAAATCATGTGAGGAGCTACTCACATCATGCGGTATCAATGGGGCATCCCAACCCATCATGTCAGCCCGCGCCGCCATCGCCAAAGCGACCGACTGAACGGCCATGTCCTCCCTGTTCCAGCCGTTCGCTGAAGCGATCCGCGCCGGCCACCTCCTCACCCATCCCTCCACTCCCATGCCCGCAAATCTCAAAATCGAAGAACAAGTCTCCACCACGCTTGCCGCCCGCCTCACCGAATCCGAAGCGAGCTCCATGCTGTTCCACCTCCTCGGCGGTATCGGCGCCTCTGCCCTCAACGACGACGAACTCTCCAAGGCCATTGCCCGTGCCCGCGAATGGGCGCTCCGCTCCAAATAATTTCCCTCCAATGAACACCGATCAACCCAAGATGACTCCGAGCGAGTTCTGCCGTATCCACGAAGCGTGCCCCGAAGGCGCTCGTTTTGCCCTCTCCAAAGAAACGATGGCCCAAGTGTGGGACGAGTGCCCCCGCGTTGACTGGCTCATCTGGATCATGCGACGCACCGGCGAAGCCCCAGACCGCAAAGCCCTGCGCCTCTTCGCTTGCTGGTGTGTCCGTGAAACCCCCATTTCCGGCGGTCGCAAGGTCTGGGACCTCCTAACCGATGAACGCAGCCGCAATGCGGTGATCGTCGCCGAGCGTTTTGCCAACGGTGAAGCGACGGATGAAGAACTGGCGGTTGCTCGTCGCGCCGCCGCCGACGCCGCCGACGCCGCCGACGCCGCCGCCGCCGCCGCCGACGCCGCCGACGCCGCCGCCGACGCCGCCGACGCCGCCGCCGCCGCCGCCGACGCCGCCGACGCCGCCGACGCCGCCGCCGCCGCCGCCGACGCCGCCGACGCCGCCGCCTACGCCGCCTACGCCGCCGCCGCCGCCGCCGACGCCGCCGACGCCGCCGACGCCCGAATCCAAGCCCGTGCGTTTCAGGCGGACCACTTCCGCACGATCTTCACCAATCCCTTCAAAACCTAAGCCATGTCCACCACAACCGAACTGCTCGTCCTTGCCGGCCTTGATGCCGCCAAGATCACCCCATCGGAAGCCGCTATCGTCCATCGTGACGGCCTCCTCGTCCGTGCCCGCCGCGGCACTTCCATCGCCGGTGCTGCCTCTGCCCAGGCGGCCGGCGAAATCCTGAAGGAAATCAAAACCTTCACCCGCCTGATCGAATCCACCCGTGCGTCTGTGAAGGCGCCGGTTCTGGACCTCGGGAAGCGTGTTGATGCGGTCGCCGCTGAACTGGTCAAAGAGCTTCAAGCGGAAGAGACCCGCATCGGCGGCCTGATTGCCACCTTCCAGGCTGAACAGCGCCGGATCGAAGAAGAGACGCGCCGCAAGGCCTTCGAGGAACAGGAGCGTATTCGCAAGGAGGCCGAAGAGAAAGAGCGCCTTGCCCGTGAGGCCGCTGAAGCCGAGGCCCGCAAAGCCCGCGAGGCACAGGAGAAGGCCGCCCGTGAAGCCGCGGAGCTCGAGGCCAAGGCCAATCGCGCCCGTTCCGCCGAACGTCAGGCACAGCTTCAGAAGGAAGCCGATGAACGCCGTGCTCAGGCCGAGAAAGAAGCCGCTGCCGCTGAAGAAGCCCGCAAGCTGGCACAGGAGAAGTCGGATCGTGAACGCGCCCAGGCACAGAAGGACATGGCTGCGCAAAACACCGCCGTGTCCTTGGCTACCGCTCCCAAGCTGGACGGTCTCGCCCTCCGCTCGGAGGTGAAGTTCGAGGTCACGGACATCCAGAAACTTTACGAGGCATTCCCGGGGATGGTACTCCTTCAGCCGAACACCGCCGCCATCAAAGCCCAGTTGAAGACGCTCCCCGAGGGTCAGTCCCTCCCTGGCGTCCGCCACTGGAAGGAAGCTAAAACCTCCGTCCGATGAAAACCCTCCTCACCGCATTTACATGGGTCTTATCATTCTTGGCCGGCGCTCACTTTGGAATTGCCGCCGTCAACGAGGATTGGACCGCACTTTACCTCTGCTTCCAATGCTTAATCACCGCCATCCTCTTGCGGGCCTTAAATCGAACCTCATGAACCCTCCCCACTTCATGGACTTCTTCGAGGGCATCATTGCCTTCCGCGATCATTGCCGGTGGCTCCGCCTCCAACGCGAGCGCCGTTCCCAAACCAAGGCCGTCCGCCTTGCCGTCATCAACCACTTCATTTCCCGCTAACATGTCCACCAAGACCAAAATCACAATCACCGCATCGGTTCAACTGCCTGACGGCACGCGAATCTTCCACTCCGAGCACACCGCCGCCGGTGTCCACGAAGAGCCCGCCACCCACTTCGCCGCCATGGTAACGCCGATCGAGGCGATCCTGACCGACGCTCACCGCCAGTTCTGCCCCGCCGAGGGCGAGGAGGGCAAACCCGCTTGAAACCCGTCACCCACTTCGACCTTGCCGGCGATGCCACGGCCCTTGCCGGAAACGCCAAGCTGAACCGCGCCGACAAGACCGAGGCCACCCGCCTCTCCCTCCTTCGTTCCTTCACCCGCAAGGACAAGGACTCCCTTTCCGCCCTCAAATCCAAATATCGAATCGAATGAGCTCCACAGAGAATCCTATCAACGCGCCGCTTCCCGCTCCTCCGGTGAAGCAACACAACCGCCAAATGGGGGATGAAAAGCGCCTGCGCCTCTGCAACGGCCCATTCGTTGACGCGCATACCCTCGCCCAATTGGCAGAGTGGCACGGGAAAAACATCAGCTACGGCGTCTTGCTTGACCGACTGGTCACAATGGCCGTTGAAGCCGGATATGATCCCGTGACCCGCACTTACCACAAACAGACCAAAAGCCAGAAGGCCGGTCTTGCCCAAAAAAAGACCGCTCCCCGCCGATAAAGGCGCGAGAGCGGACCACGATTGGATTCCAGTCACGGAGTCCGTTCGAAGACAGATACATTTCCCTCAGTAAATCAACACCCATCAGAGACACATCATGAGCAACATCATCACCCTCGGACAAATCACCGAGATGACCGCCGGCGACAAAGACAACCCCACCTGGATCAACGAGGACTTTGAAGCCATCGTCACCAACGTCCAAGCCAAGACCACCAAGACCAACAAGGCCTACTTCATCGCCACCCTCCAAGACCCGCACGCCAGCAACATCACGCTGGATGCCACGTTCTGGATGAACGGAATCCCCGCCAAGCAAGGCAAAGTCTGCCGGTTCTCCGGCCAGGGCATGAAGCTGGAAGAATACAAGGGCAACCTGAAGCTGACTGTGGGCGACAAAGCCACGATCAACGTCGTCGGCGCCGCGCCCGCCGCCGGTGCTGGCAAGCCCGCTGGTCAACAGCAACGCCCCGCCGCCGGCCAGCAACAGCGTCCCGCCGCGACTGGCGCCAAGAAGCCCATCAACGGCGCCACCGTTGGCATGGCGATCAATCAGGCCATCGGGATCATCAAAGAATACGACAACCCCATTTCGTATTTCTCGACGCCCGAGTTTGGCAAGGACCTGCACACGCTGGCGTCCGACATCATCCGCGTCTCCGCCTACCTCGAAGCCGGCAACCTTGCCGAGCCTTCCACCAAGCGCCAGCCGGAACCGGCTCCCGAGCCTGAACCTGAGCCTGAGCCGACTCGCAACACGGGTGGAGATAACGGCCAAGCCTTCTCCACTGAAGGACCACTTGATGAGGACGTGCCATTCTGATCCGCACCTGCAAATTCACAAATTAAAGAATCACCAAAATGAAATCCACTGCTACCACAGAAAAGGAAATGCGCGAGGAAACCGTTCCATCGCCCCAGACCATTGCCGAGTTGATCGAATACATCAGCTCTTTGACCGAACGGGAACACGACTACGGCACTTGCGTTTATGCTATGAGCATGGTCGCCACCGCTGCGTTCAACTTCGTCGCGTCGAAGCAAGGCGTCACCGGCTTTCAAGCCTCCTGTGCCGACCTCGATATTCTCCGCCGGACTCGAATGATCAAGGGCCCGTTCATCCTCCTGAAAGGCGAGGATGCGCTTTATCCCCAATACGATCTTCCCGGCCGGCTGAACGAAGCACTGGAAAGCTGGAAGCCATTCCTCGCTGAACAGGCCGCCCTCAAACTCGCCGAAACCCACAGCGCACATCCTGACGTGATTGCTCACTGGAAGAAGCTCGCAGGTCAGTAACCCACCAAACACCCATCCCATGGCTAAAGAATCAGGGCACTGGTATCAGCGCGACGGCAAATCGTGCCACACCCAGCCCGTCAAATCCCGTCCCGGCGACACGCGCCCGACCACCCTCGCCGACGCCCGCAAGCTCAACCTGTTGCCATCGGTGACGGGCATCCTCGGAATCTTGGACAAGCCCCAGTTGACCGACTGGAAGCTGGAACAACTCACCAAGGAATTCCGCCACCGCCTCGAAATCATCAACGCCCCCACCCGCTCGGATGCCGACATTGCCCACGCGATCAAGGACATCCTCGGCACCGATCCCGACGCCCTCCACGATGACCTCGTTGAGAAGTCGATGATGCAGGTCGAACACGCGGCCGATGCCGGCGAGTTGATCCACAAAGGCGCGGAGCTCGCGCTTCAGGGGCTCAACTACGACCACGATCAACCCGTGTTCCTCCCCGAATTGAAGGCGACCTTCCCGCTTTCGTGCTTCATTTCCCCGATCGAGCAGTTCGTGAAGGAGAACAAGATTGTCCCGCTGGGGCATGAGGTTCGCCTGACCTGCATGAAGCACGGGTATGCCGGCACCGGCGACCTTCCGATGGAATGCCCGAGGGGGCGGGGTTTCGGTGACTGGAAGACCCGCAAGACCAAACCGGGCAAACCCGTGAAGGCCTATGATACTCAGGTGATGCAGATTGCCGCCTATCACGGCGCTCACTTCAGCGCCACGGGAGTCACGGGCCAGACCGCAGGCTTCAATCTGTTCATCTCCACCACGGAGCCCGGACGCATCGATGCCGTGTGGTATTCACCCGAAGAAATCGCAGCCGCTTACACGGCTTTCGCCTCGCTCTGCAAAGTGTGGCAGTTCGTGAAGGGCTACAACCCCACGGCCGCCGCTTAACTTTCCGCCATCAAGGCAGAATCCAAAACATCCACCCAACATGCCCATCAAATCCGTCAAAGTGTCACGCACCAGCGTTGGCATCGGCTATCACACGAAAGAACTCGGTGATGCCACCCTCGACCACGACGACAAGCCGCTCCCCTCGCTCTACAAGGCGATGGACGCGCTGATCCCGCTGGTCCTCGAAACCCTTCAGCTTCCCAAGTCCTACGCCGGCAAGAAGCCGACCGAGGGCGACAAGGAGCCGGGTTTCCCGCTCCGCATCACCGGCCTCTACATCACTGTCAAAGGCGAGTCCCGCCTGGCGATGATCACCGCGGTCAAGACCATCGACACGCCAGCGCCGTTCAACATCACCGTGCCGGCCCGTTACATGGACCCGCCCACCAAGGAAGGCGCGGTTTCCGTCCCCTACTCGGACAAACACATCGCCCTGATCGAGGAAGTCCTTGAGGAGGCTGAGAAATACCTCCGTGGCGAACGCGCCCAAGGCACGCTTCCCCTCGAATCCGAGGAACAGAAGCGTTCCGAGCCCGAGGACGGCAAACAGGAACAGCTTCCCGGCACCGAAGGTTAACCCGCAACCGCGCCGCCTCGTTCGCGTAATAGCGGGGCAACCCTTTTTTCCAGTCACGTCCATGATTAACGCCGCCGACATCAAACCCCGCCTGATCGCCCAAGTTGAAGCCTTCTGTCACTATTTGCTCCCAGCGGGCAAGGTGATCGGACCCGAGTTTCGGGTTGGCTCCATCAACGGGGAGGCCGGCAAGAGCCTTTCCGTGGCGTTGCGGGGATCGTCGGCGGGGCTCTGGCAGGATTATGCATCCACGGGCGACAAGGGCGACCTGATCGAGCTCTGGTGTCGGGTGAAGGGCGAGACCTTCAAGGACGCCTTCCCCAACATCTGCCAGTGGCTCGGCGTCACCCAGATCGAGCGCCCGAAGCCCAAGCAGAAGCCGCCGGCGCCCGACACCTCGGGCATGTCCGCAGATGGCCGCATTTCCAAACCGGTCCTCGACTACCTCACCGGCCGCGCCCTGACCAAGGACACGCTGAAGACCTACCGCATCCGGTCGCACAAGCGCCCGTCCGAGCACAACACCGACTTCGTTGCCTTCCAGTTCGATTGTCCGGCCGGCGATCCGGTGATGCTGAAGTCCACGGGGATCAAGACCAATGCGGACGGGAAGAAGGATACATGGACCACCGCCCCCTATTACACGCTCTGGGGATGGTGGACCGTGCAGCCGTCAGACCGTGCGATCGTCATCACGGAAGGCGAATACGACGCCATGAGCGTGCATCAGTTGAACCCGGGGTTCCCCGTCCTCTCCCTCCCCGCCGGCTCCTCAAATCTCACTTGGATCGAGAACGATTTCGACACCCTCCAACGCTTCGAGAAAATTTACATCTGCACCGATGCCGACGATGCCGGCGAGAAGTGTGCCGTGGAGATGGCGAAGCGCCTCGGCCAGGCCCGGTGCTTCCGCATCAAGCCGCCCTCGCCGTTCAAGGACGCGAACCAGTTCCTCACCGAATGCACCGACGAGTCCCTTGACGTGGTGGCGTGGTTCGCCGCCGCCACCTCTTACGACCCACCCACCCTCCGCTCATGCCGGTCCTTCCGCCGTGAGTTGGCCGACTCCCTCCGCCAGCGGCAGACCAAGGGCAACACCAACGATTTCTTGTTCCCCTCCGTCCCCTTCGCCTACCGCGACGGGGAAACTACGATCATCTCAGGCCTGCCAGGGCACGGAAAAAGCGATTTCCTCTATCAGTCCCACCTCTCGGAGATGAAATGCGGGCGCAAGGTCTGCATCGCCTCCTTTGAAATCCCGCCCCAGCGGATGCTTGAGATCATCATCTGGCAGTTGATCGGCCATGAAATCACCAGCGAGGAAGATATGGACCGCGGCCTTGATTGGCTGGACGAGCGCTTGTTCTGGTTCTGCCCAAAGGAGAAGACCACGGGCAAGGAGTTGCTGGCGGATTTCGAGTATGCACAGGCCCGTTGGAACGTGTCCCGCTTCGTCATCGATTCCCTCCATTTCCTTGTCGAGAAGGAGGACTATCAGGGGCAGGACGAGTTCATGCGGGCGGTCTGTGAGTTCGACACGCTGAAGAACGTGCATTCCGCCGTGGTCTGTCACTCCCTCGGGAAAAAGGGGAACAAGGAAATCCCCGCCATGGGGGACGTGGAAGGATCGGGCGGGATCATCAAGCCGGTGGACAATGGCATCACCATCTGGCGCCACGCGGCCAAGGGCGAGGCACTGGAAGAAAACCCCGACGATGAGAAGGCCAAGGCTCTCCACGATGGCATGTTCATCGTGTGGAAACAGCGCCTGACCGGTGACTGGCCCCGCCGGAAACTCTGGTTCAGCAAAGCCGCCCGAGTTTTCGCCCTTTCACCCAACGATTCACCGCCCGCAACGATAGAGACCGCAGCACAGCCAACCGAAACCGACCTTCCCTTTTAATTATGCTCTTAGGATTCAAAGCACAAAACCACCCGCAGCAGACCTTTCTCGCTGGCGTAAAAAACGAAGTCGATGACCGCGCTCTTCCTGAAGCGGACTTCGCCAAGCTCAACGAAAGATTCAACTTCACGATCGATGTGGCGGCCGCGGCACATAATCGAAAGCTCGATCGCTTTTACTCCATGGAAAATTCCGGCCTGAATGCTTCATGGTCCGGAGAGCGGGTTTATTGCAATCCTCCGTTCAGCGACATCACGCCATGGGTTGAAAAGGCATGGGCTGAAACATCCGCTCCACTCATCGTCATGCTTCTGCCCGCAAACCGGACAGAACAAAACTGGTGGCAGAAATACGTTGAACCCCGGCGAGACCGATGTGGTTCACCGCTCACCTTGGAGTTTCTGCCAGGCCGCATGAGATTCCTGAACCCCGGCGAGACCGATGTTAAACCGAACTCACGCCCCCCCTTTGGTTGCTGTCTCCTTATTTTCACCCGCTCGTAATCCACATGAACGATCCAGTCACCACCCCCGCCCTCTCTGAGGAGCAATACCGTCCATTCAAGGACATCATCCAACTTGAGAACGTCTGCATCTCGGGTTCCGCCGGCACGGGCAAGAGCACGATCCTGAAGGAGCTCCGCCGGCACATGTCCGAATCCTACCTGCGCCTCGCCGTGTGCGGGTCCACCGGCATTGCGGCCGTCAACGTCGGCGGCCTCACGCTCCACACTTGGGCCGGCCTCGGCATGGGTGACGGTGCCGCCTCCACCATCGCCAACCGGATCATCCACGGCGACAACCGCCGCGCCTACGACAACATCCGAGGCACGAACCACCTCGCCCTCGATGAGGTCTCCATGATCCCCGCCTCCCTGTTCGATAAGGTGGACAAGATTTTCCAGCTTGTGCGGGAAAACGACAAGCCATTCGGCGGGATGCAACTGATCCTTTTCGGGGATTTCCTCCAACTCCCGCCCGTCTCCACCGACAACGCCAACCCCGAGAAGTTTGCTTTCCAGTCCGAGGCGTGGAAGGCCGCGAAGATCAAGACGCACATGCTCACCAAGGTCTATCGTCAGGCGGACGCGGAGTTCGCCGCGGCACTCAACAAGGTCCGCGTCGGCGACCACCTCGAATCCCCCGAGGTTTCGGCGCTCCTCAATTCCTGCTACCGGAAGAAAGACCCGCACCCCGAACTCCCGCCGGTGATCCTCACCACGCACAACAAGGACGCAGAGACGATCAACGGCCGCCGGCTGGCACTGATCGAATCCCAGATGCACGGCTACACCGCCAAGGACGAAGGCACGGCACGGGCGATCAAGGTCCTCGAGAAGTGCCTGATGCCCGCCAGCCTCGAGTTAAAGGTGGGTGCCCAGGTCATGCTCTGCGTCAACCTCGACCAAGAGCGTGGGCTGGTGAACGGCTCGATCGGCGAAGTCGTTTCCTTCACACCGTTCATGCGCGGCGTGATCCCCGTGGTGAAGTTCCAGAACGGTATCACCCAAGACATCGAGACGTGGGAATGGACGATCCGTGAGAACGAACAGAAGATCGGGAGCCGCGTGCAGGTCCCGCTCCGCCTCGCTTGGGCCATCACCGTCCACAAATCGCAGGGGATGACCCTTGAGAAGGTGGAAGTCCATCTTGGACGCGCCTTCGAATTCGGGCAGGCCTACGTTGCCCTATCCCGGGCGAAGACGAAAGACGGTTTGTTCATCGCCTCCGGTTCCAAAGCCTCGATCAAAGCCCACCCCGACGCAGTTCGGTTCTACGAACAGGCCGTCACCACCGCTCCATGAACTTCTACAACGAGCACGATCCCAAAGCCGCTGCCTGGCTCCGCGAACTCATCAAGGCTGGACTCATTCCAGCCGGAGACGTGGACGAACGCAGCATCACCGAAATCAAACCGCATGAACTCACCGGATACACCCAATGTCACTTCTTTGCCGGAATCGGCGGATGGTCCCACGCCCTCTCCCTTGCTCGCTGGCCTGCAACTCGACCTGTTGGGACTGGAAGTTGCCCCTGCCAGCCCTTCAGCGCAGCGGGTAGCCAAGACGGCACCGCCGACGCTCGCCACCTGTGGCCCGTCTTCTTCGCCCTCATCGTTAAATGCCGCGACCTCGGACAACAGTGGGCATTCACCCTCTTCGGTGAACAAGTCGCTTCCTCCCTCGTTGTCGGAAAAGTTGGCGGCGGTCATAAAGATGAGGACGGACCTGTGTGGTTCGATGGAGTATCGGCAGACCTGGAATCTGCGGGTTACACCACAGGGGCGGCAGTTTTGGGCGCACACAGCGTCGGCTCGCCCCACATCAGACAGCGACTCTACTGGATGGCCCACGCCCCGCACATCGGACACGAACGGGGACACGATACCTCCGGGCAGACAGGGCGGGATGGCGCTTCACTCGGCGGCACAGCTTGCGGGCTGGCCCACGCCGCAAGCGGGAACACCGAGCACAGAGAACTACAACGCAGCGGGCTCGACCGACTACGAGCGGACGGTGGACGCGTTGACGGGGATTCGAGAAACGAAGAACGGCCCGAAATTGGCCGGTTGGCCGACACCCAGAGCGGAGGACAGCGAGAGCACGGGAGCACACCACGGGCGAGCGGACACGCTGACCTCGGCGGCGAGGACGGCAGGGTGGCACACGCCGGTTGTTCGGGATTGCAAGAACTCACCGGGCAACGGGACGAATCCTCGGGATCTCCCGAGGCAGGCGGCGCTTGGGATTCCTTCGACCTTCTCCCCTGCACAGACGGAAAAGCGAGGCGCGTTGAATCCGGCACATTCCCGTTGGCTCATGGGGTTCCCGCCCGCGTGGTGCGCCTGCGCGGTTACGGCAACGCCATCGTACCGCAAACCGCCGCGCTCTTCGTGAGTGCCTACCTCCTCACCGAATGAGCGCCGCCAACGGATTGATCAAAGTAAGGCCCGTGCATGGAGAGATTGGCCGGTTCTTGGTCGAGAGCTTCGAGCACCCCGACCAACCCCACCAGGTTGATCTTCTGGCGCACGCCGGCCAGGGTGCCTGTAGCTGCAAGGACTGGACAACGAGGTGCCGGCCGAACCAGAAGGCGGCGCCCAACGCCTTCATCCCCTACGGCACGGCGAAGAAGCCCGACCCCGCCCGCCAAGAATGTCGTCATGTGCACGTTGCCCGGAAATACTTCCTCAAGGAAATCCTTCAAGGGTTGTCCAAGCAGCACCGCGCCGGTGACGGCTCATGAAGGCCGAGGACTTTGTGGGCAAGGTCTGTGCGTTCTTCCCCACCAAGGATGCGGTCATTCGCGGGGTCCGCCAGCCCAACACCACCCGCTACCACGGGCAAGTAATTGCCTCCGCCGATGCCCCGCCTGTGGGCAAAGGAAAGATTCCAGACTTCAGCCTCACCGTGCGGGGCAAGACAGGAAAGACCCTCACGATTTCAATGACCCTCAACTACGCGACGATCCACGATTCGTGGAAACGAGCAGCCGACGACATATGAGCCACCTCACCCTTCAGGAAAACCAGCGCCTACTCCGCCAGCAGTTCCGCGCTTTCATGACCACCGCCAAGGCCATCATGCGCCAGTTGGACGCTGAAATTGTGACGCCCCACGCGGTGGCCCTCATAAACGTGGAGACGATTCAACAAATCGTGTGCGAGGCATACGCAGTCCCAGCGGCCGCCATGTCCTCACAAATCAGGACCAACAGCTATGCCCTGCCCCGTCAGGTGGCGATGGTCCTTTGCCGTGAGCTCACCAAGCACGCGATCACCGACATCGGCACATGCTTCAACCGTGACCACGGGACCGTGCTTCACGCATCGAAGTCCATCACCAACCGAATCAGCTCTGATCCCAAATTCTCCAAGGAATTCCATGCAATCAGAGAGAAGTGCGAGAACGCCCTGAAAAACCTGACGATGCCCCTCTTCAACCAATCATGACATGCCCAAGCCAGTCACACCCAGCCGGTCAATTGACCTTTCCCAGCGATTCCCCCAAGCCAGCGCCGCCTTCCTCCGGCTCAACGGCTTTGCCTCTATCCCCGCCCCAACAGGCCAGCACACCCCTGATCTTCCGGCTCTCGATTGCCCACCCTCTGCCAAGCCTAAACGCCGTCCTCGGAATGGGGCACTGGCAAAGAGCAAAGCTGAAGCGGGCGATTCAAGATTCTACATTGTCCGCGTTAAAAGCTTCAGAAAGCGCCTCATTGATACCGACAACCTGGTTCCAAAGTGGCACGTCGATTCCCTCCGCTACGCTGGAATCCTACCAGACGATGCGCCAGAGAGAGCGCGAATTGAAACAAGCCAAGAAAAGGTTGGAGAAAAAAGCGAAGAGCGCACGGAAATCGAAATCATAATCCAATGTCCACCGACACCCTCCACCTCGTCCTGACCTTCCACTGGTACGACGAGACCGCTAAGGCCACCGATCCGAAGCGCATCGAATACCGCAAGATGTCCCCGAAGTGGATGCGGGACATCTACGAGAACCGCCACCTGATCGCCAAGGTGCGCTTCGCCCGAGGCTACACCAAAACCACCAGCCTGTTCACCGTGACCTCGATCGACATCGGCGAGTGCCCGATTGCCGGCTGGTCCGGCGACTTCATCCGCATCCACTTCACCGACCTCCCTGCCAACACACCGGGCGACGACGCCATCCTTTCATGAAGCGCACTCCCATCCGCCGCGTATCCGTGAAGCGTGCCCGAGAGATGAAGGAATACGCCCGGCTCCGCACCGGGTTCATGGTAGAGCGCCCCGTGTGTGAGGTATGGCTGAGTGAAAACGGATACACCGAAATCACCGTTGGATTCTACCGCAAAGGATCGCACACCCTCGCTGTCATCCAACTGCTTTCCATCGGCGCCCCACGAAGCAAGGAATGCCACCACCGCGAAGGCAGGGGGAAGAACTACCTCAACGTCTCCACTTGGCTCGCGGTTTCTTCAGAGGCTCACCACCGCATTCACTCGAATCCTTCGTGGGCCCGCGCCAACGGGTTCCTCGCGTGACCACCCTTGCCAAGCTGGTCTTCGCCGCCTCCTTCACCCTCGCCCTCATCTGGACCGCCGCCCTTTGGCGCATCGCCCACCCCAGGCCCCGCGGTCTCCGCCTTTGCTGTCACCGGTGGCGGACGATTGAACGCTACCCGTCAGGACACAAAAAAGCCGGATGCTCCAAGTGCGGAGCGGTCCGGCTTTACGTGCCAGCCTTCAGCAAAAGCTAGGGCCTGGAGTCCAACTTCTTATTGATCGAGGCCACGTCCTTTGTGACCTGTTCGTAATTCCACGACATCCGGAGGAGGATTTCACGGTCAGCCTCCCGCTTCGTGTTCGCCTCGTTTGCGCTCTTCTCGATTTCAGCCATCCGCACTTCCGCACGATCCTGGCGATCGGGAATCAAGACCCACGCCTTCACACCGCTGAACAGCGCGGCCAGCAGGGCAACAACGACAGCGAGGGTTTCAAGCCGTGCTCTCATCTGGGTGCTCAATTTCCACCCCCATCGACCGGCCGACTGCGCGGACGGGAATAGTTGATGACGCGGATGGATTGGTTGAACGACGGGTATCCGGTAACGCGTGTGTATTCTTCGCATTTCACTTCCTCCTTCGTCACCGATAGACCGGTGATCGTGATGGTGGAGCCGCCCCACGGGTCACTCCGTTTATACTCCACGCGGTCGGCGTTTATCTCCGGCAGTTTGATCTTCCCGACACAGCCGGAAAGGAATGATAAAAGGCAGGTGAGCATGATGAATTTAATCAGGTGTTTCATTTCGTGAAGCCGCGCATCGGCGGGGTTGATGAAGGAGGGTTATCAGTGCGGGCAAGACCGGACTTCTCAAGCGCGTTGCTGTCCCATGCGGATTGCCCGCCAAGGCGCACGGCACGGTAAAGGATGGTGCGGGTCAGCCAACCGATGCCGAGGGCCTTCATCGCCTCAAGGAACACCGCGTCAGCCTGCGGGCGCGTGACGGGCTTGCCGTCCTTCTCCGCCGTCGCCTGATGCCAGTAGAGCGCGTCGTGGATTACCGCCGCCTCGGTGTATTCACCATCAGGCGGGTAAAGGTTCCAGAGCCCACGGGGGACGCTGGCAAAGTCGGTGTCAAAACCAACCTCCACATCCACCGGCCCCACCTCTTTCGAGATGAAGGCGAATGGAGAAGAGACGATGCCCCGACGAGGAACGCGCCGTCCCTCCACAATCAGGCCGTGAAGATCAAGCGGGAACGGGAATTCAGGAGGGAGTGGCATGGCGGTTTACAGTTTAACTTCCTGTGCGTAGGCGATGGTGGCCGTTGCCGTTCCCGTGATCACTGAGCGAACCCGCACATACTTTCCAGCGGGAATCATCTTCACCAACGGGACAGTGGTTGTCTGGATCGATTGCAGGGTGATGGCCAAGCTGAGGGCCTGGCCGTTTGAAACCTTTCCCACGATCGTCCAATCGGACGGCGTGGTGCTAGGAGTGTTGGCCGTCTCCAAGTAAACGATGACCGTGGCGTTACCAGCGATCGAGGCGGTGGAAGACAGGTCGATGTCGTAAGACGCTTCCGCATCCCGCGTGCTGTCGATCTGCCAGCCGGTTGACGCGGTGCTGGTGACAACACTGCGGGCGGGAGCGGCGAAGGATCGGGCAACGGGCAGGCCGTCCAGCTTGAGCTTGTCTGCCGCACTCATGCTGCCGGCCGTCGACGTGGTCGCCGCGCTGATGCTCAGGTTGGCCGCGGTGGTGGTCCCTGCGTTGATGAGCGGGGCATTAACCGCAACCGTGCTGGCCGCTGGGATGATTGGCTTGTTGAGCACAACGCCCAAGCCGCTGACCGCGTTCCAGTCGCTTTGAACCTGTGCCGCCGGAATGCTGGGGAACGTCGCCACCGATCCATCACCGCGCAGGTATTGCGAGGTGGAACCGGTGGGCGTGTTGAACTTGGCGCCAAGCCCCGAGGTCATTGCCGCCGTTGTCGCGTAGCTACCCAGAGCCGAGGTCATCGCCGCAGGCTGCACCGCGCTGTCCGCCTTCGCTCCTTGCGCCGTGGTGGACTTTCCATCCAGCGCCGTCTGCGTGGCAGAGTTGATGCCAATGTTTACCGTGTAGTAATCGTCCGTCGAGTGGTAGGTCAGGACGATACCGCTACCGGTGTCCAACGCCGCTCCCGTCATGTTGCGGGTAATCGGATCGTAAACGTAGAGCCCCGAGCCATAGGCACTCCCGTTCCATGGGGCTTCGATAAGCTCGGTGTCAGCCGAAATCACATAGTGCGTTATGGGATCGAGACGAATCTGCTGAATGGCATAGGTTCCATCCGTGTAGGCTGTGCTATACGTGTCCAATGGACGAGGAGCAGCCCAAAGGCTTGCCCCTGCAATAAGTGCGACTGTGAGGAATATCAGTTTTTTCATAGCGGGAAATTAATAGCAGACCCAAGCCGTTCCGTTGTGGAAGACCGGCCACTTAGTGGAGCCGCCACCTGAAGGGGCCGACCCGCGCAAACTGGTCGCTGCATCGGTAACCAAAGCAACATCGCCCTGTGCGCCCGTTGGTAAGCCTGCCACGGTGTATTGATTCAACTTAACAGACGGAACCGTAACATTCCCCGTGCCGTCAAAGCTCACGCCGTTGATCGTGCGCGGCGTTGCTAGCGCCGTTGCTGTCGCAACGTTTCCTGCTGGGATAACATAGTCGGTTCCGGCTACTGCTGCACTGGGGAAAGTGGTCCCATTACCTTTTATCAGACCCGAAAGCCCGCCAATACCCCCGACAAAGTTGGCGCGCGCATAGAAGTTTGCGCCCGTTGGGGTTGCGCCATTGCTGGTTAACTCAAACGCAGCGTTTGACGCCGATTCATCGTCCTTGAGGAAGCTAAAATATATGCTTCGGTTAACTCCACTGGCTAGCCCAAGCACTTGAAATCGTTTAGCGTCTAAACCACCGTTGGTATTAACGATTTTCACTAGAGGAATACTCCCTGAAACTATAGCCAGCGGAGTTTCCGTAGAATTAAGAAAACTCGCAGTTCCATTTACGAGAAGGTTACCCATGTCTACGTTTGCGGGTCCGATAGTCCGCTTATACCCATTACAAGGAATCTGTAAGGATCGAGTAATCATCTCTGCCCACATGCGATGACCGTAATCGTTGGGATGCAGACCATCAGCAGTATTATCATGAAGAGTGTCGAGCATATCTCCACGCAAACACCCATGGTTGTTGGCTGCACAAAACTCAATTATTGCCGATACATACTGGTCATATGTGAAATCCAGAACAATAGGCCATGACGCATAATTAGCCCGAGGTGGAACGGTAAACCAGAATTTAGTATGAGGAAGAGCAACCCTGATTAGGCTAACAAAATTAGCCATTTCAGCAACCATGGCAGAAGGAGAAAGGGCCTTAGTTGGGTTGGTTATGCTATTAGATCCAAGCGTGCAGATGATTGAGTTCTCCGTTCTTCCTAACCATTGCATGTAGGTGGTTAGATCTGAAATTGCCTGAGCCCCTGTATAGTCCTGAATCGCAGTTCCTGACTGAGAGCACACGAAAACACCCGGAGAAGCATTCGAGGCATGAACCGCACTTAGTCCACAGAGCCGGAAGGTTCCACCAGACGCACGAATACTTACCACATCAGTCGTTCGAGTGGTTGAGGGCAGGGCCGTAAGTGGCGTAATTTGGAGACCCGCTCCTGAAGGAGTCGCTGTAAGGTAGTCGACACCATTTAAGGAAAAAATAAGAGACCCAGTGCTGTTAGAAGCATCATACCACGCCTGCACATATGTAATCTCTCTGCTTGTGATCGAGACACTTTGGCCTGGCTCAAGAATTACCTGACCGCCGAAAATACCATAAGGACCGACAGCCCCATTAGTGGTTACTCCAGTGTCTTGAATAAGATTCTGACCACGGGCAATGCAGGCATAGTTAAAGGGAGGCTCATCCTTAAACCCCCGACGCACCGCGTTCCAGATAGAGTTCTGAACCAACGAAGCGTAGCATTTAGAATAAGAAGTAGCCCCAAACCCATCAGTAATACTATCACCGAGAATCAAGATATTTCCATTTGCTTCACCGATCAGAGAAGACGTGGCGTTCTCGGTTTGAAATACCGTCTTAATAGACGAAAGAACCCCGTTAACCTTAACCGCTGGAATTTGGCCATCGGATAACCCTAGTGCGCCAGAACTCACATTAAGAGTTCCACCAGATTTAACGGTTACCGTCCGTCCACTGCCAACGTTTAAGTCCGCCGTGATGTCATTCGAACCCGAGCCCTTTTGAACATTGGCCGTCTGCCCGAATGCCATGCCTGCCATGAGCAGGAACAGCGTGAAGATATTGAATGATTTTTTCATATTTAGTTTTATCTGAAATTAATTACCCACCGATGCTCACCCACACCCGAGCGTTGGTCACGCCATTATAGTCATCAGGACGAACGATGCCGCCCGATGGATCCTCTGCATTAGTGCCCGCTACCAGCACCCAGTTGGTAGAGGACAAGTCTCCGCCGCCAAGTGAACCGGATAGCACGCGCACACAGAAGTTGGTGGGGATTGCCCCGCCCGCCGTGACGATACCATCCAATGCGTTCGGCGTGCCTCCTGTCGTGGCGGTCTTGGCGATGCCGGCAAAGCTCGACGCAAGGACCGCACTGGCCGCCGCACTCACCGCCGCCGCCTGTGCATCCGCCGCGTATTGGGCAATCGCATCCACGTCGATGCCGGCAAGGATCGTCGCAAGGTCGGTCCCGTCTCGATTGGCTTCCTGTGCGATCATGGTCAGGCGGTCCAGTGCCCGTTCAATGACCTCAGAGGGGAAGCGGCCGTTGTAGGAAAAGTCCACCAGTTGGTTGATCGGCGTGTTTCGATCGATCCGGATTTCGTCATCAATGGCCGTGGATGCTCCGGTGAAGATCACCGATCCTCCGGCCTCACCGTTCTCTCCGGTGGTCGAGTAATCAGCGCCAAGTGCCAGCGTCGTTTTGACGCCCGCCCGTGTGCGGATGACCGTGAGGAATTCCTCCTGAAGGAAGAAGAACGGGACCGCCACCGTTTGGGTGGCAAGGGTCAACGTGTAGTCGATGCGTGATGTGGTAGTTGTGACACTCATGTTAATGGGAAATTATTTCAGCGCGTGGAAATGCCCTTACGCTCTTTTTTTTCAATCTTATCTTTGCCGCCTCCGAGCCACCAGTAAACAGGGGAACCTACGAAGGGTAGCATTCTCCATGATTCGAACTTCGAAGGATCGATGTCGTCACCTTCGCTGATCTCCTCCGCGGACTTGGCGATGTCCTGAAGGGGATAAATCAGGAACGGCGCGGGCGGGGCCACCAGCATCAGCGCGGACTCCACGGGGTTCTTTCGTTCGCGGAACTGGTAAAGACTCCACCGGTTGACGCCCACTAGCTTGAATACGTTGTCGACCATGATGTCATCCATCACCGGCTTACGCCCCATGATCCAATCCTTCAGCCAGTCGACGGGACAGCCGACAAGGAACAGCAGGCCGGCAAGGTGAATCAGGTTGCGGGCGCCCTCGAGCTTTTGCGCCGCATTCCCGTTCATGATCTTCGTGATACCCTCACGGCGGAAGGCATCAAATTGTTTCAGCGTGAAGCTCTTCAGCATGTAGAAGATTCGCCCGTTCGGGTGGCGAAGGTAATACTCGGGATACTCCGATTGCGTGAGGGGCTGGTAGTCCGCCAGCACCGTGTAAACGGCGAACAGCGTGTCCTCGGTCTTCTTCCCTGCTGCCAAGTCGGTAATGACTTGCGCGGCCTTGGATGGATCAAAGGCCCGCTCGATCAAGGCACGGCTCCGGCCCGACAGGTTGCCCGCCGCGGCCTCGCGCTCCATCCGGCGGAACTTCGCGTTCACCAGCGTCTCCTTGCCGATCATGTCGAGGTAGTGGATGCCCACCAGTTTGAAGGTCCGATCAAGTGCCGCGTGCATCTTGCCGGCGTCCCTGAACTCCTCCGCAATTTGGGTTAACCCGAGGTCCGTGATTGTGATCTTGGACTTCCGGGCCACCGCCTGACCGCCGGCAACCATCGTGTCGAAAACCCCGTTCTCGTAGAGACTGAATGCCACGTCGGTGACTTGTGACATGGCAGACGTGATGTGTCCCATCGTCGTGATGTAGGACAGGGTTTTGAAGTTCTTCACGAACGTGTTTTGAACCCCGCGCTGGAACCGTGCTTCGAGGATCGACTGAACCTCTGCCTGTTGCTGATAGCTGATGTCCCCCGTCGCAATCAGATCTTCCACGTAGGATCCGATCGATGCTTCAAGCGCAAGCTGTGAGGAGACCGCGCCAGGAGCACCGGCGACCGGCACCGCGAACTTACCGAAGAACCGGCGCTTCTCGATCGCCTGATTCAGGCTATCCACGTAGGAGACCAGAGCTTCCACGCTGTCCGCATAGAACTGATCCGCGTCCACCGTCACCACGTCGGTCTTGCGGGACTTCAAGTTGCTCGGCTTGGATTCACCGCGGCGCCCGCCACGCAGGACCGTGTTCACGATTTCAATGCGTTCCTCACGGCTCAACACCCGCCCCTGTGCCTGTGCTTTGACGGAGGCTTCCTGAAGTGCTTTCTCGATGCGGCCGGCTTCGGGCTGTCCGTAGTAATGGACGAGCAGGCCATCGAGGTCATTCACCTTGCGCGGGAAGTAGTTTTCAATCTCTCCCACGTCATACCCCGCAGCGATTGCCCGGGCCCGCGTTTCCGCAAGGACCTGTTCCACGCGGGCGAACGTGCCAACCATACCGTAAGCGTTCAAAACCGCGTCCCGTGAGTTCGTGTCACCGTTCTTCAGCGCGAGGTCGAGGATGCGTGCGTCCCGCTCGCGCAGGTTTTCAAACGCCACCATCCACGGCTTCACCGCTTCGAAGTCTGCCTTGAGCGCCCGCCCGATGTCGAAGTCCAGCCGGCGGAGACGTTGCCCGAGGTTCGCCTTCTCGCTGATAGCCTGAAGTCGGGATGTAAGCGGGACGAATAGCTTTGCCATCAGTGACGCCTCTGTGGACTTGCGAACCGCCTTGGCCCGCGCCGGCAACGGTTGGCCGCTGTTCAGGCGGGAAAGGAGTTGGCCGGCCGCCGCCAGGCGCTTTGCCTGAATCGCCATCGCCTGAGCCTGCAACGATTGCTTCGCGTTCTGGGGGATGCCCGTCGTGGCGAAGGTGATGTCGGGGTTGTTCGGGTCGAACGTGCCGCGGTTGCCGATGGCGCTCTTTATTTGGGTGGGGCTGAATGCCATCGCCACGGTCACGCCATCGTCGCGCGTGAACATTGCGCCGTCAAAACCGGCGTCCTTCAGCTTCGAGATTTCTTGGGCATCAAGCCCCATCATCTCAAATTGGCTGATGCGTTTCGGGTTCTTGATTGAAAGATAAACTGGAATTGTGCGCCCACCCTCTGCCACCACATCAACCGGCTCAGCATACTTTTCCGCATACTTGCCCGCCGAGTTTGGATCAGAAGTGAAAAATGAAGGCGCACGGAACTCGCTGAACTCTGGGCTTCGCGTCCCATGATAAACCACCAGCGGATTGCCCTGTGCGTCCACCACCTTGCTGTCACCAAACCACGCTTTGAACGCAGGGGTGTCCGTGGCGGGTGCTAGGCTGAACGTGGGCGACTGCTCGGCCATGGACCGCATCAATCCTAGCATTTCCTCCGTGTTTCGATAGTCAGGCTCAAGCGCAGCAGGGAACGTCGCATCCGCTTCCGCTATCAGCGACCGCATATGCCCGCTGTTTCGACTGCTGGTCTTGGTGTAGGCTTTATGAATTACAAAGGATACAGGACGGCCTCGATCCTGATTGCCGGCAATTTCTTGGACGGTGAGGTAAGCCACTCCCTTGCCTTCTACTGACCTCACAAAGCGGTGTCCCTTGTAGCCATCCTCGTATTTCGATTCTGCAAAGTGAGAAACCCCATCCCTTTCCTTTTTCACTACTTGCTCGGGTGGCCGACCATAAACCTCAATCGGCGCGGTTTCTAAACCTTGAGCTCCGTCAACAAAGTCCTGCCTCGAACGGGCATCAATAGTCAGGCCTGTGCGCTGGCGGTTCACCTGCTCCATAAAGGCCTCCCGTGTTTCCTCCTTTAAGCTGAACGTGCTCATCAAGCCGCCATCCTGTGCCCCCATCGGGATCTGATTGGGTTGGCCAGTGCGGCGTTCGGCAAACCCCGCCGTTGCCTCATCAGTCGAAACCTCGCCCAGTGCGCCCTTCATCAGCGCCTCCAAGTCGGCATCCAGCTTCCCCTCACGGAGGAGCTTCTTCATCTTTGCCGCGCCTCGGATGACCGTCTTCAGCCGTTCACCGAGGGTCCGCAGCCATTTGCCCCATCCGCCCGGGAGCGTGACCTTGCGACGGGCCAGCGCGTAATCGACCACCCGCTTCGAGAACCATTCGATGTTTGCGCGGCTCAGGTCTTCACCGTCCAGCCCCGAAGCCATGTCTGCCTCTCGGTTGTCCGCATGCCACTTTGCCCGCACTTCGTTCAGTTCCTCGGGGCGGAGATTTTGCTCACGATACGCCTTTTTGATGTAGGCCTCGGAAACCTCCTCGATCGCAACCGTGGGATCGGCCGCCTGTGCCACCGTTGCCACCATCTGGAACACGCCGTCCGCGGTCTCCCGTACATCCGCAGCGCCCTGGACGCGGGCGGTTTCAAGCGTCGTCTCCTTTGCCAGTCCATTGACCAGCTTCGCCACGTCCAAGGCGCTCCGTGCTTGTGCCTCGGTCATCAGGCCTTTGTTCACTCGATCCATCAGGGTTTCCGGAATGGCTTGGCGCTCCACACTCAGGGTTTCCCCGAAGCGTTCCTGTAGGCCGGCGAGGGTTTCCTTCGTCGCTTGTTCGGCCACCGCCCGCTGTTTGAGCGTGTCGAGAAATTGACGTTCCTCGGGGTTGTTTACGTCCACCGGAGAGAACGTGCCGAGCTCGGTGTTCTCCACCACGGGGACGCCGTCGATCATACCGATCTTCCAGCCGTCTACCTCAAGGCCATCCGCAGACACGAACTTCTCACGAAGGACCACGTCATTATATTTTGCCATCGCCGCCTCATCACCATTCGCCGCGGCGACAAGGATGCGGCCCGTTTCGGGATTGGGCGCCGTCGCCATTAGGTCCGCATCGGTCTTCACCTGACGAAGAACCGCAAAGTCCGCAGGGGTGAAGACCTGTCCTTCTTTCGTCGTCAGATACTTTTCACCCTTTGAGACCTCCATGTTCGTGTCCACCGCCTGCAGGCCCGTGACGCCTCCGGCAAAGAAAAAGCCAAGGGTGAATGCCGACACGGACTCGACCAACCGTTGCTTGGCCGCGGCGGCCGTGAAGAGTTCACGCTTCTCGTCATACGTCTGTGATGCGACGAAATCGTTCCAGAAGTTTTGCGCCGGCTCCGTCAGGCCTTCCTCGACACCGGCAGTCAGTCCTTGGCGGACGAACTGTTTCACGAAGTCACCGAGCGATACCTTACCGGCAATTTTCGGGATGTCGCCAATGACCTTGTCCATCAGGCGCTCCATACCGAATGCACGCTCGAGAACCATCTGGGGGCCAGCGGATGCCAAGTTGGCACCGAACGCCTTTTCAGGATCATACGCCTCGCCTTGGGCTTTCTGCCTTTCGTCTTCAACTTGAGCAAAGAACGAACTTTCCATGCCGAACGCACCGACTGGACCAAGCGCCGCAAGCGCGGCCGTCGCCGGCACACTTCCCACGCTGGCCATGAATTGACCGAGCGTAGACTTCTGGAAGTCGGGATTCACCCCAGCCTTACCCATGGCTTCACCGCTCAACTCATACCAGAATTTAGACAGACGACGGTATTCCTCCGATACGTCCTTTCCGGTCGAATCCGCGAACTCCTTAACGCGAACCCGATTCTCTTCATCAGTGCGACTGCGGAGGGTGGCCATGTCCGAATCGATCTTTGCCAACCGTGCCTTCTGGCCATCGTTCAGCACAACCTCCGTATCCTTCGGCTGGAATGGGGGATTCAAAAGCTCCGATCGCTCTCGGTTCAATTCGAGATATGTCCGGTTTTCAAAAGGAGACTTAACGCGCCCGGGCGATGCCATCACCGTTGCAGCCTGGGAGTAGATACCGGCGGGAATCTGCTGAGAAAACCCTGTAAACCCACCGGCGGCCGAACGGACCGATTGATCCGTGTTCACCATCAAGGCACCCTTGCCAAGCTTCGCCAGTCCCTCCGTGCCAGAAAACTGCTCGGGGTTCTCCGTCTCGGTCTTGGGCGCTTCAGTCTTCTCTCCTTGGTAGGACTTGGAAATCTTATCGTAAGCGGTGGCGGCCGTCGCGCCTTCACCAAAGAACCGGCCGGAGATGTTACCAAAGTTGGCGAGCACGTCCTTGCGCGGGAGACCCGTGCGACGTGACAACCACAAGGAAACGAATTGCTGATCTTCGAAGTCCGTCTGGCCCATGGACCGTGCCGAATCCGCTGCCGTCGTCAGCTTCGCTCGAGCCTCTTCAGGCAAACGGCCAACGCGGGTTTCACGGGACTCGAAAAGCGGAGCAAGTTCGTCGGTATTCATCAGAATCCAAATGCGTCTTTAATAGCCTCAAAGCCAGCAGCCTTTTGTGCCTCTGGCATCAAATCCTCACGGAGAAACCGCTTCACTTCATCGGGTGATCGGTTCCCGTCTTTGGAGGAATCAAAGAACGTGCGAATCTTGTTCTCTTGATTCATCAGCAAATCACCGGCCAGCACGTCGCCAAGGGCGGGAAGAAGCCGGCGGTATTCACCGATCATGTCACGGCGAAGCGCACGCTCTGGAACACCGATGTCTCGGTCCATCCACTGGCCTCCTTCTTCCTGCAGGTCTTCGATGTCCGCCAGTTTCAGACTGAAGAGTTGGTCCATCAGGTTCAACCGCGTCTCCTTCGTCACCTTCGCCGAATTAATTTCGTTTTGAAGGTCTCGGTATTCCGAATCAGACGGCTGACGTCCGAACATCTTGGCGCTGAATCCTCCCTTGATCTTCTTACCGATCCGCGTCGCGTCGCCATCGGCTGAAGCGAGTTCAGAGCGGGAAGCCTGCGTGAGCTCGGACTTCAGTTGATCCGCCTGCGCTGCGGAGATTTCACCAAGGGCAAGCTGTTGCTCGATGTCACGAAGACCGACATCGCCTTGCCGACCTGGCGTTACCGCTTTGTCTCGGATGCGGTCAGCCTTCGCCGCTTGTTGCTGCGCCTTTTCTTGAGCCTTCGCCGCGTCTTTGCCGGCTCGCTCTTGCTGTGCGAGGACGACGTCCGGAGCGATCGCCCGCGCTGTCTCCTCATCCAACTCACCAGACTTCACCAGTGCGGGGATGTCCACGGGACGACCGAGACGCAACTGCGCCACCGCTTGCCGGCCGGTGACATCCATTTCCCGCTGTGCCTCACGCACGCGAGCATTGGCCATACTCTCAAGATTGACGCGCCCGCCAATGGAAAGCCCGCCACGCTCGAACTCGTAGTTCGTAAACGCGCCCGACTTATCCTTTTCCGTCAGTGCCTTGTTGTATTCTCCGAAGGCCGTGACGCGCTGTGCCGGCGGGAGCTCTCGGATCGCGTCCAGCTGGTTCGATGCCGTCTTGTAAAGACCCTCCTCAAGACCACGCCGAACCATCTCCTCCTTCTGATCCGGCTGGACGTTCATGTTGTCCACCGTCGCCACATACCCGTCATAATCGCCGCCGCGGAGCTTCGCCTGTGCGTTTGCCATCAGGCGGGAATTGCTCTGGCGGATCAATGCACCGTCCGTCTGTGCCTTGAACCGAATGCCGGTTTCCGCGAGGTAAGTCGTGGTCAGTTGCTTGTCCTGAGCCACCACCGCCGGCCCCCACTTCTGTTCCTTGATGCGCGAGCCCTTGCCGTTCTCATACGCCTTCCACGTATCTTGCCGGAATTTATCCCACGTTTCCGGCTTGTCCTGATTCGACATCGCGAAGGCTTCGACCTGTGCCGCGGTCTCCATGCGAATCGTCTCCTCTGATGCGAGAAAACCACGATTGACCTGTTCCTGTTTCTGGATGGCGAAGCGTCCGAGGATCGAACCCGCGTCTTGCACCGCGCCGCCGGCGTTAGCCAGCGCCATGTTTGCCGCCTGCAGTTCGTTCCCGCGACGGGGACCAAGCTGGGGAGATGCGGGCAGGTCTGAAAGTGATACGGTTGGGATGGCCATTTTAAATGATTCCTTGCGAGCGATAGGTTGCGGACGATCCGGCGATGTTCGACGCACCGGCAAGCAGCGACGCACCGGCGCCTATGTAGGCCGCACGTGCCTGAGTTGAACCAACGCGGCGATCGTAAGCGCCCTGCGCCCGCAGTGCCGACGTTTGCTGGCTTGCCTGACGGCTGGCATCCAAGGCCTCGAGCTCAAGGATCCCCGCGGTCTCTGCCATCACCTCAAGCGGTGACCCTTCGATGGATACACCCGACTTGGCAAAGGCCGTGCGCTGCATTCCTTGGAAACGGCGGTTCTGCTCACGTCGACGCTTCACCGACTCACGGGCATCCATATCCACCTGTTGAGCCTGATTCTCCGCCAGCTTGGCGTTATACTCGCCCATTTCCTTGGCGGTCTTCGCCGCTTGGACCTGCCCGTAAACGGCGACGCCTGTGCCGATCACGGCCGATGCAATAGCGGCCGCGGCGAGAACTGTTGATGAAATTACAGCCATGTTAATTGCCTCCGGTGATTTTGATTAAGTGAGTCACGCCCACATCTGTTTTGATAAAGCCGGCCTTTTCGTAAACGCGCACAAGGGCCTCCTGTCGGCATGAGGTGATCATCACGCCGTAGTCTCGGCGCTTTGCCTCGGCACTTAGGAAATCGGTGATGGCGCGGATTGCCCTGATACCGGTGAGCCCCGCTTGTGGTGCTGTCACCAGCCACTCCATCCAGCAAACCCCCACGCTGTTGTCCATGTAGAGGAATGCGGCACCGATCGCCTTGCCATCCAGTTCAGCCACCACGCCGAGACGTGGCAGGATGTCCGCCCGCACCGGCTCCCATCCATGGCTCTTCCACCACGATGCGAGCGTTTCGTAATCCTCTGCGACGTAGGGGCGAATTTGAAGACTCATGGTTGTCCCGTTACTTGGTAGTGAACCACCATCCCCAGCAAGGTCCAAGGAAGTGGTTGATCCTGTTTCAGGACAATCGTGGCGTCGTTATCGAACTCCGATTCCACTTCGTGGTATTTTTCACCGGTAAATATTGGCGGAGCCGAATCCATGTTGTCCTCCGTAGTCCTGAACTCCAACTCACGGAACACCGCGTTTTCGGCATCAGTTAGGATGTCCGAAACCTTGAGCCCGAGCGTGTCCATCAGGCGAAGGGTGACACCTCGGATTTGCTTTACCGCGCCCTGTGTGTTGCCCGCCACATCATCCATGTCCAAGCGCATCGGCTGGATGATCGAGTCGTAAGGGAGCCCGACGTGAACCACCCCGGCCGCATACTCGAGGACCACCTGACCACCTGTGACAACTCGGGAAGGGTGAACCGCGCCATCGGCCAGGATGTCCACCGTCTCACCTTCCAAGTGATCCAATCCATCAACGGTAGTCGTCGGGATCCCGACATAGACCAAGCACGAATCAACGAATGTCTTTTCCGTGTCGCGCCCGCTGAATGACGAAGGGATTCCCGTCTCTTCGTATGTTGCGCCTTGCACCTGCGAAGAGGTCAGGAAATCCAGTGACACGATACATGGGGCCCCGCCCGACACCGAACCGTTGCTCACCGCAATACCCGCAATATCTACAGCCCTCGAATACAGCGTGAAGTTTTGAATGCCATCAGCGGTAGTGTATTGACGAAAGCCAATGGACCCGCCGGCGGCATTGAAGAACTCAATGCGTGATCCGTCCCGTCTGTATGCCTCAAACCAAACCCGGGCGACCTGATTGCTATAAGTCTTTATCGAAACAGCCGCGACATCTTCAGAGAAGTGGAGACAGGTTGGCCCAATGCCGCCCTCACCAGTCTGATCCCCGTAAAGGGCTTGAGTCGTGAGAGGCGGGGATGCCGGAATCAATGTGCCCGTGATCGTGAAATAGTCGGGAAAGGTTCCGATCGACAATGGCGATGAAGGACTTCCCGTAAGTTCAGGATACGAGGGCCCCAGAATCTCAATCGTTTGCCCATTGAAAACAGGACAGGCGGTGACGGTTACTCCGCCAACCGTGCCAACTGGATTCACCACATCGGGGGCAAAGGTTGCGTCGTTGTAGCTCAGGACATTTGCCGAGACCGATGACCAAGGACCGTATTCGTTCAGGACCTTATACACGTCCACGCTCGGGTTGTAATATCCGGTCATGCGTTCAATAAAACGCTTCTTCACGCCGCCAATCACGCGGATCACTGAAATCCACACCTCATCATCGAGCGTGCCGTAGATCGTTTCCACCGACTCAATCACGCCAATGGTCTTGTGCCGGTGCCAAGCAATGACGCTCTGTTCCTTCTCGTAGGTCATGCCAATCAGGTTGCCGTTGGCGATGGCCCAGAAGATCGAGTCTCGGTCTGACTGGTAGCATGGCGAAGTGATGCCGCCGGCGGTAATGTGGTCCGAAAGGATCGTCACGTCGTTCGACTGATAGCCTTCACGAATCGAATCATAAACGGCTTCACGGAGCTTTCGGCCTGACCGCTGCACAAACAGAATCGTGTCATTCACCAAGAGCGCCCGCCCTTGCTGGCTACCGAAGTTCGACTGTTGCCTGACCTTGATCTTCGTCGGGGTAATCGAGATGTCCAAATCCCCGCCGGAGGCCGTCCACTCGCCCGAGGTGGTTCCGATGACCAGCCGGCTTTGAGACACCATCCAGAGCACTTGCTGGCGCTCAGTGGAGGACAGGGTGAAGGCCACAGAGTCATCATCGGCCGTGCCCTTGGTGAAGTCCTCGTAATCATCCACGATCGAGCCCCAGAGGGTTTGTGGCTGGAAGGTTGAACCGGCGAAGAACATCCGGTTTTCGAAGAACGCGCAGGCTGCGGGGAATCCACGGCGGATCGACCACGCACCCTCTGACCAATACTTCGTTGCCGTGGTGGCGAACAGGGGACGCTTGACGTCCGCGGTCGCCGATGTGCCGGACGCCACCGCCGTGATCTGGACCACGCCACGCACGAACGCATCGGCCACCTCGAAGATCGCATTCGGGGAAGAGCTTCCCGACGTCCACGACGTCACGTTGATCCGATAGTAAGCCTGATCCTCTTCATCAATCTCCACGTCGATGTTGCGGTCATTCGTGCCCGTGTAAGTCCGGACTGCCTCCCAGTCCGTGGCGCCATCCTCCGACCGCTCCACCGTCACCGTGGCAGTCCAGATGCCAGTTGTGCGGAAGAACGCCTTCCCGAGCACAAGGATCGAAGCCGAGGTTCCGGTGGAGGTGATGGTCTTGTTCACGCTCGTCGCCTGGCGACGGTGGCCGATTTCGAAATACCCGCCGACGTTGCCAGCGTTAAAGATCGCCGTGCTGGCCGTCAGAGTGATCCCCGTGCCAGACGTTGCGGATGCCGTGATCGTGGTGGCGGTGATGTTCTCATCAAGGAACGGCGGCCGGTCGAAATCCACGGCTTCAATCGTCCAACTGTCATTTGCCAGCCGTGACAGCTTTTGCACCGGATGCGCCGGGTGCGTCAGATAAACCACGTCATTGATCTGGACGTATTGCAGTGCCGCGCACTCGGCGGCCGTGAACGGGGTTTCAATCTCGTAAGGAACCATCCCGTCCATGATCGGCTGGCCAAGGTAGAAGAACCGCATGTAGAGCTCCCCGAGCTCCAACATGAACGCCACGTCACGGCTGAACTGGAAGTCGATCAGCTTGCACGGAGCCGCCTGCTCTTGCGGGCCAAACTTGGCGCTGGCAATAAACTCGAACCCCTTGCGCCGCGTCACCCCGCCGTGAGGCATCGGTATCATGTTCTGACACTGGCGACATCCAGCCGCATACTTCTCGGTGTCCACCCGTGCATCCAACTTCGGCGAGAGTTCGCCGGCGTTGAAGCTGACCAGATTCTTCTTGTTGCGTGGATTTGCCATGACTTATCCGTTCGTTGAATACCGGCGGGACTGGACAAAGCGGGAAGTTTCCCACGGAGCAAACGGACGCTTCTTACGCTCGTTACCGTCCTTCATGCGGGCCTTGGGCAAGGCAACGCGCTCGTATTCCGTCAGGAGCGCCTGCGCCAAGGCATCATCTTGGCGCACAGGCAGCGCGATCTTCGACGCCAGAAGGACCACGATCGCATTCACGAACAACGGGTCCCAGTTCTGCGTGTTCTCATCGTATCCGATGAACTGCACTTTTGCCGACTCAGCCCGGGTCATCAGCTTGTCTCCCTCGATTTCCCAGTTCTCGCCGCGCACACCGGAAACAAACACTCCATTGAGCTCCACCATGCTGATGAAGTTGGCGGGAAGCTGGAACTGGTAAGGCCATCCAAAGGCCGGCGCTTCGGTCAGGCGACCGAGCTCGATGCGCTTCTTCATGCAGTTGAACTCACCGGCGCGGGCTACCTCACGCACCGCGATTTCAAACGTCTCCTTGCAGACGCGGGCGGACTTCGAGTTCGCGTCCTCGATGTCCATGATGTGGGGCGAGCCGATGCGCCCAAGGGCCTGATTGCAGATGTTCGTTTTCGTGAGAGCCATGACGGGGAGTGATTAAAGAGAAAAGGCCTCCCCCACTCGAAAGAGCGAAGGAGGCCCAGTAACAACAGAACCCAACGGGCCTTTGTTTAGAAGGCCAAGTAACCGATGCGGAAGGTCAGGATGCGGCCGGCAACCGGCGTCACCAACGTGACCAGCGTGCCGATGATGATCGAGTCTTCGCCGAGGGCGTAGGGCGTCAGGCGAGCGGCCGCAGCGATGGAATCGAAGCGAGTAGCGCCGGCACCCGCCACGTTCAAGCCATCGGCGTAGCGGTCAACGTCAGCAACCGAGCCAACGCCGAGGACATCGTTGTCACCCACGTCCAAGGTGGCAGTGCCGGCGATGCCGTCAGTGACAACCGTGGAGTGGGATGGATCAACGATGGAGCCCTGTGGGAGGCGGCCGATGTTGATCTTGTCGCCCGCCACCTCAGTGCCGAGCATGATGTATTTGGCGACAAGGAAACGAAGGGCGCCATTCTCGATGATGCCCGGATTGCGATTGCCCATGATCGGGTTCGCCTGCTTTGCGTAAACGTCTGAATTAAAAGTAGCCATGTGAGTGAGTCCTTATTTGAGGAAGTTAGAGTGATGTAAAACGCCAGTGCTCAAGGCGATTCGTCGCAATAAACGAGGACAACGCGCTCCTCTTCTTTGCGGGTGGCGCCGATCATGATGACCGTGCGGATCTGGACCGTGTGGTTCTGCGTCGGGAGGATGTCGATCTTGACGGTCTTCTCCAAACCGATGCCGAGGGCGATGCCTTCCTTCTGGTAGGCGATACAGGTGCGGATGTCCGTGGCGACGTCGAGCGTCAGGAGCTCGGTCATAACGCACTCGAAGCCGAGGAACTTGTTCACCGTGCCGTCCACGAGGGACTTCACGTTGTTGTAGTCCGAGGACTTGATTTCGATGACGTTGGTCAGGAGGTCCTGAAGCTGCTTCGCCGAGTGGACGAAGTAGCGGCCTTCCGCCTCAACCTCGTTTTTGTCGAGGATGTATTTGGCGCGGGTCCACTTGGCGAGGGTCATGCCGGAGTTAACGGCGCCGCCGCTGATGACGTAGTCGACGGCAACCTTCTGGGAAGCGGGAACGTCGACGGCGGTGGTGCCATCCACGCCGATGTAGGCAGTGCCTTCGAGGGCGGCGATGATGACTTCGTCCATCGTGCGCTTGGCGGCGCGGGCGTGCTGGACGACGTGCTCGGACTCGGGAGCGGGGAGCTCGCCGAGGGCAACGGGGTCGAGTTGATCGATCCACGTGACCTCGTCGTAACCCTTGGGGCGCAACCAACGCTTGGCCATGACCGTGTCGGACGGGATCGTGGTGCCGTTGCGGGTGGTGATGAGGCGCATCTTGGATTTACCAAGCTGCGAGAAGGTGCGTTCTTTGCCCTTCACGGTGTAGCGCATCACCTTGTTTTCGAGGCGGGAGTCCTTCTGCTGAACCAGGAAGTCCCAGTTGTCAGCGAAATCGGTCTGATAGTGTTCAGGAAGCTGAGTAAGAATTGCCATGACGGAGAGTGCCGGACGTATCCGGGCGAGATTGAGATGAAAACTCACGCTACAGGCGTGCGCTGGTCATCGCGTCAGGGTATCCGCTTGCACGGTGCCAACGCTTCGGACGAATCCGAGGCCGGTTGGTGTCGCTTGCGCGAGGTCTCCGCCGTGCTCTCTGTGTCGGGTATGCACCCGCACGTTCTCTGATGTCAAGGCACGAAAAATCCCCCAACGGTGAAGCGGGGGGATTTGCAGGTGACTAACTTAGTTCTTCGGTTGGCTCTTTTGGTGATACGCCTTGTTAAGCTGGGAACGGGCTTGGACGGCCTGTTCGTGCTGCGGGTGATCGGGTTCGTGGAACGCCTTATAGAGCGAGTTGCTCGGGTTGTTCACGATGTCCAGCGCCTTGGCTCGGTCATCCATGCCCGCGTTGGCGTTGGTCTCGCCACTGATCAGTTTGTCCTCGCTGATCATCGCTCCGAACTTGGCGGCGAGGATGACCGCTTGGGCATTGCGGAACATCGGATCCAGCGGGTCCAGGCCGGCGGTCTTGATTGCACGAACAGCGAGGTCCACGTTCTTCGCCTTGTCCGCACCGAAGGCCGTATCAAGCGCCTTGGACTGGGCCGCGGCGTATTCGGTTTGTGCCTTCTCCTGAGCGGCCTTGGAGCCCGTGGTGATTTCGCCAGCCTGCGCCTTGTCGAACTCGAACAGTTCCTTTGCCGCCTCCATGCCAATGCCGTGCTTGTGCAGGATTGCTTGCACGCCCTCCATGTATTTGCCGTTCCACTGTTCATCGGGAACGCCGTCGGGTTTCTTGAAGCCGTAGCCCTCGGGCTTCTCGGGGGCGCCGTTCAACTGACCGATCAACTTGCGCTGTTCTGCCTTTGCCTCGGGCGAAGCATTGGCGGGGAGCGGGGCGAGCGCCTTCTTGCCGGCGAGACTGGACATGTTGGCCAGCCCTCCCATCAGCGCCTCGACCGTCTGGTAACGGGCGAACAGTTCCTTGTGGCCCTTCAGATGCTCGGGAAGGGCGTCGAACTTGGCGGCATTGATCTTGCCGGTAGCGTCGTAAAGCCCGACGTGCCACTGATCACCTCCGGCCGGTTGATTTACCGGAGGATTTGCCGCTGATGGCTGATTGCCAGCCGGAGGCGGGTCATTTCCTCCACCACTCGCGGGGGCAAGGAGGCTAGGGCTACCAGAAGGAGCGCCGGCCGGAGGATTGCCACCGCCGCCACCGCCTGATCCACCAGCGCCAGCTTCTTCATAAAGTCGAAAGTTAAGTTTCATTGGGTTCTGTTGTTAGTTGGATGAAACCTTACTTCGAGTATTCGGACTCGTCGCCGCCGACCGATGTGTTGGCCGCCTCGACCTTCTCGGTGCCGGCGATCTTACGTTCGGCGATCGTCGCTTCGACCTCGTATTGCTCCGTGCTGGGTTGACCGGTCTCCTGATTCAAGACCTTGCGGGTCTTCGTCACCGTGCCCTGGCCCTTGATACCATAGCGGGCTTTGTATTCCTCGGGCTTGTATTTGCGATACCACTCGACCACCGCGGGGGTCTTGTCGCCGAAGCGCATTTCCTTCTTGGGGCAAGCGGGGATGTTCTTCTTCTCGGGGACATTCTCATCACCGGCGAGGACGATCGACTTGGGGCCGTTGCCCGACTCGTTGAGGAAGGCGACGGCGGGGGCGCGGAACTTCGTCCACTTGGGATCGAGGACCAGCTTGCCGTCATTCAGGTTACCGACAGTGATCGTGCCTTCCTTGTCGGTGCGGGTGACGTCGCCGTTGGGGGCGAGGTTGTAATCAACAACGGGCGCTTTCTGTTCTTTGGCCGCCGTGGCGGGAGTTGCTGCGGGAGTGCTCATGACTTTTTGATTTTAACGTTGGGTTTCTGTTTCTTGGTCCCGAGCGTCTTTGCGCGGGACACGAGAGTGTTGGTATCGAGGAAGAAGATGCGGCATCCCTCGGCGATTTCCATCTTGTTCGACTGGACCGAGCCATCGGTGAGAGCCACGGCGGTTGACCGGAGGAAGTAACCACGGCGCTGCATGTCTTCCCACACCATGCGCTGTGCCTCCGTCCGATGATCTTCGTCGCGTCCGAAGACCATCCCGTAAGCGAGGATCAGCTTTTCCTGTGCCGTTGCCTCCTTGGGCTTTTGTTCGTCGCTCATGGGTTATCCTCCGAGGACTTGCTTCTGGATCTTGGGTGAAGAGTCGCTGATGTCCTTTGCGGCCTTTGCCATGCCGGGTGCGGCCGCCGCAGCTTGTGCCTCTTGCGCGGCCTGCGCTTGTGCCTGACGGATGGCATCGCGCTTTTCCTCGGTCATGATCCAGCTTGCAGGCAGACCGGCGTTGCGGCCCGACTCACGGGCGATCACGTCGAAGTCATAGTTCTGCGCCGCCTGTTCCGCCGCACCTGGGCTGATTTGGGCGAGGCCGGCGAGGATCGTCATGACCTGACCAAGGGATTGGTTCTCTGCCGCCTTAATGGCCAACGCCAGCTTCGAGGTCAGTGTCACCTCGGGAAGGACCAACGCGACATCGCCAGGCTTCTGGCTACGGGGACGAAGGACCGACTCGGGAGGCTCGGGGAACTTGCCGGCGCGGTGCAGCATGTTGAACACGCGGAGGAGGAGCGGATTCGTGACCTCGGTTTGCAAGCGGTAGAAGGTGGGGCTGAATGCCGTGACCTTCTCCGCCAAGCGTTGCGCCACCTCGTAGGCCGTCATCTGGCGCTCGATGTTCTGCAGCATCTGGAAGAACTCGACGTGGAAGGCGTCATTGATGGCCTTGTCCTTCATCTCCACGCGGTCCTTGCCAATGTCATAGCGGCCATTCGTTCCCCACTCTTTCGGCATCGCATTGGGGTTGTTCGGGTCGAACGTGGTTGCACCACCCGAGGCAAGGTCAATGTCTCCCTCCATGGAGTCGGGAACCAAGATACGCGGGAACGCGGCAATCTCCGCCAGCGCGTCCATGTTCATCTCGATGAAGTTCACCTGTCGGATCGTTGGCAGCGCCTCGATCGACGGGCTGTAACCGTAGGGCTGTTGTCCCCATTTGAGGAAGCGACTGACAGCCAGCGGGTCCTCATCGTATCCGGTTTCCAACACCATGCACTTGTCGTCCACCGAGACGTAACAGGATGCGATCGGTTTGTTCTCCGGATCCATCTTACTCGGGTCACGGTCCTCATCCTCACGCGGGTGAACCGAGTGCAGGAACTTGAACTTCATATCGCACTTCTTGGGATCACTCACCGCTTTGGTGAGGATGGGTC
>Ga0126314_10000127_pt1 | contig 40165 bp, 32 predicted proteins | sample Plot105B_FD_92535 | JGI IMG/M metagenome (GOLD analysis project Ga0126314, IMG submission 92535) | Serpentine soil microbial communities from UC McLaughlin Reserve, CA, USA - Plot105B | ecosystem: Environmental > Terrestrial > Soil > Grasslands | place: USA: UC McLaughlin Reserve, Lake County... | reverse complement strand
TGAGTCCGCCTTTTTACTGGGAAAAGGCGGACTCACCGTGGACTCATGGTGGACTCATGGCGGACTCACTTAGAATGAAGTACAACTTTGCTAACTAAAACCTCCAAATCTGTCGATTACTCCTCCTGGACAAAGATTAGGGCGGAGGCACACGGATATGATACACACATTATACTTGAGAAAACGACAAACGCATTATTGAAGGTTAAAAACGGTGAAGCGGTTTATGAACGCAATTGTGCTGTTTGAAAAAAAAGAAATTCTTTATTCACGGATCGCATATTTGTCTGAGTGCATCCTTAAAAGAAAGAGCTTTGAACATCCTCGGCTCTAAGGGGGCGCTGTGGAGCACCTGTTACCAGCTGAAAGATGTTTTATCTAAAGAGACTTGACGGACTGACTGGAACCGATTATTTTCAATTGGTTCCGAGAATGTAAGCGGGATATATCGGGCATGCGCAGGGCTTCTTTTATGTGAATGATGTAGATGTATGCCGCCACGGGGCTAATGAGCTTTAGTGTATTTGTGGCCCTGATATTGCATGTGTTCTGGCATATACGATCGTTATGGCAGGAAAAACATCAGGAAGATACAGGGTATGGAAGTGGCTGGCAGGCATTCTGGCATTATTGGTATTGCTGGTTGGCGCGGGGGCAATATATCTGAGTTCAAGGTGGAAGCCTTTGCTGACGGAGAAGATCAAAACAGGCGTGTTTGACGGATCTAAAGGGTTATACCGGATCAGCTTTCGGGATATTAGTTTAAACCTGCTTACGGGCAGTGCTACATTGGATGAGGTTTCATTAATTCCGGATACTGCTGTATTTAATAAGCTTAAAGCTTCGAAAAAAGCTCCGGCACACTTGTTTGAAATAAAGCTGAAGAGACTGCAGTTTTCACGCATTCATATACTCAGGGCCTATTTCAAGAAGAAGGTGGAAATGAACGCGATTGTTCTCAAAAAGCCGTCAATCAACTTGATATACAATAAGTTAGATGAAAGGCCGGATGCGGTAGAAGATGAGCGCAGTTTGTATCAGCAAATCTCACAGACTTTGAAGTCTGTTCATGTTGGGACGATCAAAATTGAGGACGCAGATTTTGATTATATAAATGGCAGTACTTCAAGGTCGATGAATTCGGTAAAGCATTTGAACATAACTGTAAACGACCTGCTGATCGATTCTCTTGCTCAGTTCGACAGTACACGGTTTTTCTATACCAAAGATATTAATTTCGAACTTACCGGATACAGGTCTTTGGGAAAGGATAAGATGTATACGATGAAAATTGATACTATTGCGGGATCAGCGAAGGGACAATTTGTTCGCCTGAAGGGCTTTCAGATGATCCCGATGTATCCTGATTTGGCTTTTAGCAGGAAATATACTTATGGGAAGGACCGCTATGATCTCAATTTTGACGAGATCAGGCTTAATGGAGTAGATTTTGTAAAGCTGAATGATGAAGGGGTGCTTCATGCGAAAGTATTGAAGATAGGCCCCGCTAAGGCAGCCATATTTGTAAACAGGGAATTGCCGGCCCCGCCCGGTTTTGATAAGCTGCGAAATTTTCCGCATGTCGCGGTAAAACGAATTCCTGTTCCAACTGCGATTGACAGTATCGTTATTGATAATGTAGATGTTGCTTACACAGAATATAACCCGATGAGTGAAAAGAAGGGAACTATTTATTTTCAGAACTTGAAGGGCAACATCCTGAATGTTACGAATGATAGCGCCCGGATTGCGGTTAATCATCATGCTGTTGCCAGCCTGACGGCACTGGTAATGAAGACCAGCAGAATTAATGTGCTGATTGATTTCGATCTTAAAGATAAGTACGCGGCGTTTACTTACAGGGGTACCGTTGCACCGATGAATATGCTGGTACTGAATCCCATGGCTAAAAATATGGGACTTGTAGAGATTAGTAGCGGACGAATGCAAAAGGTTACTTTTGATATACAGGCCAATAGCAGGGGTTCCTCGGGTATTGTTCAGTTCAATTATACAGATCTTAATGTTAAATTGCTGAAAGCTGGAGAGGATGGTAAAGGAATGAAGAAAAAAGGCCTCCTTTCTTTTCTGGCCAATACTTTACTGATTAAAAACAATAATCCGGATGAGGGGCAGGCCCCCAGAAAGGCTCGTATTAAATTTACGAGAACACCCGCTGCTTCATTTTTTAATCAGTTGTGGAAAGGGGTTTTCATCGGCATCAGGGAAACGGTTGGGTTAAGTGTGGTGCCGGTGAAAACACCGGAGGAAGCGATGAAAAAGGTAAAAGATAAGCTGAAGAAGAAAGATGGAGACTAAGCTGTTAAAATTGATGTATATTGAATAAACAGATACGCCTATGCTAAAAAAAGTACAAAAGTCCTGGAATACCTTTTTGTGGGTAACGGGCCTTATGCTTTTTTCTTTTTTAATATTGGTACTTGCTTCAAGGCATCTGGCCACAAAGTTCAAGCCGGTTGCCAGAACACAGATCAGTGAATTGGTCCTGGAGACTACCGACAGCCTTTACAGAATGGAGTTTTCGGAGATGAACATGAACTTGCTTACGGGAAGGGCGTCACTGGAGAATGTAAGGATCATTCCGGATACAAATGTTTATAAAAAGCTGATCGGGACGCGTAAGGCACCAAATAATATTTATTTCATCACTCTAAAAATGCTGGAGATCAAAAATTTCCATCCCTGGAGATTATTGCGGCATAAAAAATTGAAGGTTGATGTAGTTTTGTTTGATAAGCCTGATATAATAATGGTCAATAGACAGTTTGATTTTAACGAATCAAAGCGGCAAAGTTCGGAAAAGACTCCCTATCATTATATCTCAAGATATTTAAGAGAATTGAGGGTTGGAAAGATTGATCTCAGGAACATTAGTTTTAAATATATCAGCAATAACGGGCCTGTTCCTGAAGTGGATTCAGTTAGAAATCTCAATGTTACACTTAAAGACTGGCTGATTGATTCTGCTTCTGCAGATGACAATAGCAGACTTTATTTGTTAAAGGATATTCAGATCAAGTTGAATGATTATGCGTTTGCTACTCCCGACAGTTTGTATCACATCAAATTGAATCAGCTGGACTTTACTGGCTCAAAGGGCAAACTGAATATTAAGAGTTTTAGTGTGGTGCCCAGGTATAGTGAAATGCAGTTTGGCCGGGTGGCGGGTTTCGCAAAGGACAGGTTTAATATAGAAATGAGTGATGTGAGTCTGGAGGGGATAAACTTGCCGCTTTATATCCGCAAGCAGGAGCTCTATGCCAAGGAAATGAATATTGCCAATGGCTTTGTGGCCGTCTTTAATAACAATGCGCTGCCCAAAAGAGAGGTTGTAAAAATAGGTAAGTACCCCCACCAGTTGCTTCAGAAGCTGAAGGGACAATTGACCGTGAAGCAGTTGAATGTGAATAATGTCGATATCAGCTATGCTGAATATGACGAACAAAGCGGACAAAAAGGCGAAATCACTTTTGAGAAGACTTCCGGGATGATAACTAATATTACAAATGCAGGAGAGGTTAAGGCAAAATATCCATTTATGTTTGCCCGCCTGAATACTTTTATGATGGGCAAAGGTAAGCTTGACGTTAGCTTTAAGTTTGATCTGCTGGCTGCCAACGGAGCCTTTTCTTATAAAGGTGCATTGGGTCCAATGGATGGCCGGGTACTGAACCGGATCACCAGGCCTTTAGGTATGGTGGAGGTGAGAAGCGGTAAGGTGAAGAAACTAAATTTTAGTGTCAGTGCAAATGATCATGTTGCCAACGGCGATATGCAGTTTGCATTTAATGAGCTTTCTGTCTCGTTGCTGAAGAAGGAGCAGGGTGAGGAGCGGCTGGTTAAAAAGGGTTTTATGTCTTTTCTTGCCAATGCGATGGTGATCAATCCGGACAATCCGAATAAGGAGGGTGTACTGATCAATGCGCCGATTCATTATGAGCGTATTAGAACCGCCTCATTCTTTAATTTTGTATGGCGAACATTGTTTCAGGGGATCAAGTACAGTGTGGGCGTAACTGCAGAAAAGGAACAAAGGATCAAGGCTCAGATTTTAAAGTTCGAAAAGATAAAAAGCGATAGGAACAAGCGCCGGACAGAGCGCCAAAGACGCAGGGCCCGGCAAATTGAGAACAGATAAACAGCTATTCTGGTTTATATACTCTTACGTAATCAATATAGAATTTTTGAGGAAAGATAGCGTCGTCTATATCTCCGCCCCATTCTCCGCCAATGGCTGTATTCATGAGCAGGTATAGGGGCGAGGTGAAGGAATCTTTATAGGCATTGACAGGAGCTGCCATACTGAACAGCAACTTGTCGTCTACAAATACTTTTGCGCTGTCTCCTTTTCGCTCCATGGCGTATACATGGTATTTTTTGTGCAGGTTTTCGAATTTTTGATTGTTGCCCTTACTTTTATGTTGTTTTGCCTCATCGGCATCCGGTTCCCACCAGTGGAAATTGCCGTGAATGGTGTTGGGCTCTTTGCCTACGAATTCCATAATGTCAAATTCAAAGCATTTGGGCCATCCGACCTGGTTGACGTTGGCGCCCATCATCCACAATGCGGGCCATATTCCATTGCCTTCGGGAATTCTGGCTCTGATCTCAATGGTAAAATCGCCTTCAAATTGTTGCTTGCCTAGGGTATTGATGCTCGCAGAGGTGTATTCTGCATTTTTATATTTTTCTTTGAGCGATGCAATGATGAGATTTCCGCCTTTAATGTAACAGTTTTCGAGCCTTGCTTTGGTGTAGTACTGGCTTTCCCTGTTCCTGATAAAGCCTTCTTCGTAGTTCCATTTACTGGAGTCGGGCAGTCCCTTTCCTTCAAATTCGTCGTGCCAGATCAATTTCTTTTTGGTTTTATTTTGTGCGGTCTGAGCTATGCTGTTTAAAGCCGGGAGCATCAGGACTGAGAAGAGGATAAGGTGGCTTAATGTTTTCATTTGTTGTTTGGTTATTTGATCAGCTCGGCAGGTACCGGCTTATTTAACAGGTTCTGATAGTAAAAACGGATACGTTCTGCACGGTCATGCGGTGTTTTGGCTCCGCCCCAGCCATGTCTTCCTCCAGGGTATATCATCAGTTCAAAGTGCTTGTTGGCATTTTGAAGTTTATCTGCTAGCTGGATGGTGTTTTGCATGTGTACATTGTCGTCCATATCGCCGTGCATGATACGCAGAAGGCCTTTATAGTTGTCAACATAGGTAAGAACAGAACCATTTTTATAGCCTTCTGGATTTTCCTGCGGTGTGTCCATAAAGCGTTCGGTATAATTTGTATCGTAGAGCTCCCAACTGGTTACGGGAGCGCCGGCATAGCCAAAGTCAAAATCTTCGGCACCTTTGGTGAGTGCCAGGCAGGTCATATAGCCGCCATAGCTGTGGCCGGTGATGAGCAATTTTTTGTTGTCCACCCAGGGTTTCGCCTTAAGCCATCTTGCAGCCGTAGTGTAGTCTTTCATTTCCCATTTACCAAGGTTGCGGTGCATTAAGGCTACGCCTTCTTTGCCAAACTGGCCGGAGGCACGGTGATCTACTGAAATCTGTATAATGCCCTCATTGGCCCACCATTGATTTCCTGTGCCTTTCCAGGTGTCGCTGACATTGCCCGCATTTGGACCGCCATAAATGCTCATAATTACCGGGTATTTTTTTGCCTGGTCAAAATCAACGGGATAGGTGATAAATGCTGGAAGGTTATAGCCATCATCAGTTGGTATGGTAATCATTTCTGTTTTGCCAAAAAGATATTCTGCGAATTGCTCTGATTTGCTGTCGCCAAGTTCTCTGATGATCTTGCCGGCACTGTTCAGTAATGTCGTTCTGGTGGGTGTTGATACGTTGGAATAGCTGGTGATAAAATAGGTGCCATTTGGTGACATCTGGATCTGGTTGGTATATGCGCCAAAGCTGAGGCGTCTTAAGTTTTTGCCATCGTAGTTGACGCTGTAAAAGTCTGTACGGGTAGAGGCTTCTTTACGTGCCGTAAAATATAGTTTCCTGTTTTTTTCGTCGACATGAACAAGATTGCTTACCTGCCATTTACCGGATGTGATGGGATTGACCAGTTTTCCGTCGAGTGTGTATAAATAAAAATGCGCCCAGCCTGTCTTATCACTTTTCAGGATATAGTGTTTTTTGTCCTGAAGGTATTCGATCCGGCCATCGTAGTCTAAATCTACCCATGAAGGTTGTTTTTCATCATAGATCTCTTTTTTTGTGCCCGTAGATGGGTTTACAGCATAGAATTTAAGATTGTCCTGACCCCGGTTCATCCATTGTACCATCAGATTACTGCCATCGTAGCTCCAATATGGGGTGCCAAAGTACTGATCGTCATCTTCGTTAAAATCTGCCCATGTTATGCTGCCGCCACCGGTTTTTACAAAACCTACGCGAACTCCCGGATTTGGATCACCTGCTTTGGGGTAGCGTGTCTTTTCGGTATAACCGTGCTGCCCTGTTGATCCATTGATCGGAAAAACCGGGACTTTGGTGTCGTCGAAACGCATAAATGCCAGATGTTCGCTGTCTGGTGCCCACCAGAAAGCTTTGTAATTTGTTGCTCTGCCGAGTATTTCTTCATAATATACCCACGAGGACCAGCCATTATAGATCACATCGGTAGCATCGGTTGTATACCTGATTTCTTTACCTGTGGCAGTTTCTACTGCGTAAAGGTCATTGTTACGGGTAAAGGCTACATATTTTCCATCCGGAGAAAGCGTTGGGTTCTTTTCTTCGGTTGTGTCATTGGTTAATCTTTTAGGCGCTTGTTTTCCATACTGGATATAGATGTCCCTGTTCTGGATACTCAGGTCGATGTCACTTTTTGGGGGTGGTGTATAGGGTGATTTTATACCGGATTTCACATCAACCTGATAGGCTTTGCGATCGGTCGCGTCTATTTCGATGTAGTGCATATCATCTGCCCAACCGCTAATATAATTGATTGGTTTGGTAAGGGAAGGCTGTCCACCAAATGTTTGTTGCTGTGAGAGCCGCTTTAGCTGCGCGTGTGAGGCTGTACTTAGATACAGAATTATAATTATGCAAAGGAGTATCTTTCTTTTCATGATGGGAAATTAAGATTATTTAAATCTATATCCTAACCAAAGGAAAATATACCTGTGGCATATAAATAAAAAAAAGGCGCCTTTTTTGAAGGCGCCTTTCGATATCATTTTAGATGGTATGGTTTATTTTACTGTCCATGTCCAGCCAAATTCATCAGGGATCAATCCGTAACGGATGTCGTTTAATGTTTTAGCGATTCCGGCCGAAATGGTACGGCTGGCAGGATCGGGAAGTTCGTAGGTTTTGCCTTCATAGCCGATCTGACCGATAGGTGTAACTGTCGCGGCTGTTCCTGCTGCAAATGCATCAGTAAGGGTGCCGTTTTCAATGCCTGCAATCACTTCTTTAACGCTTACACGCCTTTCTTCGACTTCAATGCCTGCATTTTTTGCGAGAGTTATAATGGTATCGCGTGTAACGCCGTCCAGAACTGTGCTTCTTACTGAAGGAGTTACAAGTTTGCCGTTGATCACGAAGATCAGGTTGGCTGTACCTGCTTCTTCAATAAATTCATGCGTAGCGGCGTCAGTCCAGATCAGCTGATCGAAACCTTGTTTGAGTGCTTCCTGAAACGGATACAATGACCGGGCATAGTTACCTGCTGTTTTAGCGTAACCTACACCACCGTCATCTGCACGGGTATATTCTGTTTCTATCTTAACCTTTAACGCCTTGCTGTAATATTGCCCGGTCGGGGTGGTCAGCAAAGCAAACGTATATTTGTCTGATGGTTTAACGCCCAGATAAGGATCGGTCGCAAACATCACAGGACGGATGTATAACGAATAGCCGTCTTGTGCAGGCACCCATTTTTCATCAATTTCTATCAGTGCTGCAATGCCCTGCATAAAGATGTCTTTAGGGATTGATGGCATTGACATGCGGGTAGCCGATTTATTGAAACGCTCGAAGTTTTTGTCCGCTCTAAAAACGCTGATATTTCCATTTTCCTGGCGATAAGCTTTAAGTCCCTCAAAGATCGCTTGTCCGTAGTGGAGCGCAGAAATAGCAGGGCTCATTGGAATCGGACCGTAAGGGAGGACCTGAAGGTTGGACCATTCCCCGTTATCATATTCCGCAATAAACATGTGATCGGAAAAAACTTTTCCGAATGGTAACGTAGAAAAATCTGTTACCGTTAATCTGCTTTGATCAGCCTTACTGATCGTAATGTCCAACGTCTCGTTCATTTGAGTAAAAAATATATTGTGGTAAAAATAGCAATAATTGGGCTTTATATCTGCTTTTATTTTGTAATAAAGATTTGTTTATGCCTCATTTCTAAGTGTTTTGAGTACACTAAGCACCCACCCTTTCCCCCATTCATCCATTTGTTCGGGGGTCCATAGGAATGGATAGAAGATTCTTTTCTGAAAACGGGGCGGCAAATATTTTTGCCAGTTGGTACCGCCCGTGGCTGCGATGTCTACGGGATCTCTTTCCAGGTAGCGCACAGCCGACTTATAGTGTGACAAGGGCCATTCTACATTGACAAAGAGGTCTAGTTTTCTAAGTTCTTCTGCAAGTGGGCCGATATCCTGACCTTCAGCTGCCAGTTTATGGTATAGTGCGGTAAAGTTGCTCTGACTTCTGTCTTTTGCGAGTTGCAGGAACTGAGCGGCGTATTTGTTGATGAATTGTTTTAAGGTGAGCGTTTGCTGGCCGCTCGCCAGTTCGGTAGCGCCGAACTTCCAGTAGATATGCTCAAATTGTGTTTCAATTGGAGCCAGAGCTAGTTCTTCCCGTTTGCTTTTGTCTACAAGGCGGATGAAATCTGTGGCGCAGATCTCGATCATACGGTATTGCCCGGACTGAAATCCGCTGGCGGGTAATAACGACATGCGGAACTTCAAAAACTGTTCTTTCTCCATTCCATTAACCATGACTTCAAAGGAGGTGACCAGTGCGTTGAAGTAAGCATTGATCCGCTTTACGCGTTCAGTGAAAAATTGCGATGTCAGTTTGGAATGTTCGGCGATCTGCCTGAACTCGTGCAGCGCAAGCTTGAAATACAATTCTGTGATCTGGTGGTACATGATGAAGATCTCTTCATCTGGAAAGGGTGTTTTCGGGCTTTGCAGGCTTAGCAGCGTATCCAGATGAATGTAATCCCAGTAAGTTAGAAAATCCGCATAAAGCAAACCATCCAGATAGGCAGACATATCCTGACCCATTGCAGCATATTTTTCCTGTAACTGGTCTAGTTTGTCTTTTATTTGGGGTGTTAATTCCATTATTGTAAGTTAGTTGCCGGCAAATGTAGCTAAAAGCACAACTTACTGTTAATATAATACCCGGAATTTTATAGTATGTTCAATCTTTTTTAATGATTTAAATAATTGCTTGTCGTATTGAGCATTGATATCGGTAATTACATAGCCGATATGCGGATTGGTCATCAGGAACTGGCCTACAATATTAATGTCATGTTTGGCGAAAATGGTATTGACCTTGGCCATGATGCCGGGAATGTTCTTATGGATGTGGATAAGTCTGTGTGATTTTTCTATCCTCGGCAACTGGAGGTTAGGAAAATTTGAACTCAGATAGGTTGTTCCTGTGTTCATAAAGTCGATCATCCTTTTTGGGATGAAGGTCGTATTGTGTGGATTGTGCTTAGCATCGTCAAAGATCACGACTCCCTGTTCGGTGCAGGTTGGAATGTCTGCTTTATTTTTTATGCTGCCCAGATAGCCAAGTGTTTTCAGTTTTATGGCTTTCTTCAGTTTCTCCTGATCGATCTTTTCTCCGTCTGCCAGCAGCAGCATATGTACATCAGCTACGTACTTGTCTTCGAAAGTATCTTTATGGCGGATAGAAAAGCCGTCTTTTTTGAGTAGTTCGATACTTTGAGCGGGTACATCTCCGATGATCAGGCACAGTATCCTGTTCTTTGGATAAGAAATTGCCCTGGGAAGGTCATTTACATACAGGAATTCATCAAAACTTGGTGTTACATGATCTGCTTTCTTTACAATGCTTTCTCTTGAAATATTTTCTGTAAAGGCATAGAATTTTTTGATCAGCCCGCTTTCGCGCAGTTGAAAATCGGAATAGCCGTCACCGATGCCATATAAATTGCCTTCCAGGTTTAGCTGTTGCATAAGCTTTACCTTGCCACCTTCTTCACTTAGCGGGTTGGCGTGATCATAATCGATGATCTTGCCGTCACCTGTAGTGACAAAGGTGTTGGCGTAGATGTTTTCCTTTTTGATGTGGTACCGGCTCACTACTGGTGTAATAAACTCTTTAAAGCCGCCTGAAACGATCAGGACCTCATCGGCATGTTTTTTAAAGAAGTCTGCATTGCGGGAAAATGAAGCGGATACTTTTTTCTTAAGTCTGGTAATCAGCTGCTTCAGGTGATCTTCACTGGCCTCAAGAAGTTTTACACGTTGGGCTAAACTTTCACTAAAGGAAAGTTTTCCTTCCATGGCCAAATTGGTAAGATCTTCTATTTTTTTAAAAATCGCTTCTTTATCAGGGTGCTTGCTCAAAGAAATTCTCGCCAGTTCATCCAATGCTTCTACCTGGGTAAAGGTGCTGTCAAAGTCAATGATGTATATATTCTTTTGTTTCATGTGGTTATTTAGGTTTTCAGTGTACGGCAAATGTCTGCGATGCTCTTATTAATGGGTTTAAATTCAATGGCTATGGCGTTTTTTATCTTTTCGTTGCTGTATAAGCTTTCATTGAGGCTGCTTCGTGCTGCATCGCTTGTCAATGCGGCAGGCTTTCCGGTAAACCAAGACGCTACTTTAGCAGCACGCCACGCAATTCCCAGCATCCACGGCCTGGCTTCCTTCCAAGGAGATTTTACGCCAAAGCCTTTGGCTATTTCAGCAAAGAATTGCTGGTAATGGTAATTCTCTGAAGAAATGATGTAACGTTCTGCGGTTTCTTTGCTGTTCATCAGTGTGATCATGCTTTTGGCTACATCCTGTACATCGACAATGCCAGTTGCTCCCCGGGTAAAATAGGACAGTCCGTCCTTTATCAGTTTGAATATGGCACCGCTGCCTGTATATCCTGCTCCTGCACCAATGATGACTGAGGGATTAATAATTATGGCATCGAGGCCTTCGGCAATGCCCCGCCAGACTTCCATTTCACCTTCGTATTTTGAAATAGCGTAATTGTGCGCCCGAGCATCGTATTCCCAAAAATTCTTTTCGCTGATGAGCTGACCCGTTTTAGCATCGCCTAACGCAGCGACAGAACTTACATGAAGCAGGCGTACATTGTTGGACGCGCATAGATTAACGATATTACTGGTTCCTTCGATATTGGTGCGAAGGAGTTTTAATTTGTCTTTCGGATCGAAAGAAATGAATGCCGCGCAATGGTACACCTGAGTAATGCCTTCAAATGCATCCTCAAGAGAAGAAATGTCGTTTATATCGGCAACTACCCAATCAATCTTTTTATTGTTTCCGATTAGGGAGGGTATAAAAGAGTCCTTTCGCTTAAGTGCCCTTATTTCATTTCCCAATGTGGTTAGTTGGTGTATTAATTCTGCTCCTAAAAATCCAGTAGCACCGGTAACTAATATCATTTCATTTTTTTTAGGACGGTTAATTAAAATATGCGACCAAAAATAGATATTTGATGCCATACATTTTAGTAAGATATGTCATTATCAGATTTTTTTTCGCCATTAAACACAGATAAATTCAGTCCAAAGGCCGGTTTCCTGACCAGTCATCTGGGCCTGAAGGCGGTATTTTTCACCGATGGGTTTCCCGGGCTGACGGAAAACGAATACGATATTGCAATTTTTGGGGTTCTGGACGACCGCGCAGCGGTAAATAATGAAGGTTGTGGATTGGGACCTGATTATTTTCGGGCACAGTTTTACACTTTAAACGAGGGGGGCTATAATACAAGAATTGTCGATCTGGGAAATATCAGGGCCGGAGCCAGCATCGCCGATACTTATGTTGCAGTAAAAACTGTGGTATCTGAGCTGGTAAGGCTGAATATAGTGCCTGTTATTATTGGCGGAGGGCAGGATATTACCTATGCACAATACCTGGGCTATGAAGATCTTGAACAAAAAGTAGATCTTGTAGTGATAGACAATAGGTTTGATCTGGACGAGGAAGATCAGGATGGTCTTGCTGCTAAGTCCGATACTTATCTGAACAAAATTCTACTGCATCAGCCCAATTACCTTTTCAATTTTAGCAACATAGGTTATCAGACTTATTTTGTGAACCAGGATAGCCTGAAGGTGATGAGCAAGCTGTACTTTGATGTACACCGACTGGGAGAGTTTTCTGAAGATATTTCCACAACTGAACCGATTATACGCAATGCGACGATGATCAGTTTTGATATCGGTGCCATTCGTTCTTCGGATGCGGGGGCTAATGCAAATGCCGGACCGAATGGTTTTTATGGTGAGCAGGCCTGTCGCATTGCACGTTATGCGGGTATGAGCGACAAACTTAGTTCAATTGGTTTTTATGAGTTCAATCCTGCATTTGATACGAATGGTCAGACTGCCATGTTGCTGGCGCAGATGGTATGGTATTTTGTGGACGGATATTACAACAGGAAGAAGGATTTCCCACTGACCCCAAAATCACACTACCTGATCTACAGAGCAAGCCTTAGCGACGGGACGGGTGAAATGCTGTTTGTTAAAAGTAAAAAGTCTGATCGCTGGTGGATGCAGGTGCCTTATCCCGGCGGGATCTCTAGAAATGAACGGTTTCACTTAGTGCCTTGCAGGTATGAGGATTATACTACTGCTGTGAATGGCGAAATGCCGGATCTCTGGTGGCGCACCTACCAGAAATTATTGTAATTTTTACATGCGGATTAACGTTATATATATTGATTGCGTGTACATTTGGATAAACGTAAAAAAACTAACAATAGAACAACTAATGAAGAAATTACTATTTACGGTCGCGGCGCTGTTGCCTCTGGCTGTGGCTGCTCAAAAACCTTTCAGTGTTTCAGGGAATATCAAGGGGCTGAAAACCGGTGATAAGGTTTACCTTGTTTATAAATCTAATGGAGCGGACCTGACTGATTCTGCTGTGGTAAGCAATGGCGTTTTTGCATTTAAGGGAACAATTGCAGACCCTTCAAGAGGGAACTTGTTCTTGAATAAAAACCCTTTTGTTACTCCTCCTCAACCAGGTGAAGTGTTGGATTATATAGCATTATATGTCGAGCCGGCAGCAATTAAGCTGACTGCTCCTGATTCTCTCAAAAAGGCTGTGGTCAGCGGTTCCGTTGTAAATGATGAAGATAAGAAGTTAAAGGCACTAATCAAACCTGTTACGGATCAGCTTGAGGCTATTGATGCTGAGTTTGGCAGATTAACTGAATTGCAAAAAAAAGACACCGTTTATGTGAACCCTCTGCGTGCCCGGTACATGAGTACGGTGCCTCAGCTTAGCCCGATCTATTTGAACTATGCTAAAAGTAACCCTAAGTCTTATGTGAGTCTTTCTGCTCTTGGACAAATTGCTGCAAATCCTGAACAGGCGACAGAAGCTGAAAAGGTATATAATGCCCTTAGTCCTGAAGTGAAAGCTACTAAAACCGGTAAAGAGATGGGGCAATTGTTTAATGCTTCAAGAGGTACTGCGATCGGTGCTATGGCTATGGATTTTACTCAGAATGATGTTAATGATAAGCCGGTGAAGCTATCAGATTTCAAAGGTAAATATGTGCTGGTGGATTTTTGGGCCTCATGGTGCGGACCTTGCCGGGGTGAAAATCCAAATGTAGTAAAAGCGTATAATACTTATAAAAATAAAAATTTTACTGTTCTGGGCGTGTCACTGGATCAGCCAGGGAAGAAAAATCTCTGGCTTCAGGCAATTGAGAAAGATGGATTGACCTGGACCCATGTATCTGATTTAAAGGGCTGGCAAAATGAAGTTGCTGTAAAATATGGCGTGCGCAGTATCCCCGCAAATTTCCTGATCGATCCGACTGGAAAGATCATCGCTAAGAACATTAGAGAAGAAGGTTTACAGGCTAAGCTTGCTGAGGTCCTTGGAGGTGCTAAGTAAAACCGTTTAATATAAAAGGCCCGGCATTATCCCGGGCCTTTTATATTAAAGAATAAGTATATTACTTATCGCCATCACCGCAGCAATGATTAGTGCAGGGATAAAACCTTTTATGTAAAAATCGGAAAATAATTTGTCGGCTAGTTTAATCATAAGGGCAGTTACCACCAGGTGAACAAAAAAAGACAGCAGACCGAAAGTTACAATGTTTAGCGGGACTCTTAAAAACCAGCCAAGGGTTGCGTTGAGTATGCCGATTACGAGTGCTACGAGAACTGCGGTGGTAAAGTTCTTGATGGTAACGGTAGGCAGGATATAGGTCATTCCCAGTAATATGCCTGCGTTGAGGAGGAGTTGTATTATAAAGCTCATAAAGCAATTTAGACAAAACACTTTAATTTTTTGTCTTAAATTACCTGTTTGTATAATAGACTGTTTATATTACGGTAGTTGCTTGTGTAGCGGTAGGTTACCTGTAGGGTAGTTATGAAACTATTTTTGTCTTGTATCTGTATTTCCTGCTACTTGTTTACGAAGTTAAAAGCGGAAGAAGGGTTGGTAGTTAAGCTATATCTACTTTCTAACTGTGATGCAAACGGTTGTGTGATGTATTGTTTCACACCTGTGTTTGTTGTCTTTATATTGCATTTGATTAAACCGTTTGAACCAATTTTGTATACCAGATTATAGTATGAAACCAAACCGCAGAAAATTTTTACAACAACTGGCGATCGGCACGGGTGCCGCTGCTATTGGACTGCCTGCATTTGCCGGCGAACATATCCCAACTGATGAAGGTTTGTCTGTTGCGTTAAGCACAGGTAGGGGTAGTGCACAGTTCAACATGAGCGGGTATGCTGCTCCAAAAATTGATAAAGTAAAGATTGGTATAGTTGGATTGGGTTCAAGGGGATCCGGTGCGGTATCCCGAATGTCTTTTATTGAGGGAGCAGAGGTTAAAGCACTTTGTGATAAGGTATCTGAAAAGGTAACGGCAGCACAAAAGACATTAACAGCCAAAGGATTGCCGAAAGCGAAAGAGTTTTCGGGAGAGAATGGCTGGAAACAAATGATCGACAACGAGGATTTGGATCTGATCTATATATGTACTCCCTGGAGTTTGCATACGCCAATGGCGGTTTATGCTATGGAGCACGGCAAACATGCTGCGACGGAAGTGCCTGCAGCTCTTACACTTGAAGATTGCTGGAAATTGGTGGAAACATCAGAAAAGACCCGTAAACATTGCATGATGCTGGAAAACTGTTGTTATGACTTTTTCGAGCTGCTGACCCTGAATATGGCGCGGCAGGGGATGTTTGGTGAACTGATCCATGCGGAAGGGGCCTATCTGCACAATCTTCTGGATTATAATTTCACGAAAGATGGGTATGAGGACATGTGGCGGATTAAGGAGAATATAGATTTTAACGGAAATTTATATCCTACTCATGGCCTCGGCCCGATAGCACAATGCCTGAATATCAACAGGGGTGATAAAATGGATTATCTGGTCTCGATGTCCAGCAATGATTTTACCATGGGTGCTGAAGCAAAGAAAAGAGCAGAGAAGGATGCTTTTTATAATGGATATGTTGGAAGGAATTACAGGGGAAACATGAACACAACGACCATTAAGACAGCTAAGGGGAAAACCATGATGCTGCAACATGATGTGTCTTCTCCAAGACCTTATTCTAGGATTCATCTGTTGAGCGGAACCAAAGCTTTTGCCTGCAAATATCCTGAGCCTGAACGTATCGCTTTCGGTGAAGAATGGTTAAAAGAAGAGGAACTGAAAAAATTATATGATACTTATAGCCCGCCAATCGTTAAGCATGTTGGTGAAATTGCCAAAAAAGTAGGCGGTCATGGCGGTATGGATTTTATTATGGATTGGAGACTGATAGATTGCCTTCGCAATGGACTGCCGCTTGATCAGGATGTATATGACGCCGCAGCATGGAGCAGTATTGTACCCCTCAGCAAAAAATCCGTTTCAAAGAGATCTTCCGGTATAGATATTCCCGATTTTACAAGAGGTGCCTGGAATAACAATGCGCCAGTTAATTTAACACTTGAGGGGGGAGGAAATACTACTGTCAGAGGGGCTGAAGGATAAAGTTTTTAGATTGATCTCAATATTATCCCGTGGTTATTTGTTTAAATTATTTTGTAATTTAAGCGCTTAATCAAATTGGTTCATGAAAACGACCTTCTTTTTTTTTATATTCTTAACCGGGTTTTTTCTTGTCACAGAGGCGCAGATTCCCAATAGACTCAATCGTTCTGAAAGGAAAAAGGGTTGGGTTCTTTTGTTTGACGGTGAAAGTACTACGGGCTGGACAACTATTTCCGGAGGCGAACTGCCTGAAGGCTGGTCTATAAAAGATGGTACTATTACCGCAACTGCAGGCGGTAAGGGCGGCGATATCATTACTGCTGGTGAATATTCAAATTTTGAGCTTTCTATCCAGTATAAGATTGATATTGCCTGCAACAGTGGTGTTAAATACCTTTTTACGAAGTATGAGTCGGGTGGTGACCTTGGTATTGAGTTCCAGATTCTGGATGATGAGCTGGCAGAAGACAATCAAAAGGCAAACCATCTTACCGGATCTTTATACGATGTTCTGCCGCCATCAAAAATAATGAAAAAGGTAAATCCTCCGGGAGAGTGGAATACCATTAGAATTGTGGTGGAAGGGGGCAGGGTTATGCACTATCTGAATGATTTCAAGATTCTTGAATTTGTAAGGGAAAGCAAAGCATTCAGCGATGCGGTGGCAAACAGTAAGTTCAGTAAAACGATTCCTGCATTTGGTACTGTTAAAAAAGGTCACATTTTATTGCAGGAGCATGGCGGAACGGTATCATTCAGAAATATTAAAATCAGGCCGTTGTAGACCTGATGTTTATAATATGCTGGTTATACCAGGTCAAAACCAATATCCTCCCTGAAGTATTTTCCATCAAAATAAATACGCGCAGCATCTGCAGTAGCTGATTGGAGGGCTTCAAATTGTCCGTCCTGCAAACTGGTTACAGCAATCACCCTGCCGCCATTGCTCTTCACAATGCCACCTTCTAACGAGGTTCCTGCGTGAAAAACCAATGACTGGCGTACGTTATCTATGCCTGAAATGGACTTGCCTTTTTCGTAATCTCCGGGATAACCTCCGGCTACTATCATTACAGTAGCCGCATTTTTGTCGCTGATCTTCAGTTTATAATCTTTCAATTGTTTTTTGGAGGCTGCAACAAATAACTCTAAAAGGTCGTTTTCGATTCTTGGAATTACACTTTCTGTTTCCGGATCGCCCATGCGGCAATTGTATTCTATGACGAAAGGTCTTTCGTTGACTTTGATTAACCCAAAAAAGATGAAACCGGTGTAATCGATATTGTCTTGCTTTAATCCTTGTATGGTTGGAATAATAATGTCCCTTTCTACCTCGTTCAGGAATGCAGGGGTAGCAAAGGGAACTGGCGATACTGAACCCATGCCACCTGTGTTTAAGCCGGTATCGCCCTGGCCAATGCGCTTGTAATCTTTTGCTTCCGGCAAAATTACATAGTTGTCGCCATCGGTAAGCACAAATACTGAAAGTTCTATTCCTGACAAGAACTGCTCGATTACAACGGTAGTTCCTGCTTCACCAAATTTTCCGCTCAGCATTAGTTTTAGTTCTTCCTGAGCTTCTGCTATATTATCGAGGATCAACACACCCTTTCCTGCTGCCAGGCCATCGGCTTTCAGTACTACCGGCAATGCATGGGTTTCCAGATAGCTGAGTCCTTCTTCCAGGCTTTCTTTCGTGAAAGATTGTGAACTGGCTGTAGGAATGCCATGACGTGACATGAACTGTTTGGAAAAGTCTTTGCTGCCTTCCAGAATAGCGCCTTCTTTCTTTGGTCCGATGACAGGGATCTTTGCCAGACTTTCATCTTCAGCAAAGAAATCGTGAATTCCGTTTACTAAAGGTTCTTCCGGTCCAACAACAACAAGGTCTATATTTTCTTTAATTACCAATGCTTTTACAGCGTCAAAATTATTAGGATTTAAGATGACGTTTTTTCCGTAAGCTGCAGTTCCGCCATTGCCCGGGGCGATAAATAGCTGGCTGCACTGTTCGGATTGACTGATCTTCCAGGCAAAGGCACTTTCTCTTCCTCCGGATCCTAATAACAATATATTCATGCGTGTGTGTGATTTAAATGTTGGTATGAGGAGGCAAATATACCGCATAGATTTTGGTATGTAAAAGATTAAAATTAGATTTGCCCGCAACATGAGACATATTGTTACCTTATCCCTTGTATTTTTTAGTCTTACCCACCTGGCGAAAGCTGAGCGGGTAGAGGGGTTAAGACTTATTACTGAAAAGTACTGCAACAAACAGCAAAACGGTACCGAGCTGGTAAACTTGCGTTCAAGTCAGCCTGATAATCAGCATCATCCGTATTTTTTATCTTCAAGCGAGCTGACCTCGATCGGGGTGTTGCCTGAGCTTCGCATCGAGCGATACAGGGCTTATAACCAAATCATTACCAACCTTACAATAAGGGAGAAGCCGCGGAATAACAGTCCTTAAACTTTTAAGATCATCTTTACAGTCTAATCATGCAGGATCCTTTGGTGTCTTGTATTTTCGGCACACCAGCAACTGACATTCTGGCTCAAAAGCCTGTTGGCCTGGTTGTTGTAATTCATCGTATTAAAATCACAAATAATAAATAAACACAAAAGATGTTAGGATTTTTAACCAAGATTTTTGGAAGCAAATCAGAGCGGGATATTAAGGTAATTCAGCCGATAGTAACCCAGATCAATGAAGAATACGCAAAGCTCTCTATTCTGAGTAATGATGAGCTGCGTAATAAAACAGTACGTTTTAAAGAAGTTATTTCGGAAGGCTTAGCGGAGATTGATGGAAAGATAGGTGGTCTGAAGACTGATGCTGAAAGTTCAGAACTTTCACTCACCGACAAGACAGCATTATATGATCAAATCGATGCTTTGGCGAAGGAGCGTGATAAGGAGCTTGAGGTGATTCTGAAGAATATTCTGCCTGCGGCATTTGCTGTTGTAAAGGAAACTTCAAGACGGTTTACAGAAAATGAATTCCTGGAAGTAACTGCTACTCAGTTTGACCGTGACTATGCAGCAAAAAAAAAGAATGTAACTATACATGGTGATAAAGCACTATGGGCCAATAGGTGGGATGCTGCGGGTAATGAAGTGGTGTGGAATATGGTTCACTATGATGTGCAGCTGATTGGTGGTATGGTATTGCATGACGGGAAGATCGCAGAGATGGCAACTGGTGAGGGTAAAACACTGGTAAGTACGCTGCCTGCATATTTGAATGCGCTTGCCGGACAGGGTGTACACATTGTGACCGTTAATGATTATCTGGCGAGACGTGACTCGGAATGGAATGGACCTTTATTTGAATTTCACGGGATAAAAGTGGATTGTATTGATAAGCACGAGCCTAATTCACAGGAGCGTAGAAATGCTTATCTGGCAGACATTACTTATGGTACGAATAACGAATTTGGTTTTGACTACCTGCGGGATAACATGTCGCAGACACCGGATCAGCTGGTTCAGCGGAAACTGCACTTTGCAATGGTAGATGAGGTCGATTCGGTATTGATTGATGATGCCCGTACACCATTGATCATTTCGGGTCCGGTTCCTTTTGGTGACCAACATGAGTTCCATGAGCTGAAACCAAGGATAGAGCGTTTGGTGGCTGCACAGAAAGAATATGTGACCAGGGCTTTAAATGAAGCCAAGAAATTAATTAATGATGGAAAGACAGGGCCTGATGAAGGCGAAGGTGGCGTAGCTTTATTGAGGGCACACCGCGGCTTGCCTAAAAATAAGGCATTGATTAAGTTTCTGAGTGAGGGCGGGAATAAGCAGACTTTGCTGAAGACTGAGAATCATTACATGGCTGATCAGTCTAAAAATATGCCTAAGGTTGATGGCGAACTGTATTTTCATATCGATGAAAAGAACAATCAGGTAGAACTTACTGAAAAAGGTATAGAGCTGATCACCAAATCTGGGGAAGACCACAGTTTCTTTATTCTGCCGGATGTGGGTACTGAAATTGCGGAGATTGAAAAGTCGGCATTGAGCAGTGAAGAAAAGATAGCTCAGAAGGATGCACTGATGCGTGATTATTCTATTAAGGCAGAGCGTATTCATTCTGTAAACCAATTATTGAAGGCCTACACGCTGTTTGAAATTGATGTTGAGTACATTATTGATGAAGGCAAGATCAAGATTGTAGATGAACAAACCGGCCGTATTATGGACGGCCGTCGTTATTCTGACGGATTACACCAGGCAATAGAGGCTAAGGAAAATGTGAAGGTGGAAGATGCTTCGCAAACCTATGCGACAGTCACATTGCAGAACTTTTTCAGGATGTATCACAAGTTATGTGGTATGACTGGTACCGCAACGACTGAAGCCGGCGAGTTTTGGTCTATATATAAACTGGATGTAGTAGAAATTCCTACAAACAGAGTAATTTCAAGAAAAGACGAGCAGGACTATGTATATCGTACGGTACGTGAAAAATATAATGCAGTAGCTGAAGAGATTGTAAAACTGACGGAAGCAGGCCGTCCTGTATTGGTGGGTACTACTTCTGTTGAAATCTCTGAATTATTGAGCCGCATGTTGAAACTTAGAGGGATTAAGCATAATGTACTGAATGCGAAGATGCACCAGAAGGAAGCAGATATTGTAGCAGAAGCGGGTCAGGCAGGTCAGGTAACTATTGCTACGAACATGGCTGGCCGTGGTACGGATATCAAGTTGGGTCCTGGTGTGAAAGATGCGGGTGGTCTTGCAATCGTCGGTACCGAGCGTCATGAATCGCGTCGTGTAGACAGGCAGTTGCGTGGTCGTGCAGGCCGGCAAGGAGATCCGGGATCTTCTCAGTTCTTTGTTTCACTGGAGGACAACTTGATGAGGTTGTTCGGTTCTGAAAGAATTTCGAATATCATGGTGAGAATGGGTATCGAAGATGGTGAAGTGATCCAGCATTCGATGATTACGAAATCTATAGAGCGTGCACAAAAGAAGGTAGAAGAGAATAACTTTGGTATCCGTAAGCGTTTGCTCGAGTATGATGATGTAATGAACTCACAGCGTTCGGTAATCTATTCTAAGCGTAGAAATGCGTTATTTGGTGAACGCCTCGATGTGGATATGAGCAATATGGTATTTGATGTTGCAGAAGATATTGCAACTGAATATAAAGAGACTTCGAATTTTGAGGGTTTTAAACTGGAGGTGATTAAGAATTTCTCTGTTGATACTTCAATCGATGAAGGAGAGTTTGCTTCAAAAGGCATCCATCACCTGACTGATAAACTCTTTGAAGAGGTTACCACATTCTATACCAGGAAATCTGATGCGATCATTAACCAGGCCCTGCCTGTATTGAAGCAGGTATACGCGGAGCGCGGTGAGCAGGTTGAACAGATTATTGTACCGTTTACGGATGGTCTGCGTCATATTCAGGTGCCGGTAGCTTTGAAAAAAGCGATAGATAATGAGGGACGTGAGGTGACCAAGTCATTTGAGAAAACGATTGTTCTTGCGCTGATAGACGAGTCCTGGAAAGAACATTTACGTGAGATGGACGAACTGAAACAATCGGTGCAGAATGCTGTATACGAGCAGAAGGATCCTCTGATCATCTATAAAATGGAGGCATTCAATTTGTTTAAAAATATGCTGAATGCTGTGAATAAGGAGGTAGTAAGCTTCTTGTTTAAGGGCGGTATTCCGGTGCAGACTGAGCCGGGAGATGTGAGAGAGGCGCCGCAGGTGAGCAGACCCGCACCGAGCAAGCTGAAAATGTCTAAGCCTGAGTTCTCACAGGCAAGCAGTGCGGGCATGCCTGAAATGGAAGATACGCGTGAGCAGGTACCTCAGCAACCGATTCGCAAGGATGTTGTGATTGGAAGAAATGAGCCATGCCCGTGTGGAAGTGGTAAAAAATATAAAAACTGCCACGGTGCAGGTTTGTAATTTGTAATAGACATATAGAATGCCGAGTTTTGTAAAAGGAATTCGGCATTCTTGTTTTAAAGATTTGTTCATGAAATTAGTTATTACCGGTGTATTTTGTTTTTTTGCTGTGGGCGTCTTTGCGCAGTCGAGAGGAGTTGTAACGGTGATCAAAGATCCAATGATCGATAGCCTGATCGCAAAGCGGATTGAATTAAATAATAAACCTGCAGGAAATGTGACAGCCAAACCTGATGTTGCTGTTTCACAGATGGGCTACAGAGTACAGGTATTTTATGGGTCTGACAGGAGAGAGGTATTCAGAGAGCAAGCCAAATTTAAGTCTTTGTATCCTACACTCAATACTTATATTTCTTATAAAGAACCCAATTATTATTTGCGTGCCGGAGACTTTAGGACCCGACTTGATGCTCAGCGCCTGATGAGTGAGCTTAGGCCGGTATTTCCAACTCTTTTTATTTTCAGAGAGAAAATTAATGCACCAGATTTAGAATACGACAATGATAAATAAAGAAAAGATCCAACATCTTTCAGGTGAAATATTTGAACAGGTAGTTGGATACCGCAGGCATATCCATGCCAATCCTGAGCTGTCTTTTCATGAGTATGAAACCTCGGCATTTATAAAAAAGCACCTGACCGATTGGGGAATCCCATTTTCTGTAATGGCGAACACGGGGGTTGTCGGTCTAATTAAGGGAGATATGCCTTCGGAAAATATCGTTGCGTTGCGTGCGGATATGGACGCGTTGCCGATACTGGAGGCCAATGAGAAGCCGTATGTTTCGAAAAACAAAGGAGTAATGCATGCCTGTGGACATGATGTGCATAGTTCTTCTTTACTGGGAACGGCATATATATTGAACAATTTAAAGGCAGAATTCGGAGGCACAATAAAATTAATCTTTCAGCCTGCTGAAGAACTACTGCCGGGTGGCGCAAGTATCATGATCAAAGAAGGGGTTTTGGAAAACCCTAAACCACAGCATATTATAGGTCAGCATGTGATGCCGTTGATCGATGCAGGAAAGGTAGGATTTAGATCGGGGATTTATATGGCCTCTACGGACGAACTGTATGTAACGGTGCATGGCAAGGGTGGTCATGGTGCTCAACCCCATCAAAATATAGATCCGGTTCTGATCGCTTCTCACATCATCATTGCTCTTCAGCAGATCGTCAGCAGAAACGCTGACCCGAGATTGCCATCTGTTCTCTCCTTTGGCAAGGTGATTGCTAATGGTGCGACTAATATTATTCCTAATGAAGTGAAGATAGAAGGAACTTTCAGGACGCTGAATGAGGACTGGCGCAGGGAGGCTAAGCGCCTGATGAAAAAGATGGCAGAAGGAATAGCTGAGAGTATGGGCGGGAGCTGCGAATTCAGGATCATGGATGGTTACCCATATTTAATTAACGAAGAAAAACTTACGGCGAACGCCAGAGGTTACGCAGAGGACTATTTGGGTGAGGAAAACGTTATAGATCTTGACATCTGGATGGCGGCGGAAGATTTTGCTTACTATTCGCAGGTTACTGACGCGTGTTTTTACAGGCTGGGAACCGGCAATAAAGAAAAGGATACTACCTATTCAGTACACACGCCAAAGTTTGATATCGATGAAGATGCGCTGAAAATATCTACAGGTCTAATGTCGTATATCGCGTTAAAGCAATTGGGTAATTGATGAGAAACCTACTTTTAATGGCAGTTTTGCTGGTAGGATGGTTGAACGGTGCGGCCCAGGAAATCGGCCGTTTCAATCCGGACACCATTCAGACCATTCAGCTGGATTCAGTGATTAATATCAAAGCGCAGAAGTTTGGGGTTGAGACTTTTATCAATGCTATCATTTCAGACAATAGTTTTTACCAGGCTTTCCGCAATATGAAGAAGTATAGTTTTATTGCGGAAAACAGTATCTACACCTATAATAAAAAGAATAAGGTCGATGGCCGGATTTACAGGAAGGTCAGACACACCACCGATGGCGCTGTAAAGATGCAATTCCTGGAAAAGAGGGATACGGGGAATGTTTATAAAAAGAATGGAAAGTACCAGTTGTATACCCTGGAGATGTTTGATTACATTTTTATGAATGCTTATCAAACTGGTTTTGTAGCTGAGCAGCCAATAAACAGCGGAAAAAAGGGCGATTCAAATGAAGGTTATAAAGATAAGCTGAAGACACTGATCTTCTCTCCTGGCAGACCGATCAAAGGTTTGCCTTTTATTGGCAGTAAAACTCAAATCTTTACTGCAAACATGCGCCAATATTACGATTATGCATATAAAAGTGGTGTTTATCTGGATTCGATACCTGTATACTGGTTCAGAATTACTGTAAAAAAGGATCTGAGCAATAGTAGCAAAGATGGGTTAATGATTAAAGAATTAACCACAATTTTTGATAAGCGTAATTTTGAGATTCTGGGAAGATATGTTGATATGAAATATAGCAATCTGCTGTTCGATTTTGATGTGCAGATGAATATCGAAACCAGCTATTTTGGGGAGGAAAAACTGCCTGCAAAGATTACCTACCAAGGCAATTGGGATTATCCTTTCAAGAAGGAAGAGCGGGCAAGTTTTTTAATTGTCCACAAGGACTATCAGCTTGAAAAAGGAAAGTAATTTTTTAACTTGCGCAGAGCAATCTTGCTGTTGAAATTGACGGCTTAATGGCCGTTGAATTGAGGAGCTTAATCAACAATATAAATCCTGCACTAAAAAAAACAAGTATGAAATCTTTTTTTAAATCTCTGACACTGTTGTCTGCCTTGGTATTGACATTTTTTCTTTCTTCTATGAACTTAAAGCCTAAAAAGATTATTTTTTTCGGTGATTCCATTACTCAGGCGGGCGTGCAGCCAGGAGGGTATGTGGATCTGATTAAGAAAGCGCTCGATCAGACTAAATATGAAGTAATTGGTGCAGGGATAGGCGGGAACAAGGTTTATGATCTTTATCTGCGTATGGAAGAAGATGTACTGGATAAAAAGCCTGATCTTGTGGTAATCTATATTGGCGTAAATGATGTATGGCATAAACAGTCTAGCAGAACGGGAACCGATTATGATAAATTCATTAAGTTCTACAATGCTTTAATTAAAAAAATTCAGGACAATGGGGCTAAGGTAGTGCTATGTACGCCGGCAGTGATCGGTGAAAAGAAAAATAATGCTAACGAGATGGATTCGGAGCTGGATAAATATTCGGATGCAATAAGGGAGATTTCTACTAAAAGTAGTCTTCCGCTTTGCGATCTGAGGGCTATATTTAAAGCATATGATGCAGAGAATAATATCGAGGATAAGGAAAAGGGTATATTGACATCAGATGGTGTGCATTTAAATGACAAAGGAAATCAAACTCTTGCAGATAAACTCTTGCCGTTGGTAAGATAAGATAGTTAATAAAAGATAGATGATCAACCAGGAAACCATTAGTAAGATCATGGACACTGCCCGTATTGAGGAGGTAGTGGGTGATTTTGTGCCGCTTAAGAAGCGTGGGTCCAGTTTGATCGGCAACTGTCCTTTCCATAATGAAAAGACTCCTTCTTTCCACGTTTCCGTAGCAAAGGGAATCTATAAATGCTTTGGCTGTGGAAAGGGCGGTGATTCGGTTCATTTTATCATGGACCATGAAAAATATTCTTATCCTGAGGCGCTAAAATACCTTGCTAATAAATACAATATTGAGGTCGAGGAAATCGTGCAGTCCCCTCAGAATATTGAGGCACAGAACGCAAGGGAGAGTCTTTACATTGTGTCTGAATATGCTGCTGGTTATTTCGCCAATGAGTTATGGACTGGTGATGAGGGCATAGCTATTGGATTAAGTTATTTCAAAGAGCGGGGTTTTAGAGAGGATATTGTCAGGAAATTTCAGCTGGGCTATTCGCCTGATATATGGGACGCACTGATTCAAAGTGCCCTGGCATCGGGTCATAAAGAGGATTATCTTGAACGGACAGGCCTGGCCATCAGAAATGATAAGGGTAAGCTGTACGACCGGTTCAGGGGTAGGGTAATGTTCCCGATCCATAACTTTACAGGAAGGATTATCGGCTTTGGTGGCCGGACACTGAAAACGGATAAGAATGTTCCTAAGTATGTCAATTCACCAGAAAGTGAGATCTACCATAAATCTAGCGTACTTTATGGTCTATTTCACGCTAAAAAGGCCATAAGGGATGCTGATAATTGCTATCTTGTAGAAGGTTATGCTGATGTGCTGGCGGTACATCAGGCTGGTATAGAAAATGTAGTCGCCTCATCGGGTACCTCGCTAACCACAGAGCAAATCAGGCTTATCGGCAGATTTACTCAAAATGTAACCATACTTTATGATGGTGATGCGGCAGGTATAAAGGCGTCTTTGAGAGGATTGGACATGATTCTTGAAGAGGGCCTCAATGTAAAGGTTGTGTTATTCCCGGATGGACATGATCCGGATTCTTATATGCATAGTGTTGGCTCCGGGGAGTTCAAGAAGTATATAGAAAATACGCGTAAGGACTTTATACTTTATAAGGCGGGCATTCTATTGAAAGAGGCGGGTACTGATCCGATCAGGAGAGCAGGTATCATCAGGGATATCGTAGAAAGTATTGCCAAGATACCGGATGACATTAAGGCTTCTGTTTTTATCAGGGAATGTAGCAGTCTGCTTCAGATTGAGGAAAGAACATTGTTGTCTGAACTCAATAAGATGCGGGCGGCGAAATTCAAGAAGGCCGGCAATAATAATGCTACAGCTGCTGGCGGCTTTCAGCAAAATCCTTATGCTGAAGGGCCTCCTGATAATCTATTTGAAAACCCGGATCCAATGGGCGGAATGGCCTTGGAGCCAGTGGCAGACAATGATCGGATACAGGAACGAGAAATTGTAAGATTGTTATTGGGCTTTGGACATGAACTGGTAAACTGGGATAAGATAGACAATATGTATATTGGTTCGTTTATTATGCAGAACTTGTCTGATGTTACTTTTGAAGATACACTTTGTAAGCGGATCATTGATATATATAGAGAGGAGATAGAAAACGGGCATTTGCCGGTGGCAAATCAGTTCATCAAAAGTGATGACCGTGAGATCGCCGATCTGGCTATTACTCTTTCAACTTCGCCTTATACTTTGAGCGAAAACTGGTACGATAAGCATCAGATTTACGTGCGGGATGAGACTGTGAATTTGAAAGCAACTATTCTTGGCGGTATTTTTCATCTGAAAAAACGTAAGGTTGACAGTATGCTCCTCAATCTGCTGCAGGAAATAAAAACAGAAGAAGATGCAGCCAACCAGGAGATACTGATGCAGCGTTATTCTTTTATAAAAGGAGTAGAAAAAGAGATCTCCAAATTTCTTGGGTCAGTTATATTAAAGTAAGCAATAGTTATAGATGGCGAGTCATAATGACCTGGGTAAAAGGGGCGAAGAAATAGCAAAAGATTATCTGGAAAACCTGGGATACCGTATTTTAAAAATGAACTGGAAATACGGAAGAGCTGAAGTAGACGTTATCGCTGATCTTGGGGGTGTTATAATTTTTGTTGAGGTTAAGACCCGCAGTTCTATTGAATTTGGAATGCCTGAAGAATTTGTAAGCAGAAAAAAAGAACAGCAGCTTGAATATGCCTCTTCTGCATATATAGAAATGACCAGTCACCAAGGTGAGATTCGATTTGATGTTATTGCAATTGTTTTCGAAAAAAAAGATATTTATAAAATTAATCATATTGAAGATGCATTCTGGCCCAGCTAAAACTACCTTATCCAAATCACTGCTTGCACTATGCTTAGTGCTTGCCGCTATTTTCATCGTATCGTGTAAAGACAAGCCAACAGTTTCAGGGGTGGAATTTAAGCTTCCTGAGCAGGGACAAAGCTTTAGTCTCGGCGAAGACATCATCGTGGAGCTTGAGGCAACAGGGATAGAAAAGGCTGGGAAAGTAAGCTACCTGATTGATGGCAAGCCTGCTGGCACGGGGGTCGGTGCCAGCCGGATTATTTTAAAAACCAAGGGTCTGGCAGTGGGTTATAAGATCATCAGTGCTGTAGTAGATCATGACGGTGTCAGGGATACTACCAATACCAGTATTGTTCTAAACTCGGGGATCAAACCACAGGAATATACTTATAAGATAGTGAAGACTTATCCTCATGATACTTCATCTTATACCCAAGGGCTGGAGTATCATAACGGAAGGCTTTTGGAGAGTACTGGCCAGGAGGGACATTCTACTCTTAGATGGGTTGATATTGTGTCGGGAAAGGCTTTGCAAAAGATAGAGTTGGACCAGCAGTATTTCGGAGAAGGGGCAACCCTTGTTGGTGATAAGGTGGTAATGCTAACTTATAAGGCCAACAGTGGTTTTATATATGACGCAAAGACATTTAAACAATTGGGTTCATTTCCTTATCAGACAAGTAGGGAAGGTTGGGGTCTGTGTTTCGATGGAAAGCAGCTGATTATGTCTGATGGGAGTAACCGGCTGTATTTTATGAATAAAGATAGCTATAAGGATGAAAAGATCATCGATGTGTTTGACAACAAGGGTGGAGTTGATTCCATTAATGAACTGGAGCTTATAGATGGAAAACTGTTTGCGAATGTCTATACTAAAAATTATATAGTGGTGATAGATCCCAACACGGGAATAGTTGAAAAGAAGATTGACATGGGTGGCTTATTGCCCACTGGTTATTTTAAAGACGAGAATGATGCTGCTAACAATGTGCTGAATGGGATCGCCTGGGATAAGCAGGGAAGGAGGTTATTTGTAACCGGAAAAAAATGGCCTCATCTGTTTGAGATTTCACTGATACCTAAAAATTAGAACACAAAAAAGGGGGCATTTTTGCCCCCTTTTTTGTGTTTAAACTATTTACTCAGTTCTTCCTTTGCGGAAGGTTCAGAAATGTATCCGTTAAAAGTGATCGGTTGTCTGTTATTGCTGGTTACACTCAATGATGCGTAACCACTCTGGGTGATGCTTAAAGTCATGGATCGCACATCACGGTCATTCTTAGGTTTAATGCTGATTACCCAGTTTCCCTTCTTGTTTTTCTCAGTTACATAACTAAAGTCGCTGGACTTCAATTTTATACCTGAATCGGTTACATCACGATTTGCAACATAGGCTCTGCCATAATATGGCAGAAAAGCTTCTATTTTATCCTTTTCTATGATCAGTTGATACTGCGACCCGTTTAACTGGATCATGTTACCCGATTGCCCACCAGGCATCTTACTTAAAACGGCATTGATGTCATTGCTCGCCAAAGGGTAAGCAGTAGTTGCGTTGAACACAAGATTTTTGGCGTCCACTAGTTTTGTAGTGGTTTCTTTATCAGTCTGTGCTGATGCCTGTACTGCTGTAAATAACGCAGCAGCGATAAAAAAGCGCTTGAGATTTTTCATATTATTTTGATTTCTTATGTGAATATAATAAAATATATTCATAGTTTAATTATTCGGTACTCTGTTGTATTAGAACAAATTAGCCCCCTTAAGGTTTAGTCTTAAAGGGGCTAATTTTGTCTGTTTATTGTAAGAATAAATGTTTATCTCCAGGCTTTGTACTGGTTGATTAGTCCGTTTGTGGAGCCATCGTGTGAATTAACGGTTTCATCATTTGAAAGCTCAGGCAGAATACTTTTTGCAAGCTGCTTGCCAAGTTCGACCCCCCACTGATCAAAACTGAAAATATTCCAGATAATTCCTTGTACAAAGATTTTGTGTTCGTAAAATGCAACCAGATTACCCAGGCTAAATGGTGTAACTTTTTTTATCAGGATAGAGTTTGTTGGCCTGTTACCTTCAAAAGTTTTAAAAGGTGCGAGTTGTTCTATCTCAGCATCACTTTTGCCATCTTTTTTCAATTCGGTAACGACCTGATCTTTGGTTTTACCATTCATGAGTGCTTCAGTTTGAGCAAAAAAGTTAGACAAAAGGATAGGGTGGTGCTCGCCAATAGGATTAAGGCTTTGTGCGGGTGCAATGAAATCACATGGGATCAGGCGGGTTCCCTGATGAATCAGCTGATAGAATGCATGCTGGCCATTAGTTCCCGGTTCACCCCAGATGATTGGCCCGGTTTCATAATTCACCTCTTTGCCATTACGGTCTACATGTTTGCCATTGCTTTCCATATCTCCTTGCTGAAAATAGGCTGCAAAGCGATGCATATATTGGTCATAAGGCAAGATTGCCTGTGTTTCTGCATCAAAGAAATTGATATACCATATGCCGATCAGACCGAGAATGACAGGGACGTTAATCTCGAATTCTGCAGTTTCGAAATGTTGGTCTGCTGCATGTGCGCCTGCAAGTAATTCTCTGAAATTGTCAAAACCGATACTTAGTGCAATCGGCAATCCAATAGCACTCCACAGTGAATAGCGGCCACCTACCCAATCCCAGAATTCAAACATATTCTCTGTATCAATTCCAAAAGCTGAAACATCTTTGGCATTAGTAGATAATGCAGCAAAGTGTTTTGCAATATCTTCTTTGCCTGCTCCGGCCTTTAAAAACCATTCCCTCGCTGTATTGGCATTGGTCATGGTTTCCTGAGTGGTAAATGTTTTTGACGCAATCAGGAATAGGGTTGTTTCGGGATCAATATCCTTTAAGGTCTCGGCCATGTGCGTTCCGTCGATATTGGATACAAAATGCAGATTCAGGTGGTTTTTGTAGGCTTTAAGTGCTTCGGTTACCATTACCGGGCCAAGATCAGAACCACCGATGCCAATGTTTACTACATCTGTGATTGCTTTACCGGTATAGCCTTTCCACTCTCCTGAAATGATGGCATTACTGAATTTTTCCATCTTCTCCAGTACCTGATGGACATCTGGTACGACATTTTTCCCCTCAACAAGGATCTCTCCGTTTGCAGGTTCACGCAGAGCGATGTGCAATACCTGTCTGCCCTCAGTCTGGTTGATCTTGTCTCCGGCGAACATGGCTTTAATTGCTTCATCGAGTTTACACTCTCTTGCGAGCTGAATCAGTAAGGCAATGGTGGTGTCGTCGATCCGATTTTTAGAATAATCAACCAGGATGTCTTCAAATATCAATGAGAATTTCTCAAAGCGAGCTTCATCTTCTATAAAAAGCTGTTTTAGATTTTTTTCATTGATACTTATGAAGTGGTCAGCAAGGTACTTATAAGCTTCGGTTTCTGTAAAATTGACTGTAGGCAACATAGTATTAGTGTTTTTGTAAATGTAACTGTTTATTTTATTTGGCAAAGTTGAATGTTGATATTTTGAAGTACTTAATAATCTCAGCCGATTATAATATATTTAAAAATAAAATAGATCGCTGATGAAAAAACTTTACTTTATCCTGTTTGTGCTCGGCTCGTTTAACGCTGCGGCCCAGAAAAGTACGCTGCGAGCCTAAGTCTCTAAAAAAGCTGTCAGCATTGAACAAAAAGTGATCATCCGCCTAAGAGATTTGCATGAGCATGCGGAGCTGGGTAACAATGAAGTACGTACTGCGGACATCATCGCCATACATCTTCGTTCTTTAGGGAGAGAGGTTAAAACCGGAATAGCTAAGACTGGCGTTATTTAAAAGGAGGTAAACGAGGTCTGGTAGTGGGCTTGTTCCTGGAGCAGCATTGATCCGATTGTAATTTCTTCAGATTGTTGGTACTCTGCAGACAATTGTTACCCGGAATCTTAATGTTACTGAAAATCCGGGTGTAGTGACGATTGGAGCTATCAATGGAAGTGTGCCTTCGGGCTGTTTATATTTTAGATGGAATGCCTAAAATTGGTGGTCCAATAATGGCACCCTTTCATCATACACCTGATTTTCTATCGACGAAAGCGGGTTTATTCTGGGTGTGAATGCGCTCTGTAACCTTGCACTGGATTATATTCAAGTTAGGAAGTAATATAAATAATTAAGTATTTTAATTAAATTTGTCTTTATGACAAGAGAACAAATTCAGGATTTAAGGGACAGAGTAACGTCGCTGAGGAGGTATCTTTGACGTTGATAATCGTTTAGAGGATATCCGCATAGAACAGGAGATGACTTTGCATCCAAATTTTTGGGACGACCCCAAAAAAGCGGAGAAACATATTGCTGAAATTAATTTAAAAAAAGTATGGACAGATGGCTGGCAGCAAGCCAATAGTTTGCTGGAAGATACTGAAGTTCTATTTGATTTCTGGCAAAATGGTGATGCTACAGACACTGAAATACAGGAGCAATTTGATCTTTGTGTGAACGCAGTTGAAGCGCTTGAGCTTAAAAATATGCTTAAGACCAAAGAAGACCAGTTGCCGGCAGTGATGCAAATCACAGCAGGTGCAGGCGGTACAGAGAGTTGCGACTGGGCATATATGCTAATGCGTATGTACCTGATGTGGGCAGAGAAGAATGGGTACAAGGTTACTGAACAGGATTATCAGGAGGGTGAGGTGGCCGGAATTAAATCGGTGACCATACAAATTGCAGGCGATTTTGCTTACGGATATCTCAAGGGCGAGAATGGTGTTCACCGCTTGGTTAGGATCTCTCCATTCGATTCTAATGCGCGCAGACATACTTCATTTGCCTCCGTATATGTTTATCCGCTTGTAGATGATACGATAGAAATTGAAATAAAAGATTCAGAAATTGAGTTTGAAACCTTTCGTTCAGGGGGAGCGGGCGGACAGAATGTAAATAAGGTAGAGACAGCTGTTCGTTTGTATCATAAACCGTCGGGAATCATAATTAAGAATCAGGAGTCGCGTTCGCAGCTGCAGAATAAGGAAAATGCTATCCGATTATTAAAATCACAGTTGTACGAAGCTGAAATGCGTAAGCGAATGGAGGCGACAGCCTTAATTGAGGGTAGCAAGAAGAAAATAGAATGGGGTTCGCAAATCAGAAGTTATGTATTGGATGACCGGAGGGTAAAAGACCATCGTACAAACTATCAGACCTCTAATCCACAAGCCGTACTGGATGGGGATATTAATGAATTTTTGAAAGCATATTTAATGGAATTTTAATTGTAATGATCATATAATGAAATATCTAACAGCCTTGTTTATGATTTTATTCTCTGCTGCGGCAGTTGCACAGCAGGTCATACCTCTGTATGAAGGAAAGATTCCAGGATCTAAGGTCACTCCTGCTGATTATAAGGAAGAATCTCCTAAGGGCGACGATGGTATTACCAGAATTTCCCGGGTTTCGGTTCCTACTATTACAGCGTTTTTTCCTGTTAAAGAAAAAGCTACTGGTGCGGCAGTAATCATTTGCCCGGGCGGTGGGTATGGTATCCTTGCAATAGATCATGAGGGATATAACGTGGCCAAAAGATTTAATGAATTTGGTGTGGCCGCATTTGTGTTGAAGTACCGGCTGCCAAGCGATGTCATTATGGAGGATAAGTCTTTAGGCCCGCTGATGGATGCGCAGCAGGCTATATATATGGTAAGAAAGAATGCTGCCAAATGGAACATCGATCCTGGTAAGACGGGTATTATGGGGTTTTCGGCCGGAGGGCATCTGGCAGCTACACTTACCGTTCATTATGATGACCAGAAAATTGTGAATAAGGAAAAATTGAGCCTCCGTCCGGACTTTTCTATATTAATCTATCCTGTGGTTTCTTTCAGTACTTTCGCACATCAGGGATCTGCGGTAAATCTGATTGGCCGGGATGGAACACAGAAACAGCGGGACTACTTTTCAAATGAAAAACATGTGACTTTTAATACACCCCCCACTTTTCTTGTTCATGCAAATGATGATGGTGGCGTTCCGGTTCAAAACAGCATATTATTTAACGAAGCGTTGGTGAAAAATAAGGTAAGGGCAGAAATGCATCTTTATCAGGGTGGTGGTCACGGTTTCGGGCTGAATAATAAGACAACTTCTGATGATTGGTTTGAACGTTTGGAAAATTGGATGGCCGCAAACAAATGGTTGTAATAGAAGCTAAAGATCTGGATTGATGAGAATATCCTGTAATTGCTTTAATTCATGTACCTTATCCTTTGACCCTAAATTTTCATATGCAGAGATGAGATTTCTAATTACACGACGGATAATTTCTACGTTACTGCAAGGAGCATAAAAGCCCGGGAGCGGCTCCAAATTAAGTTGACGCAAGAACTGATCTACATCATGTTTGCCAAAAATAGCGCCTTTATTGAACGCATTAATGTAGAATAATACACCAAACTCCTGGTCTTCACGCTTGGTCTCATCAATATAGCCCAATATGAAATGTTGAGGAAGGTTTACACCATAGACAGGAATATCCAGTTTCTGAGCAAGAGTTGAATAGATGATTGCCAGGGAAATCTGGTTACCCTTTTTACTTTCTAATACCTGGTTGATGTAAGAATTCTGCGGATCATGGTGATTCTTTGTATTGCCGCTAAAACCATAGACATTATAAAATACATGATTAATCAGCTTGATCTTTTCAATGGAACTCATCTCGTACTGAAGGCCAAGCCAGATCTCACGCTTGATGTCTTCTACCTGAAGAATTATCTTTTCCTCATCAAGATCCGGATATTGATAACGATTTATGACTAACGCCCCCTGTAGCAGATCAAAAGCCCCACTTTGATACCAGAGGTTCAGATCTTCCTTTACATTTGTGAACTGGATCTTATGCACAATGTTTTCAATGCGTTGCTGAAGTAAGGTGTCTAACGAGTGCTCCCAGACATTTTCAAGGAATTCTATTACTTCATTGCCATACTCGAGCAGACGTTCTTCCACATGCAGATAAATCTCCTGATCCGGATCATCCAGCAGTTTCACTAAAGCACTTATTTCTTTATTGTTCTCCACTAATTTCTTTGTTGTTTTCTCTGAAACTTAACAATCTGAATGCCTATTTTTGTGGTTATGGTTTTTAACTTTCTTTGTGACTATCTGAAGCATCGATTTACCTCTAAAAGCAGGCATGGTACCCATTCACCGTTTGTCTACAAACTTACGGATGAGGTAATTTACGATTTTAAGCATAAAAAGGACTATCAAAGCATTGAGGAACAAAGAAAAAAACTTTTCAATGACGATTCTGTAATTGCTGTAACCGATTTAGGCGCAGGGTCTCACCTGAATAAAAACCGGACAAAAAAGATAAGTCAGATTGCAAAAAATGCGCTTAAGAGTCCGAGCTTGGCACAGCTTATTTACAGGCTTGCAAAGGAAAGACGTCCTCAGTATATTGTAGAACTCGGTACCTGTTTGGGGATTACAACCGCGTATTTATCAAAAGGAGCTCCTGAAGCGAATATTGTCACCATAGAGGGCTGCCCGGAAACTGCAGGAGTCGCTTATCGCAACTTTCAGGATTTAGCATTGGATAATATAGAACTGCAGGTTGGGAACTTTGATCTTTTGTTTCCCCGTTTAATTGAGCAGGCTGAAAAACTTGACTTTGTGTATATTGATGGCAACCATAGAAAAGAGGCTACGCTCAACTATTTTAAATGGTGTGTGCCAAAGGTTCATGAACAGTCACTTCTGATCTTTGATGATATTTACTGGAGTGCAGGAATGAAGGAAGCATGGGAAGAGATCAAGGCTCATCCAGAGGTAAGCGTAACTGTTGATCTGTTTTGGATTGGATTGGTTTACTTTAAAAAGGGACAGGCTAAAGAACATTTCAAGATTAGATATTAATTAACCTGCGAGGAGATCAGAAATAGTCTAGCCCTTAGCGCCGGTAAATTTAAACTTTTTAAAATGCTTCTGCCAGACTGATATAAAAGCCGGTCTGACGTTTTTCATTTACACGCTTTTCTCCAATGCCATAATCTACCCTTACACTGAGTCCTTTTTCGGGATCAAAGAAATATCTTCCGCCGGCTCCATAAGAAGGCTTAAAGTGTCTGAAACCAAGATCACCATTGCCAAATACCTGCCCTGCTCCAGCAAAAGCTGCTACTCCAAAGCGGTTGTTGTATCTGTAGCGCAATTCCGTTTGTCCGGCCAGCAGGTTTTTGTCGCGGTACCTACCTGTATAATATCCGCGCATCATTTCATCGTTGCCCATTTGTGGCAAAAGATAAAAGGGAGTATTGCTACCCTGAACAGTATGATACAGGGCATTTATACCCAACACAAACCTAGACGACAATGACCAGAAACTGCGTATATTGACCTTAATGATACTTCCGTTAAAATTCTCGCCACCAAAAAAATCCGGTGTATATTGATAAGTGATACGACCCATAAATCCCCGGGTTGTATAGTTATTAGAATTGCGGGTATCGTAACTTTGAGAAATTCCGCCATAAATTACTGACCCTCCTATTTTATGAATGAGATTCTGGCTGGTACTGTAGATTCCACCTTCTTCTTGGTCTGTATAATGATAATTTTCGAATCCCAAAGAGAAACCTGAGTACATATTCGGAAAAAGCTTTTTTTCAGCTTCCAAAGCTATTTTTACATATCCCTGCACCAACCTGTCCTTATCTGCTTCATGGGTTTCATTTCCTATGCCATAAAAGTCGAAAGGCATGCGTTTGAACCGAACCTCAGAAACATAGTGATGGGTGTTTTTTTTTGTCCAGATATCGCTTTTAAGTGAAATATTATATTGCCCTTTAGTTGAGCCTGAAAGGATGGCGGAGAAATTAGAACTGCGATTGGTTAGGTCTTTGCGATCTAGATAGGTTGAATATAATGCCCCCAATCCGAATTCGACTCCGATTTCCTGGCTGTATCTAAAAACCGGTACCGGCATAAAACTGGCCCGTCGTGATGAGTCGGTTTTGTCTGATAAATAACGTTCAATAAATTTCTTCTGTCCCAATACGTTTGCAGCTATCATCATGAACACTGTGCAAAGCGAAATTCTCTTCATTTGCCTAAAATAACATAAAGTTTTTATTATGAAAGCCATCAAGAGCAAGTTTGAGGCCAATCTTAAAATAATTCTGAAGTGTTCATTCTCTGGCTGTTTTATTTTCCTGTAATCTTCGTTCAATTAGCTGGCCGAAGATTTCAAAATGAAGAGACTTATCTTAAATTAATTAAGAAGACGGTTCGGCTAAGAACTTAGATTTTTATTACAGGACAAGGATAAATTAACTATTTTTGCCGATAGGATTAAAATAAGATTAAAATGAGTACAACAAGAGGACCTATCTCTAAGTTCATGGAGCGCAATTATCTCCATTTTAATGCAGCCGCTATGATGGATGCGGCGAAGGGATATGAAACACATTTGGATGAAGGTGGTAAAATGATGATCACCCTGGCCGGCGCAATGAGTACTGCTGAATTAGGTATTTCTTTAGCAGAGATGATTCGCCAGGATAAGGTTTCGATTATTTCATGTACCGGAGCCAATTTAGAAGAGGATATTATGAATCTTGTTGCACATTCACATTATAAAAGAGTTCCTAATTATAGGGATTTGAGTCCACAGGATGAATGGGATCTCCTTGAAAACCATTATAACAGAGTAACAGATACATGTATCCCTGAAGAAGAAGCATTCAGAAGACTTCAAAAGCATATTCACAAGATTTGGAAAGATGCAGATGAGGCTGGAGAGCGTTATTTTCCACATGAATTTATGTATAAAATGCTTTTAAGTGGTGATTTGGAACAATATTATGAGATTGATCCTAAAAATTCGTGGATGCTGGCGGCGGCAGAAAAGAATTTACCCATTGTAGTGCCTGGATGGGAAGATTCCACTATGGGGAATATTTTTGCATCATATGTGATGAAGTCGGAAATAAAAGCTACTACAATGAAAAGTGGAATTGAGTATATGGGATGGCTTGCAAACTGGTATATCGACAATAGTGACGGTAAAGGAATAGGATTTTTTCAGATAGGGGGAGGCATAGCAGGAGATTTTCCAATTTGTGTTGTGCCAATGCTTTATCAGGATATGGAGATGGAAAACATTCCCTTCTGGAGTTATTTCTGCCAGATCTCTGATTCAACCACATCTTACGGATCGTACTCCGGAGCTGTACCTAATGAAAAGATCACATGGGGAAAACTCGATATTCATACGCCTAAATTTATTGTGGAATCAGACGCTACAATAGTGGCGCCACTGATGTTTGCATGGATCTTAAAAATGTAAATTAAATTCACAAGTCCAGCTTCAAAGTTAGGCGTAATGAGAATCGGCAATCATTAAAAAATTGCTGATTTTCTTCGTTTAAACCATATTAGACGAACTATTTAGATTGATTATAAATTGTATTTACTGTCATTTCTTTGTCATTGGTAAGTTAATAAATTTTACTTTTGTGGACGTTTTGGTGGAGGACCCAAGTTTAAACATCAACAACGTTTATTAAGTTTTTTAAAAAAAAGTATAAAATACTCATTATGAGGGATATCTCATTGATCGTTAGAAGAGTTTGGAAGTCGGCAATTATGTTTACGGCTCTATCTGTTTTAATCGTTTCTAAAACACAGGCACAAGATGTGGTGGAGGGTCGTAAGTTATTTAAGGATAATTGCGCTTCATGTCACCAGTTAACCAGCAACAGTACAGGCCCGGCATTGACACCTAAACTGACCGAGCTTGATGAGGCTTTTGCAATCAAGTGGATAAGGAATTCACCTGCATTGATCGCTTCGGGTGATCCGGAGGCGGTAGCAGCCTCTAAGTTTTCTCCTGCGGAGATGACTGCTTTTCCGCGTTTGACCGATGAACAGATTAAAAGTATTATCGCTTATGCTAAAGCAGGTGAGCCTAAAAAAGAAGGTGAGCAGAAAGAAGGTGCTGACGTTGGCTCCGAAGGAGTGTCTGATTTTTCAATCGCTGGAGTAATCGCTATTATCATCATTTCTATTATAGTTCTTGTTGTTCTGGGCAGAGCAATCAAATTGTTGGAACGTCTGATTCTTAAAAAACAAGGTGTAGAGCTGGTTGAAGAGGAAGAGATTTCTTTTGCCGACGGTACTAAAAGAATGTTCAAGAATAAGAAATTTGTTTTCTTTTTTGTTCTGTGCATCATTACTGCTTTAGGTACATTTGGTTGGATGGGTATGTGGGATACTGGGGTACACACTGGCTACCAACCGGTACAGCCGATTAAATTCTCTCATGAGTTACATGCGGGCACCAATAAGATTGATTGCCAGTACTGTCATGCTGGTGCTTTTAAATCTAAAAATTCAACTATTCCTTCGGCCAATGTTTGTATGAACTGTCATAAATCAGTTCAGGCGACTGAAAAGTATGATGGAGAGGTTTCTCCTGAAATTCAGAAAATCTATAATGCACTTGGTTATGATCATGAATCAATGACTTATGATAAGACCAAAGAGAAGCCAATTGAGTGGGTGCGTGTCCACAACCTTCCTGACTTTGCTTACTTCAATCACTCGCAACACGTTGTAGTAGGTGAACAAGCAATCAGAAAAGAAAAAGGATTGCAGCCTAATGAACCTGTATGTTTCGCTTGCCATGGGCCAGTTGATACAATGGAGGAGATTTATCAATATTCTCCGCTGACTATGAAGTGGTGCATAAACTGTCATAAAGACACTAAACTTGAAGTAAAAGGTAATGCATTCTATGATAAAATCATAGAAGCGCATGAGAAGATCAAGAAAGGTGAAAAGATTACTCCTGCCGCTTTAGGTGGTTTAGAGTGTGGTAAGTGCCACTATTAATAGAGTTTAATAAAAGAACGTTCGATAAACAGTAATATAGCTTAAATGGAAAGCAACAAAAAATACTGGAAAGGTTTGGAGGAGTTGAATAAAACTCCCGAGTTTGTTGAAAACAACAAAAGCGAATTTGCCGAGCCGCTTCCAATAGAAGATGTTTTAAGTGAAGCAGGATTAAGTACAGTTACACCTCGCCGTGACTTTTTAAAGGCTTTGGGCTTTGGATTAGGTGCGGTTACGCTGGCGGCTTGTCAGACAGCCCCTGTTCATAAATCAATTCCTTACCTGATTAAACCTGAAGAAGTAGTTCCT